>Ga0316190_10004057_pt1 | contig 10639 bp, 9 predicted proteins | sample Eddworburrow2_MG_FD_204929 | JGI IMG/M metagenome (GOLD analysis project Ga0316190, IMG submission 204929) | Coastal sediment microbial communities from Maine, United States - Eddy worm burrow 2 | ecosystem: Environmental > Aquatic > Marine > Coastal > Sediment | place: USA: Maine | collected... | reverse complement strand
GCGTCGTTCAAATCGAGGAGATGCCGCTCAACCGATACGTCCTCCAGATGGTGGGCAAGCGCCATCACTTCGAGGAGACCGGCCGCTGGGACGACGAGGCGCCGCGTTCGGAGATCGTCCTCATCGGTGGGCGCGATGGCATCGATCCTGAGAGATTACAGTCGGTGTTCGATGCATGCATCGGAACCGGGGACGAATCACAATCCCCGGTCCTGCGGCTGGTGAAGAAGGTCGCCCCGGAACTGCTGAACGCAAATCAGACCGAGTAGGGATCCAGGATGTTTAGAGAAGACCGCCCCGGAAAAGAACGCAAGATCATCATCAAGGACGGCAAAATCTATAAAAACACCTTGAAGTAAATTAAGAGGAGAGCAACACCATGGACCTGAGGCTAAAAGGCAAGCGAGCACTGGTAACCGGCGCAACGCGCGGCATGGGCCGCGCCATCGCCGAGACACTGGCCGGTGAGGGCTGCAACCTGAGTATCTGCGCCCGCAAGGAAAAAGAGATCGCAGTCGCGGTCGAGTCATTGCAGGCCAAAGGCATTACCGCCTACGGTGCGGTCGTCGATGTCACGAAAGGTGGCAACGTCAAGGGCTGGGTTGCGAGGTCGGCGGAGCAACTCGGCGGCCTGGACATCGTTGTCTCCAACGTCGGGGCGATGGACCTGGGTACTGGCAAACCTTCCTGGGAGAAGAATTTCAACCTGGACGTCATGGGCCTGGTCAACCTGGTAGAAGCGGGCGAAACGTTTTTGGAGGCTGCAGCGAAGGAGCATGGTGACGCAGCGATCGTCGCCATCTCGTCGACCGCCGCTGCCGCGATCACGAACGCCCAGTCATATGGGGCCGTCAAAGCCGCGCTGATTCATTACGTCAAAGGACTGGCAAAAGACTTTGCACCCAGGAAGATTCGCGCAAACACCGTGGCGCCAGGGATGGTCTATTTCGAGGGCGGCATCTGGAACCGCATCGAGCATGATAACCCGCAGGATTACCAGGCCGCGCTGGCCAAAAACCCGATGGGTCGTATGGCGGTGCCGCAAGACGTCGCCAACGCCGCTGTATTCCTGTCGAGTCCATGTGCATCGTTTGTCAGCGGTATCAACATGATCGTCGACGGCGCGATGACGGACCGCGTCAACTACTGAGGAGATTAGATTATGATGAGCCGAAGAAGGGTTTGTGAAATACGCTCCAGGAGCCTGCGCTTTATGTCCTCGGCGTTGATAATTTTAGCCTTGGCGGGGTGCTCGATGCAGGCAAAGATCATTCAATCACGGCACTGGGACCTGAACGAAACAATCCGCCAAACCAAAGACCAGCAACTGCTGCTGAACATGGTGCGGATGCGCTACGAGGAAACGCCGTACTTTCTCCAGATATCGAGCATTACGACCAGCTTTTCCGCAGGCGCCAATGCCGGATTGCAGGCCAGCCTGCCCAGTGGCGGCGACGCACCGGACATCTATACCCCGAGTGCCGGTTTCAGTTACTCGGAAACACCGACCGTCACTTGGGCCATCCCGGACTCGAGCGAAATGCTGGCACGTTTCTACGCGCCGATCGGCACGAACCAGTTGACTGTCCTCGCCCAGTCGGGATTCGATCTTATCGACGTGTTCGCGATTGGCGCGCGCAAGATCAACGCGTTGAGAAACAGATCCTTCAGTATGAAGGACGGCCTGCTGGTACCCCCCGACTATAATGATTTCCGCGAAGCACTCCGCCTTGTGATGGAGCTCACGCGGGAGGGCATCGCTGACACGGTCTATTCGCTGAACGCAAAATACGCTGGCGTCACATTGCCGATCTCGCAAATGGAACCGCGCGGGGTCGCTGAAGGCTTGGCTATTGGCCAACTTTATCTCAGCCGCGAACCGGGGACGGCCACACCGCTTCGGGCTATCAAGCCCCTGCATCTGCGGTTCACCAAGCAGTCCGACGACGATCCCCGCGCAAAGCGCCTGCGTGATCTGCTAAAACTAAGGCACGATCTCTATACATTCCCGATTATGGATATTACCGATGTGTCTCCCGAGGGTCTTCGGTCGCTCGACGGCAAGCTCGCGCAGGTTTTCGACCCGGATGAGAGGGTTGCGCATATCATGCTCACCAACCGCTCGGTGATCGAGATCTTACAATTCGCCGCCGCCTATATCATTGCCCCCGAGACGGATATCGAAAAAGGTCTGGTGCGCAACCGCGATCTCGGTCCGCACGATCTTCTGACAGTGCTTTCCTCCCCGACTGAACCGGGCGATGCCTGGCTCAAGGTCCAATACCGCGGAAAATGGTTCTACGTGCCGTCCACGGATCTCAATTCCCGCTCGTCCTTCGGATTGTTCAGCGCGCTGTTCTCTTCCGTGGTCGGTGATGTGCCGGGCGCTGAGCCGGTCCTGACCTTGCCGGTGAATTAGAAGCCCATGCAGAATACCTTCGGAAGGCACTCCGTTATTGGGCAGCGGCAAAAAAGGTGTTGAGGTGGATAAGAGAGAGCAAGAAGTCAAAAAAAAAGAGGGGCTATGAGTGATCTGAAGATCTATACCACCAAACGTATTCTGGCTATGGGCCCCGGCCGGCCGATCGGCAACGCCGTGCTGGATTGAGTTCTTGTGGCATTCGTATCGCAGGTTGAAGAAAGTTAAGCCAAACGAGAAACAAAAACCAATAAAAAAGGAAAAACCAAATGAAAATTTCATCCATAATTAAAGCGGCACTGCTCGTTATCGTTCCATTTATTGTTTTCTCTTACATGGATGCCCATGCATGCTCCCGTATCTTGTGGGGTCCCGAGGGACAACCCGTTCTTGTTGGAAGAAATATGGATTGGACCGAGAGGATGGGAACTCAACTGTACGCCATGCCGAGGGGGATCGAACGCCAAGGCATGACAACAACCAATCCGATGAAGTGGACGTCGAAGTACGGCAGTATTGTGGCAGCAGTCTGGAACGCAGCAACAGCCGACGGAATGAACGAGGCGGGGCTTGTTGCGAACCTCCTGTATCTGGCGGAAACGAAGTATGGTGATCGCGATGCTGCCCTCGGGGGGATATCCGTTTCAGTCTGGGCCCAGTATTACCTTGACAACTTCGCAACCGTGGCACAAGCGGTTGAGGCGGCCAAGTCGGTTCAGGTGCGTCCATTCGGGTTGACCCACCATGGTAAAAAGGTAGATGCACCGATCCACGTCTCGCTTGCCGACGCGACAGGCGATTCGGCCATCATCGAGATCCTGGACGGAAAGACAGTCATTCACCATGGCAAGCAGTACACGGTGATGACAAACTCACCGCCTTACGACGAACAGCTCATTCTGCTGAAGCAGTATGACGGCCTGGGCGGCAAGAAGCCTCTGCCGGGAACCGCTGATGCGACAGATCGATTCGTACGAGGCGCCTACTACCTGACGAAGCTGCCTGAGCAACCGAAGTCCTATCAGGAAGCGGTCGCTGGAGTACTGACTGTGATTCGGAACATGGCGACGCCGATTGGCGCGAACGATCCCGTGAAGCCCAACGTCTCAGCAACGCAATGGCGTTCGATAAGTGACTTAACCAACAAGCGTTACTACTTCGAGTTCACCAACATGCCCAATGTGGTGTGGATTGATCTGGACAAGCTGGATCTTAAAAAGGGAGCGCCGATCCAATTGTTCGATATGGCTTCGGACCTCGAAGCAAGCGGAGAGGTTTCGGGCAAGTTCCGGCCCACGAAACCGTTTGAGTTCATCAAAGCCGGTGTGAGCGTAAAATAGCGGCGAACTACCAGGTCTCGGTGAGTTGGGCGAGTCATCGGTGAACGACATTGCTCGGGTATGGATGGAGGAACTGAGCGGACTCGTTTCGTGTCCATCGCCCTGCGCAGGGTCTTGAACATTACCGCCGTCGAAAAGCCGCTGAAAGGTTCTCAAACAACGGCTAACCCCAAGGAGTTTTGGACCAGTCAGCCAATCCTGCTAAAGAGAAAGAGAAATGTATAATAAGGGAGAAAGAGAAATGTATAATAAGGGATTAATGTCCCGTAGAGTGTTTCTTGCTCGGGCCGGTTTGCTTTCCGCTTCGATGCTTGCAGGGCGAGGTATATTTTCCACTGTGTTCGCGGCCTCGAACAAATCGGCGGATATCGTCTATCGCAATGGCCGCATCTATACCGTCAATCCAATGCAGCCCTGGGCAGAAGCTATTGCCGTCAGAGATCAGCGAATTGTCGCGATCGGCGGCGACGACCTCATCAAAGGGATGGTTGGAAAGAAGACCAAGGTGGTTGATTTAAAGAATGCGTTTGTTCTGCCCGGTTTTCACGATTGCCACCTCCACCCACACTTCATCTTCCGCGACAAGGTGGCGGACAGGCTGTCGCTCTCACCCTCGGATACACAGGAACGAGTTCTAAACAAGATCGCCGAGTACGCCAAGAAGCACCCGGACGGCTGGATTGCCGGGAGTGTGTGGAATGGCGCCAACTTCGAGGGTGGTCGCCTGACTGCGGCGATGATTGAGAAGGTTGCGCCGGGTCGGGCCGTGTGGCTCAAGGACACCACCGGCCACAACGCGGCGGCCAGCAAGACGGCCCTCAAGCTCGCAGGCATCACCAAGGACACCCCATCTCCATTCGGTGGCTTCATTGAGAAGGGCGCGGATGGAGAACCGACTGGCTATCTCTCGGACAACGCTTCGGCGATGGTCGGCGGTGTGCTGCCCGGCCCGCCGCTCGAGGTCTACAAGAAGTGCATCCCCATGGCCCTCGATGTCGTGCGTGCCAACGGGGTGACGGCGATCGGCGATATGGCCGGCCGGGAGCCGATCCATGAGACCTACAAGGCGCTGGAAGATGGCGGCGAACTCAGCCTCAAAGTCATGCTCACCGTCGGTATGTTCACCGAGGGGCGCCACGGCGACGGCACATGGGAGGCGCACCCTCAGCCCTTCGTCGAGACGGTCGAAAAGTACAACTCTCATCTCATCGATGCGATGAACGTCAAGTTCTGGGCAGACGGTACGCCCCCCGGCCTCACGTCATTGATGCTCGACCCGTACCAGGGAGATCTGCGTGGCAATAAGCCCCCTTTCTATGGCGCGGTGACCTGGTCAAAACCTGTGCAGGAGACAATGCGTGCCTATGACCTGCGCGGTCTGCGTATTCATGTCCACTCGGTCGGAGACGGGACCACGCGACAAGTTTTAGACGTTTTCGAGCAAATCCGTGCAAACAATCCTCATAATCCGGTCAAGCACCACATCTCCCACCTTTCCTACGTATCCGACGAGGACGTGGCCCGAATGCGTCGACTCGGAGTCACTGGCGAGATATCACCCGACGTCTGGTTCCCAAGCGTGACTGTAATCGCTTGTGGGACAACCCTCGGGAAAGAGCTAAACGAAACAGGTTGGCCAGTCAAGCGCATTATGGAGAACGGACTCGAACTCGCGTTTGGCAGTGACTGGGGATCGTCCGGACGTGGTTACGACGTGATGGCCAGCCTGGAGGCCCTGCTGACCCGCGAGAACCCTTGGGACAAGGAACATGGTCCTTACAAGGCCGGCGATGCGTTCGCGCCTGACCAGGCAATCGACCTGCCTGCGGCGCTGCGGATGCTCACGATCAATGGAGCCAAGCTCATGCAGCACGAGCGCGAGCGAGGTTCGCTCGAGGTAGGTAAATACGCGGACATGGTCGTATTGAGTGACAACCTTATTGATCTGGTGGAAGCGGGACGGCCCGAGAAAATCAGCAAGGTCAAGGTGCTCAAAACCATCTTCGAAGGCGAGGAGTCGTTTACTGCAGGTTAACAACATGGCCGTCAACGATTTTGAAGGCACGGTCGTGGTGAAGGACTCCAAGGTTCTGAAAGGTGTCTACCCCGGCCAGCCGATCCGTAACGCCGTGCTGGATTGACAGCGCGATTGAGTGAGGATGATTAGAGAAGACCGACCCGGAAAAGAACTCAAGATCATCATGAAGGACGGCAAGATCTACAAGAACACGCTGAGTGAATAGGCGAGTACTGGTTACACGTGCACAGAAATCGGCGCGTCCGTAGCCATTCACTAATGGGATCCACTTAAAACGGAAGGAGAATATGAACATGAACCAAGCAAAAGAAACCTCTGACATTGTCTTCCATGGGGGTCCCATCATCACCATGGATAACCTGAACCCGCGCGCCGAGGCGGTCGCGATTCGCGGCGAGCGTATTCTGGCGGTTGGTAGCCTCGCGGAGGTGAAGGCCCTCAGCGGAGGCAAGGCGCGCATGGTCGACCTGGCAGGCCGGACCCTCATGCCCGGCATGATCGATCCGCACATGCACACCAGCGTCGTCCCATGGGATGACTTCCTGGACCTTCGCGCCATGTCGACACCGACCTTCGACGACGTGGTGAAGAAACTGCACGAAGCGGTGGCTGCCGCAAAGCCGGGCGAATGGATTCTCGCACAGGGATATGACGTCACGATCATCGAAGGCGCGCGGACTCCAACCCTTGCTGAGCTGGATGCACTCGCCCCGGACAACCCGATCCTGATCATCGAGGCCAGCGTTCATATCGCCTATACGAATACTCTGGGTTACAAAGCGGCCGGAATCACTCGTGATACGCCCAACCCTCCCGCTGCCCGATACATGAAGGACGAGAACGGCGAGCTGAACGGTCAGCTGCAGGAGGTCGGGGCATATGGAGCCGTACTGGCCCAGATTCCACCGGTGACGGACACTCCCCAGCGAATCCGTCGCCTGTTCGATCGCGCGGCGTCGGCTGGCGTCACGGCGGTGTGCGATATGGGCGTCGGCTTCGCCGGTCCGGGCGACATCGCCATTTTTGAAGAGGTCATGAAGGCGAATCCACCGGTCCGGGTTCGTGGGTTCCTCGTCTCGACGGCAATGGACGAGTGGGAGAAGATGGGGCTCAAACCCGGCCACGGCGACGACATGTTTCGCCTCATTGCCATCAAGGCCTGGGCCGACGGCGCGAGCCAATCACACAGCGGCTACCAGCGTGAGGACTATCTGGATAGGTGTGGTTGTGGAGCGATGAACTACACCAAAGAGGAGATGACTGAAGCTATCCGCCGTGCCCACCAGGCCGGATGGCAAGTAGGAGTGCATGCCAACGGTGACGCTGCCATTGATATCACTCTGGAGGCGTATGAGACGGTTGTGCGGGAGACGCCACGGAACGATCACCGGCACCGCATCGAGCATTGCAGCGTCGGTCATCCCGAGCAATTTGCCAAGATGCATAAGCTCGGTGTCTCGCCAAGTTTTCTCATCGGGCACGTTCGATGGTGGGGTAAGGCTTTCCAGGACCGCATTCTCGGTCCCGAGAGGGTTCGCTACTACGACGCCTGCGCTACGGCGCTGGAGAATGGCCTTCGCATCTCGTTTCACTCGGATTACAACGTCACCGACATCGGTCCGCTTCGCTGTGTCCAGGACGCCGTCACCCGCGTCATGCACGAGGGTGGTGGGGTGTTCGTTCCGGAGGAGCGCATTCCGGTCGAGGCTGCGCTCAGGGGGGTCGCGATCGACGCCGCCTGGCAGTGCCGGATGGACGATATCACCGGAAGCCTGGAGAAAGGCAAGTACGCCGACCTGGCGATCCTCGAAGACGACCCCACGGCGGTCGACCCCATGAAGATCGAAGCCATCAAGGTGAGCAAGACATGGCTGGCGGGCACGCAGCGGTAAGGCGTTTGACGTTTGAGGACAAGTGTGCTCGGTCTGACCAACCTGCGGTATTTCTTCAGGACGTACGAGAACAGTCAGATACGAATGATCACAATGGCGGACTTCCTGGCGGGCAACCATGCCGACGTCGTGCTGTTCGATCGAGGAGGCGAGGAGACATTCGAAAACATCGCGGATACCGCGACAGCGCTAGGTTGATCGCCAGAAAGGCCCGAGGTTCCCCCGGCTGCGGTGGTTGGGGGGGGCGGCAAAAATGAAAAATGACAGGACAAGCACACAACTGAAAGGAGAAACATCATGAGTGACTTGGTAGTAATCAGCTTTGACGACGAACACACCGCGTTTGAAATGCGCGCAGAACTGGTAAAACTTCAGAAAGAGTACCTCATCGAAATGGAAGATGTGGTGGTGGTGACCAAAAACGACAAGGGCAAAGTCAAGCTGCACCAGGCCGTCAATCTCACCGCGGCAGGCGCTGTGGGCGGGACCTTCTGGGGGATGCTTATTGGGATGATATTCCTTAACCCGCTGGTGGGAGCTGCGGTTGGTGCCGGGGCCGGAGCGCTGTCCGGTAAGCTGCGTGATATCGGTATCAGCGATAATTTCATGAAGGAACTCGCTGAGGCCCTTAGAAATGACACATCAGCTCTCTTTGTTCTCGTACGAAAGGTTACCCCGGACAAAGTGTTGGAAGGGCTCAAAGGCTTCAAGGGTAAGATTCTCAAGACATCACTTACGGCAGACAGGGAAGAGGAGTTGCGGGAAGTGCTCGAAAAGGCATGATTTCAGAAGCGAGCGGGACCTGAAGGCACTCAGAAAATATCGTAAGAGTTGAGTCGTTTTTAACAGGATTCACCTGATGGTGGGGTAAATATATGCTGAATCTCATAATCACCGTTGTGGCATTGGCACTCGGGGGCTACCTTGCTTTTTCCAGGCGTTTGGCGGGTTCTTCGGACTGGAAAGCCACGGTCACGCCGCTGGCATCGATCATGGGCAGCGGCTTTCTGGTCAGCGCACCGCTTTTGGCCGGTATTGTCGGCAACCTGGCGGTGGTGTGCATGGCGCTGCTCCTTGCGCTGGCCTACATGGTGGGCGGCGCAATCCGTTTCAACATCCGTCATTTCGAGCCCATTGAAAATAAAGGCCACGGTCCGGCTCAGGATATTGCCTTCCTGTCACGCATCGTGCTGGTCGGGGCGTATTTCATTTCGGTCACCTACTATTTGGAGCTGCTGGCGGCGTTTCTCTTAAAGGCCGTCGGTGTGCACAACCAGGTGGCCGCCAACGGCATCACCACTTTGCTGCTGCTGGCCATCGGGGGCATAGGTATGTGGCGAGGACTGAAAGAGTTGGAGGCCGTTGAGAAGTATGCCGTGGCCTTTAACCTGGGCATGATCGGAGCGCTGCTCGTTAGCCTGGCGGTCTATAACGTCCAGATGGTGCTCGGCGGCACATGGGCGCTGCCGTCCATTTCATCGGTCATCGATTTTCACGACCTGAGAGTTCTGCTGGGCCTGTTGATCGTGGTGCAGGGTTTCGAGACCTCTCGCTACCTCGGGGACGAACACCCCGCCGAGCAGCGCATCGCCACCATGCGCACCGCCCAGTTGATGTCGACGGCGATTTACCTGCTGTTTATCGCTCTGGCGACGGTGCTCTTTCACGACGGCCTGGGCGCCGATGTCACGGCGATTATCGGCATGACAAAACCGGTGGCGGTTGTGCTGCCCATACTTCTGGCGGTTGCCGCCATCGGCAGCCAGTTCAGCGCCGCAGTGGCTGACAATGCAGGAGCCGGGGGCTTGATCGAAGACATTACCCATCGCAGAGCTCCGATCCGCTATGCGTATTTGCTGATCCTTCTGGTGACGGTTTTGCTGACCTGGTCAACGAACGTCAACGAAATCATCGCCTATGCGTCGCGGGCCTTTGCACTCTATTACACACTGCAATGTGCCGTTGCATGGGTGGTTGCCTTTCAGGAGCGGAACCTGCGCCGAAGGTCCATGCGTCTTGTGATGTTCGCATTCCTGGCCGTGATGTGCCTGCTTGTGTTTGCACTCGGAATTCCGTCCGGGTGATGGAGGGCAGCTCAGTAACAACCAGAAATAGAATCATGAGAATGAAAGGATAAATGAGATATAAATGCTACTTAAAAACAATGAAGCTATTGACAGAAACTTCGTGAGTGAACGGAGAGCGCCTTTATGAACACCGATGCACTTATCATTTTCGCTACCGCCATGTTCGCGATTCTGAACCCCATCGGGAGCGTGGCCATCTTTTCGGGCATGGTCGCCGATCGTTCGGCGGCCGATCGCCGTTCGATCGCCATCCGGTGCTCTATCGCCATCGCTGTGATCCTCGTTGTTACCGTGTGGGCCGGAGAATTCGTGCTCCAACTTTTCGGCGTCGGGATTCCCAGCCTCCAGGTAGCCGGCGGGCTCATGATCATGCTGATCAGCCTGTCGATGCTTCAAAGCAGTCAGAGCGCCATCCATGACACGAAGAACAATGAAGAAACGGCCGCGTCCGAACAGGATATCGCGATCGTACCGCTGGCCATGCCAATGATTGCGGGACCCGGAGCAATGGTCACGGCGATCGTGAGCACTCATCAGCACAAGGGTGTTGCGGCCAATCTCGAGATGTCGGTGGTATGCGCCGTTCTGGCCGCCATTCTCGGCATCGGCCTGCTGGCGGCCGGACCGATTACGCGTATTCTCGGGACCAAGGGAATGGACGTCGTCACGAAACTCATGGGCATGATACTGATGGCGATCGCCGCAGGCATGCTCGCTGCGGGCGTGAAGGGCCTTTTGCCAGGGCTTGCCGGGGTGCCGGCCGGATAGAAACGCCCCAAACCCGCCTGGTGTTCATCGCCCGGCGCGGGACAGTGAACATTACCGCGGTGCAAAAGGCCTTGAACGGCTGTAAAGCCCCGGCG
>Ga0316190_10004056_pt1 | contig 10640 bp, 6 predicted proteins | sample Eddworburrow2_MG_FD_204929 | JGI IMG/M metagenome (GOLD analysis project Ga0316190, IMG submission 204929) | Coastal sediment microbial communities from Maine, United States - Eddy worm burrow 2 | ecosystem: Environmental > Aquatic > Marine > Coastal > Sediment | place: USA: Maine | collected... | reverse complement strand
GCCTTAGAATCTGAGCTGAACACCTTGAAACTGGACTTTGACAAGGTTGAAGGAGAACGCTCGGAGCTAGCCGAACGGCTCCCAGGTATCCAAGCTGAGCTGGGTGAAACAGTTGCTATTTTGGACCGGGCAGAGACCCAGGCGGCTGAAGCCCGTGCACTCGGTGAAGCGCTTACCGAGGAGAAAATAGACCTGGCCTCGCGATTGGCTGATACTGAGGCGATGCTGGAAACAGTCCGTGCCCAGTTGAATGCGGTGAAGGCCGACTACCAGCGCACCATTGCTGAGTACGAGACTGTGATGGGTCAGCGAAATGACCTCAACAACGAAGTCGACGAGTTACATGCTGGATTGACCGAGGCGTTAAACGACCTTGCCTTGGCCCGATCTCTCAATGACAAGGACCGTGACAAGCTAAGGTCAACTCGCCAGCAGCGAGATGAGTTCCGTATTGCTATCGGGGCCCTGGAGGAAGAAAAGCAAGGACTCGAATCCCAATTGGCTGCGGCTATCGCCGAACGGTCCACAGTGGCTGAACGGTCGGCTCAAGTTAGGGACCAGCTAGATAAAAGCAACGCCGATTTTGCTGAGTTGACCCAAGCAAACGATCAGGTTGTCGCTGATCTGGCCAAGATGAGAGATGAGCGGAGATTGTTGGTGCGTGAGAGGGACACGCTCCGCGGGGAACTGAAAGATTCGGCTGATCAAACTGCCGACCTTGAAGGGCAGCGAGACGAGCTTTTGCGTCAGATCGGTCAGCTCGGCGAGGAAAATGAAGGCATACAGGGCCAATTGGTTGAGAGCGATCGGCTCCGGGCCGAAGCGTCTGAGGCGTCAGGAAACGCTCTGTCTGAGGTTGCTCAGCAGCTTTCTCGAGTCGAGACTGAACGCAACCGACTAGAACGTGAGCTGAGGTCGGCGGAGAACCGGCTGATTGAAGCCTTCGCCACATTTGAAGCGGCGAATAAGGAAGCGGCGGCTCGGGTTAGGGACGAAGTTGACGGGATTCCAGAGGCTGATGGCGCAGACCTGAAGGCTGACCTGTCATCGTCAGCTTTGAGGCCATCACCCGTTGCTAGCCGCAGCCCTAAGAGCCGCAAAATCGGGGCCAAGGAACGCGAGGTATCAGCAGTACGCAAGCCGGCGCCGTCGGTGGAAGCTGATGATGTCGACATGTTTTTGCGCAACGCCGAGCCGTCTGAAGAACCAGACAGTGTCGAGGTTTCATCAGACCCCGCTGAAAAAGTCGCTAGCCCGGTATGGAATTTCAGTCCGCGCACCACAGCAGAATCTGACATCCTGACCAATGCCGAGGTAAACGTAGACACAGACAATGAAGCTAGTGTTGGGCAAGGATCTAGCTCGCTGGTTGCCGGTGACCTCAATCCGTTCCAAACATATGAGCCAGGCGAAGCAGAGCCGTTGGACTTTCCCGGTTTCCAAAGCCGACCATCGTTAGGGTTTGGCGCTGAGCTGGACAGCTCAAGTAACGCTGTAAGCGACACATCGAGCATGTCGGTTCAGAGCAGCGGTCCTCTGGCTGCGGGTTCGGGTTCGGGTTCGTTTGATGACGATGATGATTTGGACGCCATTGGGGAACTTATATCTCGCACTGTCACCGATTTTGATCCAACTAAGCTCGCCGATTACTCGCCGACCGAATCTGCTGAGAACACCAACTGGCCTGCGGGCGCATCAGGGGCTAGTGGTCGGCCAACCTCCGGCCCTCCGAGCGTCTTTGACATCGGCGACGACGAAACATTCCGGGCAGACACAAGTCTCGGCGTTAACAGCGGTGCAGTATCGGCGGTTGGAGCCGGAAGCGTTGGGGGGCGACGACAAGTTGACCTCCCTGCGGGGCTTACCGACGACGTTGAAATTGCGCGCCATGTCGTGTCGTGCCCAGATGTGGTGCTGCTTGTAGACGGCGACTCGGTAGCCAAGATGGGATGGCCTAGTCTTCCGGTTCCGCAACAGCGTGACGCGCTGGTGTCGTATCTTGGAGACCTGGCTACCGACACCGGGGCATCCCCCGATGTGGTATTTGACGGCCGTATAGGTGAAGAGCAGTCACTTCCAGCAGGTAGGAATGTTCGCATCAGGCTCAGCACGCCGCCAACGGAGCCTGGGGCTGCACTCGACGAGCTGGTAGATGCTTATCCCGAACACTGGCCCATAGCGGTAATATCCGATGATTCGAACCTGGCCCGGTCTGCGTCATCTCGTGGAGCAACCGTTCTAAGTAACGGTCAGCTTCTGGATCTATTCATTTCCCAGTAGGACGACGTCCACTCGCCCTATTCGGAGCTGTTAGCCGAGGGAGAAGGCATTTCAGGGACCGGTGGCGAATAGCGCCGACCCATACCCCGGCACCGTATGAGACGTCTTCGATGCCGGCGAGCCCAACCTCATCGAAAAAGGATCGTACCGACCGAGGTCGGCCGGTCGACATAAGCCAACCAGCGACAACAAGTTTCACCACCAAGGCTTTGTGGGGGTGTTTGGACCCTAGTCCGACAAGCGCCGTTGCCGGCCACCAATCTCGTCGGCCCAGCCGAACCAGGGTAGTCACGGTGCTCTGGGTCGACCGCAGGACCATGGCTGCAGCCCACGCTCGTGGGTTGGGCACTCTGCCATCGAGTTGTCTGGCTAGCAGCTCGACACTTATCGCCCACAGCCCGCACGCAAGTTTCCACCGCCCCCGCACAGCTAAGACTACAACGGCTCCCATCAGAGCGGAGACGCGGATGGGAGCAACCTCGTTGCCATGGCGTTTAGCTAGGGGGGCAGCCGCTGTTCCATATCCGAATCGTTGTTGGGCAAGCTGGGTTATCGTTTCGCGGGGCGGATGATCAACCACAACACCCGAGTCATACACGACCGCTCCTATCTGGGACAATCGCCACACCAGATCTACATCTTCGCCGAACCGTAGACCAGGATCGAAGCCATCAGTCGACTTGAGCGCGCTGACCCGCACCACCAGCACGGTGGAGGGTACGTAACGAACCAAGCGGCCAGGTCCTACCAGTGAACTGGAGGGGCCCATATCTAGTGGCGAGTGGGTTTGTTCGTATCGCCCCACACGATGATCTGATTGGGATACTGAGATTCGAGGTGCTACCGCCACAACATCAGGGTCAGAAAACCATTGCTGGATGGCGCCGAGCTGTTCGTGGCTGATCCCCACCCCGGCGTCCACGAACGCCACGAGTGGTGAGTCCACCTGAGCCACCGCGCTCTGGCGGGCAGCAGCCGGACCCAGATTGCGTTCGTGGGTGATTACTGTGACATTGGGCGGCGCAGGCGTGTCGTGGGAAAGCCCCCACAGCGGGCCCGTTGAGCCGTCGTCGACCACCACGATAGGCATGTTGCGGAGTTGGGCGGTGACCTTGTTGAGGCCTTCTGAGTCGTTTCGTACCGGCACCACAACCGTAATGTCGTCTGGGCATTCGTCCTTGCCTAAGGTGGCCTCAGGCGTCGGCAAGAACATCCCGGTGTTGAGGAGTCGTTTTGCGAGCTCCTGGTGTGAATTATGGTCTCCTACTGGCTCACCGCGGAGCCAACTTTTTACCAACTCCGCTCCGGCCCGAGACAGGCGCACAACACTCAATGGATGACCGCCGATTAGGGTTCTGCCTTCATCGACAATTGCCAGTTGAGCCGTGGGTTTTAGGCGCGTGTGTGGTGGGAGAGGAGTGGCAGAGCAAAGCACGATTAGTGGCGGCTATCCCACGACTTCTTGCAAGGCCGCCAAGACACTCAGGGGGGTGCTGATTGTTGCTACCCGTGCCCCGCACTCAGCCGCTAACGCGTATGCATGATCGGTTTCATCTGAGGGCGCGACTATGGCTAGCTCGGCCAGAGACCGCGCTATTGGGCCTGGGTCACCGCCGGTAGTCACCTCAGCATCCGAGAGCAAGATGGTAAGACGGCGCGACGCTTTACTGTCTGCCAGTTGTTGGTGAGCCGCCCTCAACGCTAACGCCACGTCGGTGGTGCCATGGCCGCGTAGCGACAAGATATCAGCCACCACCTGATCAGGACTTTTGGGTTGCGTTAGAGACTTCACTGCTACCACTGTGTTTGAGAATACCAGAACAGCGAACTCAGAGGGGGCCTTCCATGCGCAAGCTGCGGCCCCGAGTGCGGCACCCGCCAACCGTTCGCCGTTCATTGATCCTGAACGGTCAATCACCAAACAGATGGCGGTGTCTGGTCGCTTCCAAGCATGGGCTACCAGATCACCAATATCAATGGGACGCCGGTCGCCCCTGGCGGCGACAATAGCGTCCATACTTGCATCTAGGTCGATGTCGCCGTCGGTGAGGTTGGCTTTAACTGTGGTGAGTTTACCGATTCCTCGGCCGGTGGCTTTTCCCATGCGTGCAAGTTCAAGCATCAGACGCCCGGCAAGACGGCGAGATAGCCGAGCCAGATTGGCGTCGGTGGCTTGGGCCATGAGCGACAACAACCCGAGAGCAGTTTCGGGATCGTCGTCAAACAGATCGTCGAAGGCAGCTTCGTCCAGCTCCCCTAATGACGGAGACACGTCTTGGAAACCATCTTGGCGGTCGAGGTCTCTACGACTAATTGTGCGGCGCCGTTCCGAAGCTAAGGCGTCGGCTGCATCCTCACCAGTGGCGATCTTGTTGTGGTCATCGACCCCGCCGCCCTGCGGCTCTAGGGTTTTCCCGACGTGGACCCTTCGTCATTGGAGTCTGGGTCTTCGTCGGGGTCGACCATGATCTGATCCCACAGGCTGGTGATAATCTGCTCGGGGCTCGACAAAGAGGATTCCTGGATCCTGATTCGACCAGAAAGGGCGGTTAAAGCCGCATCCAGTCCGACCCCTCGGTCTGACGGCTTGCTTCGTCTGAGAATGGATAGTTCTCCCGCCATGAGGAGAAGGTCAACAGCGCCGCGGACCGATGAACCAACCCTGATCTCGGAATGGTCACGGGTAGCTCGCACCAACTCCACTACCTTTTCTACAAATCCTGGATCGACGTTTGGGGTTTGGACTGAACCATTGGAATCGCTGTGGCGCAAGGCGATAGCCACCTCGTCTTGTTTGGACTGGTACGTCATAGCGATTCGACAAACGCGGTCATAGACAGCGGCCGATATCCTCGCTGTTCCCACCGCATCAAATGGGTTCATCGCAGCCACCAAACGAAAGTCGGGGTGAGCATCGATCCGACCCAATCGTGGGATCGTCAATTCGGCCTCGGACATGACAGTCACAAGGACGTTCAGGGTTTCTTCGGGGATCCTGTTGATTTCCTCCAGGTAAAGGATCGACCCGTCTCTCAACGCCCGAGTTAGTGGGCCGTCGACCCAAACGTCTTCAACATAGCCAGCCTCAAGCACCTGGGCTGGATCAAAATGTCCGACCAACCGGCTTGGGGTCAGTTCAGCATTGCCTTCCACCAGCTCAAAACGTTGACTGGTGGCTGAAGCAACTGAACGCAGCAATGTTGACTTGCCGGTACCCGGGGGACCCTCCAATAGGAGATGTCGCCCGGCTAGCAGGGCAGCAATTACTAGTTCAGACTCGCGGTCACGCCCGACCACCTGATTGCTCAGGTGGGCCAACGTAGCAGGTCCGTAGCGGCGGCCGCCGTTATCAGAATCAGTCAAAGGCGATTATTCCTCTAATGTTCTTCCCATCGCGCATATCTTGGTAGCCCTGGTTGATGTTGTCGAGGCTGTAGCGCTGTGTGATCAGCTCATCAAGCATCAGGGCACCCCGGCGATACTCGTTCAACAGGCGAGGAATTTCTGAGCGGGGGCTTCCAGAGCCAAACACAGAACCCTTGATTTCTTTGTTGAACAAGGCAAAGCTGAACAAGTCAAGGGTGACATCTCGCTGTTCAGCGGGGGCAAGACCGGTTACAACAACGGTTCCATCTTTGGACACAATCCCGACCGCAGGTTCGATCATGTCGCCGTGGGTAACGCCGGGTGTGAGAATAGCAGAGTCGGCCATGACCCCGTGCGTCATGTCAAGAACAGCCAGTGTGGCTTCTCCAATGTCGGTAAAGAAGTGGGTGGCACCAAGCTCTTCGGCCTTTTCTCGCCGGTCAGGGTTGGTGTCAATCGCCACAATGTTGGCGGCTCCAGCCAGACGTGCTCCTTGCACCGCGTTGGCACCAATGCCCCCAACTCCAATAACCACGCATGTGTCGCCCGACTTAACTCCAGCGCGGTTCTGAGCCGAACCGACACCAGTAGCTACACCACAAGAAACTAGGCACACCACATCGAGAGGGAGATCATCATCTACTTTGATCACCGATGACTCGTCCAACAACATATGCTCCGAGAACGTTCCGAGCTGCGCCAGACGGTTCAGCCGTTGACCACTAGATGTGTGGTGCTTGTATTCGCCGTTGGCGATCATTCCACCAGCAAGGGTAGACGCGCCCAGATCGCAAAGGTTCTGGCGGCCCGTGGAGCACCAGTGGCAGCGCCCACAAGATGGAATGAAGCTGCACGACACATGATCGCCAGGCTGGACGCTTCGTACTGCTGAACCCACTGATGTTACAAGACCTGAGCCTTCGTGGCCGCCAATCATGGGCAGGAAGAAATCGGTTCCGACAAACTCCAGGGTCTCGGGAGGCACTGCCATATCGCCTGTAATGATGTGTTCGTCGGAATGGCAAAGGCCCGCGAACGCTGTTTTGACTATCACCTCACTTGGGCCGGGCTCACCCAGTTCGACCTCCTCGATCTTCCAGTCTTCATTAACGGCCCACGCAACAGCGGCTCGAGTTTTCATCAGATCTGCTCCTAAGACGACGACTTGCGGCCTGTAACGACCCTGCCTCGGTAAATTTAGCAGTCAGAAATAAATTGGTCGACCCGGACGACATTTCGCGAAACCAGATCCTCAAGGAGCATGCGACCTTCTGACGCTGACGCCCCAGCCGGGTTGCCCAGAACACCATTGGGTGACACCGCGCCCACGCCGTGCTGTTTCATTGGTTCTATTAGATCGACGATGTCGCCTTCATTGCCGGCCTCAGCTCGATCCAGGCGGACCAGATCAGGGGCGAGGTACAACATTAGCGATGTTTCTACCCGCCCGGCGTGCAGATCTAGATGGTCCAGGCCGTCTGGTAGTGAGCCAGCGTTCCAAGTGGGAAACAATGCAGTTGTCCGGTGCCCTTGGATTCGCATTGTTTCCACGGCTGTTTGGACTGCTCGCATGTTGCCACCATGACCGCACATAAAAACCGTTGCGGCGAACGAGTGAGCCGCCGATCGGACCAGCTCAATCAATACCGACGTCAACACTGGGGTACCAATTGAGAGGGTTCCAGCGAAGCTTTGATGCTCACCAGATGAACCGTAAGCCATCGTTGGCGCCACGACAGCGTTGCCCACCAGGGGTGCCGTCGCCTGTGCCCATCGCTCAGCAATAACGGCGTCGGTGTTCAAAGGCAAGTGGGGTCCGTGTTGCTCAATCGAGCCTAGCGGCACCAAAAGGACCGGACCGCTAGGTGTCACAGACGCCACATCTCCAGTGGTGGAGTGGGCTAGAAGGTGGGGGTAGTATTCCAAGTCGAGTGAAAAAGGGACACCGGGTGTTCGCACCACGAGTCCGGCGTCAAGTGGAACCATAATTATGCCAGCTAGGCCAGGCACCAAGGCACGAATCCTGGTTGGACTGGATGCCGTCGACGTTCCTGACGATCCTGAAGACTCGTCTACTATTACCGAAGACCATCGAAACTGAATACGGCACGATTTAGGTCGGGTCTACCGTCTCATGCATATGGAGAATTCACACGGCAATGACAGCTACTTTGAAACCTGCAGATCAACTGCTGGCACTTGCTGGCAACACCCGCTGGAGTTGGCATCGACAAACGGCTGATCTGTTGAATACCATGCCTGGTGCTAGCTCGGGAGTGCACCCTATTGGACCGGCAACACGGCTTGTTAGTGATCCAGATCTATTTGAACAGTGGTGGGCGGGCAACGGAGCCGAAGTAGAACGCCAATGGGGTGAGCTATCCGCCAAGGTAGCTTCGGCATCACCGCCCGAGATCGCCTACTTTTCTCCTGAGTTTGGAGTGGCGGCCGAGATCGCCCAGTATTCGGGGGGACTTGGGATATTGGCAGGTGATCACCTCAAAGCGTCAGACGATTTGGGGTTGCCTCTAGTTGGGGTTGGGTTGTTCTATCATCAAGGCTTCTTTCGCCAACAGCTAGTTGACGCAAGTCAGCTTGAGCGCTACGAGAGCACGACCTACCAAGAAATTGGGGCGGTGAATACCGGTGTCGAGACCAACGTCACGATCAATGGGCACTCGGTAGCCGTAGCTATTCACGAGCTAATGGTGGGTACTGTTCGCCTCATCTTGTTGGACACCCAAGTCGGGTCTAACCCCGAGTGGGCCCAGTCCATAACTGACGGATTGTACTCTGGCGACAATGAGCACCGTCTCCACCAAGAAATGGTGCTCGGTATTGGCGGAGTAAGGGCGCTTCAGGCTTTGGGAATCAGCCCGGATGTCTACCACCTCAATGAAGGTCACGCTTCACTACTACTGTTAGAGCTGCTAGCCCAGCACGTTGAGGCAGGGGCCACCATTGCTGATGCCACCGAAAAGGTACGTTCCTCAACACTGTTCACAACCCATACACCAGTTCCTGCAGGAATTGATCGATTCAGCCACGACCTGATTGGGCCAGAGCTCAAACCATGGGCAACCAGGTTGGGAACGACAGCCGCCGAGATCATCAGCTGGGCCACATTGGCTTCAGATGGGCCAGCCCAACCCTTCAACGCTGCCGCATTCGCAATCCACTTTTGTGGCCGCATCAACGGTGTAAGCCAGCTTCACTCAACAGTGAGTCGTGAGTTATTTGGCGCACTGCCCCGGGCCAAGAAAATTGAGGCAATAACCAATGGGGTGCACGCCCGCACATGGGTGGATCCCCAAATCCAAGACCTGTTTGACAGCACCCTTGGGACCGGATGGGACAACGGCGAACAACAAGCATGGGATCGAGTGGCCCAATTGGATCGGGAGCGCTTTGAGTCTGTGCGAGCACAAGCGAAGCACGGTCTGATCGCCAAAGTGCAGAACCTGACCGGTGTGGACCTTGATCCCGAACGATGTATTGTCGGGTTCGCACGGCGATTCGCTACCTACAAGCGAGCCGCACTTCTACTACGCGACGAAAAAGGGCTCGCCCGTTCGCTAGAAGCTGGAGCCCAATTCGTATTCGCAGGAAAAGCTCATCCAGCTGATGCCGAGGGCAAAGCGGTCTTGTCTGATCTGGCTCGATTCGCTTCTACCAGTCACGCAGACGGCCAGATTGTTATCGTGCCAGACTACGACATCGACATAGCGAAGGCCATGTATTGGGGGGTAGACGTATGGCTAAACAATCCAATACGGCCCCACGAAGCATGCGGAACCAGCGGCGAAAAGGCTGCTCTCAACGGTGTGCTGAATGCGTCTATCCTTGATGGCTGGTGGGCCGATTGGTATAGCGATGGAATCGGATGGGTTATCCCATCGTCTGAGCACCAAGACCCCAATGTTCGTGACGATGTGGAGGCCTCTAGCCTCCATGAGGTGCTCGCTGGCCAGGCACTTGAGATGTACAATAATGACAGGGACGCCTGGTGGCGCATGACGCTTGCCATGTTTTCCCACCTCGGCCCCTTGGTGACAGCCGGACGCATGGTCGGGGAGTACCGGGACCGGTTCTATGATCCGATCCGGCGTCGATGATGTCAATGCCTAGGGTGGAGCACGGATGGCCCCACCCGCTCGGCGCTAGCTGGGACGGCAACGGCACCAACTTCGCCGTGTTCTCAGAAGGTGCCGAAAAGATAGAACTGTGCTTGTTCGACCAGGACGGCTCCGAAGAAACCATCGTGCTGCCAGACCATTACGGGGCAACTCATCATGGCTATGTCCCCGGTGTGGGACCGGGCCAGATGTACGGATTTCGAGCCTATGGACCATGGAATCCTGCGCAAGGCCTCAGGTTCAACCCCGCCAAACTGTTGATGGACCCATACGCCCGTGCCATAGAGGGAAACGTCGACTGGTCTGGGCCGTTGGCTGGCCATGATCGAACCAACGGCTCGCTTGCCGATCCGGTGGACTCGGCTCCATACACAACACGGTCCTTGGTCATTGACCCAACATTTGACTGGGGCGACGACTCACCGCCCATGGCGGCCTGGGACGAGTCTGTAATCTATGAGACCCATGTGAAGGGTTTAACCAAGCTGCACCCTGAGGTCCCAGAACAACTGCGAGGCACTTATGCGGGGTTGGCCACTGAACCGGTTTTGGAGTATCTGGTTGGCTTGGGGGTGACTGCGGTGGAGCTTTTGCCCGTCCACCACTTCCTCACCGAAGGATTCTTGAAGAGCCAGGGTTTATCAAACTATTGGGGTTACTCAACCCTTGGGTTCTTCGCTCCCCACCGGCCCTACGCCGCGACGTCGGCTCCTGGTGGCCAGGTCAATGAATTCAAATCAATGGTTAAGGCCCTCCATTCGGTGGGAATAGAGGTCATCTTGGATGTGGTCTACAACCATACGGCCGAAGGGTCGGCTGAGGGGCCGACTGTAAGCTTCAGGGGACTGGACAACCACA
>Ga0316190_10004055_pt1 | contig 10640 bp, 12 predicted proteins | sample Eddworburrow2_MG_FD_204929 | JGI IMG/M metagenome (GOLD analysis project Ga0316190, IMG submission 204929) | Coastal sediment microbial communities from Maine, United States - Eddy worm burrow 2 | ecosystem: Environmental > Aquatic > Marine > Coastal > Sediment | place: USA: Maine | collected... | reverse complement strand
CGGTTAGGCTCTTCTTGTCCATTGAGTGTGGGTAGTGTAGACTGATACAGGCGCAACACAGGGTTAATGTGGCGCACTTGGCGACCTGCCACTGATACAGTAGCAGTATCCGGTAGCCTGAGAGTCTTGATAGTCATCGTGTATGGTAGTCCGTACTGAATGAGACCCGCAGGAGAGCTAAGTGTAATTGCGCCAGAAGACACAGTGGCATCAGAAGCCGCACCGTTGTCTGCCTTAATTTTAATAGTCTCGCCTTCTAGGAAATCAAGACCACTAACAGCAGTTGTCTTCTTGTATAAAACTCCACCAGAAGTATACGTTTCCCACGTAGCTCCATTGATCCCTTGTAGTTTAATTGTAGTAGCACCTTGGTTAGCTACAGTAAATGTCTTCTTGTTTATGTCATCCATGTCCTGCAACGTGCCATCATCATCTGTATACAAGGCATCGTAGAAGATAATCTCGTCATCATCTACAAGTCCATGACCACTTGGTATAGTGGCTGTGGGGGCCTGTATAACATTGTACTGTTGGCCTGACACGAAGTAGTCGTGCTCTAATTCAAGAGTGTTAAGGTCAGTGACGGCTGTGACATACGTAGTCCTACCATTGGTTATATCTGTTACAACATCACCAGCAGTTATAGCGTCTGTCACGAAGTCAGCAGTACTGTCTTCCAGAGAACCTGCTGTGGTACTATCAGTAGTACCTGAGGCTAACTGGGAACCACTTCCGCTTAAGCTAGTGAGAGCTATGGTTTCCCCAAATAGTCCATAAGAATCTAGGAAACCATCTGAGGCTGACAGACCGTTTGAGGTATCGAACTCATCGAACCTTTCCACGTACTGTACCACATTACCATCTATCTTTCTTTTAACTACAACCCATACTTCATCGTGATCCCCAACTGCAATGGTTGCTACACTTTGGTAGTCTCCCTTGGTCTGGAACTTCTCCCACCCAAGTACTTCCTGTTGTCTGTTGAACTGACCTACCAACATATCGCCATTATTAAGGACAGCGTATATGAGGTTATTAGGTGACTGAGCAACAGCTATTTCTTTGATACCGGCGTTACGCTCAGACTTAGTTAAATGATCAGAGAAGAACATCAGATCATCTGCAATGTAATTGTCAGAATCAAAGTCATACCTAATAGAACGGATACGAGTTCCAGACGAGTCTACAAAGAGAGTCTCATTGTCGATCCTCCACGGCACCTGTGTTCCACTGCCATGTGTACTACGTAGTCTGATACTTCTGTCTGAGGGGGTAATGAAACCACCAGATGATCCAATAGTAAACTCACCACCGGAACCACCTATAATGAAGTTTCTGCCAGAACTAATCCATGAGATAGGGCTAGCTATGCTGTCACTAACTACTAAGTCAATAGCGTCAGAGTCATCAGCACCCACACCAAAGTTGGTGAATAAGTTAGATTGTGATCCCCATACATTCTGTGGTTGTTTATACGTACCTGCCAGCCACAGACGTTCTTCAAAGAAGCCAATAGCTTTTGGGTAGCCATGAACACCGGTCCACGACTCTTCCTGTAACGTCCAAACGTCGGTCGCAGTGGTAGAATCTAGTGCCTTAACAATCTCGCCCTCTGCCACCAGTGCAGATGTCACTGTATCTATGCGAACAATCCCGTTCTGTATATGGGCGTACTTACCTACGTGGCTTACCTGTGCATCATCTTTCCATGTATTAGCAACGGAAGTAAGGGTACACGTAGACCCAATAGTTTTATTATTAGGCGTAAGGGTAGTATTAGGGGATAAGTCAATCTTCCACTCGCCACTAGCTATAGCACCCGTACTTAGGAAGTCCGTTGTAATATCAACATCTACATGAGTAGTGTCAGTGAAGACAACGATTAGCCCTCTTCCGAGAAGCTCATCTGTCACAGAGTCTCTGTATACAATCTGCCTACCAACGTCATTGGCAAGGAACGAAGCCGCACCTGCCGTAAAGGTAATGCCTGAGCCAGTAGTAGCCGCAGGAGTTACAGTAGTATCTGGGAACTCTCCGTTCTCAAAGGTAGCCACCGGGGAGAATGCAATATTCTCTAATGCCCATACATTAATAGTAGCTCTGTGTAACCTAGCGGTCGGGTAGTCTGGGTGAGCAAGGTATAAGTCATCCCCGAACTGAGCGAACTCTATCTCAAACACATCGGACTCTAAGTAATTCGTAGAGAGTTCAGGGGTGATTTGATATAGCTCCCCGGCTACAAATATGTCATCAGCGACACTGAGGGTAGTTAAGTTATCCACAGCAGTAACAGTGGTGCTAGTAAAGTCAAGTTTGTTGAAGATACGATCGCCAATAGCGACACCATCTGTAACAAAGTCAGCCGTACTGTCTACTAACTTATTAGTAGTTGTACCATCAGTGAACCCGGTAGAACGTGTGACATACTCACCAGATTGAAAGAACCTAATATACTGGTCCCCAAACTCTAGGATAACAGCGTCACCAACTCCACGTTGGAACCGAACTAACCTTGTGTTATCTGCACTGTCCTTTACCTCACCAATGTACTTACTACCATTGCGTTTAATTACAGGCCCGTGTGGCAGACAGATACAATTAGTTCCTGTGTGCAGTGCATTCTTATATTTATCAACATCAGTTCGTCCGTACAACCTAGGAGAGAACTCACCAGAGTTAAACGAAAACTGAGCAGTAGGGAGTCTGTGACTCATCCGCGCACATCCTTAAGGTCTTCTGTGTATATTATATTATCAACATTACTACTACTCATGCCGTCTATGGCTATGCCAGTATCCAATGCGTCTAAGTATTCAGCAAACAAATGTTTCTTTAAGTCTACATTACCTGTCAGTGGGTAGGACATCTTGTGCGCCAGTCGTAGTACAACAGCACGTTGTAGCATTGGGTCCCATTTCTCTGTATCATCCTGCCACCCTTTGTATTGAATCTTTACAGTTGCCTCATCTGTTAAGAGGAAACCACTCTCTATGCTGTGCGCTACGTCACCGGGCCGAAGTTCGTTCACCTTCAATAGTCCCAAGTACTTAGGATCAGTGGGAAGTGCAAACCTATACGAGTATCCCCAGTCAGGTGCCATTGCGTCACGGGCGAGAGTCTGTCTGAACGTAGAAGAAGAAAAAGCACCAACAGTCATTACCTCTTGAGCAGTGTCGTCGAACAATAGACTAACAAGCTTGGCCCCTTCAGTGTTATCTGATAGTGCTGTTATTTTATTTTTACTTAATTCACCGACAAGGGCGAAGTTAGCGATTGCAACTTTAGATGCCATTTAATGCCTCTTTAATTTCTTTTAAGTGTTCCCGTGTCAATCGTATACAAGTTATGCCAACATCAGTGCCAAGCGGTTTAATGGGTAGAGCCATTTGAGTGTCGTGTTGCTTAACCAATTCACCATCATCTCCCGTAGTCCTTAATTTAAAGTTACATGTTTCGAATTGAATTGCAATATCTCCGGAGTCTACGGGGAACAGTAATACCTGCTTGAACTTTCCGGGAAATGCTGAGATAGTATGGAGGCCCCGAAGGACCTCCTTACCATTACCTTTACTCAACGACATACTCTACAATAACCGAAACGTCACCAGCTTGATCGCCAGCTACGGTAGCGGTTTGCGTTAGAGCAATTCGCAGAGGAACCTTCGGATCACTTGCGAGACCCGCGTCTTCCCATACGAAGTTTGCAATAGCGTTGATGTTACGTGCTTCGAAAGCCAGCTCTACACCAGAGGTGTTTGCGGCCTGCAAGGTAGTAATCGCCGATGCATATGCGTCTTCATCAATGAGAGCATCCACAGCGTACTTCGTAGAGCCGTCTGTGAACTTAGTACCGCCATTGTAAAGACCAACATTAGCTACGGACGTAGTGCCCGAGTCTAAGTCGTCGTTGAACAGTCTGATGCTAGTGATCTTTGCATTGGAAGGAACTTCTGCAACATACAGAATGTCCCCATCAGCGTCAAAGTCACTAGTGTTAACTGCAACTGTGTCCATAAAGACACGCTTTTTGCCAACACCTGAACCCGCTTCCACGAGTTGTCGGGGCTTAGCATCAAGCTTAGTAATCTCAACTGATTTTTGAGATGCCATAGTCTAGCTCCTTTCTTACGCGGCTTGGACGCACTGAATCTGGACGATTTTCTCTTCCTCGACTCGAGTGGCACCAAAGGTTGCAGATGCGAATACCTGAGTACTGTAAGACTTATCAGCACGCTCAGACATTCGAACTTGGATGTCTTGTCCCAAGGCCAGCCCAATTGCGGACCTCGTGAAAGCAAAACAGATTACTGGATCAGCGTCAGTACCATCAGCAGTACCAAGCAAACGCTCGGTATGGATAATATTGAAACCAGCCCATTGAGAAAATTCTCCACGTGCCATCGGCTTTTCGACGTTGATGTCAAAGTTCTTAACATTGTCGTCTTGCATGAGGGCTGAAATAGCGGAACTGTTCATTACTAAAAACATTTCCTCATTCATGTCGATGTCTTTGGCTCTCAGCAAACGCCGAGCTTCCATGACTTTAGCCGCGGTGATATTACTATCAGCCGTACCAAAATCTTCATCTACAATCATGCCAGTGTCGAAAGCAACACTAGAGGTGGAGTCGGAGGAATCTACAGACGTAGCAGTGCCGAGAGCCATCGAAATGATCTCATCGTCAATTGCTCGACCCATAGCCCAACCACCAGCAACCGCGTAGTCAGACGTAGGATCAATCAGAGCACGAATCTTATCGTTGGTATCAACGAGATCGGCCCATTCATAATCGTCCATAGACACACGTCGTCTTGAATGCGGAGTGTCGATCAGAGGGGTATCACCATGACGGGATACTTTCTTCTGAGCAACGGTCGCGCCCAAGCGATCGAAGTGGTGGTACTTCCCCTTAACTCGCTCAACTTTTACAGCTCGCATCAACTTAGAACCACGGGCTTGCGCCAAATGGATCAGGTTGTTACTAAACTGTTGTACAAAATGAGTAGGATATTCTACCGACATTTATTGTACTCCTAGAGATAGTTAGGTTTAAAAAATATAGCAAGCCCATCTCCGGATAAGACTCCCCGGTTTTCACACACCGGACCTCTCCTGTGAGTTTTCCATTCATCCGGACCCCGAAGGACTCCCCGGCTTTTTAGGAAGGTCAGTCTACTGCTTACTTACGCAGACCCACCAGCGACAATTTCGTTATACTTGAGCATCCGTTCAACCGCATCCTTGTCGCCTTGAAAGTATGGATGGTTGTCGTTACTCATAATCTCCGAAATCTTTTCTTGTGCTTCTTCTACACTCATGCCATAGTTACCAGCAGTCTGCATACCAGCGTGTCCCTTTTCCTGCAAGTTCTCTCCGAGATCGGAAAGCATCTTAACAAACAAAGGATTGTCTGCTACACTCTGTAGTTCATCTGAGAACTCAGGCATCTGTTGAGCGTATATTCTCATAGCATTGGTAGCACCAGCTACACGAGTATCATAGTCCGAAGACCAGATAGACTTCAACGCTTCTCTTGATTTGTTAACGTAGTCAGTGTACGCTTCAGCCGTGGAAGCCTGCTGTGCGAGGTCATCTGCTACGATCTTATTCAACTGGTCATTCGTAAGGTTAAGTTCGTGCCCACGTTTAGTGACACTCTGGATATACTCAGCGTCTAGCTGTGTACCCTCAGGGACCTTAATGCTGTACGAGTCCGGAGTTTCCGGTACGCCCAGTTGAGATTTAAACTGTTTGATCTGTTCTTCACTGGCACCATCACCGGGGACACGAATGACACCGGGAACATCTACGAGCTTTTGGTAGAACGATTCTTTCTGCTCCGCCGACGTATCCTCTGTTGGGATTCGCAAAGAACTACCTAATAGGTTCTGTTGGTTGACGAACTGAGTTGCGAGATCAGTTGCATCTTTGACACCCTTCATCGAAGGTACGTCACGTAGTGCTTCAGGGAGAGTTTCAAGGAACGCTGTGTTGGATTCTTGGAACGTCTTGTCCGCTAGGGCATCTGTGATAGCAGGAGAAATGGGCTCCTTAGTTTGGGTAGTGCTAACTGGTTCTGGTGTTAAGATTGGATCAGGCATATATATTCCTATTCTTCAATGAGTGATACATCATCTAACCTACCATCGTCTTTCAGATGGGCAATGAACTCTTGTACGAGTTCTTTCTGTCCGAGTGCATATCCAGTTGAGATGGGATCACCCTGAACAAGGGATGAAGTATTAATAAAGTCTTCCCGCCATGTGGCAAGAACAATGAGACCATCGGGTGAGTCGAACAACCTCTTCAGTGCGGCTTGGTATATCTTTACTGCTTTACTTAAGTTTGCCACTACTGTCCTCTCTTAGATTCGGCATCAGCCTGTTTTAGTTGGTTCTCGGCTTGGAGTGCTTGTTCTCTTTCTTCCTGCCTCTTATCTCGTCTTGTGTCTCGGTCCTTCTGATCTCTGATAGCACCTTCGGGTACACCAAGGATACGAGCGGCAGTTTCGCCAGCTTCGTCAACATCCAGTAAGTCAGTAGCTTCTGTCTCAAACTGCTCGAGCTGTGCCAGTCCACCTAGGATTTGAGTCCACTGTTGGATGGCTGTGACTTCCTCAATCTGCTGACTACGAGCTAGGGCATTAACAAACTTTACTTCAATGTTAAGGCCACGCTCTTCGACGGAACGTGGAGGTGGTAAGAAAGCACCAGCACGTAGCATCATCTTAAAGTTACGGATGACAAACGGCTGTAAGAAGTCTTGGTTCAATCTACCAAAGGTAGGTCCAAGTACCCTCTGTGTTTGTTCAATACGTCGAGCAATCTCAAACGCAGTCATCTCACCTACTTCTTCACGAGGCGGTAAGAGCAACTTGTCAAGAAAGAACGCTTGTCTAATCGAGTTCTTGTAGTCCTCTTTGGTGAAGGAGTAGAGGTCTGAACGGGCGTTAGTATTAAACTCTTTGATCTTGTCTATGTTTGCAACAGTCGTAAGCCCATTGGGTTTCAGGGCTAGACTGGAAAGGATGTTACGTCGTTCTGTAAAGATGGGAGGTGCAATACCTCGTGCGATAGCTGTCAAGCCTAACTCGACCATCTTGTTCAATGTGCGGACATCTGGTATAGCTATGTGACCGGGACCTCTGCCGTACATCTCACCTGGGGTCAGTGACCAACGAGTGATATGGTTCGGGAACTCCATGTATCCACCACGCTCTACAATCTCTTCACCATCTTTGAAGACGTACAGAGACTCAAAGGGCATGTCTTTTACAGGGACTAATAGTTGTGCCGGATTCATATTGGCACCAACACGGGGACGTATAATATGTATGAAAGAGAACTCAGCGTTAGGGTCGTTAGACTCTTCTATCTTCTTGGGTAGTTTCTTACCCCAACGCTCCTGTGCCTGTTTCTTTGTGAACTTAAACTTGCGGTATATTGTGTCAACCTTGCCCCACTGGTTTTCTTCGTATGCGATACGGCTAAGGTGCCACGCTCTGAAGAAGAAGCCACCGAATGAACCATCAGGTTTCAGTGGGAGAGCCTCGTGTTGGAGACTCATTGTACCTAGAGCGGTAAAGAGTTGGTAGTTGGAAGCAACCTCAACATCAAAGTTAGATTGATTGAGAGCCTTGTGCATTCGGTTCCTACTATCTTCTAGCCACGTGCGAGCTTCGTCATCGTCGTGTAAGACAGGATCATCGAATTCAATGTTGGACCAACGTGTTGCTGGATTGGTTAAGGTAGAGTGAAAGGTAGAGGCTAGGTCAGAGTTCGCTTGAATACCAGCGTTCTCGTAGATGTCAGTAGTCTTCTTACCTCCCTTAGTCTGAACGTCTGTATTGAAGATACCAGACTGTGCAGGTAGCAAATACTTAGACAACTCATCCCACCCGGTCTCGGCATTCTTTCGCTCTGTTGAATTGAATACCTTCTCAACTCTACCGAGTATTTCTTGTACTTCGTTGTTGTTTGATACAACAGGCATTAGTTACCCCAATATGGATTGTGAACCTAGGATAGTAGAAGTTCCCAGTACGTTTTTATTCTTACTCTTCTTTCCAGTAGAAGTACCGCTTCCAGTCCTAGTTCGTTTTCTACGGGACTCTGATGCAGTCGATAAGGACTGTGGGCTTTTCTGTTCTCCAATACCACGAGCTTCTGGACTAATTGGATTAAAAGACTTTACAGTAGCTACACCACCAGTCGTATTATCTCGTGCTACATCTTGCCCAAATGCGTTTTTACCAAGCACTGTAAATCCACCAGCAGAGGATATGTTTTCAAATCCCCTTTTTGTTAAGATGCTAGATGATTGTATATCCATACCACGTTGCTTCTTGTTCGTTCCCGGTAGTGCTGTGCCTACAAATTTAAGATGAAATAGATCAGACCCAGTTAACTTTGAGCTTACATTTTTAGATACCGCCACGATGGCCCCCTAGAATAGTGAAAACTCTGTGTCTATTCTAGGCTGTTCCTCTTGTGCCCAGTCATTCACAAAGTCATATTGTTCACTAGAAGCTTCAGTCCGCAGAGCGTCTGCACAATGAGATGTCCAGTCATGTACTGGTTCATTCATAAATACCTTACGCTTAGGGTCCCACCTGCGGTGGTAAAGTTCTAGCATCTTAACAGCATCCCGTATGTCAGGGCTGTCTGTGTTAAAGTAATACATAGGAAAATTAGCTCTTACTGCGTTTATCCCGTCCTGCTTCTTGAGGCGCGGAGTTACCACAGTGTCCTCAGATATACGCTGGTCTTTGCACGTAGCTCTAAATAGGTCATCGGTGCGCCAGTTTGTCTGCCACACTTTACTTGCTCCGTCATGTGGGAGGAAGTGTGTTCTATACTTGTATCCCTTTTCCACAAGTTGACTAACATAGTATGCAAGGTCTTTCCCACTGCTAGCAAAATAATCAATCCAAATACGCTTTGTTCCATCTATCTGCCTAAACCATATTGCGGTATCATCACTGACACCTATATCCCAGAATGTATCTACGAGCTTTTGGTCGTTGTACGGGAAAGCCCCAAATCGTTCTTCTGATCTTGCTCTTTCAATGACGTCCGAATAATAGGCCCCTTTAACACCAGCAGAATACGATACTCCAAACTCTTGTTCAATTGTATCATCGTCCATGCCAGCTTCGCGCTCTGCTTCAATTGCCCCTTGACTAACAGCGTCAGTAAAGTTTGGGCGATCAGGCCATAGAGTTTGAGCTTCCGAGAAATACCAATCTTTGTGCCCACGAATCCTTTGCTCCAATTCATACATGTGATTACGACCACGAGGGGTACCATTGAAGACTGCCCACCCACCATTCTCTGCTAGGATTGGTCTAATGAATTCCCACGCTTGCGGGTCTTGGAGAGAGTACTCAGAGAACACACATCCAATAGGATTGGTCCCCATTATACTATCAATATTATCTGTACCAATGACTCGGAAGATACTACCATTAGTGAGCTCCATTATCATCTCTTGATTCTGGACTCTCTTGATGAGCTTCTTGGGCATACGATCCATGAATCTAATTCCTTCACGGTCCATACCTTCCCATATAATCTTACGGCCTTGCTGGTAGTTAGGTAAGAAGTAGTAGTAGATACCACGCCTAGATACCATCTCCTTCGCCATGTACGAGAAACAAGTAAGGTCCTTACCTGCTCTGCGGTGCCACCGAAGGAATGCTCTTTTCTTTTTTGTGTTAATGTCCCCCTGTGTGCCATCCATAGCTTGAAAGAATGGTAACTGGTAGCCCGGACGGGGCTCGTAGTTCTGGGGTACTGTAATTATATCACCCACGCAACACCTTAGTAAGGTTTCTGATGAAGGTTGGGTTGTCTCTAAAGACTAAACACTGTATACGTTCAAGGTGAGACACAAGGGTCTCTTCATCCTCTTTGTCTTTCAACATAGCGGACTCTTCGAACTGGGCATGTAGTACCTCGTGCCACAGTGTAGACCAACGCTTCTTGTCTGATTGATTCGGGTTGATGTGAAGGATACACTGTGTAGTATCACATAGCCCGTGTGCACCAGAAACCTCGTGCATCTCTTGGGTCATATCTACTACTTGATACTTCATCGACCCAACAGATACGTATGAGGGTAACTTCATTTCTTTATCCTAGTGATCTTCTTTACCCACTTAACACCCTTGCGAGACTGTACATACGCTTTGCGTAGCTGAGTCATAATAGAAATGCCAAGTGATATGAGTGGAGCTACGTTCATTTAGGCTCCACGTCTGCACCAACTACAGGTGCTTCTACAGATACTTCTTTACCATCTTCCCCTATATAGGAACAATTAGTAACATCAGCTTCAGTTACACACGTTACCTCTACACCAGCCTCAGGGTCTTTGTACCCAAAGTTAAGTCCAGCGCACCCAGTCAACAGGGAAAGCATTATCAATACCGTCAATATTCTCATTACTCAGTGACCTCCAAAAAGTTAACTTCCTTTACTTCTATATCTATTGTATCATCGTTTGTTGCACTTGGGGCTACAGCGTAGTTCAGGATGTTGACTGTGTCGCCCACTACCTGAATAGCCTTACCGTTGTTATAGTTCATAACACCAGCTAACTTACCCGCCTGAAACTTAATGGTATCAACCTTAAGCCTC
>Ga0316190_10004054_pt1 | contig 10640 bp, 10 predicted proteins | sample Eddworburrow2_MG_FD_204929 | JGI IMG/M metagenome (GOLD analysis project Ga0316190, IMG submission 204929) | Coastal sediment microbial communities from Maine, United States - Eddy worm burrow 2 | ecosystem: Environmental > Aquatic > Marine > Coastal > Sediment | place: USA: Maine | collected... | reverse complement strand
CCCCAAGTAGGGCGCTTCCGCCATTGTAATCGGTATTGTTATCGGGGTTCCTGCCGTCAGGTCTTCAATGGACGTTCCATCGTAAAGCAGGAATCCGCTCGCCGATGTTCCATCGTAGGCATATACCGTGAAAGTTCTCTCTGTACCGGGGGGGATGAGATATGTTTTAGTTGCCGTCGTTCCGCCTTTTACATTAAAGGTGTCGCTGATCGTTTTTATATCAGCAGCACTGATATTGATGGTAATAGACCTGACAATAGAAGGCGCAGGGGCGTTTAACGGTTTCTTTTTTAGCGATGGAACGCTGAAGCTAATTGATACAGGCACGTTATCACCGTCACTACCGGACTGACTACCGCAGTTAGTAAGGAAGAGAAGTGTACTTATTGCAAGAATGATTGCTGCGGTTTTAATATAAGTTTTTTTAAACATGATCAGGCCCCCTGAGTGGCATTTGCCCTATGGCTATTTTTTCGGAAAATCCTAAGGGAATTCGACTGTTATCTCTACCGGTGTAAACTGGTCCGTAATGGGTGGAGTCACCGGCGGGTCTATTTTTTTAGGATCTTCAAGTAAAGGATCTTTAAGCCTTGGCGGTTTAACATCTTTGTCCATGGGTTCTGTTTCCTTGATAAGGCGTCTTATCTCCTTTTTTGTAAAGCTACGCTTTTTTAACGGCGGGTGGCCTTTCCCTATTTTGGAGGCCTTGCCCGGAGTCAGCAATATTTGTTCTTTTATGGATGGATCTATATTTCTTATTGCAACCTTCCCCTTTACAACGAGAACCTCTGATTCAAGTGGTAACTTATTGAGAACAACAAAATAGTCGGTACCTCTCACGGCGGCTACCGCTGTCGGTGTTTCAACTTCGAATTTTGAATCGTCGCCGAGGAAAAATTTAGGGATGAGCGCTCTTATTTTACCTCTGAAGGTTCTAAGCAGGCTCTTTCTTTCCTTCTTTTCAGGCTTATAGGAAAATTCCTTGATTTCCACACGGGATTTTTGCGCCATATTGACTTTGCTGCCATCGATAAAGGAAATCTGTGCTCTTGACTGGCTTTTGGTTCTTACAATATCCCCGACATTGAGCTTTACTCCTTTTTTAACGGGAATGGCCCTTGTTTTACCTTTTTTTAAAACATCGACCTTCCCTCGGGCAAAGGTTAATGTCGCCACGGACTCAGCCAGTGATAGGGATGGCGTCAGAGTGATTACAAAAAACGTCGTTATAAATAAAAGGAATATCTTTTGACTTTGTTTCATCATAAACTTTACCTTTACCCTCTCCATTGTTAGAAGGTGTATTCAACTCCTATGCCTGCAATATTCCTGCTGTAATCGTAGTAAGTAATGTTGGAAGCGGAATTTGCATAAGAATAGTGAAGGTTAAAATCAAATCCTTTGTAGCTGTATGTAAGGCCGGCTTCAATTGTCGAGGTTTTGTCTGCTCTTTTCTTGCCGAAAGAAACATGCGTATTTCTGTAATCCTGAGCGTAGTAACCGGCACCGAGTGAGAGCTCCAGCGCCTGGGCCAGAGGGTGTGACAAAGAGACTCTCCCTCTGTGGCCGCTATAATCCCAGTTGTCACCATCGGTATCTTCATTGTCATAAGTATAGGCCACTTTTACATAACTGCGGTCTGCATTAAAGGGAAAGAGAATTCCAAGGCCACCGTTAATATTGGTACCGTCTCTCTCTTCTTCTTTCGATCCCGGTGTTTGCAGGAAATCTTTGATTATTGCTCCGGCGAAAAGGTTGATGCCTTTTCCACCTTCTGTCGAAAAGGTCCATGAAGGCTTTGCTGTAATAGCTTTCAGGTATTTTTCACTATCGAGCAGGTAATAGTCATAACCCGTAATAAAATGGATTTTCCCCTTGTTCAGTTCAAAAGAAGGGATAAGCAGAAGAGAGTGGGCCTGAACATCCATGTTATCGAGATCCTGATGCAGGCTCTGGTAGAAAGAATAGCCTGCTCTTAATCCAAGGTCTCCCCAACTGGTCGAATAATCTCCCCCTGCCGTTATGATGTGCCTCGTATCCTTCTCATCGCTGGGAATGCCCGAAACATCGTCCGATGGTTTAAGGATAACATTATCGTCGTATTGGAAGGTGTAGCCCACAGACAAGGCAAGCAGTGATTCTTTATAACCGATTGTATTAAGTGCTTTTCCCGATAGCAGGGCCGCTTCGGAGCCGGGCGAAAGGGACACAGCCTTCTGGAATTCTCTTGATGCTTCTTCTTTTTTTCCGCGGTCCAGGAGGATCAATCCCATCAGGTAAGAGGCTTCCCCGGATTTAATGCCTTTAGACTTTGCTTTTTTCAGGTATTTTTCAGCTTCAGCAGTCTCTCCCAGGCTATAGAGAGTTTCAGCCAGAGGCACGTAGGCTTCCGTCATTGAAGGTTTCAGCGAGAGCGTTTTGGCGAGATATGTTTTTGCCGAACTGTATTCGAGGAGTTCCTTGTAGGTTAGTCCGGTGTAGTAGGCCGCTTCAGGTGAAGAAGGTGTTTCCTTGAGGGCATTGAGAAGGCTCTCAATGGCTTCTTCATAGTTTTCCTGCTCATAGTCATTGATGCCCTGCTTAAGGGCTGTGCTCTCTGCAGACCAGGCTATTCCCATGGGAGAGAAGCCGGTAAAAACGAAAATAATAGAAAGGGCAATGAGAGGTTTCATGTATCTTCGGAGAGTCATTTTTGTTCTCTGTGTTTTTAGAGGGTTTCTGCAAGTAAGACTACTCAACTATATTGTTTTTGTCAAGAAGAGAGGAAATAAAAAAAATATTTTTTATCATATTTTTGCTTAGCTTTTGTCTTGCTTCATTTCCTGTGATATGTTTATCTCCTTAGCCCGAATAAACTCATACCCGGAGCAGGAATTATAAAAAATGTAGAAGGGATATCATGATTGATCCTAAACAGTTTAATCTCGATAGCAGGACGGTCATCGAAAAAGATGATGATTGTTTTTATATTGTCATTAACAGAAAAAGTCGACTTGTTATGGCTGATGGAAGAAAAATAATAGAGAAAGTTGCCAAAATAAAGGCACTTGTGACGGAAGCCAGGGTAAAACTTAAAACCTGTGCGCCTGTTTGCAGTAAGACCCGGTCTTACCTTGAGGCACAAGGTGTTGGCCTTTTGGAAGTCCACTCTGTAGAAGCAACAAAGGGAACGTAAGGTTTTTAATCTGACTTTTACCGCTAATGTGATGAATGTAAGAGATAAAGCCTCAAAAAAAGAGATCTTTGGCTGGGTCATGTTTGATTTTGCCAATTCGTCCTTTACAACGGTGATTATTACGGTTGTTTTTTCGGCCTATTTTGTTTCTCATGTTGTGGGAGATGATGTGCTGGGTGTTAAGTACTGGGGCTGGTCGCTTAGTTCTGCTAACCTGGTTGTTATGTTGGCGGGACCTGTTGTGGGGGCCGTTGCTGATTTCTCAGCCTCTAAAAAACGCTTTCTCTTTTTGAGTTATGTTGTCTGTGTTCTTTTTACGGCGCTTCTCTTTTTTGTCGGTAAAGGGGATGTGCTCATGGCAATTATTCTGGTTGCTGTTGCACATATCGGCTTTTCGGCAGGAGAAAATTTCTGTTCCTCCTTTCTTCCGGAAATTGCAGAACCTGAAGTTATGGGAAAAATTTCAGGTTATGGATGGGCATTCGGTTATGTTGGAGGGCTTCTTTCCCTCTTTATCTGCTTTCTTATTTTTAAAGTTTTTGGACAGGGAGAGTTGCAGCTTCAGTTTGCCTTTCTGTCGACGGCCATCTTTTTCCTTCTTAGTGCGATTCCCACCTTTTTATGGTTAAAAGAAAGGACACCTCCTCAAAGCAGGCCGGAAGGTAAAAGCTATCTGGGGATAGGTTATGGGCGGGTAATGGATACCTTTTCCGACCTGAAAGATTTTGGTGAACTTATCAAATTTCTCTGTGTTTTCTTCCTCTTTAGCTGCGGTATATCGACTATTGTCTCTTTTTCCGCCATCTATGCCGAGTCCGTTGTTGGCTTTAGTAAAAGCGATACACTGGTTTTCTTTATCATTGTTCAGATCTCTTCATCTCTTGGCGCTTTTGCCTTCGGCTTTATTGAAGACCGGCTGGGGGCGAAGAAAACCATCGCCATAACGCTTGTTATCTGGCTTGTTGTTGTTGCAGGGGCATGGTGGAGTCCTGGTAAATCGCTTTTCTGGGTTGTAGGCAACCTCGCCGGTCTTGCTATTGGATCCAGCCAATCTTCGAGTCGTGCGTTGGTGGGTCTTTTTACTCCCCATTCAAAAAGTGCCGAATTCTTTGGCCTTTGGGGGCTTTCAGGGAAGCTGGCGGCAACGGTAGGGATCTATTCTTTTAGCATGATGACAGCCATAAGCGGCTCAATGAGGTCAGCCATCCTTTTGACGGGCTTGTTTTTTCTGCTCGGTCTTGTAGGGATTTTCTTTGTTGACGAAGAAAAGGGAAAACTTTCTGCCAGAAAATATGTAAATCATAATGTTTAGATTTTGACTTTTATATAATGACGGCTCCCTTCAGAGGCCGGTTGACAAATACCGCTATTAATGTAGTATATTTATTTTATCAAGGCATATAAATTTAATATTCAATTTTTTAAGGAGGGTTCCAATGTCTTCTGAGACGAAATACAGCGATCTCGGGCTGGTTAATACGAGGGAAATGTTTAAAAAGGCCATGGCCGGGGGCTATGCCATACCGGCCTATAACTTTAACAATATGGAGCAGCTTCAGGCCATTATTATCGGCTGTGTTGAGTCTAATTCACCTGTCATTCTCCAGGTGTCAAGTGGCGCCAGGAAATATGCCAATCAGACGCTTCTTAAATTCATGGCCATGGGGGCTGTTGAAATGATGAAGGAGATGGGCGGAAATATACCGATAGCTCTTCATCTTGACCATGGTGATACTTTTGAGCTATGTAAGTCCTGTATCGATTCGGGATTTTCTTCCGTAATGATCGATGGATCTCATCACTCTTTTGAGGAAAATATGGCCCTCACGAAACAGGTTGTTGATTATGCTCATCCAAGGGACGTGACGGTGGAAGGTGAGTTGGGCGTTCTGGCTGGAATTGAAGACGATGTTTCTTCAGAAGTGACCCATTATACCCGTCCTGAAGAAGTTGAAGAATTCGTGGAAAAGACGGGTGTCGACAGTCTTGCCATTTCTATCGGAACCTCTCACGGCGCATACAAGTTTAAACCCGGTCAGGAAGTTCCTCCACTCAGGTTTGATATTCTTGAAGAGTGCGAAAAGCGACTCCCCGGATTTCCCATCGTATTGCATGGTGCTTCTTCCGTTGTCCCTGAATATGTTGACATGATTAATCAGTTCGGCGGGAAAATTGAAGGCGCCGTAGGCGTGCCGACGGAGCAACTCAGAAGGGCTGCTAAATCAGCTGTTTGCAAAATCAATATTGATAGTGACGGTAGGCTTGCTGTAACGGCTCTTATCAGGAAAGTCTTTGCAGAAAAACCTTCCGAATTTGATCCGAGAAAGTATCTGGGCCCTGCCCGTGAAGAACTGATCAAGATGATCAAAAATAAGAATGAAAATGTTTTGGGCAGTGCAGGAAATGCTTAGATTAGCAGCGTTTAGCTAGTTTCAAGTTTGTGAACCAGTAAAAGACAGCCAGTTTGGCTGTCTTTTTTTTCGACCTATCCCTGTTGATTATTGATACCTTCCGGGTCGTACTGAAATAAAAAGTAATTGATTTGCAGCTATGATTTGGCACCTGATTTATTGATAAATGGTTTTATAAGAATAAATCCTGCCACAAAACCTCCAATATGGGCAAACCACGCAACACCTCCTCCAGGTCCGGTTGAGTTAATTAACTGAATGATAAACCACAACGACAGGACGAAAATAGCAGGCAGTCGAATAATTTTTATGAAAAATACAATGAATATGAGTGTGTGAACGCCTGCTTTTGGGTAGAGAAGGAGATAGGCTCCCAGTATGCCTGCGATGGCGCCGCTTGCTCCAATGAGGGGAACTGTCGAGTTTGGGGCAATGGCTATGTGGCAGACCGTTGCGATAATTCCACAGGTAAAATAGAATGCCAGGAACCTGAAATGCCCTAATGCATCTTCTATGTTATTTCCAAAAATCCAGAGGTAGAGCATGTTTCCACCAAGGTGAAGAAGGTTTGCATGGGTAAATATGGATGTAAAAAAAGTTGTAAACGGTGGGAATGATGACAAGGAATGAATTTTGGTAAAATGAATGATTTCATAAGGGATAAGCGCCATTTGCAGGATGAACCTGTTTGTCCCTGTTCCTAAAGAAACCTGGTATATAAAGATAAAGATATTAAGCGTAATGATAATAATTGTGAAAAAGGGGAATGATTTTGTTGGATTGTCGTCTTTAATTGGAATCATTGCCTTATAATAGAGCGAAGAAAATGGTGAGGCAACCAAATACTGGATGAAGGGAGCAGGCGCTGAGTTTTTAAAATGTTTAAGCCAGTGGAGCCTTTTTGGTTGACCTTGATATTGAGAAGGGTTTATAAACTTGACAAGGGTGTTTATTAAATGGTAATAAAAATAACTTTCTTTCAAAAAATAATTTAGTTTAGCGAGATTTCATTGATTTTTATCATTCGTCTGTTACCGGTATTTTTGTGCGCAATCCTTCCCCTTATGGCTTTTGCTGAAGAACCAACCTATATTGGTATTGAGCAATGCAGAATCTGCCATATGCCCCATTACAACTCCTGGGATACAACAAAAATGTCAAAGGCCTATGAACTTTTAAAGCCCGGTGCAAGAAAAGAAGCCAAAATAAAAGCCGGTCTTGACCCTGAGCATGATTACAGCAAGGAAGAACAGTGCCTCCCCTGCCATGTTACGGGCTATAAAAAGCCTGGCGGATTCGTTTCTATGGAGGAAACACCTGACTTTATCGGTGTTCAGTGTGAGATGTGCCATGGGCCGGGCAGTATTTATGCCCAGATGATGCTTAAGAAGAAAGGGACTTACACAAGAGCTGACTATATGGAAAAGGGAGGCCTTACAATGCCTTCTGAAGAAAATAATGTTTGTGTAAAAAAATGCCATAATCCGAAAAGTCCCTTTGTCTATTCTCTTGATTTCAAGTTTGAGGATAGAAAAGCTATCGGCACTCACAGGCATGATCTAAGATATATCGACCTCCCTTTTGATCTTTAGCCGATAGAGGCGGCTGCCTTTTTTATTCTTTCTACTGCCTTCTTTTGACCGAGTAATTCAATTATTTCAAAGATTCCCGGACTTGATGTCACACCCGTCAATGCGACTCTGACTGGTGGGCCCACATGTTTCATTTTTAGCCCCTTTTCTTCTATAAAGCGCTTAAATAAAGATTCTATTGCATCAATTGTGAAAACCTTCATTGACTCTATTTCATGGGCAATTTCCTCTAACAGGGGAGTGCTTTCTAGGGTCAGAAACTTTGTTGCTGCTTTTTCATCCATTTCTACCTTTTCTGCATAGTAGATTCGGATCATGCCGGTAAGTTCGGTAATTGTCTTCGCCCTGTCCTGAAGAAGGGCGATAACCTTAATTAATTCCGGTCCATGGGTCATGTCAATGCCTGATATTTCAAGGGAGGGTCTTGTCATGCCGGCAAGTTCATCGACGGATGATTCCCGAATATAGTGCGAGTTTAGCCAGAGCAATTTCTCTTCGTTAAATATGCCTGCTGATTTACCTATCTGATCGGCATCAAAGTACTCAATAAGCTCATCCATAGAGAATATCTCCTGGTCGCCATGTGACCAGCCGAGCCTGGCCAGGTAATTTACCAGGGCATGAGATAGGAAACCCATTTCTTTATAGGCTGTCACCGAGGTCGCTCCGTGGCGTTTACTGAGGCGCTTTTTATCTTCACCGAGTATAAGTGGAACATGGCCAAAGATTGGGGGTTTGAAGCCCAGTGCGTTGTAAAGTAGTATTTGTCTCGGTGTATTGTTGAGGTGGTCGTCTCCCCTGATAATGTGAGTAATACCCATGGTTGCATCATCAACAACAACAACAAAATTGTAGGTGGGACTTCCGTCGCTTCTTGCGATGATGAGGTCATCAAGTTCAGTATTTTCAAAAGAAACGTTACCTTTTATCATGTCATCGACAACCGTTGCGCCCTCTTGTGGTGCTTTGAATCTAATGGTGTAGTCTCTGTCTGAAAAAGATTCCTTGAGATTTCGGCAGGTACCGTCATATTTCGGTTTTTTACCTGCTTTCATTGCTTTCTCTCTTTTGATACTTAATTCTTCCTGTGAGCAATAGCAGCGATAGGCCTTGCCTTCTTCTATGAGACGGTTTATCTGTTCCCTGTATATATCGCCTCTTTCGGATTGGTAATAAGGACCTTCGTCCCAATCAAGTCCCAGCCATTGCATTCCATTCAGTATGGCGTCTACTGATTCCTGTGTCGACCTCTCGAGGTCGGTGTCCTCTATTCTCAGTACAAATTTCCCGCCATGATGTCTGGCAAAAAGCCAGTTAAAAAGTGCTGTTCTTGCGCCCCCTATATGAAGGAAGCCTGTTGGGCTTGGTGCAAACCTTGTTTTAACTTCTGACATTTGTGAAACCTCGGTAATTGTATTGTTGTTTGAATTTTGCCAGGGCAAGTTTGCAAAGGCTAGCAGAATAAGCCTGAATGGTCAATCTTTTAGCATGTTTTCCGGTAAAATTGAATCCCATTAAAGAGGCTTGTTTTAGACTTATTGGACGGTCTTCCTGCTCTTGAGTGAAGGCACAATTTGATTGACAGGAGGTGAACTATTTGTTAGTTTTTATTTGCAGTTAACATACTCAGGAGGAATTCTATAATGCAGGTTTCCGTTACATTCAAACATTTGGAACCAACAGATGCCATCAGGTCTTATGCAGAAGATAAGGTAGGCAAAATAAAAAAATATCTCGATAACCCCGTAGATGCCAATGTTGTACTTTCGGTTGAGAAGTTCAGACATATTGCAGAGGTTAATCTTATGGTCAACGGTATTGCCGTGGCCGCCACTGATGCGACGGAAGATATGTATTCTTCTATCGATAATGTGATGGACAAGATTGAAAGACAGCTTAGAAGGCATAAGGAGCGGATTAAAAGGCATAAGCCACGGAACCATCAGAGCAGTGCTGCCCTTGAGGAAACCGTTTATTCATCAGAGGCTATGGATACTGAAGAGGCTCCTGCCGTTATTAAAATGGAAAACTATTTTGCCAAGCCCATGTCTGTCGATGAGGCTATTATGCAGCTTGACCTTCTTCATCGGGAATTCTTTGTTTATACCAATGCATCCACCAATAATATCAGCGTAGTTTATCGAAGGAAAGATGGAAACTACGGCCTTATTGAGCCTAAGAGCGCTTGAGGCGGTCTTAGGGAATGAAAATTCTTGATATCCTGAAAGAAGAGCTGATCATTGCTGAACTGAAGGCGGCCACAAAAAAAGAAGCTATAGAAGAGATGTCAGGAATTGCTGCCAGGCATGATGATCGCCTGCATCTCGATTCTTTGATGGATGTGCTTCTTGAGAGAGAAAAGCTCGGAAGCACAGGCATCGGGGATGGTGTGGCTATTCCCCATGGAAAAGTGGATAATATTGATGATGTTATTGCTGTTTTTGCAAGAAGCACGGAAGGTGTCGACTTTGATTCCATGGATGGTAAAAAAACCCATCTTTTTTTTCTTCTTATAGCCCCGGAAAGCTCAACAGGAATGCATTTAAAAGCGCTTGCCAGAATTTCCAGATTAATGAAAGAGCCCGATTTCAGGATGGGCCTGATGGAAGCAAAGACGCGAGAGGAGCTTTACAGGGCTTTTGCTGATGAGGATTCAAAATATTAACAGAAAATAATTGACTGAGGAATTCTGGCCTCTCCACGGTCTTCCTACTGGACTGAATGCCCTTTATGAGCGGTTTTACTGTAAAAGAGCTTCTTGAGGATAAGCGATACGACCTCAGGCTTGAGATTTTGGCTGGCTCGAAGGGTCTTGAAAATGAGATTTCTTCTCCCAAAGTTCAAAAGCCGGGTCTGGCTCTTTCCGGTTTTACAGATCATCTTCATGGTGACAGAATTCAGGTTCTGGGTAATACAGAGATGTCTTATCTGGAAAGTCTGCCCCCTGGGAGCCGTCATGCTCCGGTAGAGTGTCTCTTTGCCCTGAAGGTTTGCTGTTTTGTTATCACCTTTGGCCTTGAACCACTGGAAGAAATTATTTTGCTCGCTGAAAAAACGGGCACTCCACTTCTTAGAACCTCTTTACCGACAGATAAATTTACAACCAATATACTTAACCTGCTGGAAGAGAGGTTAACAGAAACGACCAGCATCCATGGCGTTCTTGTCGATGTGCTGGGAATCGGCATGTTGATTCGTGGAAAAAGCGGCGTAGGTAAAAGCGAGTGTGCTCTTGACCTTATCGCTAAGGGGCATCGACTTGTTGCTGATGATATGGTTGTTGTTACTAAAAGGCCCCCCAATATCATTATCGGAAGCAGTCCCGATCTCATTCGCTATCATATGGAAATAAGAGGCCTTGGCATTATCAACATAAAGGATATTTTTGGAAATACGGCTGTCAGAGTGGAAAAACAGATCGATATGGTTGTTGAACTGGTAGAGTGGGAATCGAACCGCGAA
>Ga0316190_10004053_pt1 | contig 10641 bp, 7 predicted proteins | sample Eddworburrow2_MG_FD_204929 | JGI IMG/M metagenome (GOLD analysis project Ga0316190, IMG submission 204929) | Coastal sediment microbial communities from Maine, United States - Eddy worm burrow 2 | ecosystem: Environmental > Aquatic > Marine > Coastal > Sediment | place: USA: Maine | collected... | reverse complement strand
GGTAGAACAACATCATCTGAGTAACCGACATAAGGAACCTTGTAGAATTCTTCCAGGGATTTTCCGTAGTCTTTTCGCTTGATTTTGAACTCTTCTAAGATGATCGTTTCTATATCGAGTCCAGTGGTACGGGCCTGGGTAATTGCTTGGGTTAATTCTTCCTGGCTTAATAACCCATCGTTTATCAGGAAACTGAATTTGGTTGGTTTGGTTTTTGTCTGTTTTTGCTGGTTGTAAAGAGCCAACGATAAGGATTGACCTATGGCTAAGATACATTTTTCGTCGTTGACGTTGAACGGTTCTTCATTTTGCTTGTTGACCAACTGAAGAACGCCCATCAGTTCGCCCTCATGAATCAATGGGCAGACGAGCATACTCTTTGCCTGTTCCCCCGATAGGGTATCCCACGATTTGTCAAACGTTAACTCAGGGTTGTACTTGACCAATTCAACCTGATCATTAACGTTTTTGATGTTGACTGGTTTTCTTTCCAACGCCACACAACCCGCAATGCTTGCAGGAGAAATATCGAGGCGGATTTCCTCCAAGGTATCTCCCGGACGGACCTGAGAGTAAATTTCATTTTTAGCCTTGTCACAGGCATAGATTGTTACCATTTTGCATTCGAACAATTGAAGGATGGGTACCCTCAGTTCGATCAGAATTTCCTGCAAACTGGCCGCGGTATGGATCGCATGAGCGGTCGCTTGGATTTTCTCGTCAATGATTTCGGATTGCATTTTGACAATGGAATGTCCCAGAGTACTCGCTAATTCTTTGGCCAGGCGCACATCATCATCATTGAATGGAGAACCGTCATTCTTGTTAATTATTTGAAGAACCCCCATCAACTTCTTGTTATGAGGGAGGGCGACCACTAGGCAGGATTTGGTTCTATAGCCTAATTTCTCGTCCCATTGGGTATCCAGATTCAATTCAGGATGAATTTTCCCCAGTTCTGATTTGTCATAAGCGTCAACCACGTTGAGAGTTCTTCCTGAAGCCGCCACAAATCCCGCCAAACTTTTGGGTGAAATATCGATTCGAATTTCGGGACTGCTGGAAGACGTAAAGTTTCGGGAGAAAAGTTGTCGTTTGGGTCGGTCAATCGCATAGACGGTAACCTTGTCGGCATCAAAAAGATCTTGCAAGTCTTCCGTGAGTTCAAAAAGAGTTTTGGTGATACTCTCGGCGGATAGAATCCGATTTACAAGGGGCTTTAATTTATCCGAAGTGCGTCGTCCTGGTCCTCTTTGTGTATTTTGGGGCGGGTGGGCTACCGTTATTTCTGGTTCTATTGGTTTGGTTTTTGCTACAGGTTTGGCAGGCTCTCCCGGTTTATCGACAGAGATAGCAGGAGCAACAGGCTTCGCGGTCATGCCAGCCAGGCCAGGTTTGGTAGTTTTACCAGATAGGGCGGGCTTGACAGATTTAGCCGACTCATCTGCTTTTGCCGGTTTGGCTGGTACAGGATTCATAGAAAATTATACCCACTCTAATTAAGATGGCAGTTGGGTGAAATTATTATAAGTACTTTAACTGTAATTCTACTATTAAATGCTTAATAATTCAAGGGTAATCATGATTGTTAGAGTTGTTTTTGATTAACCCTTGCAATTATTGATGGGCCTTGGTCAGGGGGGATATTTCGGATGAAGATTAGGGTAAATATGGGGAGGATTAAACGTCTAACTCTTTGAAAAATGGAGCTCTTTCCTTGATAAACTTGAACCGATGCTGGGCTTCCTTGCCCATCAGACGATCAAACGTTTTATCGGTACGCTTATTATTCTCGATAGTGACTCGAATCAGGGTTCTCTTGCCTTTATCCATGGTGGTGGATTTAAGATCCTGAGAGGGCATTTCTCCCAGTCCCTTGAAACGTCCCACTTCATAGTTAGCGCCATTTAGCGTTTTGATCATTTTATCTTTTTCTTTGTCATCCACCGCATAAAAAACTTTTTTGCCCGCATCAATTCTGTAAAGAGGAGGTTGAGCAATAAATAGATGCCCCTCTTTAATGAGCTGAGGCATGTAGCGGTAGAAAAAAGTCAATAGCAGGGAGCAGATATGGGCACCGTCGACATCAGCATCGGTCATGAGAATGATTTTGCCGTATCGCAATTTTTCGTAATCAAACTTGGGTTCGATTCCGGCACCCAAAGCGGAAACGATATTTTTGATTTCTGAATTGGCGTGAATCTTATCCAAAGCGGCAGTTTCCACGTTCAATATTTTGCCTCGGATCGGCAAAATGGCCTGAGTTTTTCGATCACGGGCCTGCTTGCTGGAACCTCCTGCGGAGTCCCCTTCACAAATAAATAATTCGGATTCTTCGCGATCGGTCGAAGCGCAATCGGAAAGTTTTCCAGGAAGATTCAATCGATGCGAGATATGTGTCTTGCGGTTAACAGAATCTTTTGCCTGACGAGAAGCTATGCGGGCCTGTGCGGCCAGGATCACCCGGTTGGCAATCAGATCGCCCACCGATTGGTGGTCGTGAAGATAATGCTCCAGTGAATCCTTGACCACCGATTCCACTTGAGAGGTGATGTCAGAGTTGAGGCGTCCCTTGGTCTGGCCCTGAAACTCAACATCACCCTGGAGATATACGTTGATAATCGCCACCAATCCCTCTTTGGCATCGTCACTGGTAATGCCGGGGATTCCTTTGGGAAGCAGTTTGCGGCGTTCAATATAAGCCTTCAGGGCTTTGGTGATTCCATTTCGAAAACCATTTTCATGGGTTCCTCCGTCAATCGTCCTTATTGCATTGGCGTAGGAGTGTACAACCGTGTCGGTCTTGGAAGTCCAGACAAAGGCAGTTTCCATTCGGAGTTTTTTATCTTCTTTCTCCGTGTAAAACGGTTCCTCAGTCAATACGGTTTTGCTGTCAATGATTTTGCGGATGTAGTCCTTGATGCCTTCAGGATATTGGAACGTGTGCGTTTGCTTGTCTTCCTTGACAATGATTTTCAGGCCTTTGTTGAGGAATGCCTTTGATTCGGCCCTTTCCAAAATCGATTTAACGTTGAACTCGATTTTTGGAAAAATCTCCGGGTCGGGTTTGAAGCTGATCTCAGTTCCCTTAGTTCGGCAGGCCTTGCCTTTTTTCAATTTCCCTTTGGCTTTGCCCTGTGAAAACTCCTGAGTCCATTCAAATCCGTCACGCCGGGAAGTTGCGGTCAAGGATTCTGAAAGGGCGCAAACCACAGCCATGCCCACGCCGTGCAATCCTCCAGACACCTTGTAACTGCCTTCCTGGAACTTGCCGCCAGAATGCAAAGTGGTGAACAGAACTTCCATTGCGCTTTTTTTTGTATTCTGGAAATTATCGATGGGAACACCACGCCCGTTGTCTATTACGGTGATCTCATTTTCCTTTTTGATTTGGATTTCAATTTGATCGCAATGCCCGTTCAGAGCTTCGTCAACGGAGTTGTCCAGAATTTCCCAGACGAGATGATGCAGACCCTGCAGAGAGGTCGAGCCGATATACATCCCCGGACGTTTGCGGACCGGCTCCAGGCCTTCCAGAACTTGAATGTCTTTCGCTTTATAACTGCTCATAGGCTTAGATCAGGTTGATCACTTTCTTGTTCTTGGATACGAAAACGCCCTGGCCTCCGCGGTTGTGAGCAGTAATTTTCGAGAGATTGAGTTCTTTGCTTTTGCCGTCTTCAAAAAACATTTGGATCGGTTTCTTGCGGTCAACACTTTTGGCGGCGGATACTTTACCTTTGGCCGTATTCATCAATTTAACGCCAACGCCCACTCCGCTCAACTGAGCAACCTGGTTCAGTTTGATCAAAAGACCTTTGCCGGTATCGGATACCAGTAAAACATGTTTTCCGGTGATCGGACTGACGGCCACCATGCGTGCACCCTCTTTGACAGACATCACCTTTTTCCCAGCGCGGCTGGTTTCTGTCAGGTTTGCGAGCGGAAAACGAAAACCATTTCCCATGTCACTCACGAACAATAGTTCCTCGGCATTCTCGACGCTTTCCTCAAAGTCGAAACCCTGCTGTTCGCCCGCTTCCTCAGTTTTACCGTTTTCTCCTCCGGGTAATGACAATATCTTGATGACACGTTCGCCATCGCCAAATTTGAAGAGATTCTGAACCGGCTCACCAAAGCCACCGCGCGTGTAGGGCAGGTTGAACACCTTATGAATGTACACCATCCCGGCGGAAGTAAAGATGGCTGCCAGATCGCGAGAGTTCGTTCGCACGATTCCCAGTAATCCATCCTTCTCCTTGAATTTCAAAGTAGATGGATCGCTCAGGTTTTTAGTTTTTCTCAGCCAACCGTTTCGGCTCAGCACCAGAACCGCATTTTCATCTTCGATGAAATCTTCTGCGTTGTACTCCACCGTTTCGATGGTCTTGATTTTGGTGCGCCGTTTGTCGCCGAATCTATCTCCAACTTCCTTCAATTCGGTTTTAACCACCTCCCAGATTTTCTTTTGGGAGGCAAGAATGCTTTCGATCTCTTTTTTCTCTTGGAGTTTTTCCTTTTGCTCCAGTTCTATTTTGTTGATTTCCATGGATACCAGGCGGTACAACGGAATTTCCAGAATCGCCGAAACCTGTTCGTCATCAAGCTTGAATTCATTCTTCAATTTGGTCGCGGCTTCCTGCCGTGACTTGGAAGAGCGGATCAACTTGAGAGCCTTGTCCAGATTTTTGAAGATAATGACAAAAGCTGTAAGGATGTGGAGGCGCTTTACAAGAACGGCAAGATCGAATTCCAACCGGCGGACAATCACACCTTTCCGGAAATCAAGAAACTGGGAGCAAATCTCCTTGAGAGAGAGACGGGCCGGCTCACCAGTGGGTTTCAGACAATTGAAATTCAATTGAAAATTTGTATCCAGTTCCGTGTGCTTGAACAAGTAGGTCATAACCTTTTCGGGTTCCGTACCAGTCTTTATTTCGAGAACCACGCGTACATTCTCGTCGCTTTCATCACGAATATCTGTTAATCCCGGAAGTTTTTTATTGATGATGATATCAGCGATTTTTTCAATCAGTCGGGACTTGTTCACACCGTAGGGAATAGCCGTCAAAATAATCTGTACTTTGCCTCGAGGTAGATCCTCCTGCATCCATTCGCCGCGGATTTTGACGGCACCCAGTCCCTGATCGTACGCTTTGCGGATTTCTGTTTTGGAATTCAGAATTATGCCACCCGTCGCGAAATCCGGTCCCTTGATGTGCTTCATGATCTGCGTGGTGGTTTGCGTCGGTTCGTCAACAAGGGAGATCAGCGCATCAATTACTTCAGTCAGATTATGACTGGGAAATGAACATGCCATGCCTACGGCGATGCCGGACGAACCGTTGATCAGCAGATTGGGAATGCGTGAGGGTAGAACCTCTGGTTCTTTGAGCGTGTTGTCGTAGTTTTGCCGGAAATCGACTGTATCTTTTTTAATGTCGTTCAGAATGAACGAAGTGATCGGTGTCAGTCGGCCTTCAGTGTAACGATATGCCGCAGGAGGGTCGCCGTCCAGCGATCCGAAATTACCTTTGCCGTCTACCAAGGGGTATCGCATGGAAAAATCCTGTGCCATACGCACCATGGACTCATAAGTAGAGGCATCACCATGTGGATGATATTTACCCAGAACCTCACCGATGATCTTCGCCGACTTTACCGGCTTGGAGTCGGAAGTGACACCCATACTGTTGATGGCGTATAGGATGCGGCGGTGAATCGGTTTCAATCCATCACGCACGTCCGGCAGGGAGCGCGAAACGATAGTGGAAAGCGCATACGTCAGGAAGCGATTTTCCAACTCCTCGGTGATATCTGAAGGTATTTCTTTAGCCATATTGTTTTAAATTGGATGATTTAATCGAGATCAGATGGATTACTTCCTGTGTGTATTAGCAACAGAAATGAGGTGTCTGAAGCGGGTTTGAGGTAATTAAGCTTTAAAAAGGTGCTAACAGGCTACTGACTAACTGCTTCAATTATAAGAATTTAATCGCTGAGTTTAAATTTGTAAAGAATAAAATATTAGAGAATGAAGTTTCTGATACTATTGAGACGATCTTTGGGTGCTTTTTTGTGGTTCAAAAAATCAGTTTAAACGGCTACAGGTAAAAGGTTTGGTAATTCCCAGAGATGAAATTCCCGCAAACTTTTAGGATTATTAAAATCTTTTTCAGAACAGGCTCATCCTAAAAACAGTTTGAAGGAAATACCGTTTTGATTTCGTATTGATTCGATTTAGAATTTCATCCAGTTTGTAATCATCCCCCTATCGCCACTCGATGTCGATTTCCTGTCGTTTGTCGTGTAATTCGTAACTGCGATTGTTTGGGGTATCACCTCTTAGGAGAAAGAAATGTCAGATCAAGACTTACAGGTAAAGGTTATGGCCGCGTTGAAAACTGTCATGGACCCGGACCTTCACAAAAATATCGTCGATTTGGGTTTTGTCAAAAACCTGAATATAGATAGTGGCAAGGTGAAGTTTGATGTCGAATTGACTACGCCCGCCTGCCCGGTAAAGGAACAGCTGAAGAATGAATGTAGCGAAAAAGTCGGAGCTATAGAAGGCGTGTCGGCGGTAGACGTCAATATGACTGCCGCTGTGCGTGCTTCCGAGCATTCACAGCCTATTCTGACCGGTGTTAAGAACATCATCGCCGTTGCAAGCGGAAAGGGCGGAGTCGGTAAATCGACGGTCAGCACCAACCTTGCGATAGCTTTGAGCCAGACCGGCGCGACGGTAGGGCTGATGGACGGCGATATCTACGGCCCCAGTATTCCCAAGATGATGGGAATCCCAATCTCACCGCCCAAAGGCGCTGAGAACAACAAATTTCATCCTCATGAAAAACACGGTATCAAGGTAGTTTCCGCCGCGTTTCTGACCGAAGAAGGCCAACCGCTGATGCTACGCGGTCCCATGCTGGGCGGCATCATCCAGCAGTTTCTCCAGAACGTGGAATGGGGAGAACTCGATTACCTGGTGATCGATCTGCCGCCCGGAACCGGTGACGTGCAGTTGACCCTCACCCAGCGTGCGCCATTATCGGGTGGTGTGATTGTGACGACGCCTCAGCAGATCAGCCTGATCGACGCTGAAAAGGGAGTCAAGATGTTCGAGCAGGTGAAGGTGCCGGTACTCGGTGTGGTCGAGAACATGAGCTACTTCGTGTGTGACGGGTGTGATAAGAAACACTATATCTTTGCGTCCGGAGCAGGCCGGCAGTTGGCCGATCAGTTTAAGGTGCCGGTTTTGGGGGAAATTCCTCTTATTCCCGATGTAGTCACCAGCGGAGATTCGGGGTTGCCAATCACACTCAGCCAGCCGGATTCTCCGGCCAGCCAGGCCTATCGTCATCTGGCGGGACAGGTCGCGGCGCAGATCAGTATCAACCAGTCGCAGGCGTCGAAAAAGGTCGGTGCCGGATTTGAATTGGCGTGGAAAGGCTGAAGCAAAACTCTAATCTTTAACACTGGAAAAATAAATGTCAGAAGAAACCAACGAGGAGCCAAACGGTCCCTCGCCGAGCGATATAAAACAAATTGATGAAAGCACGTTGGGAATCACTTGGACCGATAAGCATGAGTCGGTTTATCACGTCAAACTGCTCAGGGAGAAGTGTCCCTGCGCCAACTGCATCGACGAATGGACCGGTGAGAAGAAAATCAAGCCGGGTATGATCCAGGACAACATCCGACCCACCAATCTCAAGACCGTGGGCCTGTACGCCATTCAGTTCGATTGGAACGATGGCCACAGCACTGGACTCTATCCCTACACGCTACTCCGGGAACTGTGCCAGTGCGAGGAATGCAAAGCCAAGTCAGCCGCGTAGAAGTAGGTCTCAAAAATTAAAAAGCCCGACCCTGTAAAGGGGCCGGGCTTTTTGTATTTCGTACAGAGATTGACAGGATCTAATCCGGTTACATCCCCACCTTGTCGCGGACTTCATCCATCAGCGCGCCGTCGATTACCTTGATGCCTCTGTCTCTGGCGAAGCTGAGAACCGTTTTCTTGGCCATGCCTCGAACGAAAAACGGTACTTTCTGGATGCGGTCTTTCGCTTCCTGTGTCCACTCGAAATCGGTTTCCACTGGCGCGGCTTTTTTGAGTTCTTCCTTACCTTCGGCCAGGGTGTTGCCCATCATAGCGAACGGAGTATCGGCGATCTCGGAGGGGCCGCCTGCTTCCACGCCCAGCTTATTGACGAACTCAGTTTCAAATTTATTGGTCAGCATGGCAATCATGTTGCCGCACTTATTACATTTGAATTTCAGAGCGATACTTTCTTTTTCCTTCGGCATGATGCCGTCGGCCTGCGTTACCATTTGCTCGTCGCAGGGTATGCAAAGGAATTTCATTGGATCTCCTTAATTGGATTTATTTTGGATGAATTTTAATATGTTGTCGACCACCTGTTTAATCGCCTGACCGGTTACCGAGTCGGCATGTTCTTCAAAGAACGTTTTGCCCGCTCCGGTTTGACGGGACACTCGCGTATCGAACGGGATGCGGCCCAGCAGGGGAATCTTTTTGTCTTTGGACAGTTTTTCTACATCTTCGCCTTCAAACAGCTTACCCTCTTCGTTGCAATGCGGGCAAACGTAAGTCGCCATGTTCTCAACCAGCCCGATAATGGACACGCCCAGCTGACTGCTCTTGCTGATCGATTTTGAAACAATGTGCTGGGAAATCTGAGAGGGGATGGTGATCTCCACCACGCCGTCCAATTCCGGGATCAGGTCGCGCACGTTGTCGATGCGGTCGCTGCCGGGAGGCATGTCGATGAGCAGATAATCCAACTCGCCCCAAATAGTATCGGTCAACAGTTCACGCAGAGCCTGAGACTCCATCATACTGATCCAGACCGCAGTCGCTTCCTTACCCTCGTTCCACATTACGGGTGAGTCGGCGTTGGGCAGAAGCATGTCCATGGACATAATTTTGATCCCCAACGCGCCTACCGCAGGTTGAACGCCTTCAGGGCTGATATTCAGTTTGTCAGAATGCGGCACACTGAGCAGTTTCCCCATACTGGGACCGTTCAAATCCGCATCCAGTATACCCACTTTATGACCCAGTGAGGCCAGGCAGACTGCCATATTAGCGGTGACAGAACTTTTGCCGACGCCGCCCTTGCCGCTCATCACGGAAACTTTATGTTTGATTAAATCGAGTCGCTTTCGCAGTTTTTCTCGTTGGGAAACGACTTGTTCTATGACGTTGGACCCGCCGTCTCCGGCCAGGTCATCATAGGTTTTCATAGATAAACTCCTTATATTTGCAAGAGATATAAACCTCTCGATTGTCAGGTTTGCGGCATTGTATCATAAGAGAAGGCCAAGGGATGAAAAGGTTCCCTGGAATCAAAAAATGTTGCGAAATGGGGGCAGGGGACTATATTTCAAGTGGAAGGTATGTTCAACCAACTAGGAGTGCATATGGACATGAATCCACCTGACAGTTCATTTTTGGAAAACAACTTATAAGATCCGATTATAAAACCGGATAAACTCCTTGAGTTTTTAACAGGAGTCTAATAAAAAGAAGAGCGCGCTGGTGCAAGGCCAGCGCGCTTTTTATATATAGGGCTAAGGACACGTAAATTGCGAAGAATCAAACTCTTACTGGAATACGAAGGCACCCGCTACCACGGCTGGCAACTCCAGGTCAATCAGGTGAGTATCCAGGGGGTTTTGGAGAGCAAACTGCACAAAATCACCGGAGAAAAGATCCGGGTGATCGGCTCTGGCCGAACCGATGCCGGGGTGCATGCGGAAGGGCAGGTGGCTCATTTTCAGACGAATTCGACCATGAAACTGAACGAGTTTCTGAAGGCCATGAACAGCCTGCTTCCGTCCGATATCGTGGTCAAAAAGGTCGCAGAGGCCAAGCCGGATTTCCACGCGCAGATATCCGCCACCCGCAAAACCTACCGGTACACCATTCTCAATCGGGATTACCCCTCGGCGTTGAATTGCCGGCAGGCGCACTACATCGCGATCCCGATTCTGAATGTAACCGCCATGCGCAAGGCCGCGCGGTATCTGGTCGGAAAGCACGATTTCAAATCTTTTCAGGCATCCGGCTGTACCGCCCATTCTACCCAGCGCGAACTCTACCGGCTGTCCATTGTGAAGAAGGACGATTATATCCGCATCACGGTCGATGGCAGTGGGTTCCTCAAATACATGGTGCGGATCATCGTCGGCACGTTGATCGAAATAGGCTGGAGCAAATGGCCGCCGGAGCGGATGAAGAAAGTCCTCAAATCGAAAGACCGGCTGATGGCCGGCCCGACAGCGCCCTCCCGCGGGCTCTGCCTGATCAAGGTAGTCTACGGCAAACGGCCTGCCAGGAAAAAAACCGCCGGAAAAAAGCCAAAAGCGTTCAAAGCCCGATTGTCCCAAAGGGCTTTTCGGGTATAATGCTCTTCTTTTTCACGTCCACTCAACACATTTAAAAGGGTTTTTCATGAGTCAGGAATTCAACATTACCGTACTGCCGGGCGATGGCATCGGCCCCGAAGTGATCCGCGAGGCCGTCAAAATCCTCAAAATCATCGAGCGCAAAAAGAACCTCAAACTGAACCTGACGGAAGCTCCCGTCGGCGGAGCCGGGTATGAGGCCGCAGG
>Ga0316190_10004051_pt1 | contig 10645 bp, 3 predicted proteins | sample Eddworburrow2_MG_FD_204929 | JGI IMG/M metagenome (GOLD analysis project Ga0316190, IMG submission 204929) | Coastal sediment microbial communities from Maine, United States - Eddy worm burrow 2 | ecosystem: Environmental > Aquatic > Marine > Coastal > Sediment | place: USA: Maine | collected... | reverse complement strand
CGGGCTTGGCTACGCGATGACCCTGCTCCGCCAGCCCAGTGGCCAGTTGCTGTGGATTTGGTTTCTCGGGACCCTGATCGCGGGCGGCCTTTTGACCATCGACGCCATATTCTCGCCACGGTTGATCGGAATCGCGGCGGTCATTCTCCTCTTTCCCACCCTTCTTATCGACCGTCTCATGGGAACTCGTTGGATAGCCGACAGAAGATGGCTGAGGATGGCCGCGACCGTGATCTTCGGTGCCCTTTTCTTGGGCTCGACCTGGTGGAATCTCCAAACGACCTTTGTCCGATACCCGCCAAAAAGCCGTATCGGCAATCGAGACCACATCATTCGTGTTGCCTCCGATCTCGACGACGTGACGACTATTGCCAACTTCTCCGGCCCCGAGGATTTTGATCATCAGGCTTATCGCGCCCTCATTCCAGATGTCGAAGGGAAGAACCTTCGCCCCGGGAAGCAGAGCATGAGCAACTCGATCGAAATGGTCGAAGCCCTCCGGCCCGACGTTCTCGTCATCGTTTCTCTCTGGGACGAAGAGCTCTATGGCCTTTGCGACCAGGTCGACGGGGATCCGGTCGGAACATTCCTCACGGGCGAGGGCAGGTCCGGGTTCGACTGGTGCTTCGTGGAGTAATTGAGATGGGCCGACGCGCGGAGCTGCAACACAAATACTGAACACAGAATGTGTCTCCCGACGAACCTTGCGAAGTGATTCCCGCGTGCGAGTTTTGTTGAGAGTTGGTTTTGAACATTTCTCGTGCGAACGAACCGAGGCCGCCTCAGCAGAAATCGTAGATGCCGATTGAGAATCTCTATTTCAATAAGGCCCTGTGGTTGCGACAGGTGGATTTTTACCCTATATTGTCGGTAACGCGGCAAAAAAAGCATGCGAGACCGAGCACACGGGCAACCCTGTCTCCGCTTCCGATTGGAGCGATCGTCGATCCGCCGGGTACGCGTGAACTCCGCTGTTGACCGGAAAACTCTTCCACCGTTCTCAGTTGTTGGATTCTCGATCAATCGAAGCAACACCGGAGGTATTCATGTTCACGATGATAGGAATTGTTTCACGGTATAACAATTGGCCCGGCCTGGAGCCTGGACAACTAGGGCGGATTTGGACTCGATGGTCGGCCGTAACGTCGGTGACGCTCATATTTTTTGTCTCAGCGAGCAATATCTGCGCCCAGACATTCTCGGTTTGCCCAAGCGGCTGTGATTTTTCGTCTATTCAGGCTGCGGTGGACGTGGCCGGTGCGACCGATGTTGTGCTGGTCGAACCAGGGACATATTACGAGGAGGTCGTCATCGACCACGAAACCACCGTTCGCTGCAACGATGATGCAGCAGTGTGCGTCGTAACCGCCGGTCTCGAAGCCTACTCGTTCACGCTGAACGATACGGACTTCAGCCCCATCACGGTGGACGGTTTCACCGTAAACGGCGGTGAAGGAATTCTCGTTGACTTCGGGAGTTGGAACAACACCGTGATCGGCAACGTCGTCGACGACGGCCACATCTCACTCAACTACGACGCCAACTCCAATACCATCGCCAACAACACGGTGTCCGGAGCGGAGAAGTGCATCTCACTCGAGTCGGCAAGAGCCAACACCATCAGCGATAACGCCGTCACCGGATGCGGTGAGGGGATCTGGCTCGATTTTGACTCCGTGGCGAACACTCTTTCCGGCAACCACATCGAGACCAACGCGTCGCACGGGATCTACCTCAGCATGAGCGGCAGCACCATCCGAGAAAACCAGATTATCGGTAATGGTGGTGAAGGCATTCACTCCGAGACAAGCTCGGGACTGAACATCGAAGACAACACGATCAGCGGCAACATTGGACTCGGCCTATACATCGGCGCCTCGATGGAGAGCACGATCAAGGGCAACACCTTCGACGGCAACGGTGGCGTCGGCATTAAGATCTACGGCGGCATGTGGAACGTGGTACGCGGCAACACAATCACGAACAACGTCGACGCCGGGATAACGGTCGAGGCAAGCCACGATAACGAGATCTATGACAACTACCTGGAGAACACGTCGAACGCCCTCGATCTGGATACGAATATCTGGAGCACCACCCGTACGCCTGGGCCGAACATCGTCGGCGGGCCGGAGATCGGCGGCAACTACTGGGACGATTACGGCGGTTCTGATAGTGACGGCGACGGTTTTGGAGACACCCAATACGAGGTCCCAGGAGCCAACAACCTCGACCTGCTGCCCCTGGTCCCCGAGCCCGCTCCCCTGCTGCCGGACCTCGTGATCACCGACGTGAGATCGGGTCTGGGCGATATCTGCTACTCCATCGAAAACAAGTTGGACGGCAGCGCAGCGAGCGGCCATACATCGTCGCTCGAGATCGACGGTGTTGGGGTGTCTCTCGATGTGGTTGACGTCGCCATACCCCCGCACAATGGAATCGACCGCTGCTTTTCATCCTTCGATTGGATCTGTTCTCTTTCCGACGACGTCGTTACAGTCTGTGCGGATAGCGAATCGCTGATCGATGAGGAGTTCGAGAGCAATAACTGCCTGACCGAAATCTGGAACTGCGCCGCGGAGATCTGCACGAACGCGATCGACGACGATTTTGACGGACTGACAGACTGCGACGATCCCGATTGCGCGATTGACGCGGTCTGCGAGGACAACGATGGTGACAACTTCCCGGCCCTGGTTGACTGCGACGACGACAATCCCGATATCTTCCCTGGCGCCGAGGAAATCTGCGACGGAAGAGACAACAACTGTGACGGCATCGTCGATGATGTTGGGGAAGATTCAGACGGAGATTTGATTGGTGACACCTGCGACAACTGCCCGGACGTCTTCAACCCGGACCAGAGCGATAACGAGATCTGGGCCTACTGGCGCATGGACGAAGAGTCGGACGACAAGGTCGTCGATTCCGCAAACTCGAACCATCTTTTTCCGGAACGATTCCCTCTGGACCGGACCTCGGGGATGATTGCAGGCGGAATCGAACTCCACCAAGAGTCCCAACTGTACTCTGACAAACCAGGGCTGGATTGCTCGGAGAATGCGCCGGGCGTAACCGTCGAAGCATGGGTCTATCCCCGGGCCATGGACATCGCTTATCGGCACCTTCTTTCGGTCGGATCTTGGGGCATCATGCGCGGCCTGAACGGACGATGGCAAGTGGCCCCAAATTCCACAAGCCCTTCTCAAAATGTTGAGACCGGTTTCCCGGTCGTGATCGACAGCTGGCAGCACGTCGCAGCAGTGTTCACGCCCGAGGTTGGGGTGCGGTTCTACTTCAACGGCGAGGAATTCATTTCAGATGGTCTTAGGGCAGGGTGGTATGACGTTCCAATCCGTGTCGGGCTTTACGCGGGTACTCCATCTATTGAAGGAGTTCTCGACGAGATGGCCGTATACCAGGGTTTGCTTTCAGCCGAGGAAATCGCAGCACACTACAACGACGGACTTGCCCGTCACCCGTTGACGCCGTTTGGCGACGGTTTGGGTGATGCCTGCGACTTCTGTCCCAGCTACTGGGGGGGCGATCCGCTCGACACGGACAGTGATGGCGCCGGTGACATTTGTGACCTCGATGACGACAACGATCTTTGCCTCGATGATGACGACGAGTTTCCGCTCATTTTCGGCCCGGATACGGACGGTGATGGAGAGGGCGACCATTGTGACATGGACGACGACGGTGATGGATGTCTTGACTTTCAGGATCCGGAACCTTTGGTGGCGGGTCCCGACCCGGACGGCGACGGTCGTCCAAATGAATGTGATAACGACGATGACGGCGATGGGTGTTGGGATTCTCAGGATTCGGATCCCCTGGTACCAGGCCCCGACCTGGATGGTGATGGCAAGGCGGACGAATGTGACAGCGATATCGACGGGGATGGCTGCAGCAATACGCGCGACTCAGATCCACTCGTGCCGGGTCCAGATCTCGATGAAGACGGCATCCCGGACGGATGCGACGATGATGTCGACGGTGACGGGTGTCCGAACGACGACGACGCCAACCCCCTCTCTCCAAGCACCATCGACACTGATGGCGACGGCATCGCCGACGACTGTGATCCGGATGACGACAACGACGGCTGCCCGGATGAACGGGATCCATCGCCGCTGACTGGAAGCGCAGATCCGGAAGGTGACGGCGTGGGAACCGACTGCGACAACTGTCCCGACCACGGCAACTCTGATCAGCTCGACTGGGATGGGGACGGTGTGGGCGACGCCTGCGACTGCGAAGACGGCTATACCGGGGAAAACGAGGATGGCGCCGACTGCGGTGGGATCTGCAGCGGCTTTTGCATCGGACCATGTTATCCGCTCATCATCCAAGGGAGTCCCAGGGTCAAGATCGATCTCGTGTTGGTGCCCGCAGAGGATTACGGTGGGGATATCGATTCGTTTCTGAGTGAAGCGAAGCATTTGATCCTGGATGATTTCGGCATCACAGCGCCCATCGACGAAAACCTCGACAAATTCAATTTCTACTACATGGAGCACGAGGGCCAGGTTGGCGACGCCGCCGGTTGCGGGGGCACCCTCCCAGTAGAGTTCACCAGCCCGCAATGCGATCGCGCCGACGCTGTCGGAATCCTCCACAACACCGGCATTCGGGATTGCTCGCACGGGACGAAGTTCACTGCCAAGGGTGACAACTCTACGCGCACGTTCATTCACGAGTCCGGGCACGCGGTCTTCAGACTCAAAGATGAGTACGAGGACAATCATGATCCGGCTGTAGCAGGCTTCTGCACGAGCTACAGGCAGAACGACACTGATGGAGGGCCGGCCAACATCTGGTCGTCCCTCGAGAACTGCGAGGAATATGCCATTTCCTCGAAATGGGATCCATCAGGCTGCAATCACTTCTGTGACAACAACATTTGCTGCACCCGTAACAGCACGGATGGCTGGTGGAAACTCGATCCAGAACCGGAGATCATGCACCACAACCAGAACGGTTTTGGACGAGCGTGCAAGAAGAGAATGGATTGGATCTTCGAGCAGTATTCCAGCATCTTCCCTTTCAAGACAGCGTTGAATTCGATCGGCGAAGAAAAAACGATCAAGGTCTTCCTCCACTTCCTCGACAGTGAAATGACCCACCTCCGCTCTCGGGTCGGCTATGGGACACCGCGGGATTACCGAATTCAGGGGAGTCGCTACTTCGTGTCTCTTCAGGATGACATCGGGAATGAGCTCTACCGGTTCGGTCTCTACGATCCCACCGAGGTCCACCCCGATCCCGGCGCCCCCTGGGGAGATCCCGCAAACGACTTTGACTTCAGTATCGTCATGCCGTTCTTCCCAACTTTGAGAAATGCCGTCATCTCCGATCAGGGCGGTAAGCCAGTTATCAGCGTCGACCTTTTGCCCGCATTACGAGAATTCTGTTGGGGCAACTCAGACGACCCAGACTGCGAAGAGTATCTGGTCCGAACGGTCGGAATCGATGTCAAGCCTGGGAGTGCCGAGAACTGCCTGAACATGAATGGCCACGGGAAGATCCCGGTCGCCGTCCTCGGTGGGAGCGACTTCGATGTCGAATCAATCGACCAGTCGACCTTGAGATTCGCGGGCCTCGAAGTGGCAAAAAAAGGAAAGGACAGGGAACAGTGCAGCATCGAGGACGTCAGCGGCGACTTCACCTATCCCGGGGGAACGCCAGACGGATACCCTGATCTCGTGTGTCACTTTCTGGATGATCTCGATCTGTGGATGCCCGGGGAAGGTGAAGCCACCCTGACCGGCGAACTCGCCGACGGAAGGATGATCGAAGGCACGAATGAGATCTGCCTGGTTCCACAGAACGGCGGGAGAAAAAAGCCGAAGTAGAAAAGGTGCGCCGCTTGAGGAGTCAGGTCATTCAACGATTGACCAGGCGGGGCTAAAAAGCCCCCCAACCAGTGCTAACCTCGATAGAGGGAAATGACATCGCCGGATAAACTGTGGCCAGAACATCACGTCACCCCGCGTTCGATATCGCAGCAATGGCTCTCGCCGTGTCGATCGCGATATTCATCGCCACACCTAGCCAAGCTCAGCAGACCTGCGGCCCGCTACCACCCCCTTCAGGACCAACCGTCCAGGTAGCGCCAAGTCAGGCCGGCGAGCTCCGGGGAATCGTCTTGGCGGCCGCGGCCGGGACGACGATTCTGCTCGAAAACGGGACTTACGATCTCTCGGGCGGTGACGATTCTTCCCGTCTCAGCTTCTACACCGCGAACGTGACACTCCGATCACTCAGTGGGAATCGAGACGATGTCATCCTCGACGGCGCCTACGGAACCAATGAAATCATCACGATCTCGGCATCGGATGTGACAATCGCCGACCTCACCGTGATGCGCGCATACAATCATCCAATCCACATCTACGGCCTCCAGGGCAATCCGATCAGCGGCATCCTCATCCACAATCTGCGCATCGTCGATCCGCGTGAGCAGGCGATCAAGGTCAATCCGGTCGGTGACGGCTACATCGACAACAGCACCATCCAGTGCTGTTCGATCGAGCTCACCGATGTTGGCCGCCCCAACGTCAACCCGAGCCCGGGTGGATGCTATACAGGGGGTATCGATGTCCATCAGGCCCGGGGATGGGTGGTACGCCGTAATCGCATCGAAGGATTCTGGTGCGACTCCGGCTTGTCTGAGCATGGCATCCACTTCTGGCAGTGTTGCCGCGACACCCTGGTCGAGGAAAACGTCATCGTCGACTGCGCACGCGGCGTCGGCTTCGGCCTCAGCCAAACCGGAAGCTGCCGGACCTACCCGGACGACCCCTACCCCGCCGCGGGTTTCAAGGACCATATCGACGGCATCATCCGAAATAACTTCGTGGCAGCCTCCGACACCGACCTGCTGACCTCTCCCGACGGGTTCGATACGGGCATTGCCGTCACCCAGGCCTACGGAGCGAAAATCGTTCACAACAGCGTGGCATCGACTTCACCGCCGTTCACATCGATCGAGTGGCGGTTTCCGAACTCGGTGGTCGAGATCTCCAACAACGTGGTGACAAAAAACCTGCTACAGCGCGACGGCGCAGCAGCTACTCTTGGCGGCAATATCGAATATGCACCACTCAATTGGTTCACCGATGTCACGGCTGGTGACCTGCACCTGACGGCCAACGCAACGAGCGCCGTCGATGCCGGAATTTCGCTCGCCGCCGGACTCTGCGAGTGGGACATCGACGGTCGGGGCCGAGACGCGGAACCCGACGTCGGCGCCGATGAGATCGCCCTACCCGCAATCTTCAGCGATGGCTTCGAACATGGCGACTGGTCGGCATGGTCGAGGGCCCTCCCGTAGAACATCAAGGTGCACCGATCTCCGTATCTATGTTTTCCGTTCGGAGGTCAGCCGAATCCAATTTCAGTCGTGCATTTCAATCCATTCCCTGCTATTCTCCCTACCAACTCTCAACTTGAGATTGGGGGCTCCTGTAATGGGTTGGCTTTTATAGGTGCCTTCATTCGCTTCCGAAAGGGAGGGTTCGGTGGAATTGAAGGCTCTGGGCTGGGTGTTCGTGGGGTTTCTCTCTGCTCAGGCTGTTTGGTCGGTACTCCATCACCCGTGTGCCTATTCAAAACTGATGGCGCGAGACCGCAGCGTAATCGATGACATTCGCAGGCAGATCCTCGTCAAGCACACCAACCGACATACGACATACGCTGTCGTCTCTGACGCATTCAAGTTCTCTATAGCTGCAGCCGTGGGATTCGTTCTTCTGCTGTCTTGATCAATCGAGGATAGTCAGCAAAGCCCAACGTCACCATCCCCACCGAGGGATCCGGCGCGAAGTTGACTCCAGCCGGGCTCGACGGCGCGTCGATCTCCCTCGCCATCAACCCGTCGCTTGGTGAGGCAGGGCAGATACCCCAAATGCCTAGATCATCCACAGCTCCTTATTTGAGATAGTCGCTCAATTGAAGCCCAGATGTTGTTTTCGTGGCCCGGGATGCTGTAGGTTTCTTTTGCAGGGAAGCAACCTACAACTCATGGCTCATCGATGTATCACGCCCTCGGTACCGATTTTTGGCGAGAATAGCTCCCGCCGTCGTGCTCTCCCCCGGTGCGGATGCGCTACGAGAGAACAGCTCGATCGGGTTTCGGAAGCGGAGCAAGCACTTTTCAAGCCCCCAAATTGAAGGAGGATTGGTCATGAATAAGGTGTGTTCGAAGACGGCAAACTGGATCGTCGTGCTGATGTTGATTGTCCCAGGATCGGTTCTTCATGCAGAAGACCCACCCTCAAGCCAAGACCAGACGGGCCGAAACGATCAACCGGCTTCGACTGCGCCTATACCGCCTGCGTTACGTCAGGCACTGGCCAGCTCACTCCGTGAGGCGACTTCGATTGGCGCAAAGACGATCCCGACTCCGCCGACCGGAACCTGGGGCATCGTGTCCGCAGGTGACGGTGGCGGCGGAATTTTCCGCGACTCCGATTCCGAGGCCGAGGCGTGGCTCGGCTCGAGTGGATACGGAATAAGCGGTTACGGATCCACCGCCGGCGGGTACTTCAAGGACAGTGACAATTCAGGTTACGCGTATCTTGGGGTTGGGAATTACGGAATTCAGGCCTCCGGTACGTTTGTTGGTGCGTATTTCGAAGACAGTGATGCGTCAGGCTATGCGTACGTTGCGTATGGAAATAACGGGCTTCAGGGCTTCGGCACGTTTTCGGGCGGATATTTCGGGGACAGTGACAGCTCAGGATACTCGTATGTTGGATATGGCGATCGCGGCATCCACGCCCTTGGTAGCGAAATGGGCGGTTATTTCAAGGACAGCAACAATTCGGGCTACGCGAATGTTGGGGAGGGGGATTACGGGATTCGAGCGTACGGCAACTTTGGTGGCGGGCACTTCGAGGACCTAAACGCCTCGGGTTACGCGGATGTCGGTTACGGGAATTACGGAATTCGAGCGCACGGCAATTACACTGGCGGGTACTTCAGGGACCTCGACGGCTCTGGCATCGTATATGTAGGTTATGGAGACTATGGAATTCAGGCGAGTGGCAACGCTCGTGGCGGGTACTTCTACGATGCCAATAACTCCGGCTATTCGTATGTTGCGGTTGGAGATGTCGGAATTCAGGGCTTTGGCAGCTTATATGGTGGCAGCTTCTACGACACCAACGCCTCAGGTTTTGCCCAGGTCGGGTTAGGCAGCTACAAGATTCTCGGCACCGGCGCCGTCAGCTTCGTCCAGAACCACCCCTACGATCCCTCGTCTGTAATCGTGTACGCCTCACCCGAAGGGGACGAGGCTGCCACCTACACTCGTGGAACGGCGAGGCTGGTCGACGGTGAGGCGACAGTGCCCCTGGGTGAGACTTTCAAGTGGGTCACCAACCCCGACATCGGACTGACAGCTCACCTCACGCCACGGGGCGAACCGATTCCTTTGGCGGTAGTTGAGCTTTCCACCGAGGAGATGACCGTACGTGCCCCGAGCGGCGCTCCAGAGGGACTGGAGTTTGACTTTATGGTGTACGGCCTCCGAATCGGCTTCGAAGAGTTGAGCATCGTGCAGGAAAAGACGCAGGAGTCGTACATCCCCTCGATGGCCGACCACCGGCAGCTTTACGAACGACGTCCCGACCTGAAGAATTACAACTCCCTCGAGCGTTTCAAGGGTATGAACCACGCGATTAATCCGAAGGCTGAGCTCAACCTGAGCCGCGCTCAGGCCCTGCGGGATGCCATCATCGAGTTCGATCCTGCGATCCATGAGCTGCCGTGGCCGCCAAGGCCGGAAGAGATGCCGGTGGCCGATCTCGAACCAGATGAAGGTAAGAGAGAAGGAGTGCAGGAGCACGAGCAAGTCAGGGCGGCTCAAGCTGGTCACGACAGGCGACCGGCAACTGGTCATTCCAATCTCAGTGCCGCGATCCCGGTCGATGACGAGGGCAACGTCTATGCGCCGTCATTCCGACCCTCGTCCCAGGACCTCGCGAGCCTGGTGAGGGTGTCGGAGACCGTAGAGCGTGGAGACGTGCTGGTCATCGATACAGACCGCCGCGGGTTGATGCGTCGTGGCTCGAGCGCCGCCGACAACGGCGTTGTGGGGATCGTGGCCGCTGCGCCAGGTGTAGCCCTCGGTTCCGAACTCGAGATCGGCCAAACCGAGGCGCCCGCTGAACGCGAGCAGAATTCCGATTTCCAGCTCAAAGTACCGGTCGCATTCTCCGGCGTGGTCGACTGCAAGGTGGACGCGTCCTATGGCGCTGTGTGGACCGGGAACCTGTTGGTGACCTCCCCCACTCCGGGCCACGCCATGGCCCAACAGGCCCCACTCCCGGGCACCGTGCTCGGCAAGGCGCTGGAGCCGCTGCAGGAAGGCGCCGGAACGATCAAGGTCTTGGTGATGCTACGTTGATCATGCTCGCCGGCCTAATCGAGGACCCCAAGGTCGGAGAACGCTACGCGATGCACGATGAGCTTCAGCGGGGCTAGGAGGACTCAAACCTGCGACCTTGAATTTAGGAAACTCCTGCTCTATCGACCTGAGCTATAGCCCCGCACGGGGATCCTGATGCTACGGCGCAGGATTGTCTGTGTCAATCGAGAGACGCCACAGGAACAAATGGGGTGTTGGTGGGCGGGT
>Ga0316190_10004049_pt1 | contig 10646 bp, 2 predicted proteins | sample Eddworburrow2_MG_FD_204929 | JGI IMG/M metagenome (GOLD analysis project Ga0316190, IMG submission 204929) | Coastal sediment microbial communities from Maine, United States - Eddy worm burrow 2 | ecosystem: Environmental > Aquatic > Marine > Coastal > Sediment | place: USA: Maine | collected... | reverse complement strand
CTTCAAGGATGGATTCTGTAATGATGTGAGCTGCATTACCAACAACAGGAATATGCTTTCCAGGGCTTTTTATCATTGCGTTTACGATTGGCTGAATTTGCTGCGATAAGTCGATTTGCTCAATGCCACTGGCAGCCATCGCATTTATGGCCACATTAGTATATAGCTGTTGAAGATTTCTAAGGGAAGGTCGCTGCCAATATACATGGGACACCATCCAAATTAACCTAATCTGGGCTGCCAAAACTGTAAATGCATCTAGTTTTCCATTTTGAGAAATTGCTGTCGAAATGAAAACTGCAGATGCCGATTGGAATATAATTTTATCTGCTTTTTCTTTTAGTTTTTCATCAATAACTCTTAATTCCTCTGGATTATGAGGGTCCAACTTATTTTCCTTAGCTACAGAATGTTTGGCAAGTCTGTTCTTAAATTCACGTTGATATTTTTCGAGATCAGAATTACTATCAGGAAAAGGAAGTGGTGCAGGTAATTTGGCAATTAATATAAATGGAGTTATTGCCAAAGCGCATAATAGAATTCCTAATAATGCTGTTCCAATAATTGCGAGGATTGGATGGATAGTAGCCAGGTTATTATAAAATGAAACAAGTTGATTAATAACAATCAAGGTGAATACAATCAAAATCAGAAATCCGATTGGGTATAGAAATTTTTTTATCATCGATATGGTTTTAGGTGGTTAAACGGATTTAGTCAAATTATTGATTTCAAATTGGTTAAAATTAATGTATTTGTATAATATCTCTTACAGCAATTATTTTTTAGCTAAAGTTCATAAATCCAATAAGGAAGTTTGATCAAAAAAAGGTTACTTGCTAAACCATTTGTTTATTGACGCCCTTATGAAAACTAAACTTACTTTTTTAGGAATTTGCATTTTTACGGTACTCCTAATTACATCTTGTGATAAAGGAAAAGTATCTAAAATAGAAGAAGACACCTTCAGCAGTCCAAAAACTTTGTTTGTGGAATATGTTTCTGCATATACAACTGGCTTTATTTCCAAAAATTCACAGATAACAGTTAAGCTAATTAAGCCGGTACCAACAGCGGAACCCGGTAAGGAAATTGATAGCAACGTATTTTCTTTTGATCCAGCTTTGGAAGGAGTGGCAGTATGGGAAGACAACCGAACTATTGCATTTAAACCAGCTAATGTACTTAAAGGTGGGCAACGGTATAAAACTGTCTTTTTGTTAGACAAGCTTATAGAAGTACCGTCAGATAAACGTGAATTTAAATTCACGTTTGAATGTATTCCTCAAAATTTTGACGTAAAGTTTGAAGGTATATCTATTTATGATGCAAAAGATCTTTCAAGACTTAAACTCACAGGGACTATTCAAACAGCGGATCAAATTACAAATGAAGAAGCCGAGCAAATATTAAACGCACATCAGGATGGGACGGAACTAAAAATAACATACGAGCATGGTATTGGACTGAATTTGCACGGATTTACTATTGAAAATGTAGAAAGAACCGAAGATGAAGGTTCTGTAGAAATTGAATGGGATGGAACTGCTATTGGTGTGGATAAAAAAGATGAGACAGAATACGAAATACCTTCATTAAGTGACTTTAAAGTGACTTCGGTACAGGTGGTCAGAACTGGAGATAAATATATTTCAGTAAAATTCTCTGATCCTATAAATGATAAGCAAAACTTAAGAGGGCTGGTTTTAATTTCAAAAGGGACCGCGCCTAGAGCAGTTGTAAACTTAAATGAGTTAAAGGTGTATGCCACAAGTAAATTGGATGGTGATGTTGAGCTAACAATTGCCAAATCGATAAAAAATATGGCAGGCTATACCCTGAAAAATGATTTCAAAAGTACAATTAAATTATCACAGCACAGTCCGGAAGTTAAGATAACCGCTAATAAGGGTGTTATTATGCCAAGCTCCGAAGGTTTAATTGTGCCATTTGAAGTAGTAAGCCTCAGTGCAGTTGATTTAACCATCGTGCGCATATTTGAAAACAATGTCATGCAATATCTTCAGGTCAATGAGCCAGGTGGCAATTACCAGCTTCAACGTGTTGGTCGACCTGTAGCAAGAAAGACAATTCCCCTGGCAACCATGGGTGCTACCAATCTCAATGAGTGGAACAGGTATAGTATTGATGTTTCAAAATATATTGATATAGAACCAGGTGCATTTTACCAGGTAAGGATTGATTTCAGGAAATCTCAATCCTTGTATTACTGCACAGGATCTGAAAATGAAGTTGAAGAGATTATAGAAGATTGGGATTATGAAGAAGACACGAATTGGGATGATTACGATGATTACTATTATTATGACTGGGAACAACGGGATAATCCATGTCATCCAGCGTATTACAGGCAAAATAGGGCTGCACAAAAAATAATTTTTGCTTCAGATTTAGGACTTGCAGCAAAAAAAGCTGAAGAAGGTAATCTGCATGTTTTTACTACTAATCTGATTACAGCATCTCCTGTGCAGGCTGTGCAGATTGATGTTTACGATTATCAACAGCAGCTTATTGCCACGGGGATTTCGGATAAAGACGGTATAATCGAAATAAAGCTAGATCATAAACCTTATGTCTTAATTGCGAAAAAAGATAAACAGTTTGGATACTTAAAATTGGATGATGGTTCATCGCTTTCCTTGAGCAATTTCAATGTCTCTGGAAGTACCATACAAAAAGGAATAAAAGGCTTCATTTATGGTGAACGTGGCGTTTGGAGACCTTCCGACACATTGCATTTGTCCTTTATGCTGGAGGATGTTCAACAAAGACTTCCAGATGAACAACCTGTGATTTTAGAGCTATATAATCCATTAGGGCAATTATTTAGCAGGTCAGTACAGTCTGCTTCTATGCAAGGTTTGTATACGTTTCATCCTACCACGCCAAAAGATGCTCCTACAGGAAACTGGATAGCGAAGGTTAAAGTTGGGGGAGCTTCTTTTTCGAAACAGGTTAAAATAGAAACTGTAAAGCCAAATCGGTTAAAGGTTGATCTTAAATTCGATGAGGAGCGGTTGTATGCAGATCAGGGAGCACAATATGGAAATTTGAATGTCCGGTGGCTTCATGGTGCTATTGCAAAAAACCTGAAAGCAAGTTATGAGGTGCTCCTGGTTCCAACTAAAACTTCATTTAAAAATTATGAAGATGTAACCTTTGATGATCCATCGAAGGAATTTATCTCTGAAAGTAAACAAATTTTTGAAGGTAGGCTGGATCAAAATGGATTTGTACGGATGACCTTTAAACTGCAGACTGGAGACGAAGCGCCAGGTATGTTAAATGCAATCTTCAAAGGAAAAGTTTTTGAGGAGGGTGGTGATTTTAGTATTGATAATACATCAATACCTTATGTATCATATAAAAGCTTTGCAGGAATAAAAATTCCTGAAGGTGATAAGCGCGGAATGCTGGTGACAGATAAAGATCACAATGTCAGGATAGTCTCCTTAGATTCAAAGGGTAACCTTATAGATCGTAAGCTTGAAGTTAGCCTTTACAAATTACAGTGGCGTTGGTGGTGGGATAATTCATACGAGAGTAAAAGTAATTATTCAAGCAGCTACTATACTGAACTTATAAAGTCCTCAAGTGTACAAACTGATAATGGAGAGGGAATATATAAACTGAGGATAGATCATCCATCATGGGGAAGATATTTGGTAAAAGTGAAAGATCCAGTTTCTGGTCATTCAAGTGGTAAAATTGTATATATTGATTGGCCTGGATGGGCGGGGAAACAAAAGCGAGGAGATCTTGGTGGAGCAACCATGCTTGACTTCAATGTAGAAAATGAGGCGATAAACGTTGGAGAATTCATTCGATTAAATATCCCAAGCAGCGAAGGTGGTCGTGCTCTTATTAGTTTAGAAACCGGAAGTGAAGTGCTACAGACCTTCTGGGTGGATACAAAAGTTGAAAATACTACGATAGAATTTGAAGCTACTCCGGATATGGCCCCAAATGTATACGCACATATCACGATGCTGCAACCACATGCTCAAACGGTTAACGATTTACCAATACGCATGTATGGAATAAAGGCGATCGAGGTTTCTGATCCGGCAACAAAGTTAAAACCAGTCATTTCCATGCCGGACGAGTTAAGGTCTGAGCAGGATTTTTCTATAAAAGTAAGTGAGCAGAATGCAAGACCTATGGCTTATACCATTGCAATTGTTGAGGATGGTTTACTTGATCTCACTAAGTTTAGAACTCCTGAACCCTGGGGATCATTCTATGCCCGCGAGGCTCTTGGTGTGAAGACCTGGGATATTTATGACGACGTGATGGGTGCCTATGGAGGAGCTCTGGAAAAACTAATGGCTGTAGGAGGAGATGACGAAATAAAGGCACCTGAGGCTGATGAGGCAAATCGATTTAAAGCAGTAGTAATGTTTAAAGGACCTTTCTTTGTCAAAGCCGGAGAAAAAGTAGAGCATAATTTCCAATTGCCGCAATACATAGGAAGTGTCAGGGCAATGGTAATTGCAGGTTATGACGGTGCCTATGGATCAAGTGAAAAAACAGTGCCTGTGAAGCAACCACTGATGATTCTAGCCACATTGCCGAGAGTAGCCGGGCCTTCAGAAAAGATTACTTTGCCAGTAAACGTCTTTGCGATGGATGAAAGTATTAAGAATGTGTCGCTGAAAGTTGTGACTGAAGGAAAGCTTAGTATCGAAGGCAATACATCAAAATCAATCACCTTTAAAGAATCCGGAGATCAGGTTGTTTATTTTAATTTGAAAGCTGCCCCAAGTCTGGGTGTAGGGAAAGTGCAAGTTGAAGCCAATTCTGGGAGCTTTAAAGCAACTTATGATGTGGAACTACAGATCAGAGCAAGTAATCCGGAAATCAGTCAGGTAAGTGAGATGGTTTTGGAAGGAGGGAAGTCCTGGGGTTTAGACTATAAACCTTTGGGACTTATAGGAACCAATGAGGGAGTGATCGAAATTTCGAGTCTTCCACCATTAAACCTAGAGCAACGTTTAATGTATTTAATCAAATATCCTCATGGATGTATTGAACAAACTACTTCTTCGGTATTTGCACAGCTGTATCTTGATGAGCTGGTAGATATTGATGAAAAGCGAGCTGCTGACATTCAGCGAAATATTAATGCAGCTATTGAGCGAATGCGCTCCTTTCAACTTGCAGATGGAGGATTCTCCTACTGGCCTGGAAATAGCGAACCGAGTATGTGGGGGACTAATTATGCAGGACACTTTTTAATGGAGGCTAAAAAGCACGGTTATCATGTTCCTGAAGATATTATGTCGAATTGGGTATCCTATCAGCAAGAACAAGCAAATAATTGGAATGCTGTTTTATACAAGGATAGTCACACACAGGCATATCGACTTTACACGCTGGCGATATCTGGTTTTCCTGCTTTAGGGGCTATGAATAGACTAAAAGGCAGGGATAACATCACCTCGATCTCCAAGTGGACCTTAGCATCTGCCTATGCTATTGCCGGTTATGAAGATGCTGCGCTTGAGATCATTGACGGGCTCTCCAAAGATGTTAAAGAATATCGTGAATTGAGCGGCACGTATGGCTCTACACGGCGTGATCAGGCTATCATTCTTGAATCGCTGGTCCGTTTAAATAAAAAGACTGATGCATTCGAGATGATTCGTAAGATTGCAGAGAAAATGGGCAATCCAAATTATTGGATGAGCACACAATCCACTGCGTACTGCTTCATAGGAATAGCGGAATTTGCCAAGAATTTTCCTCCAGGAAATGAAGTAGATGTGACCGTAAATATGTCCGGGAGCGAGTTTCGGGTTGATGGTGATCGATACTTAAACCAAGTAACCTTAATAGAACCTGATAAGGAAGGTCAATTGCAAATTTCTAATAATGGAGAAAATCCATTGTTTGTACGATTAATTCGAACTGGAGTACCGCTGGAAGGGACAGAAGAGGTAAGCGAAAGTAATATTGAGATGAAGATCAGCTACCTTGACATGCAAGGTAACGCAATTAATGTGAGTGAATTAAAACAAGGAACTGATTTTGTTGCAGAAATAAAAATAACAAATCCTGGATTAAGAGGAGATTATGAAGAATTAGCCATTACTCAAATCTTCCCTTCGGGATGGGAAATTTTGAATAGTCGACTGGATGATACTCAAGAATTATATGACAATTATATACCTGAATACAGGGATATTAGAGATGACCGGGTATTAACATATTTTGATTTAGCTAAAAACAGAATAGCAACTTTTAAGATATATCTAAATGCAAGCTACCAGGGTGAATATTATATGCCTGCTGTTTTTGTTGAAGCAATGTACGATAATAGTGTATCCAGTAATACCAAGGGTGAATGGGTCAAAGTAATAAAATAATAAGGTGTCAGTTAAAAAGTGTTTAGAATTCAATAATAGAATGAAAGTCGGTATCAATTTCAAGACGACATTCATTGGATTATTTCTACTTTTTTTGGCTGGATTATTCATTCCTATCCCGGATCCTCTTTTTGACAAATCCTACGCAACGGTATTAGAAAGCGAGGATGGCCAGCTACTTGGAGCAAGAATTGCTCCTGATGGACAGTGGCGTTTTCCACCTACAGATTCTCTGCCAACAAACTATATCACCTGCTTGTTGGAGTTTGAGGATCGCTATTTTTATAGTCATCCAGGAATTAATCTATTTTCTATAATTCGTGCCGTTCGTCAGAACATAGATGCGGGTACAATTGTGAGTGGAGGAAGTACCATAACAATGCAGATTGCCAGAATGGCTCTCGGAAACAAGCCAAGGACCATTTCTCAAAAGTTACTTGAGCTATGGCTTGCTTTACGTATTGAAATTAAGTATTCCAAAGATGAGATAATTAAACTTTATGCCAATAATGCCCCTTTTGGTGGAAATGTTGTGGGTATATCAGCGGCGGCCTGGCGGTATTATGGAAGATCAGAACATCTTCTTTCATGGGCAGAGGCAGCTAATTTGGCTGTTTTGCCCAACGCTCCAGGGTTGGTTTTTCCAGGGACAAATGAATCAGAGCTTAAGGCTAAAAGAAACCGAATATTGGCCAATCTTGTACAAAATTCAGTTATCGATAAAACCAATTATCACCTTTCATTGAATGAGCCTCTTCCTGGTAAACCTAAACGATTGCCAGAAAGTGCTACACATTTATTAAACAGGAGTATCGATGATGGATTTGCTGAAACAATCATTAAGACAACCCTAAATAATAATCTACAAAGTGCTATAAACCAAATAGTTAATGATTATTATTTAATCTATAAATATAAGCATATAAATAATGCTGCTGCCATAGTTGCGGATATAGAAACAGGTAATGTTGTTGCTTACGTGGGTAATGTAGGATCAAATGATCCGGTTGATCATGGGCAACAAGTTGATATCATAAATAGCAGGAGGAGTCCAGGCAGCTTATTGAAACCTATACTCTATGCCTTAAGTATTGATTGCGGAATAATTACTCCAAATCAATTGCTTCCCGATATTCCTGTTTATTATCAGGGATTCGCACCGCAAAATTTTGATAAGAAGTTTAAAGGTGCAGTACCAGCAAATCTAGCTCTTCGCAGCTCTCTGAATGTTCCATTTGTAAGCTTACTGACAAATTACTCGTATGAACAATTTCATTATGATCTGAAAAGCTTAGGTATACATAGTTTGGATCAACCTGCAGGACATTATGGATTGTCAATCATTTTGGGTGGGGGAGATGTGTCCTTATGGGAGATGGCAGGATTATATGCGGGCATGGCAAGAAACCTGAAAAGCTTCAACAGCAACAAAGGAGAAATGCGCTATGAAGGCAATAATTTCAGGTCACTCAATTATCTTTTATCTACCAATAGTGCTAACGCAGAAAAATCTAAAGAGAGTATGGTTAGCGCTTCAGCCTGTTGGCATATGCTAAAAGCCATGCAAGAGCTGAGAAGACCAGATGTCGAATCCAATTGGCAGCAGTTTGGCAACAGTCAATCCGTTGCATGGAAGACAGGAACGAGTTATGGACATAAAGATGCCTGGGCAATTGGTTTGAATTCAGAATATGTGGTAGGCGTCTGGTTGGGAAATGCTGATGGAGAGGGCAGGCCGGACCTTACAGGAGTAATAGCTGCAGCACCACTCATGTTCCGTATTTTTGAAACGTTGGATGGAGAAGCCATATTTCAGATGCCTATCGCGGATATGGAAATGATCCGTATTTGCAGGCAAAGTGGCAATAAAGCGAGCGATCACTGCACGGAAATTGATTTACTGCCTATATCTAGAAATGCTAAGGCAACACCTGCCTGTAAACACCATAAACTTATTCATCTTGATGAAAGCGATTCTTATCAGGTTAGTTCTATTTGCTATCCAGTAACTAAAATGCACGAAAAAGCATGGTTTATTCTGCCTCCAGCTCAAGCATGGTATTACAAAAAATTCAATTCCAACTACTCAGAACCTCCGGATTACCTTGCTGAATGTAATCCAGCATCAAGTGAGTCTATTGAAATGATATATCCAAAAACATTTACCAAAGTATTTGTGCCTATAGAAATTGATGGAAAACCAGGCAAAGTGATTTTCGAAGCTGCTCACCGAAACCCTGAGGCCAAAGTATTTTGGTACCTGGATGATACTTATGTTGGGGAAACAAAGCAACTGCATCAAATGGGATTATTCCCAAATGCGGGATCCCACCAATTAAGTCTTGTAGATGAACACGGTAGAGAATTGAGTGTGGATTTTGAAGCTGTAAACAAACGTAAACTTTAATTAGAAATTTTCTTGTCTGTTTTTACCCATCCATCATCCGTTTGTTCATGCCAATTGCCATCTTCATCCTGCTGAAATAAGTTGCCATCTTTATCAGCATATAATTCGTAGGGCACTGCTTTTCTATCTTTTAAAATGACTGGTTTCATTGGATCATTTTTCCTGGCCGTTTCCGTAATAACAATGCCTTCTACCCGGTTATTATAAATATTTTCTAGATCTATGGGTTTTTCTTCTACAACATCATGATCTACCATGATTTTCTGACCCGCATAATAATATTGATTATATGCCATTTGATTATACATAGCGTAACCACCGTAATAACCACCATATCCCATGCCCATTCCATAGCCATACGGATAACCTCCAAATCCAACTCCCATCATAGGTCCTCCCATACCAATACCTGCTGAAAAGCTAATATTGGATGAGGATGTTGTAGATTTTTTCTTAGCGCCATATCCATAGGTATTTGCTCTGGGAATATACTTATTCCCAAACCAGGACTTATAGCGATAGCCCGTTCCATAATATACTACTCCATGATATAGGAAGGCTCCTAAATACCCAGCGGTATATCCCACATATACGATTTCATCATCGAAATCATAAATGTGTACAAATTTCATATTGAATACAGGAAAGCTTGGTGGAATTTTTCTGACTTCTTTGGGGAAGTGGTCTGAAACAACCCAGGGACCATCAGGGTTCTCCGATATAAACCAAACTGCTTGATCAACAGCATAATAATTATTATCTGCGCTCATAATCACACTTCCGCCAGTGTTTACCGCATATTTCAGTGATGTGCCTGTAATGGATTCAAATTGAGGCTCTCCGTCATATTCCAAAATCATTTTTGTTTTAAACCGGTCAACAACCGCGGTCTGAGGTATACCATTATTCAGGGCTGCGCTTATTGATTCAGGAGTTCCTTGAACACTGAGCTTCACATGAGCTAAAGGAGAGGAGGAAGGGATCTCCTTAAAAATATCCGGCAGATCTTCTGGAGCGACAAACAACCACGAAGCTCGAGATAGATTTTTAGTCTTGTACCATCTTCCGGAAATCAAAATGAAATAGTAATCAGAATAGGAATCAAATATGATTTCATCATTGGAGTTGATAACAGTAAATAAATTTTCAAATATCTGATTAATCTCAGGTTCACCCATTGTTTGTATCAATTCTGCTGGTTCTTTTGTAACCAGAAGTTTTGGCTGGCTACCAGAAATAGCTTTATTGCTTGCTGATTTATTTGGATCAAGTTCAGAAGCTTTGGTTGCAAGTTGAGTTATTTGATTTGGAGGTGTTTCTATTGGCGTCCAATTGCTTGCAGGATCAGAAGATGTATACCACCAATTTCCTCCTTTAAGATAGTATTGCTGATCGCTGCTACTTTTTACTATGAAATGTGGAGTGTTTACCACATATTGATATAATTCCGAACCACCTATGTTAGCTAGTATAGGATCGCCATCAATATAAACTAAAACAGTCGGTTCTTTAGCAAAATAGATCTTTGGAGGATTGTTCTTTAATTGTTCATTGTATTCATTATTGATAGTAATGACTTCAACTTCGTTATAGAATGCCTTTAGATTGCTGTTAAAATGCCAGGTTTTAGCCTGTTCTTCAATAAGGTTCTGTAGTTGCTCAATATTACCTGCACCAGCATTTGGGAAGTTGGCATTTACTAATTGAACGTTCGTAAAATATACTTCATCGTTTTTTACATCGGTTTGTACTAGGCAACGAAACCACATGGCGCCAAATATTGGCAAATGCACCTTGTCATATATACTAAATGCTGCCCTCGCATCGAGAATGTTGTTTGTAAAACCTTC
>Ga0316190_10004047_pt1 | contig 10649 bp, 11 predicted proteins | sample Eddworburrow2_MG_FD_204929 | JGI IMG/M metagenome (GOLD analysis project Ga0316190, IMG submission 204929) | Coastal sediment microbial communities from Maine, United States - Eddy worm burrow 2 | ecosystem: Environmental > Aquatic > Marine > Coastal > Sediment | place: USA: Maine | collected... | reverse complement strand
CCAGCAAGTTTCTATTGAAGAAAACAACGCAGGAATTGGCCGAAAATACGCATTTAACCCAGAAAGCTGGCTCGCTGTCCCGACCCGGTGCCACCATTTGAAAGCTTGTTACGCAGCACCTTTTTGATGTGCGTCGATGAGATCAAAAATATTTCCGAACGGATCTGTTATGGAACAGCAACGCCCTCCCCACTGATGCATGACTGTTCCCGTGGTTTTTCCCCCGAAATTCCGGATGCGGTTCACTACACCATCAAGATCATCCGTCTCGATAAACAAACCTGAATGACCGTGTCCATAATATTTCTCAGTCCATTCGTACACTTTCAACGCCATACCCCCAAGGTCATAGTTCTTGAATCGATGGGGCCTGCCGTCAAATTCTCTTAGCACCTTGAGACATACGGCTTGTTCGTAGAATCTTGTACTTGTGTCGTAGTCTGACGCCGGAAAGGAAGTAAACAATGCTCTCATGAATGTTGAATATCACTGTTGGCGGTTACAATTTCCATCCCAATATCGGACACCCAGTATCTGTGCCAGGATTGAATGGAAATAGACTTTCCCGGATTTCTTGCTTCCCTGGTATTTGTTAAGCATCTTCAACCGCATAAATACCATCAAGATTCCGGAAGTGTCCCTTGTAGTCCATGCCGAAGCCGAACACGTAGCGGTCCTCGACACTTAGACCAACGTAGTCCGCGCTGATGGTGTCGGCACAGCGTGCGTGCTGCTTTTCCACCAGCACGGCACTGTAGGTTCGAGTTGCGCCGGCATCGCGGCAGTAGGCCAGCACATCGGCCAGGGTGTGGCCTTCGTCGAGGATGTCGTCGATCACCAGCACCGTGCGATCCTGCAGTTCGGTTTCCGGTCGGCACACCCACTGGACGTGTTTCCCCTGCGTTGCACCGCGGTAGCGTGTCGCATGCAGGTAGTCGATTTCCAGCGGGAAGGTGAGCCGGGTGAGCAGGTGGCCGGTGGGGATGATGCCGCCGGTGAGCACGCACAGCACCACGGGATTTGCGTTCGCAAGTTCTGTCGTGATTGCGGCGGCCATGCGATCCAGCGCCTGGCGCACCGCTGCCGCGTCATGTAGCAGTTGAGCGCCTTCCAGCACCCGCTGCAGTTCCGCTTTGGTGTGTTTTGCCATCATCCCAGGTCCAGCTCCGGCATTTCCTCGTAGCCCTGCACTGCCGCGACTGCCTGTTCCCAGCGCGGGTCGGATTGTAGTGTTTGCAGTCCCCGGGTCGGATGGCCGTGCATGCGCACCAGTCGCGAATGGGTGACGGGGTTGATATAGTCCAGCAGGGCGTCAGCGACCGCTGCAGCGGGTTCGCGCTGGTTGCATACCAGCACCATATCGCAGCCCGCCTCCATGGCTCCGCGCGCACGGTCCTCGTAGCCTCCGGCACAGGCTGCGGCCGCCATGCTGAGATCATCGCTGAAGATCACACCCTGGAACTCCAGGCGTTTGCGCAGCACTTCGCGAATCCAGAATGGTGAAAAGCTGGCTGCATTGGGATCGACGCTGGAATAGATCACATGCGCCATCATGACCGCGGCCAGCCCGGCATGGATCATGCGCTCGAACGGCACCAGGTCCCACTGCGCGATGTCCTCGTAAGGACGTTCATCCACGGGCAGTTCCAGGTGGGAGTCGGCGACAACCGCGCCGTGGCCGGGAAAGTGCTTGCCCGTGGCGGCCATGCCGGCATCGTGCATGCCGCGCTGGTAGGCCTGCGCAAGTGCGGCTACGCCCTCGGGACGCGGGTGCAGGGCGCGGTTGCCGATTACGGTGGAGACGCCGTAGTCCAGGTCCAGTACCGGCGCGAAGCTGATGTCGACGCCGACCGCGCGCATTTCCGCCGCCATCAGCCAGCCTGTCACCTCTGCCAGGTGCAGGGCACGTTTGCGATCCGAGTCATGGATTTTGCCGAGACAGCCCGGCGGCGGCAGCCGCGTAAAGCCGTCGCGAAAGCGCTGCACCCGACCACCCTCCTGGTCGACGGCCACCAGCAGGTGCGGGTCGCGCAGTCGGTGGACTTCTTCGGTGAGTGCCGTGACCTGCTCAGTGTCACCGTAGTTGCGGGCAAACAGGATGATGCCGCCCACGGCAGGGTGGCGCAGCAGTTCGCGGTCTTCCGAATCGAGTTCGTAGCCGGCGACATCGACCATCAGAGGGCCGAGTGTCATGATGGATTTCCTGTCTTTGCAGTCATTTTTTTATCCAGTTTGTCGCGCAGCCTGTCGCCCAGCAGGTTGATCGACAGCACTACGGCGAATATTGCCACGCCCGGTGCCAGTACCATGTGCGGCGCAACCAGCATGTACCGGGTGCCGTCGCGGATCATCGCCCCCCAGGATGCCTGTGGCGGCTGCACACCGAGGCCGAGGAAGGACAGCCCCGCCTCGGCGATTACCACGGCCGCGACGCCGAAGGTTGCCTCAACGATCAGCGGCGCCGCCATCAGCGGCAGCAGGTGCTTGCGCATGATACACCAGCGGCTGCTGCCCAGGGACTCGGCCGCCTGCACGTGCTCGCGATGCTTCAGCGACAGCACTTGTGCACGCGACAGGCGTGCGTAGCCTACCCAGCCGACCGCGGTGAGTGCAATCACGACATTGTCGATGCCCGGTCCCAGCAGGCCCGCCAGCGCGATGGCCAGCAGGATGCCGGGAAACGCCAGGAAGGTATCTACCAGCTGCACGGCCAGCTTGTCCCACCAGCCGCCGTGATAGGCAGTCGCAGTGCCGAACAGGGTACCGGCCAGCAGGGAAAGACCAACGACCCAGACTGATACCAGCAGCGAAGTACGGGCGCCGATGACCAGACGGTCCGCAAGCTGCCGGCCAAGGTCATCGTATCCCAGCCAGGCACCCTCCCCCGGCGCGGCGAGAATTTGCGGCAGGTCGATAACATTCGGTGTGAGCGGCAGCAATTGCGCACCCAGCGCCATGCCGAGCCACGCGAGCAGGATACCGGTCGGCAGCCAGACGCGCATCAGTGTCCGCCGCCCAGACGGATGCGTGGATCGACCTGTGCGTAGGCCAGGTCGGTCAGGAGGTTGACGCAGACGTAGCACAGGCTGATCAGTAGCACGCAGGCCTGCACCACCGGGTAATCGCGCGACTGGATCGCCTCGATGGTGAGCAGCCCGATACCGGGCCAGGAAAACACAGTTTCGGTAATCACTGCACCGGCCAGCAATGCGCCAAGTTGCAGCCCCAGCAGCGTAATCACCGGCAGCAGGGCGTTGCGCAGGGCATGGTGCAGGACCACCCGGTGGTCGGGCAGCCCCTTGGCGCGTGCCGTGCGGATGTAGTCCTCGCCCAGGACTTCCAGCATGCTGCTGCGCACCATGCGCGACAGAACGGCCGCCAGCCCGGTGCCGAGTGTCAGCGCCGGTAGCACCACCGAAGCCATGCCATTACGACCGCTGACCGGAAACCAGCCGAGCCAGAGCGAGAACACCAGGATCAACAGTGGACCCAGCCAGAAATTGGGTATGGAAACGCCCAGCATGGAAAAACCCATGGCGCTACTGTCCCAGGGGGTATCCCTGCGCACCGCGGCCAGGATACCCAGTGGTAGTGCCAGCAGCAGGGCGACCAGCAGGCTGACGGCTGCCAGCAGGCCGGTGGCCGGCAGGCGTTCCAGCAGCAGCTCGGCCACTGGCCTGCGCAGGTGAATGGAGGTGCCGAGGTCGAGCTGCAGCAGTCCCCCCAGGTAGTTCAGGAATTGCGCCGCAAGCGGCTGGTCAAGCCCCAGACTGACTCGCAGGGCTTCGCGATCGGCGGCAGCGGCGGACTCACCCAGCATGATTTCCACCGGGTCGCCCGGTATCAGGTGAATCAGCAGAAACACGATGCTGACCACGCCGAGGATCACCAGTAGCGCGCCGGCCAGGCGGTGGAAGAGGTATGACAGCATGCGGTGATTATACGGTTAAGATTCCGCCGGCGTCGCGCAACCCTGCGCAGGACGCTGCCCGGGGTTCGCTGGTGTATGATGAGTGCCGCTGTCATTAACCCCGCAGACAAAGGCATGCCGCTGCAAAACCTGCTTAACCTGCTGCTTGTGGTCGGTGTCGTCTACGGCGCCTTTGCGCTGTATGTCTTCCTCATGCAGCCCCGACTGCTGTATTACCCCGATATGCCGGGGCGCGAACTGGAAGCGACCCCCGCTGCTGTCGGGCTGGCATACGAGGATGTCGCGCTGCAGACCAGGGACGGCGTGCGCCTGCACGCCTGGTTCATCCCGGTGGTGCAACCACGCGCCACCGTGCTGTTCTGCCACGGCAATGCCGGCAATATTTCCCACCGGCTCGACTCCATTCGATTGCTGCACTCGCTCGGACTGCAGGTGCTGATCCTTGACTACCGCGGTTACGGCAAGAGCGAGGGCAGTCCTTCCGAGGCAGGTACTTACCGTGACGTGGACGCGGCCTGGCACTACCTGCTTGATATGCGTGGAATACCCGCCGGGGAGATCATTATCTTCGGGCGTTCGCTGGGCGCGGCTGTTGCAGCGGACCTTGCAAGTCGCACCCGGCCTGTCGCGGTGATCCTGGAGTCGGGGTTTACCTCGGTGGCGGATATAGCCGCGGGGCTCTATCCCTGGTTGCCCGTGCGTCTGCTGAGTCGCTACCGTTATAACAATCTCGACAAGGTGGCGCAGATTTCCGCACCACTACTGGTTGTGCACAGTCGCCAGGACGAGATCATTCCTTTCGCCCATGGCGAGCGGTTGTTCGAGCGGGCGCGTGAACCTAAATCGTTCCTGGAAATCCAGGGCGGCCACAACGATACTTTTCTGACAAGTAGCAAGGCGTATACTCACGGGCTGAAATCATTCCTTGATACCCACCTCGGCAACTGATGCAGCGTGGTCGGTACCTTTTTTCGAGGCAGCAGAGGCAAGTCGGAGCATGAATAGCCATCCAACATTACAGAAAACCTGCCTGGCAGCCCTGTTGCTGGCCGGCTGTTGTACAGCTATTGCGGAACCGGACACAGGGAACCCGGTAGCGCAGAACCCCGTGGAAGTGCAGGCGATTGCACCTGTGACGCCGGCGGCAGCCGCAACGACGGATCCTGTTGCCCAGGTTCCGGTAATTTCCAATGACCCGATGACAGCCCCGGCCCCGCCGGATCACTCGGTGGAAACAGCCGGGATGAATCCCGCTGCCGGTGAACCGGTCGCTGACGACGCCGCTGATGCCGGGTCGATCGACGTTCCGGAAGCACCGTCCACGGCTGTGGCTGTCATCGATCCCGAGACGCTCTACGGGGAATGGACGGTAAAGGAACAGCACCCGGATGCGGGTGAAGTCGTGACGCTATTCAGCATTAATGCCGACAGCAGTTTTGCCGGTACCATGACTGTCGCAGGTAATGTCGTGTGGAGTTACAGCGGCAACTGGTATCTCGACGGCAACCTGATTACCTGGTTTTATACGCAGAGCACGCCAGCCTTGATGCTGGCTGACGAGACCGAGGTAGACGAGATCATTGCCATCGACAGCGAGAAGCTGATCTACCGCTCCGGCAAACGCGACGTGCTGGAAACGCTGTACAGAAGCCGCTAATACCCGGATTACGGCCTCCGCCTCCATCCGGGCTACGGTTTGGTAGACCGGATGCAGCGTAGCGGAATCCGGGGGAGACTGTTCATCAGTTACGCAAGTATCAATAATCCAGCGGCGCTTCCTGGATCAGCACGCGGGTACCGGCGGGAACCCGGTCGAACAGTTCGATGACCTCGGCATTGCGCATTTTCACGCAACCATGCGAAGACGGTATGCCCATCGGGTCTTCCTCGGGACAGCCGTGGATATAGATATAACGGCGCATCGAGTCCACTTCACCGAAGCGGTTTCTGTCTGGTTCCAGGCCGCACAGCCAGAGGATGCGGGTCAGCATCCAGTCCCGCCCGGGATGTGCCTGCTTCAGGGCTGCGGTGTAGATCTCTCCGGTCGGCCGACGACCGACGAATACCGTGTTGGCCGGGCAACCCGCCCCGATTTTTGCCCGGATGCGGTGCCAGCCGCGCGGGGTGCATTCGCTATGCATGATCTCACCCGGCCCGTTGCGTGCTGTGGCGATCGCCACGTCCATGCAGGATTTGCCGGCATGCAGCAACAGCAGTCGCTGCTCGCCGATGCTGACCTTGATGAGGAAGTCGTCAGATTGCATGGCGTGCAGTATAAATGAGTTCGCTGACAAGCCCACAGTGGAAGCAGTCTCTTGGACACGCTGCCGTCCCGAGACGATCGCGCCGAAGGACGACGTTTATGCTCTTTATTGCACCCGCTTCTGCACCTGCAAAAGGCCGTCGTAGTTGCCATCGGGTGCGAGCCGGTAGCCGCTGATTCCCTGCCGTGCCGCCACGACATGATCTTCGTACCAGAGCGGAATAAAGGGCAATAATTCCAGCAGCAGCGCCTGTACCTGTCGGTAGTATTGCCCCTGTGCTTCCAGCGTGGCGCCCTGCTCCGCCGCTTCAATCAGCTGATCGATTTCGGCACTTGCCAGGCGGCCCCGGTTGGCGCCTTCCGGTGGCAGTGCAGCACTGTGAAAGGCATAGCGGAAGATGTCCGGGGTCTTGATGCCGACCCAGGCGAGGCTGTACATCTGGAAGCGACCGGCCTTGATGTCACCGAAAAAAGTGCCCCAGTCATAACTGGCCAGGCGCATGTCGATCCCGACGTCGGCGAGCTGCTGCTGGATGACTGTGGCGATGCGTACCCGAACCGGATCGGTGGAGGTCTTGTAGTTCAATTGAAGCGGATGCGCTGCATCGTAGCCAGCCTGCAGCAACAGCTGCCGCGCCAGTTGCGGATCATGGGAGAGCGGTTGCAACGCCGGGTTGCCGGCCCAGTGATCCGGCGGCAGCAGGGCAGCCGCGGGTCGGGCCGCGTTACCGAGTATGTACTGCATGATGGCGTCTCGGTCGAGTGCATGCGCAATGGCACGGCGCACCCGGATGTCGTCCGTAGGCGGACTTGCCAGGTTGAAGCCGATATAGGCGAAGTTGCTGCCCGGGCCACGCGTAACGTCGATGTCCGGTTGTTCATCCAGGTAGATCAGCAGCTCAGCTGGCAGATCGTTTTGCAGCAAATCCACCTCGCCGCGCAGCAGTTTCAGCACGCGCACGGTGGGGTCGCCGATATGCAGAAACTCGAACTGTCTGCCGTCGTCGAGCCGCTGCAGCCACAGCCTGCCGGGTTCCGGCCAGTCAAGGAAGCGGAACGGGCCGCTGCCGAGTGGCTGCTGGTGAAACGGCATCCCGGCCGCGATTCCTGCTGCCGGCAAGATGCCAATCACCAGGTAGCCCGGAAACAGGGGATCGGGGCGTGCAAGATGAAAATCCAGGGTTGCCTCGTCGATCACTTCGATGCGCGTGATCAGGCGCAACGGCGTGGCATGCGGCGAGGTGCTGCCGGGATCCAGAATGGAATGGTAGGTGGCGGCGACGTCATTGGCCGTAAGTGTCGCGCCGTCGTGGAATCGGGCACGCTGCGGCTTGAGCCGGAAACGGTAGTGCAGTGGTGTCAGTTGCTGCCAGTCAGCCAGTGCGGGAACCGGCCTGACCTGGTCGTCAAAATCCACCAGGCGCCTGTAGAGCAGGCGATTGATGCGTGCCGAGGTCGCATCGGTGGCATAGCGGGGGTCAAGGTTGGCCGGCGCGCTCGCCAGTCCAAAACGGATAACAGCGTCGGGCGGCTGCGTGCAGGCAGCAAGCTGCAGGCACAGCAGGAGCAGCAGGCTATGGATTACATGGGACATTCAGGTGTCGTTTTTATCTCGTCTCATTACTGTCACACGTATCTTCCTTCTACCATAGGAGGGTGTCGCAAAAGTCCCTTCTCCCTCAGGAGAGTAGGGACGCACCGATTAGCTGTTAAACATAAATGGGATAGTGATGATTTGCTGAGCAACATTTCGCGAAAGATCTACCCTTTTGAATGCTGCTGCAGTTCCAGCCGCAGGCGCACGCGTAATTGCCTGAACGCCTGAGTCGCCAGCATGTCGGGCAACAGCACCAGGTGCCGCGGCCGGTCGTGAAAATACAGGATGACCAGCCAGGGCATGACAAAGGCATGCACCGCCAGTTGGGCGGTCAGCTGCTCGCCGGATGCCAGCTGCAGGACACACTCCCCGCCGGCCTCCCAGCGCAGGCCGCGCACGCTATGCGGGTAGCGCGGACTCAGGTGCGTTCGCCAGTACCATGCCAGGCTAAGCAGGACAGCGACCACCAGCGCCAGTATTGTCGGCAACGGCAGTGGCAGCAGTGCCACGATCAGCAGTGCCGCGGCATGCAGCAGCACCAGCCAGGCAAGCATGCTGCGGGACGGCCTGATATCAAACTGCAGCGGTGTTGCGTATTGCCCGGACAATGCTTGCAGCGTCCTTGTCGGCCGGGGTCATGCGCCCCATCAGGAGTTCCAGCAGCACGGCGTCCGGGTATGCCAGCAAGGCATCGAAAGCCGCTCGTCCGTCCGCGTCTAGTCCGGCGTAGCCCTGCGTTAGAAAGCCGGACAGCAATTCATCCAGTTCCCGCATTCCGCGCCGGCATTGCCATGCGAGCCGGCGGTAGCCGCTGTCGTTTAGCTGGTTCTGCATTACATCGACCGCTTCAGCATGAGTTCCTTGATGTGGCCGATTGCCCGTGTCGGGCTGAGTCCCTTCGGGCAGACCTCTACGCAGTTCATGATGGTGTGGCAGCGGAACAGCTTGAATGGCCCGTCCAGGCTGGCCAGTCGCTCATCCGTTGCATGGTCGCGGCTGTCCGCCAGGAAGCGCCAGGACTGCAGCAGCGCCGCGGGTCCCAGAAACTTGTCGGGGTTCCACCAGAAAGACGGGCAGGCCGTGGAACAGCAGGCACACAGGATACACTCGTACAACCCGTCCAGGCGGTCGCGCTCTGCCGGGCTCTGGCGATGCTCCACTTCCGGTTCCGGGTCGTCATTGATCAGGTAGGGTTTGACCTTGCGGTACTGGGTGTAGAACTGCTGTAGGTCGACAATCAGGTCGCGAATCACTGGCAGGCCGGGCAGCGGGCGTATTTCCACCGGCGTCTTCAGGCTGAACAACGGTGTGATACAGGCAAGTCCGTTGCGTCCGTTGATGTTCATGCCATCGGAGCCGCACACGCCTTCCCCGCAGGAGCGCCGGAAGGCCAGCGTCTCATCCTGTGCCTTGAGCAGCAGCAAGGCATCCAGCAGCATCATCTCGCGGTCGAGGTCACTATCCGGCAGTTCGAATGTCTGCAGGGAGGGGCCGGCATCGGTTTCGGGATTGTAGCGGTAGATGTTGAATTTCATGGTTAGTAGGTGCGGGGTTTGGGCGGAAATGAAGCCACGGTAAGCGGCTTCGTCCGTACCGGCTTGTAGTCCACGCTGCGGCTGCGCTTGTGATACAGGCTGTGACGCAGCCAGTTGACATCGTCGCGCTCGGGAAAATCGATGCGCGAGTGGGCGCCGCGGCTTTCCTGTCTTGCGTGCGCCGACATGATGGTCGCGATGGCCACATCCATCAGGTTCTCCAGTTCCAGCGCCTCGATGCGCGCCGTATTGAATACCCGGCTGTGGTCGGTGAGACGTACATCCTGCAGGCGCTGTTCCAGAGACCGGACCTTCTCGATGCCGGCACTGAGCACCTCTCGGGTGCGAAACACGCCGCAATGGTCTTCCATGACCTGGGTCAGTTCCCTGCGCAGGCTGTCCACCGACTCGCCATCGCCGTCCTGCTCCCAGCGCTCCAGTCGCTGCAGGGCGGGGTCGATGGCCGCATCGCTCAATGGCTTGTGGTAGCGGTTTTCCTGCAGGTATTCGCTGATCCGATTGCCTGCCGCACGACCGAAGACAATGATGTCCAGCAGCGAGTTGCCGCCCAGACGGTTGCCACCATGCACCGATACGCAGGCGCACTCCCCGGCCGCATACAGCCCGGGCAGGGGTTCTTCGGGACCCTGTTCGATCGGGGCGACCACTTCGCCGAAGCGGTTGGTCGGAATGCCGCCCATGGTGTAGTGGGCGGTCGGAAACACCGGCACGGGCGTGTCACACATATCCACATGTGCAAAGGTCAATGCCAGGTCGCGGATGGCCGGCAGCCGCTTGCGGATCAGTCCTGAATCGAGGTGGTGCAGTTGCAGCAACACGTGGTCCTTGCGTGGTCCGCACCCGCGGCCCTCGCGTATCTCGGTCACGATGGCACGGCTGACGACGTCGCGGCTGGCGAGGTCCTTCGCATGCGGGGCATAGCGTTCCATGAAGCGCTCGCCGCTGCTGTTCACCAGAAAACCGCCCTCGCCGCGGGCGCTTTCGCTGATCAGCATACCCTTGCCGGCAATGCCGGTCGGGTGAAACTGGAAGAATTCCATGTCCTGCAACGGCACCCCGGCGCGCAGGGCCATGGCCATGCCGTCGCCGGTATTGATCAGGGCATTGGTGTTGGTACGGAAAATCTGCCCCGCGCCGCCGGTCGCCAGCAGAGTGGTCTTGGCCTCAATGACCAGCTTCTCGCCGCTGGCGATATCCAGCACCAGCGCACCCAGGATACTGCCCTCGGCATCGTTGAGCAGGTCGATTGCGAAGTGTTCGTCGAAGAAATGAGTGCGGGCCCTGATGTTCTGCTGGTAGAGC
>Ga0316190_10004045_pt1 | contig 10651 bp, 10 predicted proteins | sample Eddworburrow2_MG_FD_204929 | JGI IMG/M metagenome (GOLD analysis project Ga0316190, IMG submission 204929) | Coastal sediment microbial communities from Maine, United States - Eddy worm burrow 2 | ecosystem: Environmental > Aquatic > Marine > Coastal > Sediment | place: USA: Maine | collected... | reverse complement strand
TCCCAAGTGAAGGATCGATGGCGAATGTAGTGGATGTCGAAACGGATCCGGTCGTGATAGCTTGTATCGTTACGTCCGGAGACCTGCCATGGTCCGGTCAAGCCGGGGCGAATGGTCAGGAATCTGGCTGCATGGGGACCTATTTCTTGGTGGAGTTCGTTTTCGGTCACGGGGCGGGGTCCTACAACGCTAAGGTCTCCTCTTAGGACGTTCCAAAATTGAGGGAGTTCATCGAGTGATGTTTTGCGCAGGAATTTGCCAATCCAGGTGACACGAGGATCATTTTTGAGTTTGTAAGTTGTCTCCCATTCATGACGAAGGGATGGATTTGTTTCCAGAAGGTGCTGGAGTCTTTCCTCGGCGTCGGGATGCATGGTACGAAATTTATAGCAGGGGAATCTGTTGCCGCCCCGTCCAATCCGTTCATGGGCAAAGAACGCAGGGCCATCTGAAGTGAGTTTGACGATGAGAGCGATTAAGAAGAATATGGGGGCCCCAAGCACCATTACCGTCATACTGAAAGCAAGGTCAAATAACCGCTTCAGTGGTATGTGACGGACCGGGTAAGGGGCCGTATTAGGGCTAAACCAATGTCTTGTGTCTATCATAGTCTTGAGTCAATACAATATCCGACTCTTCATCGTAGAGAATGACAAATTTAATGGAAAGACTTATTTGGCTGATGATCCATCGGGTGTTGAAAGGGCTTCTTTCTGCTTTTCTTCGCTCTTTATTGCTTCAGTCGTCATCGTATTAACCCGAGCTAGTGCATCCAGAAGTGTTTTTTGACACTCATTTATTTCATCTTGGCTTAGAGTAGAAGATTCTTCTTCTGTCGGCGATTTAGCACTACTTTCCATTTTGTTATTGAGAGCCTCGAAATTCTCCTTGAGAGTATTGTACTTCCCCTGGAGAGCAAAATTAGCACCCTCGAGAACCCTGTAATTACCATCGATTTCCTTCCAATCATCCTGGAATGAATTTCCAAAAAATCGTGTGTAAACAAATATAGCGGATATAAATAAGGCATTGATGGTCAAGGCTGTTAAATAGGGCATGGAAACCGCATATGCTGTCGCACAGGAGGTAATTAAGCAGACTGTAAGCCTTAGACCAAACTCGGCCAGTGTTCGTAGGCTGTCACGGGAAATTTTCTCGATGATTGGCTCAGCGATTCTTGAGGCAACGTCTTGGGCAATAGATGGAATTGTGATCACTGCTCCAATGGTGACTCCCTGCATAACTGTAAGTGTTTGAATTGTCATGTTATTTCCTCATCATTTGGGGTTTGTGCGAATTATCAAGCTTGTTAATAGCTAGGGATAAAACTGAAATTACCAGACTCATGGTGAGTGCAGTGGCTACTGGAATTGAAAATGCATAGCCCAGAGCACATCGAGCTCCTGTTATGACAGTAATTTGAAAAGCTCTGGTTGCGGGGAGCTGAAGGGGTATCGGAAGCTTTTCTATAATTGGTACAGCCAACTTTGATATTTTATTGGCCGCGACTACCGGAGTCGTTACCATTAAGCCTAAAACAGCTCCAGTTGAGCAAGATGAAACAGAAAATAGTGTCATATATATTACCTCGTAATTTTTTATAAACATTTTATCATGAATAGTTTAAAGTTTCAAGAGCTCTCTTTAGTTGCAATATATAATCAAAAATTTAATGATAATTCTGTAACCTGCTGTTACTGAGGAGGTCCAGTATGACAGTTACACTCACAACAACTGAGTACGAACCGCCTGTTCGAACACGGGTGATCACTTTACGGCCAAGAACAGCGCTTGATGACCTGGTGAAGTCCGAAGCTGATGGGTCTTTCACTAATGAGACCGTGGTGCAGGAGGGTTCCCTTGAGGAACGAGCGGTGGTTTCTTATTCACCATACGATGACTGGAGTGTGACTGACCTGGCCTTGTCTACCATCACAACCCCATTTCGCTATACGTACTACAGCGCTGCTTATCTTTACAGTTTAATGGATTCGGAGAAATTGTCCTATTTTGTGAGCCTTTTTACGGCCCGGGGAGTTATGGGGACGATCAATTCTACAGTGGGAACTTGTATGGGAACATTTTGGGGCATAACATGTGCCGAGCTTGTGAGTCAGAAATTGATTTCAAAAACCATTGCAGTGGGATGTGCCTATCTTGGGAAAGGGCCAATGATAAAGAAGTTTATCACGGCAGGAGCCTATGTGATTGTGGGTCCTGGTGTGGAAACAGTCATTGTGATGTCAGGAGCCATTGCTGGCGGCATGCTATTGGTCTTGATTGGCAATTGTGTGTACGAGTTGTCGAAGGAACAACATCGTGAGTTGGTTAATGAATGGGAAAGCGTGACAGATGCGGTTGAAGAGTGATATGGAGAGCGAAGTTAAGTCCTTACAATTCTACATATCTTTTCGTTAACGTAAAAAAACAGGATAAACAGGATCGCTATCGCGGCAGGATGGGCAGGATAGGGTTCTAGTTGCTAGGAAATTGTTTACTGAAATAGGGTATGAATTAGGCTACTATCCTGTGTATCCTGCCGCGATAGCGATCTTGCTTATCCTGTAAAAATATTATCGGATGCTTTGCAAATACAGTTCCAACATCTCAGCCTTTCCAGAAAACTGCTTCAAGATTTCCCGGCACGATTCCATCAGACGCTCAAACTCCTCCATCGCACGCTCCGGACCTAGCAATGTCACATAGGTGACTTTTCCATTTTTAACATCGGAACTGATCGCCGTTCCTCGTAACTCCTGGCTCGAAGAAACATCCAAAATGTCATTCAAAATCTGATACGCCAGGCCCAACGTTTCGCCAAATAAACGGATCAACTTCCGCTCTTCATCATTTGCCTGAGCCGCAATGGCTCCGAGCTCCGCAGCCGCGCGAAATAAGGCGCCCGTTTTGTTTTGATGCAACTGTCGCAGGTCTTCGATGTCTTTCGGACCATCCATCAAGTCCACAACCTGCCCGCCAATCAATCCATGCGCTGCAGAGGCTGCCGTCAAAACCTGAATCATATCGACTCTCTGCTCGGCACTCAGTTTCTCATCTTCCGCAATTACTTGAAACGCCAGGGTTAACAGAAAGTCGCCCGTTAACACTGCATGCCCCTCGTTGTACACCATATGCAGCGTCGGCTTCCCACGTCGTACATCGTCGTCATCCATACAGGGAAGGTCATCGTGAATCAAAGAATAGGAATGAATCATTTCAACGGCGCAGGCCGGAGCCAATGCCGTTTCGATATTTCCCCCAAGCATTTCAGCGATCAACAACGTGAGCACCGGTCGTAACCGTTTGCCGCCACTCAACAGTGTATAGCGTGCCGCTTCAAACAGATGATGATAAGGAGTGTTTTCTTGGAGCACAAGGCGGCCTAACTTATCCTCAATTTCGGATACAGCCTTTTTCAGATCAGTTTTGGATAGGGGATTTTGTGTGTAGGGGTTTGCGGCCGATGCTGAAGTAATCGAATCCTCTTTTGGCCATTTCTTTTGGGTCATACTGGTTTCGTCCATCAAAAAATGCGTTGCCTCTCATATTTTCCAATAATGCCGTAAAATTAAGAAAGCGGAACTGCTTCCATTCAGTGACCAATGCTACAGCATCTGCATCAAGTACTGCCTCCATTTCGCTTTCACACCATGTGATGTTTTCATGGTCGGGAATGATCTGGCTTGCTGCTTTCATAGCAACCGGGTCAAATAATCTTACCTTGGCCCCCAACGCCAACAACTGCCTGATCAAAACCAAAGAGGGAGCAAAACGCATGTCGTCTGTTCCCGGCTTAAACGATAGTCCCAAAATGGCAACGGTGTTGACCGCTAAATCCCCACCAAAATAGCGGATAATTTTTTCTCCTAGCGACTGCTTTTGCCGCTCATTTATCCCTTCTACAGCCGAAAGTAGCGGCATTTCCATTTCATGCTCGCCAGCATGATGCATCAGCGCTTTCACATCTTTTGGGAGGCAAGAACCCCCGTATCCCAATCCGGGATACAAATAAGTGTATCCGATTCGCGAATCAGCCCCCATTCCCACACGTACTTTGTTGATGTCAGCTCCGTTCAGTTCACAAAGTCCCGCCATTTCATTCATAAAGGAAATGCGTGTCGCAAGCATCGAGTTTGCTGCATACTTGGTCATTTCTGCCGAGGCGGGATCCATGACGATAATCCGCTCATGACTCAGCATAAAAGGAGCATAAATGCTCTTCATCACCTCTGCAGCTTCAGCTGAATTGGTTCCAATAAGGATCCGGTCAGGTTTCATGCAATCTTGAACCGCATTTCCTTCTTTTAGAAACTCTGGGTTCGAGACCACCTCGTACGGAATCTTCACATTTCGTGCGGCTAAGGTCTTTGCGACAAATTCCGATACTTGTGCACAGGTGCCAACGGGGACCGTTGATTTGTTCACGAAGATCAGAGAACGTGTCATCCTTTCAGCTATACTCTGCAGTGCAGAAAATAGTGATTTCAGAGATGCTTCACCGTTATCTCCGCTGGGAGTGTCCACAGCCATAAAGCAAACGTCAGCCTGTGGGACTGCATGGTCGTAACTGTCCGAAAACTGAAGACGTCCATCAACCGTATTCCGTGTCACCATCTCTTCAAGCCCAGGCTCGTATATCGGGATCTTTCCCGAGCGTAAAGCTTGAATTTTATCTTTATTGATATCGAGACAGATCACCGTGTGACCCATCTCGGCCAGGCATGCACCAGTCACAAGACCGACATAGCCCGTCCCCACCACAAGTAAAACCATAAAAACATTTTAAGGGATGAGGATTAAAGAATCAATTAATAGCGTGGTCTTTCACCGCCGAGGGTGAAGTACATCGTGATTCGGTGTTCTCCAACCCGTTTTTGATAGCTCAATCGCCCTTGCCATGAAGCTCTTAAATAAAAGAGTAGGTCGCATTCATATTCTGTATAACTGGGTTCGTTTAAACGGTTCCATCCATGGCGAATGATAAATTGTGTGGCCCAATTGGGTTCGAGACGGGCATAAAGATGCGCCAAAACCGTATTCCGTTGATCAGAAACAAGTGAATCCCGCAGTTGCTGCTCTGTTCTAAAAGAGTCGAGTATAAAATTGTTGTAGCGCACTTTTCGCCACCAAAAAGAGCTCCTTTGGCGATATTCACAACTCATGGCAATGTATTCACTCAGTGTGGCTTCAATGCGGTAGTTGATGTAGTTCAAAGCATTTCGTTCATTATCCCACGCCGTTCCGATTATGTGTTTGAAGTAATAACTGGGCCGCCATTCAAAGTCGGCATAAACTTTGGGGATTAATTTGGAGATTGTGGGTGTGTCGTAAAAGGCATAGGAATAAAGATCTAGCGTGAGGTAGGGGGATACGAAACATTCATTGGGTTTGACAAAGATGAGCTGCCGGGCCCCAAAACGAAAAGCGTTCACATCAAACCAACCATCTGTGATATCGAAAATATAATGTTCGTTAGGGTTGATATTAGGATCAGAGATGTAGTTGTAAGAGATATAGGGTTCAATGACATGCTTAAAGTTCTTAAAACACCGATAAATGCTAGTTTTCGCTTCACCACCAAGACGTCCGGCTAAAAGCCAACGGACAGTCTGCTCCGGACTGCTGCCATACAGAATCGCGATACCTTCGGCTTCTGGCGTGACGGTGATTTTATTTAAATTGATGGGACGGTAGATGCGGTGAAAAAATTGACATCGCCAGGCGTGAAAGTCCATAACATCTTCTTCGTCTTCGGCGTACTTAAAATCATAATAACCCATACGGAGGGTGTTGTCCGAAATCAGACCGGTACATCCGAGAGAAATGGGGTGAAAAATAGTTGCGACTGAGGGGAGTTCCTGCTTGATGGTTTGAAATTCATTAATGCGGATGCGAGTAAAAAAGTTGGCGACGACAAGTTCATCTTCTTGACGACGAAGGTTGAGCTGCGTCCTCTGGGCGGCATCAATGTTAAGCCCGTTATCTTCATAATCGGTCGGCATCTCCTTGTCACTTAAATAGTCGTAAGATAGGTCGATCCCAGTATGACCACAGTCCCATTCGTTATGATAAAAACCCTCTAGCCGGTAACGTGTTCTTTCTTTGGGGTCGTCAATGGATGAGTCATTGGCGATGTAATTGACTGTGTGGAACCAATGATTTTTATAAGGGGATTCGAAGTGGGTTTCGATACCACCGCCCGGCCCTCTTTGAAGGCGATAATCAAAGCGTAAAAACGTCTTAAAATCGTTCCAGTCAAACACTTCGTAAACCATTCCTAAGCGTAGGCCTTGCTTGCCTCCCCATCTCACCCGGTAACGGATAGGGGAATCAAAAATGGAATCGAGATTGAGTTTCATTTTGGGAAGCCAAAATAAAGGCCATCGGAAAAAATGAAATTCGATCCCCCATGCGGTCATCAAGTGTTCAGATGTGATGACGGTTGTCTGGGTACGGATCGCCCAGTCTGGATCATCACTCTCCGAAGTGGTGACGTAGCCATCGACGATACGTATTTGATCTTCTCCGTAAAGGTAAATTTCGTTCCCACCAAAATACCATGGTTCAATGGCACTTCTTCCATTGGTGATCACGCCTTGCTTGGTGATAAAATCATACTCAAGACGGTCTCCAACAAAGATATAGTCGCCAAATGAAACAATGATATTTCCCTCGGCAATTACAGCTACATCCCGTTCATCTTCTACTTGCCTTTGGGTGAAACAGATTCTTTCAGCTTGGATACGGATTTTCGGCGTTTCGATCACGCCACCCTCTTCGGTGCAAAGGACCCCATCGGTGAAAACGGGATTGCGAAGGTTGACGGTTACGCCGACAGAATCCAATCCCTCCAGCACTTCTTCTTTCAAATCACCATGAATGTTTCCTATCAGCAGCGCAAATATCAGAACCAATCGTTTCACTGAATGGCCCTCATCAGTAGCCCGGCGAGAGCATACCGGTTTTTCGGGTTACCCATTTCCATCGCCTCCAAGAGTGTCATCACATCTTTTTCTTCTTGAGACTTTGTCAAGGCTTCCAGGGCCTCGACATAGAGGGAGGAAGATTGGCTGGGGGTTAATTGATAAGAGGGCTCTTCAAGCCGCATTTGAAATGGCATAAAGGGGTTGAACTGGATCATCTCTACATGGTACTGCTCCCGTACCCATTGACGAAGGTTTTGTTCATAAGGACCGGGCTCCCGAATGCGAAAAAGGGCGAGGTTGCAGTAGTTGCGCACCAGAGGAGCGCCAATTTTTTGTTGGTATTTTTTGAGCAGTGTAATGCTTTGTTCGGAGTGAATATTTTCTAGTAGTCTGACCAGATGGGGAATAAGATCTGTGCTTTCTGATCGAAAGATCGCATCAGCGAGCTCAAGAAATTGATTCTCTGGAAGGTTCATGGCCTCTTCTAAAAGTTTTGACTTCACCCCTTTTGACACCTGTACCGCAACGGCCGCCTGTTCATCTCCTAGTGATGCGGGTGAGACATATTTGAGAAACATCAGAGCCCTTGCTGGGGAGTAGGCTTTCATCACCAATTTGTGGGAAGGAGTGGTCAGCACTTTCTTTAGCGAAGAGATACATCTGGGATCGCGGTGAGCGAGTAGTGCTACAGTTGCATTGAGTTGAATATCAGGTTCCCTGGAAGTGGTCAGGCGAACAAGTTCATGCTTCGCTTCCTTCACATCCTTTAATAAATACACACCAAAAGGGAACTTTTCTTTGGCTGCCTCAAGTAAAACCTGGGCGTATGGCTTTCTTCCCAGTCTGTATAGGGCGTGGGCCGCTGCAACCGTGACAAAGGGAGAGGGGGATTGGACCAGAAGTTCCAAGTGAGCGGCCGATTTTTCGTCCCTGAAATGACCGAGTGCCATGGCGCAAGCCTCTTGCTGCAATGGGTTGGTGTGTTTGGACAAACGGCGGATTTGGGGTAGAAAATCATCTCGATCGAACTCGATTGCTGCCAAGATCGACTCTATGCGGACTTTTTCGTTGGGGTCGTTAAGCAGCTGTCTGAGAATATTATTCGCGCGGGGAGTTCCGATACATGAAAAAATAGTGGGAAAAACGACTTTTACAGCATCGGGGAATTTGGCCATGAGGGCTTCTGTCTGTGACAGGGCGTGGGGGTGTTTCTTTTTTGCTAGGCAGTAGGCCGCTTCCAGTTGAATGATGGGATTGGGAGCTCGAAACAATAGCTTGATTGTTTGGTCTGCACGTTCGTGTTGGACCTGGGAGAGGAAATTCAGACAGACGATTTGCAATTGGGGATTACTGCTCATTAATCCCGATTCCAAGATCGGCACCGCATGTTCATTCAAACAAATGCCTGCTCCAAAAAAAGAGAGAAGGTTGAGTTCTGGATCTTCTGACCGGGCTCCTTGATTCATGATCGCCAGACACATCTGGCTCAAAAGTTCGAAATCTTGGCATCCGGTTCGTTCCGTGTAAGCGCGATAAAGTTGGATAGATTCGGGGATTCTGCCCGCATTGCTGACATAAAGAATGTGGTTCTGCCATTTTGAAATCTCGGTTGGAGAATCAATCCCCCAAAGGGGGAATAACTGGCACAAACAAATGATGGTGGCTATACGATATAATCCCATAAATCGATTCCCAACTTCAATAAAAGCGTGTGAAGACTATTAATAGGGAGACCCATCACGTTATAATAGCATCCTTGGATCTCCTTGACAATGATACTTCCTTCTCGTTGGATGGCATAACCCGCAGCTTTGTCAATCGAGTGGCACCGTTTTTGGTAAGCCCGAATTTGCCTTTGCGTCATGTTGTTCAGGAGGACACGTGTCACTTCAAAATCAGAGTAAACAGTCGACCCCTTGCGAACTGAAATTCCGGTGTAGACTTCATGCCAGTTTCCGGACAATGTCATAAGCATTTTTAAGGCATCGTCTTCATCGCTCGGTTTCCCAAAAACTTTTTCATCGAAAATCACGACTGTATCGGAGGTCACGATCACATCATCTGGGAATTCGTTCGAAAGAGAAGTCCCTTTTCCCTCGGCAATTTTGCAGACGTAATCACTGGGGTTGCCCTGGTAAGGAATGGAGGACTCGTTAAAATCTGAAGGTTTTTGGGTGAAGGGGAGAGTGAAGTAGCCGAGAATTTCTCGTCTTCGTGGAGACTGGGAACCTAGTATAATGTGCATGGGTTAACTCACAAAAATTTGAGGAAAAATAAAAAAATTCAGGGGGTATTGATTCACAGCGGGGCAGTGGTAGATCAATTGTTTGCGGATTTTTGACTCCACATCGATGAGTTCTTTGGTCGTTAGAAATTGAGATTCAAGGTATTTTCCAACATATTCTTTTCCCTCATTGGGAACAATTTCGAGACCATTTTCCTGACTTTTCCATGCGATTTGTGCCATATGCCATTTATCGCTGGTGAACATCTCACGCCGCATATCGGGATGGATAGCGAATCCGGCGAAGAGTTTTACCGTAACCCGTTTGTCAAGGGAAGAACTCATGTATAATTGCTCCAAAATCCAGGAGGATAACATAGTGCCCTTATTTCCAGGAAATTTCTTTATTTATTCTTTAATCAATTTTGTTAGTATAGCCTTTACCATGGAGCAAAAATGTCAGGATTTCCCGGAGTACAAGAACTCAACGCATATAGAACGGATCTTTTTAATGAAGAAAAGGACTCACCCACCACATGGTTGGGTCATAAAGCTATTTCTGTGGTTTCATTACCTGTTAATGGGGTGGTAATTGTGGGTGGCGCTGCCGCTATGGCTGTCTCGGCATGTACCCTTGGCGTAGCTAAAGTGGTGATCTTGTTCGCTTCTCTTGGCAAATATGAGAATCCTTTTTCGACTGGAATTCCTTGGATGGGAGAACGGACTTTCGACTCCACTTACCATTTTTTTGTAAATCTTGGTGAGCTCATTCGGGATGGCTTTGAGCTCGCAGATAAGGGAATTGATGTCATCAGACAAGCGATGGTCGCTCTCAAAATCGATCACATCGCCAAAAAAATGTTTCATTATGTTGAAAAAGCTGCTCTGTTCATTGAGGGCCGTATCGAAAAAGGGTACACAAAAGTCAAAGATGATGAAAAAAGAGCTCTGAAATTTTTCGAAGTTCCTCTTCTTGACTCATTAAACACCTACAGTACGAGCGAGTTTTCAAAAGAGGGTTATCTCTCAATTTTGAATCATCAGCTGGTGTCTCTGGTCAACATTCCTACGAACCTTGTGATGGGATCTTTGGCCACGGCTGCTCTATTGGGTACATTGGGATTATCAGCAGCAAAGGTGGTCCTAGTGGCCACAACCGGTTTTCATATTCCCGTTCCATTAGGTGTTGAGTCATTCGCTAGATTGGCTGGAAAAGGCCTTTTGAATACTGCTTCTAACGCAGCTTGTTTTGTTTTGGATTACCCGATTTTACTCTATAAGGTATCTGAGTCGCTTGGTGTGACGAGTGCTTTGAGTACTGTGGCTGAGTGTGTTGGGAAGGTTTGGGATGTCATCCTAACCTAACTCTCGATAATATCGTCACTCACATCATGAATTATATTCTTCCCTTCGTGCCCGTGCCCGCGTGCGTGCCCGTGCCCGAATTGCAAAGGACAACTGATCACAACAGAATTTCCGAAATTTAGTTTGTATCAATCTC
>Ga0316190_10004044_pt1 | contig 10652 bp, 7 predicted proteins | sample Eddworburrow2_MG_FD_204929 | JGI IMG/M metagenome (GOLD analysis project Ga0316190, IMG submission 204929) | Coastal sediment microbial communities from Maine, United States - Eddy worm burrow 2 | ecosystem: Environmental > Aquatic > Marine > Coastal > Sediment | place: USA: Maine | collected... | reverse complement strand
CCCTGTTTGCGGAACTGGGTTTGCAGCCTAATGATGTAATTACAGAAGTGAATGGCATTAAACTGGACAACCCGGCGCGAGGCCTGAACGTGCTCCAGACCCTTAAACAACAATCTCAGGTGACCGTTGAGGTAGTCAGGGACGGTGTTCCCCAGACATTAACCGTTGATGTTAACCAGTAGTGTACGGGAGATCTCTATATTATTGGGCTTGCTGTTTCTGGTCGAATTACTATAAAATGCCCGGCTTACTAACGCGATGTGGTGTTCCGATGGGCTGAGGCCTCGGGATGGCGACATCGGAACTCAGAGGAATTGGATCATGCAGCCGGATATTCATCCCGCTTATACCGAGATTACTGCAACTTGCAGTTGTGGCAATAGTTTCCAGACTCGCTCAACAGCGGGTAAGGATCTACATCTGGATGTTTGCTCACAGTGTCATCCGTTTTTTACCGGCAAGCAGAAGCTGATGGATACGGCTGGGCGTGTAGACAAGTTCAGACAGAAGTACGGTATGAGCAAGTAAATGTTGTCAGGTGCAAGCCGCGACAAAATAAAGGCGCCCCTGAGAGGCGCCTTTTTTATTGCCTGCCTGTTATTGACGGGGCAGGTGTGGGGCGCTCCAGCCCCGGAATGCCTGGTTGATCATGTTGATGAGCAGGTCAGGGTTAAGCAGGTATTTGATGGCGATACGATACAGCTTGATGATGGCCGCAAGGTGCGTTTGTTGGGTATCAATACACCGGAATTTGACTGGGAGGGTGGTGCGCATGAGCCCCTGGCGCATGAAGCCCGCAAGGCATTATCTGATTTGCTTGATAAGTCCCGCACAATAGGGTTGCGTTATGAACGGCAACGCCTGGATCGTTATAAGCGGGTACTGGCGCATCTGATTATTGATGGTCGTACCAATATCCAGCAAATCTTGCTGCAGCGGGGGTTGGCACTGGCGATCGTTGTGCCGCCCAATTTATGGTTGCAGGACTGTTACCAGCTGGCCGAGCGGCAAGCACGAGACAAAGGCCTGGGGCTGTGGGGGCAGGATTATTTCAGGTCGCTTGATGTTACCAGGCAGCCACCGCAACGGGGTGGTTTTCGCCTGATTGCGGGTCGTGTAGACCGCATCAAAAAAACAGCTCGTACGCTTTGGTTACATCTTGTCGGCGACGTGTCGCTACATATCGCCCGCGAGGATTGGCAGTATTTCCCTGATAATAATTGGCGTTTATGGCAGGGGCGGGATATTGTGGCGCGGGGCTGGTTATACCATCGCGGCGATAAATGGGGCCTGAGAATTCGGCATCCACAGAATATTGAAGCAATGAGGAGTGAGGAGTGAGGAGTGAGGAGTGAGGAGTGAGCGGAAAAGCGCCATGCCTTCCGCCAGTCTTTACTCTCCTGGTTTCCTCGCGACATAGTGAATGGCAATCCCCTCGCCGAGATTTTCACCGGCTATTTCCACCTTCGTTGTGACACGTTCCAGGCGCAGGATCTCGGCATCAGGGAAGGCCTGTTGCAGGCCGCTTTCGCTGAGCAGTATGGTCGGGTCTTTGGGGCCGCCGCTGTCATGGCTGGCCTGGTCGACATGAAAACCCTCGATCATGATCAGGCCACCGGGTTTGATGGCCTGCCACATAGCGCTGTGTATTTTTTGCAGTAATGGTGCCGGTAGATGCATGAAAATGCAGGTGACAATGTCAAACTGATTGACGGGCCATGGCCAGTTCAGCAGGTCAACACAGAATGTGTCGATGTGGACATTGCGTTGTGCCGCGAATGCCCGGGCGCGTTGCTGGGCTGTTGCAGAAATATCGACAGAGGTAACCTTAAGCCCTTGTTCTGCCAGCCAGACACCATTACGACCCTCGCCATCGGCGACCGCGAGGGCTGTGAGCCCAGGCTTCAGGCGTGGTTGCTCGGCCACCAGCAATTCACTGGGTGCTACACCGAATAACTGAGAGGTTTCGGCATAGCGTTGTTCCCAGTCAAATGCCATGCCCATGTCAGTTTAGCTTTGACTGCCGTAGAGCTTGCGTGCAGCAGCCACAGCCACACCTGGTTCTATGGGGGCTTTGGCATTGCTCAAAATGTCATCAAGGGCGCCGAGGCATAGCAGCACATTCCGTTGATTACAGGCATGTCCCATCAGACCGATACGCCAGACCTTGCCGGCCATGGCACCGAGGCCGGCACCAATCTCGAGGTTATAATCGTTGAGTAGCCGAGAACGAACAGCGGCGTCATCAACGCCATCTGGTATTTGAACGGCATTCAGCTGTGGCAGGCGTTGTGCTTCGGGGACAACAAAGCCCAGCCCCATGGCCTCCAAACCTGCCCGCAGGGCCAGATGATGGTTCTTATGCCGTTGCCACGCATTTTCCAGGCCTTCTTCCTGAAGGATAACGAGTGCCTCATGCAGGCCATAGAGGGCATTGATCGGTGCCGTATGATGGTAGGCACGTTTGGCCCCCTGGCCCCAGTAACCCATGACCAGATTGAGATCCAGAAACCAGCTTTGGACCCGATGCTGGCGCTGGCGGACACGTTCCAGCGCCTGCTCACTAAAACTGACTGGTGACAGGCCTGGTGTGCAGGACAGGCATTTTTGGGTGCCGGAGTAGATGGCGTCGACTTGCCATTCGTCGACTTTCAGTGGACTGCCACCGAGTGAGGTCACGGCATCAACAATGGTCAGGCAGTCATGACGATGGGCGATATCGACCAGTGTTTTGACGTCCGAGCAGGCGCCGGTAGATGTTTCGGCATGGACAAAGGCCACGATCCTGGCGTCCGGGTGGGCCTGCAAGGCATCTTCAAGTTTGTTGGGGTCTATGGCCTGTCCCCAGTCATCATCAACCATGATAGCTGTTGCACCACAGCGCTCAACATTTTCCTGCATGCGGCCACCGAAGACGCCATTTCGGCAGATGATGACCTTGTCGCCGGGTTCGACGAGATTAACGAAGCAGGTTTCCATGCCAGCTGAGCCGGGTGCCGAAACGGGCATCGTCAGTTCATTGTTCGTTTGAAAGGCATATTGCAGCAGGCTTTTGAGCTCATCCATCATGGTGATAAATGTTGGGTCTAGGTGGCCGATGGTAGGGCGAGACAAGGCCTCAAGTATGCGCGGGTTAACATCGGATGGCCCCGGACCCATCAGGGTGCGTTGCAGGGGGTGAAATGACTGGATTGACATAAGAACCTCAATTCAAGATTTGCGGAAAAGATAATAAGTAAAAGTTACCAGAAGTATAACTGAGTATTTCCGCGCTACGTTATAATTCCAGACTAATTAAGTCAAGTATAGCCTGTTGGTACCATCAGTTGTTTTCGAATAATTCTACCCAGTGTCTGACCGGGACATCGGCCTGGTTTTGCAGGTGTAGCAGACAGCCGATGTTGGCGGAAACAATGCAATCGGGTCTGTCCTGCTGTAATGCCTGTAGACGGTTAGTGCGCAATTGCTGTGATAATTCGGGTTGTAACACGGTATAGGTGCCGGCCGCGCCACAACATAAATGACTATCTTTGACTGTAGTCAGCTCCATACCCAGTGCCGACATGATCTGCATGATGGCCGGTGATAATTGTTGTCCATGTTGGGCCGTGCAGGGCAGATGTACAGCGATCCGCTGGGGTGAGATGTCTTTGCTGAAGATGCTGAGGTCTTCGGCGGCGATCAATTCAGCGGCATCGCGCGCCAGGCTGGATACCCGTGTAGCCTTGTCTTTGTACTCCGGGTCATCTGCCAGCAGGCGGCCATAATCCTTGACCATAAGGCTACAGGCGCTGGCTGTCGTGATGATGGCCTCGGCTCCGGCTTCAATGGCCGGCCACCAGGCATCAATATTACGACGCATGAATTGGCGCGCCTCGGCCGCGGCATCCATGTGCTGGTTGACAGCCCCACAGCAGCCACTGCCATAAATGATGCTGGCCCCGATGTTTAATTGTTCTAGAAGCCGTATGGTTATTTCATTGATATCAGGGCGGATAGCCGCCTGGGCGCAGCCTGGCAGCAAGAGTACCTGGCGTGGCAAGGTACCGGGCTGCGGCGCCCGTGGTTTTAATTTGGGTAAGGCGGGTAATTCCTGCAATTTGTTCTTGACTGTGGCTGGCAGTAGCCAGCCGGACAGAGGGGCGAGGCGGAGTGCCGTACGTAGTCGTTGCGGGTGTGGTAACAAGCGCCTTAAAAGATAGCGTAGCAGGCGAACACGGAGCGGTCTTTTGACCCTTTTCAGGATTGTTTTGCGTCCAATATCGAGCAATTCAGTATAGTTCACACCTGATGGACAGGTGGTCTCGCAGGCGCGACAGGTCAGACAGCGATCCAGGTGGGATAAACTCCTGCTGGAGAACTCATTTCCTTCAAGTGATTGTTTTATTAGATAAATTCTCCCCCTTGGCCCATCGAGTTCATTGCCCAGCAGCTGATAGGTGGGGCAGGTAGCATTGCAGAAACCACAATGAACGCAACGCCGCAGTGCTTCAGACGCCACGTGAGCGAGTTCCGGGGCAAGAACAGAGTCATCCAATGTTGTTTGCATGGGGGCGTACGATAACATATCTGTACCTGGAACATGCAGGTGGCAATGATTTTTAATCATCCACTAAAGGCTCAGGCGTGGAATGTCGATAATAGTAGGCAGAGTAAGGTCTTTAAGGAGGACTTATATGAGCGTGGCCGCAAAAGGCCTGGACGAAGCGCACCTGAATCATCTTGCGCCGTTGAATTCGTTGGCCCCCGAGTTACTTGAAGAGGTTGTAGCAAATAGTACGGTGGAAAGATTTCCGCCGGGACGACGTATCTTTTCTGAAAAAGAAGATGATAATCGCACGATCTTTTTATTGTCCGGTCAGCTGGCGCTCATGGCGGAAGGCCATGGCGCAATAACACTCAGGGCCGACAGTAACGAGGCCGCCCAACCGATAGCGGAGCAACACCCGCGCCAGGTCACTGCACTGGCCAGCACCAGTGTCACCATATTGAGTATTGATACGGATCTCCTGAATAACCTGATAGCGAAGAACAAGGACAGGGTGCCACAGGCACCGGAACTCGATAGTGGAATGCAGCAGCATATGCAGCAGCTATTTAATAATCCATTGTTTGGGAGTTTACCGGAACCCCACCAGCAGGTTTTGATGCGGCGCATGGTCGAAATAGAGGCCAAGGCCGGCGATGTAATTATCCGCGAAGGTGATCCGAGTGAATATTATTACATCGTCATTGAAGGACGTTGCCGGGTATCCCGTAACGTCGGTGGTCACGCCGGACAGGAAATATTTATTGCTGAGCTGGTCGCCGGCAGTGGTTTTGGTGAAGGCGCGTTAATAGAAAATGATTTCCACGATAGTTCGGTGACGGTGATCGAGGATGGTATTCTGTTGCGCTTGTCAAAAGGAGAGTTTTTGACGCTGCTGGTCAAACCCTTTGTGAAATGGGTCGCTTATGATGAAACCCAGGGCTTGCAGGAGCAGGGCTCGGTGCTGCTGGATGTTCGAGCGCCGGCCTCCTATCAGCGAGCCCATTTGCCGGGCAGTATTAACCTGCCATTGATCGTGTTGCGTAAGGCGGCGACTATCCTGGATCGAGAAAAACACTATATCGTATGTTGCGACATTGGCCGCCGCAGTGCTACGGCTGCATTTTTATTGGCCGAGCAGGGCGTTAATGTCAGTATCCTGGATGGTGGTGTGCGCAAGGCCATGGCTATTTAGCCGTGCATAGTGGTTTCGTAACTTCGTAATTGATTGATCTCCGCGCCGTAGTACGAGTTGTCCTGACTCGAAAATTTAATATTTCTATTTTATAAAGAATCGGTCAGCATTATTATGATGCCGTGTTAATGGCCTGCTATGGCTGTTTCGGACGCTGCTGGATTCCTGGGAGCATGTTATTATTGCGGATTGTGTAAAGTGCATATGGTTGTTTCATTAACTGGCCGGCGCACAGGGGGATAGCAGTCAAACTATTGATAATATTAATGATGTTGTCGTCCTCGGCTTCGGGGTATGCAGATCCTGCTAAAGTGGAAGAAGTAGATCGTAGCGAGCTTGCTCGACGGCACTTGATGCGTGGTGTTGAGTTGGCGAAGGCGCAACGGCTGGAGCAAGCCCTTGAGGAGCTGGATAGGGCCGTGGCCTTTGATCCGAATTGGATAATGCTTCACTATAATCGCGCTATCATTTATTCCAGGCTGGGCCTGAAGGATAGGGAAGAGGCTGATTATCGGCGAGTTATTGCCCTGTCTGGGCAGGCAAGTAAGCGAGATCGCGGGCTAATCCTGGCTGCCAGTTATTATAATCTTGTCTTCATTACATCGGCGCAGGGTGACCTGGATCAGGCTTTTGCCTACCTCGATAAAGCCCTGGCTTTGGCGGCTGATATAAATCTCTTTTACCATGAGTTAGTTGACTCCAGGGAATTGCGCCTATTGCGTGCAGATCCTCGTTTCAGCGCACTGATGCGGCGATATTGGCCGAATTTTGGTGCCGTGACGGGTAGATTGCCAGCTCAACCCGAAATGGGATTGGAGCCACAAAATTTGCCAGGACAGGAGTAAGGGGTTTATGCAATAAGTATGCTATCCCGGGAACTATTCATTGTGCCAGGTGACTAATACTTTAGTTAGGTCAAATAATAAATTTTTATATTCTTTATTTTCAATGAGTTACCATTTTTAGCGTGGTAATACATCAGGAGAGTCACTGTTCAGGATGAACATTTGATCAGACGACTCAGCTTACGCCCAAAAATTAAAAAAACCTTAAGGCGAGCGAACTAAGCTATACGGAGGCGGGCCGTATTGCCGGGGGGCGATGCGTGGGCGCATTTAATATCTGGGCGCTATATGAATTACATAAGAATACGATCGACAGCATGTCAGGATACGATCTCATATCGAGGATTGTTTGGAGTCTATCGCCTGTCGAAAGTGTTGTTCCACTCATATAGATACCAGGCTATAGCGAACAGATTTTTCTCATCTGGATGGCTGTATGGGCCGATAAACTCCAGGATGACAGCTGTATACTCGATGGTGAAACCGGTGGGCTTGTTTAAATGATGTGCGATCTGAACACATTGTGGTCAAATCGCACACTGTATTCCCGTGTGCAATGCCTTTTTGTAGCGCTATGTTTTTTGGCGCTGGTCTTTGTGCCGCAGGTGGTTTTTGCTCAAGCCAGTTTTCTGACTGACACGCTGAGTGACTTTAGTACTGACTCAAGTCGTGTTGATACCTGCGGTAGCTGTCATGCGTCATGGACCGGTAGCGCAAGTGCACGTGGCGATTTTGCGCTGAACTACAAGCTGTGGGACTACGATACCGTTACAACAGGTATGTCTCCGGCCCTGCGGAAGATCGACATGTTCAATGTTGGTACATCCAATGACTGGCGCGTTGCTAACCAGGCTTCTGATGCCCCATTTCCTTTTACTGGCGCTGCTGATAAAGATGGCGACGGTTATATTAATTTTATTTACCGGACCGAGCGCGCCGGCTTGCCGATTAATCCGGCGGATATTTGTTCGACTTGTGTCGGTAGCGGCGCTGATCTTGGTTTGCCGACGCCGCCGGCAGGTTGGGATCTGGATGATAATAATGCCGCCAAGGGTAATGTGCCATGGAGCTGGACTACCGTGCTGGCCCAGGCTGGCGCCAATGCCCAGGAAAAACTTTCCGGCTATTTTAGTGATGATGTTGCCGCGCCAAACCCGATAGCGGATTTGCGTCTTGATATCGCCTGGGTCGATGCCAATAGCGCGGGGGTAATGCCGACTAATGCCCTGCCGATTACCTGGACCGCGCCATCCGATGATGATCCGCTGGCTCCCGGGGCCATTGAGACCACGGTTCCAGTGCATCATTATGATTTGCGTTATACCACTGAGCAGGTGCTGTCCAACTACAATAGCAATTTTCCCGGTGTGCGCTGTTCCAGTACGGCGGGTGTGCCAGGTAGCCTGCAGTGTTTGATTCGCAACCCGGATCACTGGTACACGCTGAGCAATATATCTGATTGTGGTATCAGCACGGGTTCCGGTCAGGATAACCTGACGCCATCCGGTGTTGTATTGGCTGCTGGATCCAATGCCTGTGCCTCAGGTTTGGCCGGCTGGAATCGTGGTGAAGCGACGCCGCTCATGCGCGGTTTGTATGAAAGCGATTTTGAAGATGAGGTCTCGGGGCAGTCGGCACCTGCCTATACAACGGGTGCCCCGTTTGCACCGGCGACACCGGGCAGTACCGAGACCTATGTCCTGCAGGAGGTTACGAGCAAACATGCGTATTCGACCTCCGGCCTGTTTCAGGCGACAGACATTCATGATAGCGCTACCAATAAAGAACCGAATTATATCGCCCCGGATACCGTTTACTGGATGACGATGCTATCGGATGACGGCACGGTACTCCCCTGTGTCGAAAGTACCGGTGATGAAAGAACCAGCAGCGTGGGACCAGTGGCAACAAACTTTTGCCAGCCCGACGCCGGTGATGCCACCATTTGGGGTGGTCCGTTTACAGAGGCTGATGGCCTTGGAAAGGGTTTCCATTCCTATGCCGAACCCGGGTTTCAGCCCTATGGCAATATCATCGCGATAAAGACGGGCGGTGGTGTCCGCAGTGGTATCGGTATTACCGGCATTTCACCCACAGCACTGGATTCCTTTACATCGCCCGCCGTAGTGACGATTGATGGTATTGGCTTTTCCGCTAATGTTGATCCGGCTGAGGTGACAGCGGGAGCGAAGGTGGTGTTAACCAGCACCGTGAATGACAGCGTTATTGAGTCGGATGGCGTTGTTACGCTGGATGGCACAACGCCGGATCGCAAGATGACTGTGTCATTTCCAATAGCGGCTCTGGCCGGCGATTATAATGTGGAGATTCGGGATCAGAGTGGTTTAACGGTTGCTGCGTGGATGAATGCAGTGAACATTACCTCATCGGATCCGGGTACGATTCGCCTGGTACCGCCGGGAACGTTTTCTGTTTCTGAAGATGCCGGCCCTGGCAATATCGCGGTTGAACGTATCGGAGGTACTGCCGGTGCGGTATCGGTGCAGGTGGATACGGCGGACGGTACGGCAACGCTGGCCGATAATGATTACACGGCAGTGACAGGCGTCATTGTCTCATGGGCCGATGGTGTTTCGGGCCAACAAAATGTACCGGTGGCAATCACGGCTGACGGCGCTGTTGAGCCCGATGAGACGATTAATGTCACCCTGTCCAATGCGACAGGCACTACACTGGATAATCTGCAGGCGACAGAATCCGGGACGTTGACGATACTCAATGATGATGTTGATCCGGGTACGGTTGAGTTCAGCGTCACCAATTACAGCGTGGTTGAAAACATTGCGACGGCAACGATCACCGTCAATCGTATTGGTGGTATTGATGGTCCGATATCAGTTGATTTCAGCACATCCGACGGAACGGCCGTTACAACAGAGCCTGATAATACCAATGGTCTGCGAGACTACGAGCCGAATAGCGGTACTTTAAGCTGGATTGACCAGGAAAGTGGCGCGAAGACCTTTGATATAACAATCAATTCAGATACAAGCCAGGAAGCGGATGAAACGGTCATCCTGACGCTGGCCAATCCCACCGGTGGTGCGACGATCAGTGGCACGAATCCAGCAACGCTGACGATTGTCGATGATGATACACCGGCGACACTGCAGTTCGATACGTCCACCTATACCGTTGATGAAAATGCCGGTACGGCAACGTTGAATGTTGTACGTACGGGTAGCCTGCTGGACGCGGTATCGGTGAGTTTCTTTACGACGGATAACGGTGCGGTAACGACGGGCACTACAGTTGCTGGAACGCGCGACTATGAGCCGGTTTTAACCGGTGCACAGACGTTGAGTTGGGGAGCCGGAATTGGCGGTATCCAGACGTTGACGATCACGCTCAACGAAGATGCGCTCGATGAGCTGGATACGGAAGACTTTAGCGTGACGCTGGATCCGGGGTCGATAACAGGTAATGCGGCTGTTGGTGCAATCAATACAACCGCGGTCAGCCTGACGGATAATGACTCGGTGCTGGAGTTTGCCGCCCCAACCTACAGTGTTGATGAAACAGGTGTGTCGGTCACGATCAGTGTCACGCGTACTGATTTAAGCAACACGTTTCCGGGTGCGGTGTCGGTGCAGTATGCAACGAGCGATGGTACAGCGGTTTCAAATGGTACGGTTGGTGCAGGTACGCTCGATTTTGATGCGATCGTAATAGGCCCAACGTTGAACTGGGGTGCCGGGATCAGTACCACACAGACGTTCACGGTGACGATCAACGACGACACGATTGTGGAATCACTGGAAACGTTCAGCATCGCACTGGCTAATGCAGCCGGTGATGCGGCTGGACAGGCAACGGTCGGAGCACAGGCCACGACCAGTGTTGATATTGTTGATGATGAACAGCCCGGTACGCTGCAGTTTGACAATGCGAGCTACAGTGGTAACGAGGATGGCGGTACGGACGTCACAATTACCGTGACACGTACGGGTGGTAGTGCCGGCGCAGCCGCGGTGAATTATGCGACCAGTGATGGCACGGCGACGCTGGTGGGTAATGACTATGTAGCGGCCAGTGGGACGTTGAACTGGGCCGATGGTGTTGT
>Ga0316190_10004041_pt1 | contig 10654 bp, 11 predicted proteins | sample Eddworburrow2_MG_FD_204929 | JGI IMG/M metagenome (GOLD analysis project Ga0316190, IMG submission 204929) | Coastal sediment microbial communities from Maine, United States - Eddy worm burrow 2 | ecosystem: Environmental > Aquatic > Marine > Coastal > Sediment | place: USA: Maine | collected... | reverse complement strand
GCGCCGGCCACCACGACATCAGCTATCACCTGGCCGGCTACGCTTCACATCGAACTCCCATCACCGTGGCCGCAGGGCAAGAGCTCGTTCTGCCGGTCGTCCGACTGGCGCGGGCGGCTGCGCGCCTGACGGTGATGAGCGAACCTCCCGGCGCCAGCGTGACCATCGACGACACCTTCGAAGGGGTCACACCACTGGAGATCGACATCGCGCCCGACCGTGAGCACGAGCTCACCCTCGCCAAGGGTGGATTCGAGCTCCACACCGAGAACCTGCGGGTGGCCTCCGGCCGGAGCACTCAACTGAAGGTCGAGCTCATTGCCCTGAGGGGCGAGGTCCGATTCACCTCCCGGCCCCCGGGGGCGGAAGTCGTGATCGACGGCGAGCCGCGGGGGCGCACCGACCTCACCCTCGAGCTGGCCGAACGACTGCATCGGGTCGAGATCCGACTGGCCGGTCACGTCTCCTTTTCCACCACCATCACTCCTCGGTCGGGAACCGTCGGCCGGGTGGACGCCGTATTGGAATCGGTGGAGGCCGCCAACCGGCTTCCGGCGAAGATCACCAGTCCGCAGGGCGTCGAACTCAAGCTCATCGAGGGCGGCCGCTTCACCGCGGGAGCGTCGCGCAGGGTGCCCGGTCGTCGCGCCAACGAGGCCCTGCGTTCCATCGAGATCACTCGACCGTTCTACCTGGCGGCACGGGAGGTCACGAACCGCGAGTTCCGCGCGTTCGCCAAGGGCCACCGTTCCGGAAGCGCCGGCTCGGCCAACCTCGAGATCGACCACCACCCGGCGGTCCGCGTCAGCTGGAACAACGCCGCACGCTACTGCAACTGGCTCTCCGAGCGGGAGTCCCTGCCACCGGTCTATCTGGAGAGAAACGGCACCATGGTGCCGAGGTCGCCGCTGCCCGCGGGCTACCGACTCCCCACCGAGGCCGAGTGGGTCTGGGCGGCCCGCTACGACGAGGAGGGTCACGAGCGCAAGTACGCATGGGGCAGCGAGCTGCCGATCCCAGCGGACGCCGGCAACTATGGTGACCGGGCGGCCGAACCCATCCTCGGCGACAGCCTGCCGGACTACAACGACGGCCATGCCGCGACCGCGCCGGCGGGCTCGTTCCGGGCCAACCAGCGCGGGCTTCACAACATGGGCGGCAATGTCTCGGAGTGGGTCCAGGATCTCTACACCATCTACCCACCGAGTGGGAGCACCGTGGTCGTGGATCCCACGGGACCCGAGGAGGGCGAGTACCATGTGATTCGAGGCGCCAGCTGGATGGACGACAACGTGACCGAGCTTCGGCTGAGCTATCGCGACTATGGCGATGAGCCACGGCCCGATGTGGGTTTCCGCATCGCCCGCTCGGCAAAGTGAGGCACTTGATCTGGAGGATCGAATGAGCAGAACAAAGGTCGCGGTGATCATCCTGTTGGTGGCGGCCGCAGCTGCCGTCGCGATTGTCGGTCCGGGCACATCGTCGGTCACCGCCTCGCCGCAGGAGGGCAATCCGACGCTCGAGGAGTTTGTCCCATCCGAGGAGCTGCCATCGGACAGCGCCGTCGCCTTTCCGGTGGACATCTGAGGTCGGTGATGCGAAGCAGTAGACCCTCCGAGTTCGTCTACCAACTGGCAGCCCTCCTGATCGCGGTGATTGTGGTCCACAGCTTCTACGTCACCGTGGTTCGACCGCGAGCCGACGAGGACCTCGCCCTCCAGACGGCGCGGATGCAGGCCGACCCCGACGCCACACCGGAGCGTTCGGTCTGGATCATCATTCGCGACTTCGAGCAGGAGGCGTGCTTCGTGCTCATGCTCTGGGCCATGGCCATGATGGCCGCCAAGGTGATCGCAACGAACCGCGAGTCCCGCCTTCTGGACAGCGACCTCATCCCGGTGGCGGAGGGTATCCGAATCCTGCCGGAGGACGCCCGCGAATACACCCGACAGATTCAGGCGTTGCCACCCCTCGCGCGACGGGCTCTCCTGCCCCGCGCCCTGGAGTCCGCCCTGCAACGTTTCGGCGCCACCGGAAGCATCCAGGCCGCGTCGGAGACCGCCCACGCAGCCTGCGAAACCGAGGCCGAACGGCTCGACTCGGAGCTCGCCATGGTGCGGTACATCGCCTGGGCAATTCCCTCCATCGGCTTTATCGGCACCGTGCGCGGCATCGGTGATGCACTCGGCCTCGCGCACAAGGCGGTGGCCGGCGAGATCTCCGGGGTCACGCGCAGCCTCGGTGTCGCCTTCAACTCGACGTTCATCGCCCTGCTCATCAGCATCGTGCTCATGTTCCTCCTCCACCAGCTCCAGCTCCAGCAGGAGAGGCTCGTGCTCGACACCTCGAGCTATATCGACGACCGGATGATCCAGCACCTGCAGGTGGCGCCCCCTTCCACCGTGGAGCCGGTCGGACCGTGACGACCGTGAGTCTCCCGGGAGAGTCGACCGGCAGGTCGAAGGAAATGAAGCCTCGATGCGGCTAGCCCTCGAGCTCGCCGACGCCGGGCTTCTGGCTCTCCCGGAAGAGGGTGAAGCATCGGCGCCGAGCCCGGGTCTGGCCGTCGTCGACGGCGAGACGATCACCGTCGGGCGAGCGGCGGCGGCGCGAGCCCGGTTGACGCCGCGGCGTCTCCACAGCCGTTTCTGGCTCGACATCTCCACCGAGGCCCTCGGCCGTCCATTCGGTCGGCATCTGCGGTCGGCGGATCTCGCCTGGACCCACCTCAACGAGCTCTGGCGAGAAGCGGGCCACGGGGTGACGAGCGTCATCCTGGCGCTGTCCGGGGAACACAGTGAGGCCAGGCTCGGCCTCATCCTCGGTGTCGCCCGTTCGGCCGGCCTTCCCGTCGACGGGATGGTTGATGCGGCGGTCGCCGCCTCGGTCGGGCAGAACCTCGACAGGCCGGTGCTCCATGTCGATCTCGAGCTCCACCGAACCGTCCTCACCCTCCTCGAGCCCGGCCCCAGGCGACGCGAGGTCGTCATCTCCGATCGGGTGGGGCTCGCACGGCTGCACGACGCCTGGCTTCGCCTCGTGGCCGGGCTCTTCCTCAAGACCACCCGCTTCGATCCGTTCCACTCGGCGGCGAGCGAGCAGGACCTCTACGACCGTCTGTCGCCCATCCTCCACACCCTGCGTCGCGGGCCATCGACCACGGTCTCGCTGAGGGCCGAGAACAACGTTTTCACGGTTGACCTCACCCGCGACCAGGTGGTCTCCGCCGCCGACACCCGCTACGCCGAGATCGACGCGCTCGTACGCTCGGCCATGGCCCACCGTCCGGCCGCACTTCTGCTCACCGCCCGGGCAGCGGGCGCGCCCGGCCTTGCGGATCGCCTCGCCGATCTGACCGGTCTCGAGGTCGTCGAGCTTCCCTTCGCCGCCGCCGCAGCCGGCGCCCACCATGCGGCACAGCGGATCGTGGCCCCGGGGCCTGCTCTTCCCTTCGTGACCGATCTCGGCTCTCCTGGAGTGGAGGTCGCGCCGGTCGTGGTGGAGGGCTAGTGGCGCGGCGGAAGACCAACCCCATCGGTCTGTCGTTCCTCGACGCCATGACCTGCGGCCTCGGCGCGGTCGTGCTGCTCTACATGGTGATCAACGCATCGGTCCAACAACAGACCGACCAACTCACCGAGACCCTGCGGGCGGAGGTCGACCGGCTCGAGACCCAGGTGCTCGCGGACCACGCCCGGATGGTGGAGCTTCGCAACTCGAACCGCGTCGTCCAGGACGAACGGGTGCGGGCGAGCGGTCTTGCGCGGCGGCTCATGGAGGACCTCGAAGAGATCCGGCTCGAGCTCGCCACCTTCGACGCCTCCACCATTGCCCGACGTGAGCATGTCAACCGCCTCAAGGCCGATGTCAGATCCCTCGAGGAGGATGCCAAACGGCTGTCCGCCGCCACCCCCAGCGATGAGACCCCGGGCAGGAATCTCCGTGCGCACACCGGCGACGGAGACCGACAGTACCTCACCGGGTTGAAGGTCGGCGGTGATCGAATTCTCTTCGTGGTCGACGCCTCGGCAAGCATGCTTGACGACACCATCGTCAACATCATCCGCCGCCGCAACCTCCCCGACACCGAGAAGATCCGCGCCGACAAGTGGCGGCAGGCGGTGGCCACCGTCGATTGGCTGACGACCCAGATTCCGCGAACAAGCAAGTTTCAGATCTACACCTTCTCCGACCGGCCGCGGGCGGTGCTCCCCGACACCGCCGGTCAGTGGCTCGACGGCGGCGATCGGGCGACCCTCGACCGCGCCGTCGCGGCGTTGCGCCAGGTTGTTCCCGACGGGGGGACCAATCTCTACCACGCCCTGACCGTGATCACCGGCCTCAGTCCGCGACCCGACAACGTGACCCTTCTGGTTGACGGTTTGCCGACCATGGGCGCCGGAAACCCGGCGCGCGGCACCGTGAGCGCCAACCAGCGAGCCAAGCTCTTCGCCAAGGCCGTCAAGAGCCTGCCCCGCTCCATTCCCATCAACGTCGTGCTCTTCCCCATGGAGGGCGACCCCATGGCGGCCAGCGCCTACTGGCAACTGGCCATGGCCCACCGGGGCTCGTTCATGTCGCTGTCCGAGGACTGGCCGTGAAACGCCGCGAGGAGCTCTCGGTCTTCAGCCTGTCGTTCCTCGACGCCATCTGCTGCGGTTTCGGGGCCATTGTCCTCCTGCTCGTGCTCACCAAGATCGGCGAGCCGAGGGCCATCGAGACCGCACGCGAGGATCTCGACGGCCTGGTGGCCCGCCTCGAAGCCGAGCTCCATGAGATCCGCGGAGAGACCCTCATCCTCGAACGAGAGCTCAGGAGCCGCGAGGAACAGCTCTCCGACGAAAGAACGGGGGTGGCCCGTCTCCGTGGTGATCTCGAGGAGATTCAGGGCGAGTTCGCCGCCAGCCGGCAACTGTCGGAGGTGTCGGAAATCGTCGAAGGCCGGCTGGTCGCCGCTCAGCAGGAGCTCACCGACGAGATGCGCCGTCTCCAGGAACGTCAGGCCCGAAGGCCGCCCGACGACACCATCGTGGGCGGGATTCCGGTGGACAGCGAGTACGTCATCTTCATCATCGACACCTCCGGGAGCATGATGAACTACGCCTGGCCGACGGTGGTTAGAAAGATGTCGGAGGTCCTCGACGCCTATCCCAAGGTCAAGGGCCTCCAGGTCATGAACGACATGGGCCAGTACATGTACTCGCACTACGCCGGCAAGTGGATCCCGGACACTCCCGGCCGTCGAAAAGCCGTCAAGGAACGTCTCGCGAGCTGGAACGCCTTTTCGAACTCGTCCCCGGTGGAGGGGATCACCGCCGCCATCCGGACCTTCGCCCGCGGCAACCACCGGATCAGTCTCTATGTCTTCGGTGACGAGTTCTCCGGAGGGTCCATCGACCAGGTGGTCAAGACGGTGGATCGGATCAACGCCCCGAACGCCGGCGGCCTGCGCTCCGTGAGAATCCACGCCATCGGTTTTCCCACCGTCTTCCAGGTCGCCGGCGCACCCGACTCGACGGGTGTGAAATTCGCCACCCTCATGAGGATTCTCTGTCGCCGGAACGGCGGGACGTTCGTGGGGCTGTCGACGCTGGATTGAGCGTTAGACGTTAGACGTTAGACGTTAGACGTTAGGAGGTGAGAAGGTGAGAAGGTGAGAGACTGTCCTCAACTCCTCACAGCGAGCGAAGCGAGCGCTGACCATCTCACTAGCGAGCAACGCGAGCACTGACCTCACTCCGTATCGATATACCCGAGCGCCTTGAGCTGTTCGACGGTCTCGTCGTCGAGCCTCTTCGAGGTCAGTCGATCGAGGGCGCCGAGACCTTCGGAGATGGACCCGAGGCACTCGAGCAACGGGTCGCTCGGCGGCCCGTTCTCCTCAACCAGACTCTCGATCTCGGCCGGATCAGCGGCGAGATCGAAGAGCATGTGGTTGTTTTTCTTGACCCGTAGAATCTCCTTGCGGCTCTCGTGCACAACCCCCACCGACAGCAGGCCCTTGGACCGCTTCCGATCATTGTCGTGCTCGCCGTGCACCGCACCCTTGTGTGCTTGATAGCAGATCACGCGCTCGGACGGCAGCTCGCCTCCTTTGGCCGGGACGGTCCAGCTGATGCCGGGGTATATGCCGGGAATCTCGAGACCGAGGAGCCCGAGGATGGTCGGAGCGATATCGAGGATCGTCGCCTGGCGGTGGATCACCCGCTGCTCGATGGTGCCCTTCCACTTCATTCCGAGGGGAATCCGAAGCGACGGCTCATAGAGATAGCGCCCGTGGCCCCAGTAGTCGTGCTCGCCGAGACTCTCACCGTGGTCGGCTGCAAAGACGACAATCATCTCATCGGGGGCAATGTGATTTTCGATACCTCCGACGAGGCGGGCCACCGCTTGATCGACGGCCGCAACCTCGGTGTCGTAGCGATCGCTCCGTTTGGGGTCCTGATCGGTGATCCCGAGACGGGTGGCATATTCGGAGTGGAAACGGTACGGCGCATGGGGCTCGACGTAGTGGATCCACAAGAAGAACGGGGTCTCTGGATCCGAGCCCGAGTGACCCGAAACCCAATCGAGCGCTTCATCGGTGACATCCTCGGCGGTCGCCTCACTGTTGAGCAGCCCGAACCACCTCCGACGGGTAAAGACCTCGCCATAGTGGTCGAAATGCTCCCCGAGCCGGGTGAGATTATCCTTCAGTGTCCAGTTGCTGACAAAGGCGGCCGTGCGCCATCCGTGACCGGCGAGGATCTTCGGCAGCGAGTCGAGTCCTTCCCGCATGCGGAGTCCGTTGCGCGTGGCCGCGTGCTCCTGCGGCTCGAGTCCCGTGATCATGGAACACATGGAGGGGCTGGTGAGAGGCTCATTGGTTCGAGCAGCCTCGAAACGAACACCGTCTCCGAGCAGCTCATCGATGGCGGGCGAGGTCGGACGCGGATAGCCATAGCTCGAGAGGCGATCGGCCCGGAGCGCATCGACGGTGATGATGACGATCGCCTTGGGCTCCTCGGCTAAGACCGCAGGGGCCGCTCCCACCAGTTGAAGAACGACGCAGAAACCGCACACCACCTTTATCAGCACCTTGAAGCTCTTGATCACAACCCTCGATCCTCCTCAGACGCGGCGACATCTTACTCGATTAGCCGAGCCGGTGGCGCGAAACAGGTGCTTCATCCAGGAACAGCTATTCTCGAAGTGGAACAGGACGATCCTTCCCCGAACCCTGCATTCAAGCTCAAACTTGGCATCTCACTTGCGTATTGGTTCGTCGGAGGCGGAGATGGTGAACCGGTTGCAGACATCCTGTCCACGTGTATTGATGGTCGATGACGACCCGGCACTTCTGGAAATCATGACCGATTGGTTGCAGGAGCGATGCCACGCCGAGGTGACGGCCATGAGTTCGGCCGAGGAGGTCATGACGATCATCCGACCCGGAAGCTTCGATGTCTGCATCCTCGACTATCAACTCCACGGGGCCAACGGCCTCACCCTCGGCGCCATGCTGCGTGAGATTATTCCCAGCGCCCGATTGATCCTGCTGTCCGGCGAGATCTCTTCAAGTATCGAATCGCTGGCGTTTGAGCATGGTTTCGGCCGGGTCTTCACCAAACCCGTTTCTCCCGATTCGCTCGCCCAGGCAATCGCCCTCTGACCCCTCTGCAGGTCCCGGTCGGTTTCTTCCCGGGACCGGGCGATTCGGTGAGCCCCGCCGCAATCGGGATGGGTCTCGATCACCGATGCATCCTTCCCGGCGGGTTACACCAGTGTACCCCGCCACGATTGGGGTGAAGTATCGAGAGTGCCGAGGCGCCCTCCTGCCCGTGCTTCACGAATGAGGCGTACCGCTTCGTACGTTGATTTCGCGAAGCACGGGCAGGAGGGATGTATCGGTGATCGAATACCGCCTCCAATTGTGGCGGGTTACACTAGATCCCAATGAGCACGTTCGACCGCAACTGGCGCGAGCTCCAGCTCGAAACCCTGGTCGACCTGTCACTCACCATCGGCCGCGTTCGCCCTGAAGAAGAGCTCGTCGACGAGCTATTGCAACGCTCCGTCGGCACCCTCGACGCCGGTTCGGGGCTGGTCGCAACGCTGCACCCCGGGGGACAGGAAGCGACGGTCCGAGCCATTGGCCTGGCTCCGAACTTTGAAGCGGTTCGGTCCCTGTTTCCGCCGGATCTGCTCGAGGAGCTTGCCTCCGGCCGCTATGTTCGCGCCCAACGAGATCACGGCGAGGCCCCGTTCGAACTCCTGGCGGCTCCCCTCCGAGCGGGCCGGGAGTTCCTTGGTCTGGTCGTCCTGGGGGACAAGGAGACCCGGGTCGGCCGCATCCCCTTCTCGGACAGTGACGCCCGTTTTCTTCTGTCTCTGAGCACCATGGTCGCCACAGCGGTGGCGACCTCCCGCCGGGTGGCCGCCATCGAACGCGACCGCCAGCGGCTCGCCGATGAGAACCGCGAGCTTCGCGATGTCGCACGCCGCGAGGGATTCGTCGGTGAGTCAGAGCCGGTCCGGGAGATGCTCGAGATCGTGCGTCGCGTCGCCCCGACCGGGGTCAATGTCATGCTCCGGGGAGAATCGGGAGTCGGCAAGGAGAGGGTGGCCCGCCTCCTCCACTCCTTTTCCGAACGATCCAACGGACCCTTCGTACCACTCAACTGTGCCGCCCTTCCCGAGAGCCTGCTCGAGGCCGAGCTCTTCGGCATCGAGGAAGGCGTCGCCACCGGAGTCCAGCGTCGGCTCGGCAAAATCGAGCTCGCCGAAGGTGGAATTCTCTTCCTCGACGAGGTCGGCGATTTGACGCTGTCGCTGCAGGCGAAGCTGCTGCGCGTCGTTCAGGAGCGGGAGTTCGAGCGCCTCGGTGGACGAGAGCGGATCCCGGTCGATGTCCATCTCGTCACGGCGACCAATCGGGATCTGGAAGCCATGGTTTCCGACGGTGATTTTCGCCAGGATCTCTACTATCGACTGAGGGTCGTCGTCATCAAAGTGGCGCCGCTGCGCGAACGTCGAACCGACATCCCACTCCTGGTGCGCCACTTCCTCGAGTTCTATGGCGAACGTTTCGGTCGGCCGGACCTCAAACTCTCACACGATGCCCTCGCCGCCCTCATGTCTTTTCCATTTCCGGGCAACGTCCGCGAGCTCGAGAACGCCCTTCAGGCCGCCATTGCCCTCGCTCCCAACGAGCTCATCACCGAGGACGATCTGCGACTTCACGCCGACGACAACACAGCGCCCACCACCGATGTAACCATGTCGCTCGACGAGCTGGAGCAACACCACATCGAGCGGGTGCTGCGGGCGGTCAACGGCAACCGAACCGCCGCCGCCCGGGTGCTCGGGATCGACCGATCCACCCTCTATCGCAGGATGCAGCGTATTGCATCAGATGATGCATTTCGCGACTCTCCATCTAAACCGATATAAAAAATCAACTTCTGAGATGTAAAACAATGCAAAATTCTCAATCGTTGTAAAATGCGACATTTCACGACACCATGAATCGCGGTCAAGACTGGCACGGAACTTGCCCTTCATACGAGCGGAGGTTGCTCGATGAGGTCACTGGCGGTCGTCAAGATTCCTGCTACGGCTCTGGCCGTGATCGCCGCGGTAACTGCCGCTCAGGTCGCGAACCTCAGCTTCGAAATCCCACTCCATCAACTCCAACTTGCGTGGACCCTGACTCGCGTTCTGATACAGTTGTAGGCTCATCATGGATGTCGTGCTGCACCTACCTGTGGTGCCGAACGTCGAGTTGGTCGCTGCAAAGGCCGTGGAAACCGTTGGCGGTGCCCTCGGCATGCACCAAACCGGCATTGAGGCAGCCAGCGTCGCCATCGTAGAGGCGTGCCTCAACGCCATGGAACACGGCGGCGGTCAGATGGTGGTTCGGATGTCCTCCGAGAATCCCGAGGGAAAATCCTGCCTGGTCATCGAAGTCGAGGACCAAGGTGAGGGTTTTGATCCTGCAGAGGCACCCCGCAACAGCGCATCCCGCGTCCACGGGTGCACGTCGAAGCGGGGCTGGGGCCTGACGCTGATTCGGGAACTCATGGACGAGGTGCAGATTCGATCCAACCCTGGTCAGACCCTGGTTCGAATGCGCAAGTACGTGGAGAGTGCACCATGAACGATGAACAGATGCGACTATCGAAAGACGTTGTCAGCGAGGGTTTCGGACTCATCGCTGCGGCCGGATACATCAACAACGAAGGCGGCCAGGCCATCGCCGACGCCGCCACAGAGCTCATCGACGGCGGATGCGGCACCCTTCTCATCGATCTCGAGGGAACCCGAATCATCAACTCCATCGGCGTGTCCATCCTGCTCGAGATCATGGAGAAACTGCTCGAAGACAAGGGCCAGCTCGCGTTCTGCAACCTCACGCCGACCATCTCCAAGACCTTCGAGATCATGGGGCTCGTCCAGTACGCAACGATCTTCCCGGACCGTGATACGGCCCGATCCGAACTCATGGGCGATGCCTCTGTCTGAACTGCTCCGCCTCGCCGATACCGCGCTCAGCAGCCACCAGGGTCCACAGTTTGCCGAGGATCTGCTGCGAGCGGTGGTCGAAGAAACCGGTTCACGCGCGGGCATCCTTCGTGGTGACGGCGACGATATTGCCCGATGGCCGAGGACGGTT
>Ga0316190_10004040_pt1 | contig 10659 bp, 6 predicted proteins | sample Eddworburrow2_MG_FD_204929 | JGI IMG/M metagenome (GOLD analysis project Ga0316190, IMG submission 204929) | Coastal sediment microbial communities from Maine, United States - Eddy worm burrow 2 | ecosystem: Environmental > Aquatic > Marine > Coastal > Sediment | place: USA: Maine | collected... | reverse complement strand
GATCATGAAGGAAAGCGACATCATGGGTGTACTGACCAGTAAGAAAGTGGCCAAGAAGGCCGCCTGAAATAATTCGCAAGTGGCACCAGTAAGGTAGCTACACAAACCACAATTTAGAGGAATATGAATATGGCTGCTAAAACAGTAAAGTTTGGCACCGATGCTCGCGAGCGTATGCTGCGTGGTGTCGACATCCTCGCCAATGCCGTCAAGGTAACGCTTGGCCCAAAAGGCCGCAACGTGGTGCTTGACAAGTCATTCGGCGCACCGCGCATTACCAAGGACGGCGTCACCGTCGCCAAGGAAATCGAGCTCGAGGACAAGTTCGAGAACATGGGCGCACAGATGGTGCGTGAAGTGGCCTCCAAGACAGCCGACCTGGCCGGCGATGGCACGACCACGGCGACTGTCCTCGCGCAAGCAATTGTACATGGCGGTGCAAAGTCTGTCGCTGCCGGCATGAACCCGATGGATCTGAAGCGCGGCGTTGACATGGCTGTTGCGGCTGCCATTGCAGACCTGATCAAGCGGTCCAAAAAGATAAACAACTCCGAGGAGATTGCTCAGGTTGGCACTATCTCTGCCAATGGCGAGAAGGAAATCGGCGATATGATCGCCAAGGCCATGCAGAAGGTTGGCAACGAAGGCGTTATCACGGTTGAAGAAGCCAAGACCGCTGAAAGCGAACTGGAAGTGGTTGAAGGGATGCAATTCGATCGCGGCTACCTGTCTCCCTACTTCATTACCAATGCAGACAAGATGATCGTGGAAATGGAAAACCCCTACATCCTGCTGCACGAAAAGAAGCTGTCCAACCTGCAGGCCATCCTGCCGCTGCTGGAAGCTACGGTTCAGTCTTCACGCCCGTTGCTGATCATTTCAGAAGACGTTGAAGGCGAAGCACTGGCGACCCTCGTGGTCAACAAGCTGCGTGGTGGCCTCAAGGTTGCTGCTGTCAAGGCACCGGGCTTCGGCGATCGTCGCAAGGCCATGCTGGAAGACATTGCAGTTCTCACCGGCGGTCAGGTCATCTCTGAAGACCTGGGCATCAAGCTTGAGAACGTTACCCTTGACATGCTGGGCAGCGCCAAGCGGGTTTCCATCGACAAGGAAGACACAACCATCGTCGACGGTGCCGGCAAGAAGGGCGACATTGAAGCCCGCTGCAAGCAAATCCGCAAGCAAGTCGAAGATACCACCTCTGACTACGACCGTGAGAAGCTGCAGGAGCGTCTGGCCAAGCTTTCTGGCGGCGTTGCCGTGATCAAGGTTGGCGGCGTGACAGAAACCGAAGTGAAAGAACGCAAGGATCGGGTTGACGATGCTCTGAATGCTACTCGTGCCGCAGTAGAAGAAGGCATTGTACCGGGTGGCGGTGTCGCACTACTGCGCGCCAAGAAAGTCGTTGATGCGCTGACAAACCCTAACCCGGACATCATGGCAGGCATCAAGATTGTGTCCAAGGCACTCGAAGGGCCAATCCGGCAGATCGCCCAGAACGCTGGTGTTGAAGGCTCAATCGTGGTTGGCAAGGTGCTGGAAAAGACCGGCAACTTCGGTTTCAATGCGCAGACTGAAGAATACTGCGACATGGTTGCGGAAGGCATCATGGACCCAACCAAGGTGGTCCGCATTGCCCTGCAAGACGCAGCCTCGGTTGCAGCCCTGCTGATCACCACAGAAGCCATGATTACTGATGCACCGATGAAGGCTGCAGCAGCTCCTGCAATGCCTGGCGGTGGTATGGGTGGTATGGGTGGTATGGACTTCTAGCAAAGTCGGCCAGTTCCCCGCAAAGCATGAGCCGTCCCGATGAAACCGGGGCGGTTCTTTTAGTCAGATTTATTAACTATGCGCCTGGCTTGCCGAAGTTTAATTGGACGCAACTTGTGAGATTTAGTGCAGCCGCCACTCCGCATCAATCATCCGCATCTCGGCTGGTCCTATAAGCTTTTTGTGCACAACACGAACCTCCGCCAACGGGCCATCCAGATTCCTGCTCCAAAAATCCAGGAATTTGACAAGTCTCGGAAACCGAGGGGCAAGATCATATTCCTGCCAGATGTAGCTCTGAAGCAAGTTACGGTGATCGGGCATCCGGTAGGTGATCTCAGCCGTGGTCAAGCTCCAGCCAAGGAGTTGGCGTTGCAGATCATTCTCAAGCATCTTCCAGTCCTTTCAAAATGGGGCAACCATACCCTCTTGAAGTTTTAGACGTTGGCTTCGGCATCAGCGGCATCGTTCTTGTTGCGCTTAAGGTATCAGGGAGCGGTGCAGTGACAGACCAAGACTTGCTCAGGTTGTCCAACGACAACATAGCGTGCTGCCCCACATTGGCAGCCGCCGCGGCGTTCCGTCGATGATGCATTGTCAGACAATAGTGGAACCTCCTTGGGGGTGCGCCGTCGCTCAGTTGAGTGCTTTCGACACCCTTTCTTGTGACCGGACTGTATCGCGCTAGTAGGGCCTACGGTCGCCCCCGCAGGCCTCGCGTCCCAGAAAACTCTCCCTTAGCGGCTAGGCAGCTTGATCCTTCTTAAGCGATTGATAGACCGCAGTTTCAAAATCCATGTACGCAGAAAATGAGATCGGGTCGCCGAAAGGAAGTATCTGTGTCGCCCAGAACCCGCCAAAGCCATTTCGTCGGTCAATCCAGTAGAACAAATTGGCAAGCCCAGCCCAACCTATCGCACCTGCTGGACGCCCAGTCGGTGCTTCCTCGTCGTTGACCATGAAGGTGTACGACCATGACTTCTTCAGACCCGGAAAAAACTCCGCGTTGTTTGACAGGCTTGGAATCACGCCGGGCAGCATCACGACTTTCTGATGTGGTTGAAGACCGTTCTTAATAGCTGCCTCGACAGTTTCTGGCTTGAGTATACGACCCTTCGGTCCATCGCCGTCGTTGAGCCACATGCGGATAAACTTCATGTATTCCCCGACTGATGCATACAGGCCGTGTCCAGCCATATCGACTTCGGGATTATCGGGCAGAGCGAAGTCATCCATCGGTGTCAGCGACCCATCTTCCCCCCGGGCATGGATTGTAGCTGTCCTCGACTTCATATCGGCTGTGCGCGTGAAAGCGATGTCGTGCATGTCGAGTGGATCAAAAACACGCTCCCGCAAAACCTGTCCGAGACGCTTGCCGCGGATACCTTCAACAACCTGACCAGCCCAGTCGATGTTGGTGCCATATTCCCACTTCTCGCCCGGATCGAACAACAGTGGTGTCTTGATCGAGGCAAAGCTGCCCGTGACGACGCTAGGCTGGCCATGGTCCTTGGCAAGTCGGCTGTAGTTCTCGTTAAAGAAATCATAGCCAAAACCTGCCGTATGAAGCATCAGCATTCGCGTCGTGATTTCTCTCGTAGGGCGTCGCAATATCGGTTCGCCCTTGTCGTCGAAGCCTTCCAGCACCTGCAGCTCACCAATCGCTGGTGCGTATTGGCTAGCCGGTGCGTCGAGATCGAGCAGTCCTTCCTCAACACACTGCATTACAGCTGTGCCAGCAATGGCCTTAGTCGTCGAAAAGATGGCGAAGACGGTATCGAGAGTCATAGCTTCGCCCGTGCCCAAATTCCGCACACCTTTTGCGCCTTCATAGGTGTTGCCGTTCCGGTCTGTGACCATGGCAACCACACCGGGGACGCTGTCCTCGCCGGTAGTTACGTTCTCAAGAATATGATTGCAGGCCGCTGCAAGTGACTTGGGCATGTCTTTCTCTCCCGAGAGGATAACGTTTGATAGACGATCCAGAAGCTAACTGTAGTCCTTAAGCGGCCGCAGTTCAAACAGCGATAGAATCTGCCTGTCTCCGTCAGACCACAGAGCGGCAGGAGGTATTTCAGGTAAGTAACCGCACTCGCCGTCGAAACCGACGCAGCAAGCATCCCCCCGACAACAAGTGCAGCAGCAACCAGGCGTTTCATATGTGCCGTCCCTTCAGTTCAATCCTGACGTAGGACCAGCATTTGCCCTGTCGCCGGGTAACCCTATCCAGGCACTCAAGTCACGACCTGACCGGAATACGCCTGGGTCATCCGAAATAAATTCACGCAAGTAGTGAGCCACCTGACATTAAAGGCGGCAGAACAGTCATCAAGGAAGACAGCCTCCAGAAACAGGCTTGAGCTCCTCTTCAAAACATATGATGACAAAACCCGCGCAGAAGAATGATAGAAGCTGCGGCCACTGCGATGTACTTAGACGAAATACGTGTGTTGGTTGGTTACTCAAGTGACAGGTTATTTCGGTCGGAAATTCACGGCATCAGAAGCTTTTACAATGGCTGGAATGGGCTCGAAGCAGACCCCCAAAGTGTCCCGCGAGTACCGACATATCTACAAAACAATGCCCGAGTTTCGCGATGTTGCATCAACAGAATGGCAAGTTATCATCAGGGCTGCATAGTTACTTCCCGTGACTGAGGTTGCTGCGCCTCGAGGCGTTAAGTTGTCAATGCCATTTTGACATGTATGCTGTTTTTGAAAACCCCCACTCGCCGGTCATCCAGACCGCGCTCAAACAAATGAATCCTCGAAACTGAGACAGAAAAAAGGAACTTGATATGAAGAAGATGTTTGCCGCCCTCGCGGTCTCGTTTGGCCTCAGCCTCGGCACACAAGCCGTTGCAGAACCTGTTGCAATCGGCACATTGCCACAAGGTTCATTGGGCTTTTCCATTGCCAGTGGCCTGGCGCAAATCGCGTCTGAAAAGCAGGGCATCAATGCCCGCGCCGTTGGCCAGGGCGGATCATCGGTTTTCATTCCAGCACTCAACAAGGGCGAGATTGCATTTTCCACGTCCAACACGGTTGAAGCTGTCTTTGCCGTCACCGGCACAGGCAATTTTGAAGGCCGCCCGAACCCGGATGTACGCATTGCCGCCTTCATTCAGCCGTTCACCGTCGGCCTCATGGTATCGGCTGACAGTGACATCAAGTCTGTCACTGACCTGAAGGGCAAGCCGTTCCCCGTTGGCTACGCGCGGCAGAAACTAGTCAAGGTCATTCAGGACGCCATCTTCGCATCCGCAGGCATGTCCGAGGCAGACATCAGCGGCGTGCCGGTTGCAAACTTTGTCGAAGGCGCAAGCCTGCTGACGCAGGGCACCGTGTCCGGTGTGCTGCTGGCGCCTGGCTCTGGTGTAGTGAAGAAAAACCACGCATTGAAACCCGTCCGCTTTATCTCCGTGCCGGATGGCGATGAAGCTGCTGCGACCATGCAGAAAATGCTACCCGGCAGCTTCATACGCGAAGTGAAACCATCCAAGCGCCTGCCTGAAATAGCAGAAGCGGTAAATCTCGTAGGCTATCAATATGCCCTGCTCACCAACAAGGACGTCAGCGAAGACACCGTTTACAAGATGGTCAAGGCAATCCATGAGAACAAGGAAGCACTGATCGGCACCCACGGTTCGTTCCGCGGCTTTGACCCCAGCAAGATGGCGACAAAGGCTGATGGCGTAGAGTTCCACCCCGGTGCCATCAAGTTCTACAAGGAAGCCGGTATCTGGGAATAAGATACCTGCCATGACGGCGGACGAAAGCACCACAAGGGATTGGGCACCGTCAACCGCCGGTGTCCTGTCAAATTTTTTGGTATTGCTGACTATTGGCTGGGCATCTGGGCTTCACAGAACACTGCAGATCCAAGTTTATACCGAGCAGTTTCTGGCTCTGACGCTTGCCATGGCGCTGGCCCTGACATTCCTGACCAAGCGGTCACAGCTTTTACCAGTTGTGGACTGGGTGCTGGCAGGCTTTGCGCTGGCTGGCGGATGCTGGCTGGCCATTGCCTATCCGTGGTTGTCAATTGAATCATCCATCGACCCAGCCGTCGGACTGCCCGCTGCCATCCCATTGCTTGTTACGCTGGTTGAAGCCTTGCGCCGCACTGCCGGGTGGCCACTCACCATCATCATTTCCGGATTTCTCACCTATGGCTATTTCGGCAATCTGGCGTCGGGCGAGTTTCAGGCACTGTCAATCACACCGGAACGGCTAACTGTACAACTGGCGCTGGACACAAACGGCGTGCTTGGAACGCCCTTATTGATTGCCGCCACAGTGGTTGTCGTGTTCGTCGCCTTTGGCCGCCTTCTGGAGCATTTTGGCGGCGCAGACTTTTTCACCCGCCTTGCTGCCATAGCCATGGGCCGGTATCGCGGCGGCGCAGCCAAGGTATCCATCCTTGCCTCCTCGCTGTTTGGCTCCATATCCGGCAGCGCCGTTTCGAACGTAGCCACAACCGGTGTTGTCACCATACCGCTAATGAAACGCTCCGGCTTTAAGGCGCACACCGCCGCAGGAATTGAAGCCGTCGCCTCCACTGGCGGGCAGCTCATGCCGCCTGTTATGGGGGCATCCGCCTTTCTCATGGCAGAGTTTCTGGAAATTCCGTATTCGCAGGTCGTCGTGGCAGCGCTTGTGCCCGCAATTCTATACTATCTCGCCCTGTTTCTGCTGGCAGACCTTGTCGCCGCGCGTGACAATATTGGCGGTATCAGCAGCCAGTCTCTGGATGACAGCACATCACTGTCTCGCGGCTGGCCGTTCCTGCTGCCGTTTGTGGCCCTTGTTGTTGCGCTGTTTGTCCTGAACTATCAACCCGCCATGGCAGGTCTGATTGCCGGCGTTGTGTTGCTAGCGGTTGCGCCGTTCATGCCCAACGGGTTTTCACTGCTCAAGCCTGCCAGCCTGTGGCATGCGATTGGCCAGTCCGGCAAGGCGCTATCTCAAATCATAGTCATCACCGCAGCTGCTGGTATTGTAATTGGTGTCCTTAACGAAACCGGCCTCAGCTTTGGTTTGACAAGCTCTCTTGCCCGCCTCGCAGGCGACAGTGTCATTGCACTGCTTGTACTGGCTGCGTTGATTTCCATTGTGCTTGGCATGGGCATGCCCACCATTGCGGTATATGTCTTGCTTGCAGCACTTGTTGCTCCTGCCCTGGTCCGCCTTGGAATAGAGCCCATCGCCGCCCACCTGTTCGTTCTATATTTCGGCATGATGAGCATGATCACTCCTCCGGTTGCCATTGCAGCATTTGCAGCAGCAACCTTGGGTGAGTCAGACCCAATGCGAACCGGTTTCGAAGCCATGAAGTTCGGCTGGCCAGCTTATGTGCTGCCATTTGCCTTTGCCATCAGCCCCGCGTTGATCCTCAATGGCACCAGCATTGCCGAAGCGGCGATTGCCATTGCACTGGCAGCCGGTGGCATCTTTGCCGTCTCTGCAGCGATTGTTGGCTATGCGCACAAGCCCTTGAACCCGCTAATGCGGGCAGTGGTACTACTCGTCGGTTTGACGCTCATTGGCTGGCCGCTCCTGACCTTGATGTAGCACCTGGATTTCATCCGGGAGCAGGAAAGAAGACTCTGACAGTGGCATGGCCAACAGGTTTGCTGGCTTGCGGAAACTACACAGGACCAGAGCCACACCTTGGCAGTGGTCGGCCGCCATCAGCATACGCGAACATCACCACGATCTCATCCAAACGCGGTGCGTCCGCAACGCACAGCGTCATCGTGTCGAAATGATCGAAGGACCAGGCCTCGTCCTTGTGACCCAATGGCATGTCGAGTGACGTTCCAGCTGCGGCTAATTTGACATTTGAAGAGATAACAGCCTTTCCGCCGCCGACCGCTGCACGCATCGGCTTGCCGAGCATACCTATGCCCCGTGTACCACCGATCACCAGTACCCGCCTTTCCGTGAAATCAAATTGCATTGAATCTCCTCCGATCCGCTGATCTGAAAATCTTTCTGAACTGTATCTTGCCAGAAATTTGGAAGTACAAGAACTTAATTGGACGATACGAGATCGACGACTGCTGCTGGCACAAAATTGCCGTTTGTAGTTGCTGGGCGAAGGTCTTAAAAGGGCTCAGTGCGGAACTTCGCTGCGATGCAGTGTAGATCGTGCGAGTTTCGATTGGGCCAGATGGCAGCTCAGTGGACTTTGTTGTCATTGGACTATGGCCACTCAACAACCGCTTCTGACTCACTACAGACATTGAGCACTTGCCGTTAGATAAGTCGAGCTCTTCTGGCGTCACGCCATATCATCTGCAATGATTGCAAGTGATCGATGAGGGTGAACGATGACCAATGAAGTCAAAAGCTGGTTGGAAGGTCTGGGTCTGAGCGAACACATGCAAGCGTTCGTCGATAATGAAATCGACCTTGAGGCTGCCCGAGAACTCAATGAGCAAGACCTGCGTGAGCTGGGACTGGCCATGGGGCCACGTAAGAAGCTTCTACGGGCCATCGCGGCTCTAAATGACAGCCAGCTGGGCACTAGGCAAAACGCTGACGCCGAAACTCAACTGAAACAACAACCCGAGATCGCAAAGCTTGGTGAGCGACGGCAGGTCACTGTGCTATTTGCGGATATCTGTGGTTATACGAAGCTGTCGGGCGAGATGGATGCCGAGACCACTCATGCCATGCTGACCGCCTATTTCGATGCAGTTGACGCGATTATCGAAGATTTTGGTGGCAGCGTTGATAAGCATATCGGAGACAGCGTCATGGCTGTCTTTGGGGCACCTGTTTCCCATGGCAATGATCCCGAACGTGCCGTTCGCGCCGCGGCTGCGATTCACGAGGCAATGCCAGCGGTATCACAAGCAGCTGGCCTCAATATCAATGTTCACATCGGCGTAGCAAGTGGCCAGGTTGTGGCAAGCGGGGTTGGTGCTAACGAGAGCTACACGGTCACGGGTGAGTCCGTGAACTTGGCCTCCCGGCTCACCGATGAGGCAGGGCCAAATGAAACCTTTGTTTCTGAGACAGTCATGCAGGCGGTTGAAAGCAAGTGCCGCGCGGAGGACCTTGGAAACCGCTCACTAAAGGGAATTGCGAAACCGGTACGCGCATTCAAAGTTTTTGAGTTAACCGGTTCGGACAGTCGAAAAAGTTCCCGGCCATTCGTCGGGCGGCAGGCAGAACTGCAGCAACTCAAGGCTGTCCTTGAAGCTTCCGCAGAGATGCAAGCTGGACATGTAATCTACCTGCGTGGTGAGGCCGGTATCGGCAAGACCCGGATCACTGAAGAAATCGAGAAAGTGGCCTCGGAGAAAGGCTTTCAGCCTCACCGTGCGCTGGTTCTGGATTTCGGCGCAGGCAAAGGCCAGGATGCCATTCGATCACTAACTCGCAGTCTGCTTTCCGTGACTTCATCATACAGTGAAGCGGAACTAACGTCCGCTGTCGAAAAAGCACTCAGGGACAAAATCATCGGCAGGGATCAGGTTGTGTTCCTGAATGATCTGTTGGATTTGCCGCAACCTTCCGAGCTCCGTTCTCTCTTCAGTGCCATGGAAAACACCCGACGCAATCAGGGGAAGTGCGAAACCGTTGCCAGCATCGTCACGCATATAAGTCAGAACAAGAAGCTCTTGCTAATTGTCGAGGACATTCATTGGGCCGACAAGCTAGTCCTTGATCATCTTGCAGTACTGACGAAAGCAATCACGGAATACCCTGTCGTTCTCACTGTGACATCTCGTCTTGAAGGAGATCAGGTCGACGACGTTTGGAGGGCAACGACCGGCTCAACACCGATCATCACAGTCGATTTGCGTCCATTGCGTCGTACTGACGCTATTGCTTTGGCATCTAAGTTCTTCGACGCCACCGACAAGTTTGCAAAATCCTGTGTCGAACGGGCTGATGGAAACCCACTGTTTCTTGAGCAGTTGTTACGTGGAGCAGAAACGGCGACTGAGGATGCCGTCCCCGGATCGATCCAAAGCATCGTTCAAGCCCGCGTAGATGCTCTGGACCCACCCGACAAATTAGCCGTTCAGGCTGCAGCGATTCTTGGTCAGAAATTTACGCTCGAGGCTCTCCGGCATGTCATTGAGAATAAGACATATGACTGTAAGTGCCTCATTGACCGCTATCTGATCCGACCAGACGGTGATGCCTTACTGTTTGCGCACGCGCTAGTCAGGGATGGTGTCTACAGTTCCTTGTTAAAGACCAATCAGAACAAGCTTCATGGAAAGGCTGCTGACTGGTATCGCGAACGTGATCTAATTCTTTACGCCCAGCATCTTGACCGAGCGAGAGATCCGACGGCAGCCAAAGCCTATTTTTTCGCCTCACAAAACCAAGCTGAGGCCCTTCACTTTGAAAGTGCGATAACGCTGTGCCACAGAGGATTGGAGTTGGCCGTTGAGAGGCCCGATCTCTGTGATCTCAACTGTGCATTGGGTGACGCACTGCTCAACACACGAGCAACCGAACAAGCAATCGAGGTATTTGAAGCGGCAGCTGGATGTGCGCCGGACAATCAACGCAGAGCCAAGGCTTTGAGTGGGCTTGCTGCGGCACTTCGCGTTGCTGATCGCCAGGCTCCAGCATTTGAGGCACTCGACGAAGCCCAGCAACTTGCAACTCGTGAGGGGTTAGCCTCCGAACTCGCTTACATCCACTACCTTCGTGGCAACCTTTGTTTCCCATTGGGTCGTATTGATGATTGTATGATCGAGCACGAGAAATCTTTGCAGCTTGCGGAGAAAATCCAATCCCCAGAGGCTCAAGCAAGAGCGCTGAGCGGACTTGCCGATGCGCACTACCTCCGGGGCCACATGAAAACGGCCTGTGAACGGTTTAAGGCTTGTGTCGAGCTTTGTCAGCAACACGG
>Ga0316190_10004039_pt1 | contig 10659 bp, 10 predicted proteins | sample Eddworburrow2_MG_FD_204929 | JGI IMG/M metagenome (GOLD analysis project Ga0316190, IMG submission 204929) | Coastal sediment microbial communities from Maine, United States - Eddy worm burrow 2 | ecosystem: Environmental > Aquatic > Marine > Coastal > Sediment | place: USA: Maine | collected... | reverse complement strand
GCAAACAGCGCCATCAACACCAGCAGCACCACGACACCAAATGCAAACAGCGCCACCCGGTCTTCGCAAAACCGCCACCACAGATCCCGCCATGGTGATATGGCCTTGGACGCGTCGCCCGTCAGCGGTTTCATGACAGGATCACTCATGCTGCTCCCCCTCTGCGCAGGCGCGGGTCGAGAAGCGCGTAGACCAGATCGACAACCAGGTTGATGGTCACGAACAGTCCTGCGGTCAGCATCAGGTAGGCCATCATCACGGGTCGGTCGAGATTCTTGATGGAATCAATGATCAGCTTGCCGACGCCGGGCCACGAAAAGATGGTCTCGGTGACCACCGCGAAAGCAAGCGTCGAGCCCAGTTCGAGCCCGAACACGGTGACGATCGGAATCGAGATCAGTTTCAGCACATGGCGTGTCATGATGGTCCACTCCGACAGACCGGCGGCACGGGCAAACTTCACCGTATCACCCAGCATGACTTCACGTGTGCCCGCTCGCGCCAGCCGTATCATGATGGCGAGCTTGAACAGCGCCAGGTTGATGGCAGGCAACACCAGATGCGACCAGCCGTTCAGCGTCAGGAAACTCCAGGACGTACCGAACAGCTCAGCCGTATCGCCACGCCCGCCGGATGGCAGCCAGCCAAGCTCAACGGCAAAAGTAAGGATCAGGATCAGACCGACCCAGAATGTCGGTACTGAAAACCCGAGGATCGATACGGCCATGATGATGCGTGATGACAAGGCATCGGGCCGGTAGCCGGCCAACATTCCAAGGGGCACACCGATGAACAAGGCGCCAAGCACCGAAACCAGCACGAGCTCAATGGTTGCCGGCAGGCGGCCGGATATCAGGTGCAGCACCGGTTCATTGTAGATGTAGGAGCGGCCCAGATCACCCTGCAGCAGATTCCGGATATAGTAGAAGTACTGTTCGACAACCGGCCGGTCGAGACCAAAGCGGGCAATGGTGCGTTCACGAACGTCCTGCGTCGCTTCGGGCGGGATCAGTATCTCCAGCGGGTTGCCGATGGAATAGATGCCGGCGAACACGATCACTGACATCACTGCCATCACGACAATGGCCTGCAGCAGTCGCTGGATGATGAAACCTGACATCGATGCCGCAATATCCGTATCTGAGAGGTGCGGGATACTCCAGCCGGAGCATCCCGTCTATTCATGCTATTTCGCAGGCTTGATGAAGTATGCCAGCGTTTCCTCGTCTGCACGCGGCGTGATGACGACCTTGTCGGCACGGCCTGCCCAGACGGACTGAAGAACCACAATAGAGATATAGGCACGATCTGCCATGGTTTTCTCCATTGCCTGTTCGAACAGCGCCCGGCGCTTGTCGGCATCCGCTTCCTGCACGCCTTCCTGCAGCAGCTTGTCAACTTCTTCGTTGAGATAGCCGATACGGTTGAACGCACCCATCTTCACTTCTTCATTGGGTGAATGCGCCAGTGATCCAAGTGTATACGAAGCTTCGCCGGTGAGCGTTCCCCAGCCGTTCATGAACACTGAGTATTCCTTGCGCGCCTGGGTCGGGAAATACACCGTTTTCGAGATCGCGTTGACATTGGTATCAATGCCGATCTGGGCAAACATCTGGCCGAGGCCTTCGCAGATTGCACCATCGCCCGGCAACCGGTCATTGGTGCAGTGCAGGTCGATCTGGAAGCCGTCGGGATAGCCGGCCTCTTTCAGGAGCGCCTTGGCCTTGTCCACATTGTATTCTGGGGTCGGGATTTTTTCGGATGACCCGAAGAAGCCCAGCGGCATCATCTGGTTGGCCGGTTTACCGAGCCCTTCCAGAACCACATCCACCATGGTCTGGCGGTCGATGGCGATATCGATCGCTTCGCGCACCCGTGCATCGCGCAACGGGTTCTTGTCCAGTTTGCTGCCGTCCTTGGCACGCACCTTTGGCGTGACCTCACGCTGATCGAGCTGCAGGTTCATCACGTAGACAGAGTCACCAAGGAATGTCTTGATTTTCGGATCGGTGCCGAGCGACAGATAGTCTGCCGAAGACACATAGTTGATCACGTCGACGTCACCCGCCTTGAGCGCAGCCAGCCGGGATGAGTCATCCGAAATTTCACGGCGAACCACCTTTTCCCAATGTGCAGCACCGCGCCAGTAATCGTCAAACCGCTCCAGGACCAGGCTGCCCTTGGGCTCCCACGACACATATTTGAAGGGTCCGGTTCCAATAGTTGCCTTGCCGGAATTGAAACCTTCGGCACTTGTCTCGGAAGTTGAGTAGTCCTTGGCCGCCTCGGACGACACGATGAACAGACGTACGAAATCATAGGGCAGCGTCGCTGCCGTCCCATCGGTATGGATATGGATGGTGTAGGGATCCACAATCTCAACCTGCTTTACACGGCGAACATAAATCTCGGTCGTCGTGGGTCCGGTCACTTTGGGAATCCGGTCGATGGAGAATTTTACATCCTCTGCATCGAAGGTGGAACCGTCATGGAATTTAACCCCTTCGCGCAGCTTGAACTCCCAGGTATCTGCATCAACTGCCTTCCAGGATGTCGCGAGACCGGGTTCAAGCTGCAGGTCATCGCCGGTCCACACCAGCGGATCGAAAATATGCTTTACCGCATCGGCCTGCGGTCCCAGTGCGGAGTAATGCGGGTCCATTGATTCAGGGCCCCCACGCACACCAACCGTGAGTGTTTCAGCACTGGCGGCAACGGCGGACATGCCCATCACACTGGCCAGAACGAGTGAATAGATCGTCTTTTTCATGGAGTGATCCCCTTGATTCGGATACAAATTCAACCTCGCAAGCACCAAAAATAAATACTTCAATTTGGAACTTGTTTCATAAAAGGTGCTGCGCCATGCTGTCCGCGTCAAGAGAAAAATAGATGGCCTCGCATTTCCACATGGATTGATAGATGCTCAAACCCGACCTGAAACAATGCACTCCCGTTGAGGTTGCAGGACTGCCCGACACGGGCGCGCATGACGAGATGACGAGGGTCAAGCTGTGGCAGAACCCGTGCTGGTTCACCTATCGGCTGAACTATCTGGCCTTGCGCTACAACGTACCGCTGTATGCCTGGGTGGAAGAGCACCATGGCCTGTCGCGACCCGAATTCGTGGTCATTTTTTCGCTCGGCCTGCTGGACGGCGCCTATGCCCGCGACATCAGCGCATCCTCCGGCTTTCCGCAAAACACACTCAGCCGGGCGATCCATAAACTCAACCGCCTGCGACTGATATCCCGCACGCCGGACGCCGACGACGGGCGGAGGTTCATACTGTCACTGACACCTGCTGGTCGCGCCCTGTTCGATGAATCACTACCGCGCTTTGTGTCGTTTGAGCATATGATGCTGGATGCGCTGGATCATGAAGAACAGCAGCAACTTTCAACCTTGATGGCCAAAATGGTGCTGGCATCTCCGCAATGGCCAGACACACTCGACGACCAACAACACAACAATGGGGGACAGGCCGATGCGCGTCGCTGACATGAACTGGTCCGATATGGAAAAGCAGATTGCACGCGATGACCGTTGCATCCTGCCCATCGGCTCAACCGAACAACACGCACAACTCTCGCTGTGCGTGGACGCTATTCTGGCAGAACGGGTTGCAACCGAGGCTGCAGAAATGGTCGGCGTTCCGGTCTTCCCCGTCATGCCCTACGGACTTGCCCCCTACTTTGCGGATTTCCCCGGCACGGTTACCCTGCGTGTGGAAACCCTGTTGGCGGTGGTGCGTGATGTAATGGCATCGTTTTCGCGCATAGGGTTTCGCCGCGTGCTGATTGTCAACGGCCATGGCGGCAACCAGCCTGCCGGTGCCGTTGCCAATGAACTGATGATCGATCACCCGGACATGAACATCAAGTTTCACAACTGGTGGAACTCGCCGCAGGTCTGGGCCCATGCACAAGAGATAGATACATCCGGCAGTCATGCCAACTGGATGGAGAATTTTCCGTGGACCCGGCTGGCTCATGCCGCCGCCCCTCAACACATCAAGGACGCCATGGACCTGACGGCCCTGAAGGCAGCCGCGCCTGCAACTGCCAAACAAATGCTCGGCGACGGCAGTTTTGGCGGGCCCTATCAGAAGGACGACGCAACCATGCTGGCGCTATGGCAGACCGGCGTGGACGAAGTTCGCCAGGCACTCGACGGGCCATGGCCGAAACTTCAGCAGGAGTAAGGTGAATGGATGATCCCATCCTGATCTGGGGTGCGGGCGCCATTGGCGGCACTCTCGGCGCTTACTGGGCGCGGGCAGGCGAAAATGTCGTGATGGTCGATATCGTCCCCGAGCATGTACAGGCCTGCCGCACCGGTGGTTTGTCGATCAGCGGCCCCGTCGAGACCTTCACCCAGATCATCCCGTCAGTTACGCCAGACGAACTTGAAGGGCGTTTCTCGCGCATAATTCTGGCCGTCAAGGCCCAGGCAACAGAGGCCGCCGCGACAGCCCTGGCGCCTCACCTGGCAGATGATGGCTACGTCTTGTCGGCCCAGAACGGCCTCAACGAATTGACCATCGCCGGCATTGTCGGCGAGGAGCGCACAATGGGTGCCTTTGTCAATTTCGGTGCTGACTGGCATGGACCCGGCGACATCCTGTTCGGCAACCGCGGCGCGGTGGTCGTGGGTGAAGTGGATGGCAGTGTTCGCGATCGGACCCGCGACATGCACCGCCTGCTCTCGATTTTTGAACCTGATGCGATGCTGACGCCGGACATCTGGTCCTATTTGTGGGGCAAGCTCGGCTATGGCGCCATGCTGTTTGCCACCGCACTGACACCTCAGTCGATGACCGAGAACTTTGCCGATCCCGCCCGGGTTCCGGCCTTCATCGCACTGGGACGCGAAGTGATGGACGTGGCAGCAGCCCGCGGTGTCATACCGACCGGCTTCAACGGCTTCGACCCGCACGCCTTCATGGCCGATGCCGGCGATGCTGACGCGCGGGCCTGCATCGCCCGGCTGGCCGACTTCAACAGCACGACCGCCAAGACCCACAGCGGCATCTGGCGCGATCTGGCGGTACGCAAGCGGCGTACCGAAGTCGATCCGCAGATCGGCATCATTTGCGAACTGGGCCGGACTGCCGGCGTGCCGACACCGGCGCTGGACGCCGTCAAGCAGTTGATCAATGACATTGAGGCCGGACGCCGCGAACAATCGGCTGGAACATTTCAGGAGCTGATAGATCGATGCAGCTAGACTTCAACACCAGGACGGTGCTGGTCACCGGCGCGGCCCAGGGCATCGGCCGGACAATCGCTGAAGCTTTTGCAGCGTCTGGCGCTACGGTTGTTGTGACCGACATCAATGACAAGGGTCTTGCAGACACTGCCGATCAGCTTGGGCTTACCGCACACGCCCTTGACCTGTCCGACAGATCAGCCGTGCACGGCTTCATCGCTTCGCTCAAGCGCGGTCCAGACATTGTTGTCCACGCTGCCGGCGGTACCCGTGGTCAGGCTGGCCGCCCCATCGAGGAAATTGACGAAGCAGACTGGCGCAGTATTTTTGCGGCAAACACGGACGCTTTTTTCTGGCTGGCACAAGCTTGTGCGCCGGCCATGAAGTCGAACGGCACAGGGCGACTGATCGCCATCGCCTCAGGCGCCGGGCTGCGCCCATCGCTGACCGGCATTCAGGCCTATACCGGTGCCAAGCACGCTCTCGTCGGCCTCGTGCGCCAGCTCTCCTGGGAACTGGGCCCGGCAGGCATCACGGTCAATTCGGTTGCGCCCGGCTTTGTTCGCTCCAACCCGACTACCGAGCGGCAGTGGGAGGCGATGGGCAAGGACGGCCAGCAGCGACTGATCGAGACCATCCACACCCACCGGCTCGGCAGCGCCGAAGACATTGCTGCAGCGACTTTGTTTCTGGCCAGTGAACAGGCAGGCTGGATTTCCGGACAGGTACTGTCGGTCGACGGGGGCCGCTCGTGAGCGACCCTGTCCTTGACCACCTGCTGGGCGATCATGATGGCATCGTCAGTCGTCTCATCGAGTATGCGCGGATACCGTCGGTCAGCACCGATCCAGCTTATGCCAGCGGCATGGCTGCAGCACGCAAACTGCTCATTGACCGCCTAGAGGCTGCAGGCTTCAACAATGTGCAGGAGATCGCGGCAGGCGGACATCCGGCGATCTACGCGGAGTGGCTCGGCCTGCCCGGCGCGCCGACCTATCTGGTCTACGGCCACTATGATGTCCAACCACCCGATCCGCTGGACAAATGGCACTCACCACCCTTCGATCCGCAAATACGCGATGATCGCCTCTATGGCCGCGGTGTATCAGATGACAAGGGACCGGCGTCCATCGCTCTGGAAGTCCTGTTCGCCTATCTGGCTGTCGAAGGCCGCCTGCCGGTCAACATCAAGGTATTGCTGGAAGGCGAAGAGGAAGTCGGCAGCGCTACCCTGCCGGCCATTCTCGACCAACATGCGGACCGGTTGCGTGCCGAAGCGGTGATTTCTGCCGACGGAGCCCGCTGGCGGGCCGACCTGCCCAGCGTCAATACCGGATCACGCGGCAACATGGCGTTTGAACTTGCCCTGCGCACCGCATCGAAAGACCTGCATTCAGGCCGCTTTGGCGGTGCCGTGCCCAATGCGGCACATGTACTGGCCAGCCTTGTCACCGGATTGCATTCACCGGACGGCAGGGTAACTGTTGACGGGTTCTATGACGGCATCGACGATCTCGACGAAACCACCCGCGCCGACATCAAAAACCTGCCGTTTGACGAAGCTGGCTTTTTTGCGGCAATCGGGTCTGTGCCGTTTGGCGAGGAGGGATTTACGACACTTGAGCGGCTCTGGCTGCGGCCGACGCTGGAGATCAATGGCATGTGGGCCGGCTATACCGGCGAAGGCGGCAAAACCGTTACACCCGCCGAAGCCTTTGCCAAGATTACGACACGGCTTGTGCCGGGTCAGGACCCGGCCCATGTGGCGCAGGCTCTGCAGCGCCATTTCGAGACCGCCTGCCCCGCCGGCACCACTATCCATTTTACGTCCCGCGAAGTCGGCAATGCGGCGTATCTGGTGCCGCCGGACCTGCCACTGTTGCAGGCGGTCGAAGACGCCATTGAGGACGCCCTTGGAGCACGACCTGTTCGTGTCCGGGTCGGCAGCACCTTGCCGCTGTCGGACATGATCAAGCGCGCACTCGGCATCGACACGGTGACACTGTCGTTTTCAACGGCAGATGAGGATTTTCATTCCCCCAACGAGTTCTTCAGGCTGTCGGCAATCAAGGAGGGGATGACGGCATGGGTGGCGCTGTTGCGCAAGCTGGGCCGCCAACAATCATGAGGAGAAGCGGCCTACTCGCGGGGCTTGCCAAGCAGCTGCGCGACCAGCAACAGGCCTGATGAAATGGCGATCATGATGGTGGATATCGCCGCAATGGTCGGGTCAATCTGATCGCGCAAGGCATTGAACATGTTTCTGGTCAGTGTTGAATTGTCACCGCCGGAAACAAATAGCGCCACGATCACCTCGTCAAACGAGGTCAGGAAGGAGAGCAGCGCTGCGGTGATAACGGAAAACCTGATCTGCGGCAGTGTGATCGCCATGAACGCCGTCAGCCGCGATGCGCCCAGGCTGCGGGCCGCCATCTCCTGGTTCATGTCATAACTCCTGAACGCGGATGATACGACGATCAGGACCAGCGGCAGGGCCAGAATTGTATGGGCAACGACGAGACCTGCCAGGCTGTTGACCATCTTGATCTGCACATAGACATAAAACGCACCGATGGCGATCAGGATGACCGGGATCATGATCGGGGTGATCAGAAAGATGAATACCAGCCGGGACCATTTGTGCTGCGACACATACAGCCCGTAGGCCGCCATGGTGCCGAGCGGCGTGGCCAGCAGTGTGGTCAGCAGACCTGCCTTCAGGGACGTCCAGGTGGCATCCATCCAGGCAATCGAGCCGAAATAGGTTTCATACCATCTCAGCGACCATTCACGCGGCGGAAACTCAAGATACTGGGAAGCCGAAAACGACATCGGGATCACCAGCAGTGTCGGCACCACCAGCAGGAACATGATGATCGCCGCAAGCACATACAGCCACAGTCTCTGGCCATGGGTGATCTGGGTATCGGAGGCAGGCCGCTTCAACCAGTTCATGGGTTCAGTGCCCCCCGCCCAGTACATTGTTGAGCGGCAGCAGTTTTGACGCCACATACAGGATCACCAGCGTCACGACCAGCAACACCACGCCCAGCGCGCTTGCCGCGCCCCAGTTGAAAAACAGCTCGATATTGTTGGTGATCTGGTTTGACACCATGATGACCTTGCCGCCGCCGAGCACGGCAGGCGTCACAAAAAACCCGAGGCACAGGACAAACACGATCAGTGAACCGGCAAACAACCCCGGCAGTGAAAGCGGGAAAAACACCTGCCAGAACGATTGTGCCGGCCTGGCGCCCAGATTTGACGCTGCCTTGAGATAGTCGGGATCGATTGCCTTCATGGAACTGTACAGCGGCAACACCAGGAACGGCAGCATGATGTGAACCATGCCGATCAGCGTGCCTGTGAGATTGTGCACCAGGGCAAGCGGTTCGCTCCACAAACCCGCCTCGATACCCCAATTGTTGATCAGGCCCTTGCGTTGCAGCAACACCAGCCAGGCATAGGTACGCACCAGCAGCGACGTCCAGAACGGCAGCAGCACCGCCAGCATGCAGATGTTGGCCGCCCGCGACGGCAACTGCGACAGGAAGTAGGCCAGCGGGTATCCGATGGCGATGCAGATTGCCGTGGTCAGCAGGGAGACCTTGAACGTGGTGACAAAAATACGCCCATAGGATTTGCTTTCCAGCATCCGGGCATAGTTCTCCATCGAGAACGTACCTTCGCTGCCGATAAAGGACAGATAGAACAACCAGCCCACCGGCAACACCATGACGACCAGAACCAGAACCAGCGCCGGGGCCGACAGACCGAGCAGCACCCACTTCTCACGCGCAGCATGTTGTCTCAGCAAATTCTCATTGGGATTGGCCGGCAGGCTGACACTGCTCATGATGCGGTCTTCTCAGCGGCTTCATCGATGACGACCGTGTCGTCAGGGTGCAGGCCGAGCGTGATGTCATCGCCGATGGCAATGTTTTCAATTGCCGCCCCTGTCCGCGTACCTGCCCGCACCGTCACTTCGGTGCCGTCGGCAAGACAGGCATACATCAACGACGTGTCGCCCTGATAGACCAGTTCCCTGACAGTCGCTGTAAACAGGTTCATGTTTTTGCCGGCAGCACGGCTGGTGATCACCAGCCGTTCAGGACGAAGGATCAAGGCCGGCTTGCCGGCACCGCCGGACCAGCCGGGCGCCTTGATCACATCTCCCCCGAAGGTGAGCTGGCCGTTTTTCATGCCCAGTTCGAGAAACGTCGACTCGCCGATAAAGTCGGCGACAAACCGGTTGGCTGGCCGGTCATAGATGGCGCGCGGCGTATCCAGCTGCATCAGCCTGCCATGATTGATCACCGCTATCCGGTCCGACATGGTCAGCGCCTCTCGCTGATCATGGGTGACATAGACCGTCGTCATGCCAAGCTTTTCATGCAGGTGGCGCAGTTCGATCTGCATGTGCTCGCGCAGTTTCTTGTCGAGTGCCGAAAGCGGTTCATCCATCAACAGAATGCGTGGTGAAAACACGATGGCGCGCGCCAGGGCCACACGTTGCTTCTGGCCGCCGGAAAGCTGGTTGATGCGGCGTTCGCCATAGCCAACCAGCTGCACGGTCTCCAGTGCCTCGTTGACCCGGTCTGCGATCTCTGCCTTGCCGACCTTGCGCAGTTTGAGCGGAAAGCCGACATTGGCGGCGACATCCATGTGGGGAAACAGCGCATAGCTTTGAAACACCATACCGACATCGCGCTTGTGCGGCGGCGTCAGGATAATCTCGTTATCACCAAACCGGATGCTGCCATGATCCGGCCTGGTGAAGCCTGCCAGCGCCATCAGCAGTGTTGTCTTGCCGGAACCGGACGGGCCAAGCAGTGTGAGAAACTCACCGCGTTTGACTTCAAGATCCACATTGTCGAGGGCGTACACGTCGCCGTACCGCTTGGTGACCTGTGAAATGGAGATCGGCAACGCGCCTGATTGGGACATGTTGTGCAAGTTCCGCTGTGTTAAGTGTAAATCTGCCTGGCGAAGGGATGATGCCGATTGGCACCATCCCTTGCCGTGGATTTAAACGAGGGGCTATTCGGTCAGCATGTCCTGGTACAGGGCAGACGCCTTCTGCTCCCACTTCGCATACCATTCCAGGCTGATCGGCAGCTGCAGTTTCGCATTGTCGGGGTGCGACGGCATCTGGCGGGCCAGCGCATCATCGATCACACCGAGATCATAGGCAGCCTTGTTGGTCGGCCCGTAGGTGATGTGCAGCGGCAGGTTTGCCTGCAGTTCAGCTTTGGAAATCTCGGCCAGGAACTTCATGGCCGTATCCTTGTTCTTCGCACCTTTCGGAATGGCGAAGCAGTCATAGTCCAAAAGCGCCTGGTTGAATGAGTAGGAGACCTTTGCCCCATCCTTCTTGGCGACATCGAAACGGCCATTCCAGCCGGTTGTCATGTCAACTTCACCGTCTTTCATCAACTGGGCATGCTG
>Ga0316190_10004038_pt1 | contig 10662 bp, 11 predicted proteins | sample Eddworburrow2_MG_FD_204929 | JGI IMG/M metagenome (GOLD analysis project Ga0316190, IMG submission 204929) | Coastal sediment microbial communities from Maine, United States - Eddy worm burrow 2 | ecosystem: Environmental > Aquatic > Marine > Coastal > Sediment | place: USA: Maine | collected... | reverse complement strand
GAGGAGACGGTAGAGTCACTTAGTAGATGTATGCACAGCGATACTCACGAGATGCTTTCTCTTCCATCTATCCCCACCTAATACAGTATGTATAGATTTATGAGAGTATTGGTTTTTTTTGATTTGCCCGTTGCAGATAAAGAGAGAAGAAAGCGCTATACGGAGTTTCGTCGCTTTTTGTTAAACGACGGATACGATATGTTGCAATACTCTGTCTATGCGAGAGTATGTCGCGGACTAGATGGCGCCAAAAAACATATAAATCGACTAGAGTCGCACCTACCTCCAGAGGGCGCAGTGCGCAGCATGATGGTCACTGACAAACAATATTCAGACATGCATACCCACCTAGGAGACGCCACAACACAAGAAAAAGCACTACAAGACACTCTTTTCACTTATATTTAATGAAAAATATGCAAAAATATATCTCCATTTGGATCAGCACAACAGGCCGAACGAGTCGGCCGATTATACCAAGTCTTTAGATTGAAGGAAATAAAGACATCGTTAAGATAGAGTGTTCATCTTAGCAGTTAGCACTTCCTGTCAAAACAACTGCGTGCAAATTTGCTTTGCAAAAGCTAGAGAATGGCAATTGTAGAAGATGGCATTGAAGACTCCTCATCTGCTGTGTAGGTTTATACACAAGCGTAATAAATTTAGCACATTTCATGGTGGGTCTCCTGCTATGATGAACGTCTATAACCAAAACGATTGCATGTGAAAAATATTCTTATTATTGCCATAAATTATGTCAGAGGAGTGGGGGTGTCAGTGGGCACTATGTTTGGCCTACTTACCATAACGCTTCTTTTACTTGTTGGAGCTGTTTTTCTAATGCCCAATGACCAGAAGACGCAGACTGTGGCCGACTCCACCCTGAACAAGAACGACAATCCAAGCGACACAGATACGAATAAAGGCAAGTCATCGACAACAACCCAACCCGATAGCAACGATCAACTGTTCAGTCAGCTCCTCGGAGTCAGCCCGACAGTAACACCGTCTCCAACTCCAGCAGCGAGTTCAGATCCGACACCAACTCCCTCACCGAATCCTACCTCCACCCCAACTCCCAGCCCGACACCAACCCCCACTCCCGAGGAAGAAGTTTTGCCCGATGGCTTTCCAACAGACAGTGATACTGGTCCGTTATCGCCGCCCTCAAAAACGTATAGTGCTGCCGATGCAGCGCTGTATGGCGAGTCAGTGACTGGCGAGTATCGCATTACAGTAGCGGGAACAGTGCTTGATGGCTATACGTTCGACCAGTGCATTGGTATTTACGCCGATAATGTTGAAATACTTAATTCAGTCATTAATTGCAACAACGAGATTAGTGCTGTTTGGGTGCGTTCTGGTACTGGCGCAGTCATTCAGCGTAATACTATTATCGGCACGCCATCTGGCGTGCCAAGCGCTGCGGGTGTTTTTTGCAGTGATTGCACTGTTCGACTTAATAACATCTCACAAACTGCCGATGCGGTAAAAACAAGTGAAAATTCTCTCATAGAATATAACTATTTTGGGCAGTTGCGTGGTGATTCCCTGCCGGCTCCAAATGGTACGCACAACGACGGCATTCAGTTTCAAAGTGGCGACACCGTCACTATTCGCCTTAATACATTCAACAACGACTGCGATATTACTACGGCGCAAGGAGGCGGTTGCAACACGGTTATTTTTATGAAAAGTGAGTCGGGCCCTATTTCTAATATCACTATTGAAAATAATTTCTTTGAAAATTGGTCGTCATTTTTTATTATTCGCGCCACAAATGGCGGCAGCGCTGTTGATGGGATTATCATTAAAGACAACCTATTTAGCACAGGCATTGGAACGCCAATCTTGTGCCAGGCAAACACAACCTGTATTACATCGGGAAACACCTACGTTGGCGGCGCTGCGATAGACTAAGACGCCTTAAAACGACCTTTGAAATTTTATATAAAATCTGAATTGACCAGAAGCCGACGTAGAATTTTGTTGATTTGATAAAATCTAGCTATGGCAAATATTATTCTTCTAACTGGACCCTCTGGAGCGGGGAAAACAACGATTGCAAACAAGTTTATTAGCTCTCAAAAAAACCAATGGGCTCATATAAAACACGACGAAATTAGACAGCTGGTTATAACTGGTTTCTCTAGCGCCGATGATTCTAGAAAGAACTGGAGCGCAGAAACCAAAAACCAATGGCAGGTTGGCATTCAAAATTGTGTTGATCTCGCTATTAATTTTAAGCAGTCTGAAATCAACTGTCTTGTAGACTTTTATTCGACGCCGAGTGAGTTTGAAACGTGGAAAAATCTTCTTAACCCCATAGATTACACACTAGTTATCCTGCTTCCAAACAAAAAAAGCGTGATCACCCGAAACACCACAAGAAATAGTCCTTGCAAACTTTCTGAAGGCAAGATCCTTGAGTGTTATGAAGATTTTCAAGGCTGGCCTCATGATTGCTCTCACCATACTATCGATAACTCTACGCTCAGCATAGAAGGCGCTGTTAAGAATATTTCTGACATCATTGAATCAAAAAATACCATGAGCGCCACATCTGTAGATTGAAGAGAGTGAAGACCTTGTGATTTCTGCGGCTTACATGCTCTTTAGCGCTTTGCCGGCGGCCATTTCCTCAGCTTCTTTTTTGGACTTTCCCGTCCCGTCGCCCAGCACTTTCCCGTTTACGCTCGCTGTGACCGTGAAGACTCGATTATGCTCCGGACCATCTTCTTTCACCAGTACATATTCGGGGGTTTGTTTATATTTGGCTTGTGCAGCCTCTTGGAGCTTACTCTTATTGGAGAAGTATGATTTGGTGCGGATTGCCTCCTCAAGCGTACCCTTAAACAAATGCTTGACGATAAACTCATATGCACAGTCAAACCCCTGATCGAGAAATATAACCGCAATAAGCGCTTCAAAGCTGTCGGCCAACAGATTGATGTTTGTGCGCCCTTTCCCGCGCTCCTCACCCCGTGAAAGCAAGAAATACGACCCCAACGACAGCTCAGCCGCAGCCTGTCCCAGACTGCTTGTTTTGACGATAGCCGCTTTGATCTCAGTATAATCTCCTTCGGCAAAGTCGGGATAATTACGATACAAATACACCGATGTCACCAGCGACAGCACGCTATCTCCCAAAAACTCCAGCTTTTCATTGGAGGGGTGGGGGAAGTTACGATGCTCATTGAGATATGAGCGGTGAACAAATGCTTTTTGTATGAGCATTTTGTCCTTAAACGTAATGCCAATTTTCTTTTCTAATTCTGAATAATCTGTTTGCATAATATCTATCTATACATACAACTAGGTACTAATCTCATGCTCATCAGGCAAATCTTTCACAACAGACCCCAACACGCCGTTTATGAGCGAATATGAGCTATCTGTCGAGTATTCCTTACTGAGCCGAACCGCCTCGTCGATAATTACCTTCACCGGCTCTTTCTTGGCGTACACTAGCTCGTAAATACTCAGGCGCAATATAGAGAGGTCAACTTTTGCGAGCTGAGCGATGGGGAAGCGAGAGGCGTGTTTGGCAATGAGCGCATCAATCTCCTTTAGGTGTGTAGCGATCTCGCCAACAATGGGATGACGACCATGCACTTTGCGTTCGTCAACGCCGGTAAAGCTTGTTGAAAAAAGCTGTTGAAGAGCAACGATGCGCTGCTGGTGACGCGTGTCCATAAGTGATAAAGACTAAGTCAATGATGAAAAGGTGTTTGCGAAATGAGCTTATTTTCCACAATGGCGACACACTTGATGTGGAAGCTTCGATTTCTTGCACTCTTTGCAGGTGACAAGCTGAGGTAAGTCAACATTGCGTTCACTCATGCGCTTTCCTTTTCTCATTTTTGAATGTTTTCTTTTGGGTAGGGCTGCCATATGCTTTTAACTAAAATAGATAATCACGACTTCACGCACGCAACATATTGATATGTCTTGCACCGAACCGTATTCGTATAGGCTAGATTATATAAAATATAGCCACTCTTGACAAGCTGTATATTCTCAACTACATTTAATATGTAAACATGTTCTGTTTTGTCTTGCAGAATTGATGCGTATATTTCACACATTATGTCTATTTTGAAAAAATCTCTCAAGAAAGGTTTTACCCTTATTGAGCTCCTTATCGTGATCGCTATACTCGGTCTGCTTGCCGTCAGCCTTATTGTGGCAATAGACCCTGTCGAACAGATCAATCGAGCTAATGACTCGGCAAAGCGTCAGCTCGCGACAAACGCGCTTTCTGGTATGCAGCGATATTTTGCCAATAAACAATTTTCACCAAACTGCAACCCAGCAACATCTGCGTGTACTGGGCTCCAGATCCCACTCAACACACCAACGCTCTTAAACGCCACTGGATTTGCCAATATTAACGCAGCCCTTAATGTTGCGGGCGAAACCAACTCCACCACATCCTTTAGCGGCAACACGCAAGCCTCCAACGTATATGCGGTATTTAAGTACCCAACGGGATCAACGAGCAATTCAGACGTAACGCCCTCGCTATGCTGGAGACCCTCCTCAAAGGCACAAAAAACCAGCGCAGACCAATCAGATATCAACTCAACAATCTGGCAGCTGAACCTCACAACGGGAGACATCACGCAAGGGAGCGCGGCACAGTGTCCCGCGACCGCCTCCAACACGTGCTACCAGTGCATACAACAATAGGCTAGTCTCGCTTCTTTTTACCAACACTTATTGTAAGAGCAAATATTTTGTACCACCTACAAATGAATACAAACGCATAGCGCCACGCGTGTACAATTAAAAACATGCACGTGACAAAAAAGAAATTACGAAGCTATGCGACAATCGCGCTACCCATTGCAACAATTGGATTTATTATCGTGTCAATTGGCGTGGTGCTTACGCAAGCGGCTCAGTCTCGCGCGCGCGACGTGCAACGGCGCGCGCACCTACAACAAGTAGAAACTACGCTAAAGCAATATTACGAAGATGAAGGGCTGTATCCGCTAAGCATGCAGTTTGGAGCAGCACTTTGCGCAAGCGCTGGCTGCCCAACCAAAACATATGAGCAGCGCCTTCCTGTTGACCCATCGGGTTACGAGTATATCTATCGAACTAACGCAAACAGGACGTACTACTATCTCTATAGCTGCCTTGAAAACACCCCAAAAGACGGCGTAAAACCGCTTACAATCGATTGCGGCTGTCCACTACCGGGGAGCACGTGCGATCAAAGCCTCACCAACCAACCCGAGCAATAGCATTTTCGTCTAAGAAACTACTCCAACTCTCCAAATAGCTGTTGAGCCTCTTGTGTAGATATTGAAGGGAAGAACTCTAAAAACTCAAGGCGTGCCAGATCAGCGGCCTCCTGCTGACCAAACGAAGATAACAACTTCACGCGCAACACATATGCATCCACGTAGTCTGGCTTGAGCTTGATGGCCTGATCAATGGAAGATAAAGCCTGCTGCTGCAACTGCTGCAATCGCGCTGGTTCTTCCTGTTCGCCGGCAAGGAGTGAGTACATAAGACTTATTGAGTAGGGAATCCGTGGATCAGTGGGAGCGAGCGCGCGAGCGCGCTCAAAGTGCGACAACGAAGAAGTGACGTAGCTTGGATCAAGATCGACCTGATAGAGAATATAGTCGTTTTTTGCCGCCGTTCGCAAATACAATGGATTGTTGGAGGAAGCAGCAAGCATGCGGCGCTGGAAAACATCCGTGAGCTCAATGAGCTCGTCTTTGGCGACTGCGCTCTCTGGTGTAAAGCTACTGGCAAGCGCCATCTGCGCAAGAGCCGTCGAAAATTTCTCAGCATATACATGCTCGTCTGGCACCAAGTCAACGGCGCGTGCGAGCGAGGAAGCGGCTTGCTGATATTCGCCAGCGGCTAGCTGCGACGAGCCTCGAGCATACAATGTATCTGCTATATAAAATGTAACCAAGTAGCGCGCGCCAACAATGACAAATATCGCAACTACTCCAACATATGCGTAATGTTTCTTGAGAACTTGGTGATTTTTACGAGGAGACGGAACTTGCGATGCACCCAGCTCTATTACAATCCACGCAGCAAGCCCAAAGAAATACAGTTGAATAATACTTATTGAGAATCCAAAAAAGTTTGTGATGAGTATCGTAATGAAGCTGGCGATAAACGCAGACACAAGCAAGAGATCGGTACCTTTTTGAGCGGGTCGCATCCCAAAGAGTGCAGAAAACATAGCACTCAATCCCAAGTACAACACACCAAGTACAAATGCGGCGTATGCGGCAGATACCAAAACTCCGCCGGTGGCAAGATAATTTAGATATTCATTGTGAGCTTTGTTGTAGATGAAATCCCACTCAGAGGTGAGATTGTGGACGATGGGGCGCGTGCCGTAATACGCCAGCGCAAACGTTTCTGGACCGTACCCCACAATAGGGCGCTTCAAAAATGCGTTCCACGCGCCTTCCCATACGATGGTGCGAATCGTAAACGAATCAGTCACGCCACTACCCACCTGAACTGCTTGTTGCGGCGCATCAATTCCTCCAATATCATCGCCTTCTTGCTCCACTTGTTCTTGCTGACTCGTAAACGGCGCCAGCGACATATATTTATCAATTGCGGGAACTCCTGTTTTAATAAATAAAAGCATCACGACAAACAGCGTCGCAACGGTTGTGATGATTTTGGCGTGAGACAGAACTTTCTTGGTGATTTGTGGCAAAAAGAAGAAGACGTATCCCGCGTATAATACGCCCGCAGAGAACACCGCAATCATGCTTGAGCGAGAGCGGGTAAACAGGATCGCGGCAAACGCCAACGCGCTGTAGGCTATGATCGTGATCAGTAGCCGTGGGCGCATTTTTTTGCCATAGCTGAGCTCGCGGACAAAAAAGTAGAGTGCAATAAAAAACATGACTGCCAAATATGCACCAAGCCAGTTGGGTTGCCCAAGCGTTGAGAACATCCGCTCTGCCGGTCGGAATTGGTTGGTCCAGCATGCATTGCTGGGAATACCAGCCAATATATAGCAGAGCGCGTCAGCATTAAACTTGGCGGGAATACCCAGAAGCACAACTATGAATGTGCTCACCAAACCAACAAACAGGACGCGGCGAACATGGTGACGGTTCAAGTATGTAACCGCAGCGTAAAACAAGACCGTATACGACAACAATGAAATAAGACCACCATTGAAGCGTCCATAATATCCAAATATAGATGTGTGTATATCTATAGAGAACATGGTCGAGATGGCGCTTGTCAAAAGTAGCGCGCCAAGCGGTATATCAAGCGGCGTACGTGCAATATGTACAACGCCGCGGCGAGTCATGTCGAGTATCCACAAAAATCCTATCAACAAACTCGCTCCATATATGTATATCATCTTGTTGAGCTCAAACAGCTCGGAAGTAGTCGGAAGAACTATAAGCGGGGTCAGCAGAAACAAGCTATAATAGGTGAGACGAATTAACCGTGAGATCATATGAATAATTTTATCGCATCAATTTCAAAAATGCAGATCCCTTTGTTGTCGCACATGAATGTGTATATCGACCTAGGCACATCAACAACACGCATTGCTATTGAAGACAAGGGGGTACTGATCCGTGAACCAACGGTCATAGGCTATAACAAAAAGATGAAAGAATCAATCTTCTTTGGGACAGAAGCAAAGCGGGTAACTGGTAAAGTGCCGGATTTTATTTCTATCGAGCAGCCGGTGCGTGATAGCATCATCGTCAATTTTGACATGGCGGTTGAGCTGGTGAAGCATTTTCTCGACCTAGCTATCACCCCCTACAGAAGCAAACATGCACTACTAAAACCCACCATACATACCAGCGCTGCCGTACCAACTGTTGCCTCCGAGATTGAGCAGCGCGCGGTTGAAGAGGTTTTGTTCAAAGTAGGAGCCCGTAAAGTGAGCTTGTTTGAGAGATCGCTCGTAACTGCTTTGGGGTGTGGACACAACGTATTCTTGCATGAACCGGTTGGCGTCATCGATATGGGTGGTGGCACGGTTGATATTGCAATCATCTCAGGTGGGGGAGTCGTACAACAAAAAACCCTCAAAACGGCGGGTGAACACATGAACAAACTTATCAACAATTATCTCTACCTCAAGCATGGTATTGTGCTTGGAGACGGCACAATTGAAGAAATGAAACTGAGTCTTTTTCAGCTTGAAGGCGAGGAAAAAACTGAAACGGTACGGGGGAAGTCGCTTGAAACTGGATTGCCCAAAAAAATCAAAGTGCGCAGTAGTGAAGTGAAAGAAGCGTTATTGCCCTGCCTTAATCATATTACCGACGCCATAAAAGAGCTGGTGGAGCTTTCACCCCCTGAGGTTGTAAATGCGCTCTACAAAGACGGTATCACGCTCACCGGCGGCGTATCACATGCTCCTGGGATTGCCGGATTCTTTGAAGAAGAGCTCAAGCTTCCTGCAGCTATTGCCATTAACCCTGACACCTCAACCATAAATGGCCTACTACGCACGGGGCGCAGAAGCGAGTTTGCCGCCAAGCTACGCATGAATATGCCGTATTAGGCGCTACTTTGCCCGTGCGAGATAAACATAGGCAGTTGCGGCACGTCTCCCCACAAGCTCGCATTGACAATATGCGTAAACTGTATTAGAATTACGGTACTTCTTTTGGAAAGTTACAAAAGATTGCCTTCAAGGAAACGCTTGAGAAAGTGTTTTTTTGTTGAGCGCACATTTACAAATCGGTTTTTAGGTTATTAATCGGGTTAGGAAAATCGTCCTGATCGTAAGATCTGGATTTTCCTATCAAACCTTTTTCATAAGAGTTTGATCCTAGCTCAGGATGAACGCTAGCGGCGTGCCTGAGATATGCAAGTCGAGCGTCGTCCCGACTCCTTCGGGAGTCGTGGATGTAGCGGCAGACGGCTGAGTAACGCGTGGGGATTTACCCCTTGGTAGAGGATAGCCCACCGAAAGGTGGGGTAATACGCTATAGTACCTCTGGGTTAAAGCACTTAACTGTGCGCCAAGGGATGAACCTGCGTCCTATCAGGTAGTTGGTAAGGTAACGGCTTACCAAGCCTATGACGGGTAGCTGATCCGAGAGGATGATCAGCCAGAAGAGCACTGAGACACGGGCTCTACTCCTACGGGAGGCAGCAATCAGGAATAGTCGGCAATGGGCGAAAGCCTGACCGCGCGACGTCGCGTGTGGGAAGACACTCTAACGAGCGTAAACCACTGTGGTAAGGGAAGAAGGTCTACTTTTGTAGACTTGACGGTACCTTACTAGAAAGAAGCCGCTAACTGCGTGCCAGAAGCGTCGGTAATACGTGGGCTTCGAGCGTTATCCGGTGTCATTGGGCGTAAAGTGTCGTGTAGGCGTCTTGTCAAGTTTTTGTTTAAACCCTATGGCTTAACCATAGATCAAATAAAAAGACTGGCAGGATAGAATTTTCTTTAGGGAGACTGGAACTCATGAAGTAGCAGTGAAATGCGTTGATATCATGAGGAACATCAGTGGCGAAGGCGAGTCTCTGGAAGATAATTGACGCTGAGACACGAAAGCTAGGGGAGCAAAGCAGATTAGAGACCTGCGTAGTCCTAGCCCTAAACCATGCTTGCTAGCTGCCTTGATCTGGAATTTATTTCAGTTTGGGGTGGCGAAGGTAACCCGTTAAGCAAGCCGCCTGGGGAGTACGGTCGCAAGGCTGAAACTCAAAGGAATTGGCGGGGAGGCACACAACCAGAGGATCATGTGGTTTAATTCGAAACAAACCGAAGAACCTCACCAAGGTTTGACATCCTAGGGACAGTCCAGGGAAACCTGGACCTTTCGCAAGAACCGTAGGACAGGTGCTGCATGGCTGTCGTCAGCTCGTTCCGTGAGGAGTACCCTTAAGTGGGACAACGAGCGCAACCCCTATCCTGTGTTACAAGTATCACAGGAGACTGCTCGCCCTTTGGGCGAGAGGAAGGAAGGGCAGACGTCAAGTCAGCATGGCCCTTATACCTTGGGCTACACACATGATACAATGAGCATTAACAATGGGCTGCTACCTGGCAACAGGATGCTAATCCATAAATATGCTCTCAGTGGGGATTGAGGTCTGAAATTCGACCTCATGAACGCGGATTTGGTAGTAATCGCGGATCAGCTATGCCGCGGTGAATACGTTCTTGCCTCTTGCACACACCGCCCGTCAAGCCAACAAAGTTGGTGATGTTTGAATTCCGATGTAGATCGGGAGAGGATGTCGTCGGCGATGGGGGTTAAGTCGTAACAAGGTATCCGTACTGGAAGGTGCGGATGGATCACCTCCTTTCTATTTTTTTTAAAAATAGCCGTTTGGCGCTACATTCATATTAGAATGTATCAATAAACAACATCTGGTGCGCCCCTCACAGGCTCATACGATGTAAAACAAAAACCTTCCTAGCCCGATTAATAACCTATAAAAACCGATTTGAAAGAAAATCTTCCGTATACCTGTATTACACTGCGTTTCGTAGATATTCTTTACTCTTTAGACAATCCATTTGTTTCTCGTGAACAAAGTGCATGTCAATCGCCAACTATCGCAATAGTTTTGCATCACACAGATGGCCAGATGTGACCAAAGTCCACGCAAGAAGTTTATAAAAATCCGCGCCCTCTTTGCTTTGCTACTTACAAAAGTGGACTG
>Ga0316190_10004037_pt1 | contig 10662 bp, 13 predicted proteins | sample Eddworburrow2_MG_FD_204929 | JGI IMG/M metagenome (GOLD analysis project Ga0316190, IMG submission 204929) | Coastal sediment microbial communities from Maine, United States - Eddy worm burrow 2 | ecosystem: Environmental > Aquatic > Marine > Coastal > Sediment | place: USA: Maine | collected... | reverse complement strand
AGCGCAGCCTTTCGGCTGGCAATCTCGCCCCCACCAATAACAATGCAGGGTTTGGTTTTAACATCAAGAAATATTGGTAAGTAATCCATCGGCTAACTTCTATATCATTGTCTTAAATAATGGTTTCATTTTACCCCAGGAAAACCACAAACGCCCGAGGTTAATTCTTCAAACCGCTCCAGGTGACTGCTGTTGCACGGCTTTCTCCCCACAGCCCCCGTTTTGATGCAATGGCTTCCGACTCCAGCTTCTCCAATCGAGCTTTCAGCTTTGGCTCAATAGTGCCGTAGCGGGTCATTATCGCGTAGCCATCCTGCACCATGCGTTCATTCAGCGAGTGCCCTGCGGCATCCGTAGCAACAACCAGGATACGGCCATAACGGTCGCGCTTTGCAAAATCTCCGCTGACCTGCAGGGTGTCACCAGGCTCAATCAGCATCTGTAGATGCTGGGTAGCCGCCACACCCAATGGCAGCAGAGTTGCGCTATCCAGTCCAGTCACCTTGATATCACGCTTGAGTTTGGCATTATCCACATCCTCCGGCGCATCGATACCCTGCAACTGCAGTCGCTCTGGCTTGTCCTTTAGCGTGGCGATAATCGTATCACCATCCTCAATCTTCTCTACCACCAGTGACAGCGTCTCCGCAGATAGAGTTGATGCAGCAAACAACAATAATAGTGCTAGGCAAATACTTGCTCTTCTCATCAACCCTCTCCACTCACTCTAATGACTGGTTCCACTGGAACGGGTCAGTTTGTTATGTACATTGTACTTGCCCGACGGTTTGCGCATGGGAAGTCGTTTCACCTCTTCCAGGGTTTTGGCATCATAGATGATCAACGCGCCCTCTTCATCCCAAATGCTGAGCAGTGCATGAGAGCCATCTTTAGTGAACTCGATATGGGCGGAGGTTTTTCCAGGCATCGGCTTCAGGGTTTTGACTACTTCCAAGGTGCGCTTGTCGATGACATGCATGAGGTCTTTGTTGGGGCCAAAGAAGACATCCACCCAGGCGTAGGGACTCTTTTCATGGCTGCGCATAAAGAAGCCGGGGCCATCGGTTTTGATCTCCTTCAGCACCTTCCAGCTCTGCATATCGATGACGGTGACCAGCCCCTCTTTGATATTGGGCGTTGCCATCACGGGGCGGCCTTTGTATTCCCAGGTAATAGCTGAGCTGAGGTGTGGCATACCCGGCAACGCAACAGCCTTAACCGCCCGCCGCAGATCCAGATCCACCACCTGGCCACCGCCACTACGGGAGGTTCCGATAATCTGGGTATAGTCCTGGTTCATAAAGAAGTCATCCAGATAGTCATCGGTTTTGACTCGTCGTACCGCGAAGCGCTGCTCTTGATTGCCTTCCCCGCCCTCTGGGTTGTAATCATGCATCCAGCCTGAAAAACCCATCGGTGGTTGATCTTCGTAGCTGATCTCCCACACCTCTTTGATATCCTTCATGGCTGCAAAAAAGCTATTACGTGGGGCAGCGGTATAGACCGCACTGACCCTGGAGGTCTGCTTCTTGAACTCATCCATTGCAGGAATGACCTTGAGTGGCTTGAGATCTTTGGCATCCAGCACAGTCAGTGTGTGCGGCAGGTAGTTGGCCACGATGACATAACGCCCATCCGCAGAGACGGCCAGGTTGCGGGTATTGATCCCGGCCCGAACCTCAGCCACATACTTCAGGTTATAGATGTCAAATTTGCTGATCCAGCCATCACGTGAGGCAAAATAGACATAACGCCCATTCGGGCCATATTTTGGCCCGCCATGCAGGGCAAAGCGGGTAGGGAAACGTTTGATAGGCTCGAAGGTGTCGCCATTCAATAGCGTGGCATGGTGATCACCCAGCTCCACTACCACGAACAAATTATCCATTGTGGCTTTAAAGACAGGCTTATCGGAGAGAGTTTCAGGCTTATTTGGCACCAGATGGCTGGCGTGGATCTGCTCCATGCCCCATTCTGGAATGGTCTCCAACGGTGTGTAGACCAGGTCAACCAAGCCCTGGATCTCATCAGCCTTCAGTTTGTCACCAAAAGCGGGCATCTGGGTAGCTGCACGCCCTTTGGTGATGACCTTGACGGCTGATTTCTTACGCAGACGTTTTAGGTTTTGCGGCAGCAGCGCTGGCCCCATCTTCCCCAATCGGTCTGGATTATGACACTCAGCACAGTGAGTTTTATACAGTGCCTGGGCATCAATGGCTGCACTACCAAATGCGTTGCTGCTGCACAGCAGGGCCAACAACAAAGCCCAGATATACCTATTCACGCTCATCTGTAGCATTTTACTGATTACCCACTGGGTTGTTGTCCATATCCCGCACCTCATCACCAATGCCAATCTCCGTATCGGTGAGATAACAGGCTGGATCTTCAGACCAGGGATCACCCGTAAGCTGCATGGCCCGCACTCGGGTGTTGCCACCACAGATGCCAAAATATTTGCACTGGCCACAGCGCCCTGAAATAACCCTTGGGCTTGCTTTCAGTCCCGCCATGATGGGGTCAGAGGTATCCATCCAGATCTCTGAAAAGGGGCGTTTTTTTACATTACCAAGATCATGATTCCACCACATGGTGTCCGGATGCACATGGCCCAGATTATCAATATTGGCCACATTCACCCCGGAGCTGTTACCGCCCCACTGGTTCAGTTTGGCTTCCATATGTTCTGCCTGCTCTGGGTGGTTTTTCTTCACCCACTGCAGCATGTAGACGCCATCGGCATCATTATTACCAGTAACAAATTCACTCTGTTTGCCTGCACGCACATCGGCCAGCGCACGTTCAAACAGCAGCTCCATCGCCCAACGAGTGGTCTGCAGGAAGACATCAGTTTCGCGATTCTTGTTACCGCGGCCGGCATAATTGAGATGGGAGAAGTAGAATTTATCGACACCCTCATCGTCCATCAGCTGTAGCAGCTGAGGCAGCTCTTCAGCATTATCCTGAGTCATGGTGAAGCGCAGCCCCACCTTCATGCCTCGATCACGGCACATCCGCAGGCCATTCAGCGCCGCATCAAAACCGCCCTTCATGCGGCGGAATTCGTCGTGTGTATCTTTGATGCCATCGATACTGATGCCAACGTAGTCGTAACCAATCTCGCTGATGGCATCAATATTCTCATCACTGATCAGGGTGCCATTGGTGGAGAGGGCGGTGAAAAAGCCCATCTCCTTTGCCCGGCGGGAGATCTTGAAGATATCCGGGTGCATCAGCGGCTCACCGCCAGAGAGGATCAGTACCGGCACGCGGAACTGCTTGAGATCATCCATTACGGTATAGATCTGATCAGTGCTCAATTCACCGGGAAAGTCGGTATCTGCAGAGATGGAGTAGCAGTGCTTGCAGGTGAGATTGCAGCGCCGGATCAGGTTCCAGATCACCACTGGGCCTGGCGGGTTGCGTTTTGGCCCCAAAGGTTTTGGGTTCACCAGCTCATTCATGTATTGCGAAATACGAAACATCTTTTACTCTCTTGTGACTGATTCCTAGGAACCAGGAATTAGTCTTAATCCGGTCTTTTTAAGTATGCGGGTGCTGAAGAGTACCTCATGCGCCCGATTGTCTTCGCCCAGCATCTCTGCGATGGCATCAATCTTGTGTTTGAGTTCATCTCGATTGGTGCCGTGCACCATGGCGAAGAGATTGTAGCGCCATTCAGGCAGGAAGCGGGGACGGTGATAGGCGTGGCTGACAAAATCGAGTGCACCGATCTTCTCGCCATACTCCACTACCTTCTCATCTGGCACATCCCAGACTGTCATGCCGTTACCGCGAAAACCCAGGGTGTAGTGGTTTGGCACTGCACCGATGCGGCGAATGATGCCACTCTCCAGCATGCGTTGCATGCGCTGCATCACCTCTTCAGCGGTTGTACCCAGCTCTTCGGCAACATGCTGGTAGGGCTCTGCAACCAACGGCAGGCCCGCCTGGGTTGCAACCACAATACGCCGATCCAGCTCATCAAGTTTAATATCGTCACTCATGCCGTCAGACCTCAAACTTCAGGCCGACAAAGAATTCCTGCTTCTTCGGCATGTTGTAGACTTTATAACCCGTGGCCTTCTCAATCTCTTGGCAGGTCTCTTCAACCCGCTCCGGGGTCTCGGTACCCAGCACAAACCACATGCTGAATTCATGATCCCGCGCGTAGTTGTGAGCTACTTCGGGGAAGGCGTTGACCTGTTCCGTGACCCGCTCAAAATCCACCTCTGGCACGCGCATGGCGCAGAGACTCAGACCACCACCCAGCCGCTCGGCATGGTACATCGGGCCGAAGCGGGAGAGCTGTTTTTTCTCCAGCATCTGCTGCAGGCGCTGTAGCAGGTCGTCCTCATCAATACCCAGCTGTTCTGCCACCACCGCATAGGGGTGCTCACAGATGGGGAAGCCACCCTGCAGGTTATTGATAATGGCGCGGTCTATACTATCCATCGCTACTGGTACCGGGCTCCACGCTGTTTAAAGCGCTGGCCACTAAATAAAATCTCATGCGGAATATCGCCCAATCCCAGCTCATCAACCAGCCGTTCCACTTGGGCAGTCACTATCTCCTGGCCTCGGCCATGGATCATGCTGAAGAGATTGTAGGGCCACTCGGGTAGTCGTCGGGGACGTTGATAGCAGAGGGTGACACAGGGCTGATCACCCAGCGCTTCGCCCACTTCATCCAGCCGCTGCTCCGGCACATCCCATACCACCATGGCATTGGCGGTATAGCCCAGTTCATGGTGACGCACCACCACACCAAAGCGTTTGATGATACCGCTCTGCTGCATCTCGTTAATACGGGAGATCACCTGCTCTTCCGACATATCGATATGCCTGCCCACCTCTGCATAGGGATGACTCACCAGCGGCAATCCTCCCTGAATGGCGGCAATCAGCTGGTAATCCTGCTCAGTCAGCACCACAGCGGGAACCCCAGATCAATATGAAAGTGTTTCATCAGTGGCAGGTAGAGCACCGGTTGGCCACAGTGCGCCTCAATCTCTGCCAGCACCTCATCCACCCGTTGCTGATTGGGTGCGGTCACGACAAACCAGAGGTTCAAACGGTGCAAGCGCTCGTAGTTGTGGTTGACCTCATCAAAGGCGCTAATGAAAGTCGCGACAGACTCCAGCTCCTCTGGCGGCACAGCCACTGCGGCCAGGGTACTGGCACCTGCCCGCTTGGGTTTGAAGACTGGCCCTATCCGACTAATGACACCCTGCTGTTGCAGGTCATTGAGGATGCGCAACACCTCATCCTCTGTCGTTCCCAGATGCTGTGCCATATCGGCAAAAGGGGTCGCTGAGAGTGGCAGCCCCTGCTGATATTCATTGAGCAGACGCTTCTCCAGATCCGTAAGGGTCTCTGGATTTACCGCCACCAACCCAGGCTGCAAGGTCTCAGCCAGCATCACAGGCCAGTTTTATGAGCGCGCGAGGTGAAAAAGATTCCGCTGGGTTTGTCCACTGGCAGGCTACCGATCTGTTCCAGCGTGGTCGTATCGAAGATCTTGACCTGATCCTGATCACGGATAGAGATCCACACTTCTTCCCCGCGGGGGGCAAATTCCATATGCAGCGCGCCTTTGCCAGGCTTCAGCGTCTTAATGATCTTCAGTGTTTCGGTATCAATCACCTGAATAGTGTCGTTATTAGGGAAGGCAAAATTAACCCAGACCTGGCGGCCATCCGGCCGGGCGATCGCAAATACCGGTTGGCCATGAACAGGGATGCGCCCCGTAGATTGCCAGCTGTTACGGTTCACCACCAGCACTTCATGGTGCCCAATGGCAGGCAAAAAGGCCTGATCACCTGCAACAGCCCACCCTTCCAGATGCGGCATCTTGTAGACAGGCAGCTGCTGTTTGCCTTTGCCATAGTTGCTCAAGATGCGGGTCGGCCCTTTTTCAACATGCCAGAGATCCAGTAGAGTGAGGCCATCTTCACCAAACAGACCCGCGATATAGTAGCGACCATCTGGTGTTATCAAACCATCGTAAGGCGCAAGGCCGGCCTCTTTAAACCGGGTAAGTTTGGGAGATTTAGGGTCGCTCATATCGGCAACCCAAACCTCATGGGTGTCATAGAGGCCGAAAACAAAACGCTGCCCTGGCGCATCGACCAATCCCACCGTCTTGGAGCCTTTGCCTTTGGGTGTTTGAGTCGCGGGAATATCAGCTACCAGCTCAAGCGTCTCTGCAGAGAATACCTTGACCCCACCTGGCTCATAATTGGAGACAGCAATCAGACGTCCATCCTGAGAGATGGCGCCACCAATACTATTGCCACCCTGTACTACCCGCTTGGCCAGCGTACCACAGAGTATATCGACCTTTGAGAGACCACCATCACGCCCGAAGATATAGGCGTAACGGGCATCACGGGAGTAAACGGCAGAGGCATGAGAAAGATCACCCAACCCTTCAACCCGAAACAGCTCTTTTCGGTTGGTGGTATCCACCACTTTCACGCTGCCTGCGGCGCGCTCAATAATGACACCGAGATCACCTGTCCCACGGGTCAGACAGTCGGCTGCCTGCCCAACAGATGAGATCAGGAAGAGCGTTATAAAAAACAACCTCATGGCTTTGTACCTTTTTTCAGCAACCCTGCCAACCACAGGGCTTCTTGCTCAGTCAGAAAGGGTTTCCATGGCGGCATGGGAGTGCCGGGGCGGCCATGAAGAATGGTGGCGGAAAGATACTCAACCGTGAATGGCTCAAGCCGTTTTGGGGCCAACGAAGGGCCAAGACCACCTTGCAGCGTCATACCATGACATGATCCGCAATCATGCTTTAGCAGGTGCAAAATTTCTTGTTGCCGCTCAAGGGCCAAATCAGCGGCACCTGCTTGGCTAGCTAGCATCAGCGCTAAGCCCGCTAAAATAATCTTGCAATTGAACACCTGATACCTGCTTGAAAAAAATGGATAACCGCGAGGGGAATAATCATGGCACGCAGAGCGATCCAGCTCAATCGCGAAGCGCAAGAAAAACCAACCTAGCAACCCTGCAAAAACTGTGTGTAAGCCTACTGACCAACACCACTCTAAACATTGATGTTGGTCAAAACCCCAGAACAGTGGGTATGACTTCGACCTTATTTAACGTGGATTACGCCCGTCATCTCCTCATGTGGACCACACCGGTAGCGGTATGTTCCAGGCTTTTCAAAAGTGCGTTCAAAACTTTCATCAGGAAAAAATTCCACAGGCGCCTCTTCACCTAACGACTCAAACCAGACACTGTGATACTGGCGCTTTTCGTTATTCACCCAGCGCACAATATCCCCTGCCTGAATAGTAATCTCCTGTGGGATAAATTTGAATTTTTTGATCTCCACCTCATGCACTTTACCGCCTCCGGCATATACCAAAGGCGACAACAGCACAAAACTGGCAACCAATAAAAAAGTGCGTAGCGCGCCCCATATGTAAAATTTTCTATCCACAGTTAACCTCCTCTTCTCTGACAAACTCCCTAGCTAACCATCAAGAAACATGGTTAATACGGTTATAGACATTAAATTTACCTGTTGGTGTCCGCAATCCTTTGATTCTCGCCTTCTCTCTCAAAGTCTTGGCATCATAGATGACAACATAGCCACTATCGTTGCTGTAATCCTTACGGTTCCAGGCAGAGACCCAAACCTCAGTACCATCCTTGTTAAACTCGATATGCACCGCAGCAAAACCTGCGTTTTTGGTGACACGGATAGTTTTGATGATACGCCCTGTCTTCTTGCTGATGACCTGCACACTCTGCTTGACCACCTGCTCAGGGTGCATAAGCTGGTCGACCCAGACAAAATCACTCTTTGGGTGGGAACGGATAAATGAACCTGCACCATCGACCTTAATCACCCGGCAGATCTTCCAGGCCTTATCCGGGTGACCAACTGGGTCATTACCCCAGCTGGTCACCTTGGCTTCACCCAGATGCACTGTAGCGCCTACAGGGCCACACTCTGGATCTACCCAGTTGGCACCCGGGCCAGGGTGAGGCTTTTTGGCCACATCAATCATAGTCACCAATTTTCGAGTCTCAGTATCAATGATGACCATCTTATTGGAGGCATTTGCTGCGACCTGAAAATAACGGCCTGTGGGGTCGAAAAAACCATCGTGCAGATAGCGTGCTGCATTGATCTTATCAACGCGCAGATTATCCAGATCCAGGTAATCCACCTGCCAAACTTGGCCCAGCTCCTTTGCTGCAACCAGGAAGGTTGGTAAATTTGGCGTGGTATCTACCGTGGCTACCCGTGACTCATCAATAAAATAACCATCAATGTTTGCACCACGGGTTGAAACCACTTTGAGCGGATTCATGGTTTCAGTATCGACGATGACAAAATGTGGTGGCCAGTACCCCCCAGCAATCAGATATTTGCCATCACCAGAGACCGAGATATCACGCGCATCATAGGCAATCTGGGTCTCAGCAACCAACATCCGTTCAGGCGTTTGCCACAGATCAATCTTCTTTACCCGACCATCACGGCCAATGGTGTACCAAAATCGGCCCAGGTTAGCTACGCTCTCTGTCGCGTGAAGCTCCGCAGATTTAGCCACATGCACCGCATAACCTGTATTAATATGCGTTACGATCTCATGCTTATCGCCATCGATGATGGCCACCTTTCCAGCATCACGCTCAATAACAATAAAAAAGTTTTCCCAATTGCGATCATGCAAAGGCTTAGTAGGGTAGTTTTTTGGCTCGACATAGACCTTAGTGCGTTTCTGCATCGTCTTTAGCGACATCTCAGGTGGAATGGGTGGTTCCAACTGAATGTAGGTAGCCAGCAGAGTGATCTCATCTCGGGTGAAGAGATCATCAAAGTTATTCATACCACCTTCTGTACCGAAAGCAATAATCTTCTCCAGACGCCTCTGTCCCTTCTTTTTGGTACTCTTAGGCTCAAGATTCTTGCCGGTTGCACCTTTACGCAAAGCCCCATGACAACCTGCACAGCGCTGAAAATAGAGAGTTTTTGCCTTTTCAAAATCTGTTGTTGAAAGAGTTGGCCCTCCTGCCGCCAAAGCAGGGGCTGCCACGACCGCAGTTATACCCAAAGCAATACACAACACAGCATTTCGAACGCTTAGTCTATTCATCAACCTGTTCACCCGAATTAGTTTAGATGGCAGTTCCGCCAACCAGTCATAAGCAACGCCATAGTCAATCAAGCAACTGCCACTCTGCGCACCATGATTGCTTTGACATCCAGAGTCTTTGATTCAAATCAACAACCTACGCAGCGCAAGGCTGTTTACAGCAGCGTCCTTATGCGCAAATACGCCCTGTTACTTAAACTTAAGAGCCATGATTGTACTTGCAAAGTACATCATTAGAAAATATCGCAATAAATATGGAATAACCACCACCCCCCCAAGCTGCACACCATCCCGATAGTTTTTTATTTGACTGACATCAATGACGCAATTTCATCACTTCTCACATACTCAACAAAATTATCTTCTTATCCAACTGGAAACTCGTATGCCACAAATTACCGATACCATGTCCGCTGATCATAAGCGGTGTGATGAGCTGTTTGCACAAGCAGAGGAAGCCATATCAAAAGGGGACTGGGAGACCGGCGCCACCGCCTTTCGTGACTTTCATGATGCCACAGAGAAACATTTTTCTATGGAAGAGTCTGTACTGTTTCCAGCTTTCGAACAGAGCACAGGCATGACATCAGGTCCTACGCAGGTCATGCGGATGGAGCACATGCAGATGCGCCAGCTATTTGCTGACATGGGTGAGAGCGTTGAAGAGAAAGACCAGGAGAAGTACCTCGGTCTGTCCGAAACACTGATCATGGTCATGCAGCAGCACAACACCAAAGAAGAGCAGATCGTCTACGTCATGGCGGATCAGTCACTGCGTGAAAAAGCAGTCGACGTTCTAACTCAAATGGGAATGAACTAAAGACGCCTTTGTGCGCCTTAGAAGGCCTGTTCTAAGGCGCCCCAATCCTTAAGATTTTTTAAACAACCCACATCTACGCACTTCGAAATTATGGAGCATAAACTTGATGTCAGCGGCCTGGAGCCGCCTGAGCCCATGGAGCGTATCCTGCAGGCCATTGAAGACCTCAGCACTGGCGATTACATTTATGTAGTACATCGCCGCGAGCCTCGCATGATCTATCCTATGTTGGAAAAAATGGGTATCGCCTGGATTACACGAACAGGCGGCCCTGAAGGTTATGAGGTTTTCATCTGGCGCAAAGATGACAACGTGGCCAGCGCCCAAATCCCAGCCTAAATCACAATCAACTAAAAACCAATCCTCCGCCCAACAGCAAATGCATTTATAATCGGGCAACAGTCCATAGCCATATACGTACAGCACACATGACGGTAAGTCGATCAGGCCTCTCACTAGAGCAAGCCCCCCCTATTTCAGTCCCCTTCAGGTTTTTTGTAACGGCCCCCATCTTTGGGCTATTGGCAGCCTTGCTGCTGCTGATCTATGGCCCAGAGGCATTAACCAACCGCTGGGTACCTGCCACACTCGCCTTAACTCATCTAATCACCCTGGGCTTTCTGGGGATGATCATGTGTGGCGCTATGATGCAGATGCTGCCCGTCCTGGCTGGCTCACCTGTGCCAAAGGTGAAGCCTGGTGCAACTGCAGTCC
>Ga0316190_10004034_pt1 | contig 10664 bp, 6 predicted proteins | sample Eddworburrow2_MG_FD_204929 | JGI IMG/M metagenome (GOLD analysis project Ga0316190, IMG submission 204929) | Coastal sediment microbial communities from Maine, United States - Eddy worm burrow 2 | ecosystem: Environmental > Aquatic > Marine > Coastal > Sediment | place: USA: Maine | collected... | reverse complement strand
TAAAAATCCGCCAGATTGGTGGGCCCAGAGCTTGGCGTACAGACCGCCTTTTATATCTTTTAGGGTCTGATGAGTGCCTTCTTCTACAACCGCACCGTCATCCAGTACTAGTATTCTGTCCATTTGCTGGATAGTACTTAAACGGTGAGCGATGACTAGTGACGTTTTGTTTTTCATTAATTTGTTTAGTGAGTGCTGGACGGCTTTTTCACTTTCAGAGTCCAGCGCACTGGTGGCTTCATCTAGGATTACGATCGGGGCGTCCTTCAGTATAGTCCTGGCAATGGCTACCCGCTGTCGTTGTCCGCCAGATAGTTTTACTCCTCGTTCACCGACAACGGTATCGTACCCTAGCGGCAACTTAGATATGAAGTCATGGGCCTCGGCTTGTTTGGCTGCTTCCATTACTTCTTGCTGCGAGGCACCGTGCTTTCCGTAGGCAATGTTTTCCTCAATGGTACGGTGAAATAGAAGTGGCTCTTGAGGGACATAGCCAATATTTAATCGTAGCGATTCTTGGGTAATCTTAGCGATATTCTGTCCATCTATTTCAATAGACCCAGACTGTATGTCATCAAAGCGTAGGAGTAGTTTAGTTAAGGTGGTCTTGCCGCCGCCGCTAGGGCCAACTAGGCCTATCTTTTCACCCGGTTTGATGAGTAGGTTCAGATCTTTAAACACATGCATGACAGAATCGCCTTCTTCGTAATGAAACTGCACATTGATAAGATCTATTTTAGCCCTATCTACTTTTATGTCTTTTGCGCCTGGAGCATCTTTTGTCTCTACATCCTCAAGGAGCATCTCAGTCATAATGCGGCTTTTGAGGAAGCTATCCTCTAGTTGCTGGGATATTTCATTGAACTGAAATAGTCTCATTAGCATGCTGTAGGTGTAAGTGAAGGCAAATATTCCTGCTCCTAAAGTAGATGGGTCACCTTTTTTTACTAGGTAATTAATGATTACCAGAAGGAATACTATGCCAGAAAGTAGAAACATAACTCGCGTGTTGCCGTTGCGTCCTGCTTTAGCCCAATCGTGGGTACGCAAACTTTGTAGCGAGTTTGCAAGTTTTACATTTTGCTGCGCTTCTATGTGTTCTGAGGCAAATGTTTTGATGGTCAGCGCGTTCACTATACTATCCGAGAAGTGGGCTATCATCTTCCTCTGTTTTTCATGGCGTTTTGTACGCAGACGAGAGCGGCTAGCAGCATCAATGTAGGTGGCGTAGCCCGTTACGGCTATGACCACAGCTATAAATAGTCCTAGTATGTAGGACTGACTGAATAGAACCATTAGACCGGCAGTGAGAGTTAGCATAAGTGTAGCCCCGTTAGTGAACAGGAGCATATGGAGCATGCCAAACGCACCCATGTAGTCAAGGGCGTCAGACACCAGCTTTCCTCCTATCTGGTTGCTGTGGTAGTGCGTGCCCCTTTGGAGTATGCGTCTGAATAGGTCAGTGTTCAGACGGTTGAGGGCTGCGGCATGTAGCGTGACTAAGCTTTGGAAGCCAATTCTGTTCATTATGACACCAGCTGCGCTGAAAACGGCAAGCAAGGCTATGTTGCTACGTAGGTCTGGGCTTTGCGATATTACGCTAGCAAAAGATTTGCTAGCGTAAAGTGGCACGCCGACCCCAATGGCAATATTGCCAATTGGGACCAGAAAGGACAACGCAAATAGTTTGCGGTCTACTTTTACAGCATTATAAAAATTAAGCAGAGTGCGTTTGTATGTTTCTGAAGAATTATCTTGTTTCATAGCTTAATCCTCTAAAAATCCACCAGATTGGTGGGCCCATAAACGGGCGTAATGACCATTTTTCTTTTTGACTAATTCCGCGTGAGTTCCTTCTTCGGCAATTTTACCATTATCTAGTACAAGTATTCTATCCATCTTTTGAATGGTGCTCAGGCGGTGGGCGATTACTATAGACGTCTTGCCTTTCATGAGCTTCCATAGAGCGTCTTGAATGAGTGATTCACTTTCTGAATCAAGTGCTGAGGTTGCCTCGTCCAAGATTAAGATAGGAGCATTCTTGAGCATTGCCCGGGCTATGGATATGCGCTGACGTTGGCCACCAGACAGCTTTGTGCCACGCTCACCGACCAAGGTATCATATCCATTGGGTAGCTCGTCTATGAACTCGGCGGCGTGGGCGTTGTGGGCAGACTTTAGGACCTGCGACTTGTTAGCATCGGGTTTGCCGTAGGCTATGTTGTCTTCAATGGAGCGGTGAAACATGGTTGATTCTTGCGGGACATAGCTAATGGATTTTCTTAAAGTAGACTTGTGAACTGTAGTTATGGGCCGGTCGTCGATTGATATGTCGCCACTGTCTATATCCACGAATCGAAGCAGTAACTTAGTTATGGTGCTCTTACCGCCACCGCTCGGACCGACTAGGGCTACTTTCTGGCCAGGTTCTATTGTCAGGCTGAAGTCCTTGAAGAGGTGCGGAGTGTCTTTGTCGTCGGAGTATGCAAAATTAACTGATTTAAATTCTATGTGACCATGCTTAGGGGCAAAGGGTGCTGGCTGGTCTGGATCTTTGATCTTGGGGTCGTCCAATAGTAATTCGGTAAACTGAGCAGCTTCAGAAATAGAAGACTCAAGGTGGCGATAGGTGCGGTTGAACTGCCATACGATTCGAGTGGCTTGTGAGTAGAAACTAAACGTTAGGAAGATGGTCGATATTTGTTGTCCGCCTTCGCCGAGGTGTATAGCTAGAGCTAAGCCCAGAACATTAATTAGAGTGAAGAGTGGCGACAGCTTCATGTCGAGTTTTACTGTGTTGAATCGCCAAGAGTTTTTCATTTTCTGAGTGAAATCGGTAGATAGGTGGACGTGTTTTTGTAGCTCTTCTGGCTCTGTAGCGAACGCATGGACATTGGGGATATTGCTCATGGCGTCGGCAATGTGACCAGCCATTTCGTTGCTAGCAACCTCGCGGATGTCAGTTAGTTGTTTGCGCCGTTTCACATGTGGTCTGACCATCGCAATTATTCCGGCCATAAAAATAAACAAAGAGATTGCGATTATAGGTGACCTATGCCATAGAATTGCTATCGCAAATACAATACTGAATAGGCCTGTGGTTATATTGAACACCACGGTATCTTGAAATACTATAACGTTCTTGCCATAGCCAAGTATCTTTTTGGTGAGTGAGCCAGCAAAATTGTCTTGAAAAAATGCTGGGTCTTTTTGCAGTATTGCTTCAAATGCTTCAATATTTAGTTGGTTGACTGCTTTGGACTGCCGATCTTCCAGTATTAACATGGCTATTCGCCACAAGATCTCGCCAATTAGCCAGATTACCCCAATCAATACTACATAGGGCATAATTTCTTTTAGGGTGAAACTGATGTCGGAATATTTTCCAATTATATGGGCAATAATTATCGAGGGGACGTAATTAACTAAAATATCCCCAACGCCAGGCAGCAAAATAGCGAACAACGTTAATTTGTCCTCGTATAGCGTTTGTAAATATCTTCTTAGTGCGAGTTTAGCTGCACGTGATTGTCTAGAGTTGCTCATACTTATATTTGTTAGTTTTTTGTTTCAGAGGATTCAGAGTCGGGCTCAAGATTCGTGATTTTCATTCAAAAGCGGGCTAAAGAGTACTACTTCCTAGCCATTTTCAGTTAGATATAGTTTAATATAGAGTAGTTCAAAGTGCAAATGTATAAATAGGTCATATATAAAAAGTGGAAAATAATTCAAATTCATCAATGAGCGATAAAGACAAAGGTATGTCTGAGAGCTTTGAATTTGCAAAAGACAAAAAGGACAAGAAAGAAAAAAAATCAGCTAGAAAACTCCCAAAAAGAAGTTTGTTCTTGGGTGGCGAGAAAAAGGATAAAGAGCCCAAGCCCAAAGTTTTGTCGGAAAGTCAGGTTGAGCTAAAGCCGCAAACAAGATTCCTAGAAGGAATTTTAAAAGAAAAACCTGAAAGCTTGGATAAGGCCAAACCAGACTCTGAGGCTAAGAGAGACGCCGGAGATGATGAATCGTCGCAAGCAGAAGGCGATGGCGAACGGTCCGCAGAAGCACAAGATAGCCAGCCAGAGGGCAAAGCTGAAAAACCTACGACCGTCTCGGAATCTTACGAGGGCGAGATGGAGCTTGAGGAAGAATTTCAGGAAATCGTTATCGACAAGCTAAGCGGGGTTGAGAATGAGATGGAAGATTCTGAGGCAGCTGACCATGTCGAGGAGCTATCTGCCGATGCTGGGTTCTTGAGCAAAGTTGGTAAGAAAATGGCCGAAGGGTCGAAGGCCGAGCAAGCGATTGATGCGGCCCTGGATGAGTCACTGCATGAGCCCCTGGAAGTAGAATCTGATAGCGATAGTGATGGCGAGGGAAGTGAGCGACCAATTGAGAACACTGCTGCTACGGAGGCTTTAGACTCAGAAGACGGTGAAGCCGAACCTGAAGTTGGCGACATGGCTCAAGTGCCAGCCACGGCTACTCCACCAGTTCGCCCGTCAACTAGACCAACTCGGCCTGCGTTGGCCACTGCGGCAAGTCGTACACACCCGCAGGCACCACCGTTTCGCCCGCCCCCTCCTCCAAACACGCCCAACACGCCTCCTCCAAACTTTCCTGGCCCGCCTAGGCAACCGAATTTTGGTGGTCCAAATTTTAATGTATCACCGCCTAGCCCAAATATAAATACAGCGAATTTTCTGAATAACGATCCTAATATGTCAAAGATGAACAGCATGTATTACCGCAATAAAAATACCGGTAGAGTTATTTTGGCTGGACTGCTGGGTTATGCCATCGGCCGTAGGGGCGGCCGTAAACGTACGGAAGCACGGCTACAGCCAGAAATAGACAAGGGCAAGAAAGATGTAAAAGGGCTTGAACAGAAGCTTGATTATAGTGAGCAAGCCGTCCGCAAAAAGGCTTTTGAGGCAAAGAGCCTGAAAGAAAAATTATCTGAGCGTGAGCGATATGAGCAGCCAGCGGTGAGTCCAAATGTTTTAGCTGCTGCAAGGGAGTCGGTAGCTAAGTCGCCTACAGAAAAGACCAAAGCCGAATTGCCGGTTGAACCGCAAATACTTCCGGCTGAAACTGCGGCGGCAGAGATTCAAGAGCTGCGCGCACAGCAAGAACAATTCGCCGAAGGCCTGATCAGGGAAGATAGTCTGAGCCTGGAGCCGAAAGTTAAGAACCGTAATCTGTCAGAAAATATAGTATTGCAGGCTGGTTCCTCGGCAGAAAGGGCTACTGTTGGCTCTGCCGCTGAAAGACTTGCAGCTATTTCCCCAGTAATTGCAGAGGCAAGAGTTAGCGGCGCACAGCAAGAACAAGAAAAGACTGCCAAGAGAAAGAAGCTTGCCGAGCAGATGTCCCGTAGTCTAGAGTCTGAAAAATCTGTGGATACGCGGACTATGACAATGCCAGAGGTACTTGAGATTGCTGAAACAATCGATACTGGGGCAGGGTCGTTGAAAGAGCTATTTGAACTAAAGAAAATTGATGCTGTTAACTTGCGTAAGATTGTGGCTGAGCACGCTGCTGGTCGTAACTACGACTCATTCATGCACAAGTCGCTAGAGGCTGAAGAAATGCACCGCGAGCTCCGAAACGAAGTCAAGACCGCCGACGGTGACTCCGGTCACGACGGGGGTGGTTTTAGCAAAAGTGTTGCTAGCGCCGACTCAGGTGGGTCTGCTGTTGGCGGAGGCGGTGCGGCTGCTGATGGCCGTCCGTCCACCTCCTACATGCCGACAGAGCTACCAAACATGGCACAGGTTGGCATGGGAATTACGACAGATTTTTCGGCCAGTAATACCGGTAAGTCTCAGAAAGACAAAATTGCCAAAGACACCACAGTGGCCACAATTGTTCTGGGCCTATTGGTGGGGATTCTGTTGGCTGTTTTGGTTCTGGTGATTAGCTAGTCTTGTTAGCATAGTGTTCCAGAACGTGAAGTGAGCTGGGTCGCCCCGTGTGGATATCGCAGCTCATCCCTGTTATAATCATCATCAAAGTTCAAATACGAGGTCTCAGAATGAATAAGATAATTTTATACTACAAATTTGTACCGGTACCAGATCCGGATATGACGATGCGTTGGCAACGCGAGATGTGTACACGTTTGGGTCTAAAGGGCCGGATATTGATTAGCCCGCACGGAATTAACGGGACTTTGGGTGGTGATATTGAAAGTTTGCGTATGTACAAAAGGTTGATGAATGAGACAGCTCAGTTCAAAGACATTGTCTATAAATGGAGCGACGGCAGCCACGAAGATTTTCCGAAGTTGAAAGTAAAAGTTAAGCCTGAAATTGTGGCGTTTGATGCTGCCGATGAAATAGTGGTGTCGGAACGTGGCATAGAAAATGGTGGCAAACACTTGAAGCCATCGGCCTTGCATAAATTGGTGGAAGAAAAGGGCGAAGACGTTATATTTTATGACGGGCGTAACATGTATGAAGCCCAGATTGGTAAGTTTAAAAATACAATCGTGCCGAACACAGTAACTAGTCGTGATTTCAAAAAAGACATTGAAGAGGGCGAAATATCTAAGCACAAAGACAAGCCGATCGTTACGTACTGTACGGGTGGAATCCGCTGCGAAATATTGAGCGCCATGATGAAAAATCGCGGCTACAACGAGGTTTACCAGATGGATGGCGGCATAGTTAAGTACGGTAATAAGTATAAAGATGAGGGTCTGTGGGAAGGCAAGTTATTTGTATTTGACGATCGGATGCAGATGGGATTTTCTGACAACGCCAAAGACATTGCCAGATGTGAGGAGTGCGGCAAAACTACAAGTAACATGGTCAATTCATCCAATATACGGCGTAAATTACACGTAATGTGTGAGTCTTGCGCCGGTGCCAGAGTAAATGAGGAGGTCTAGTATGGTCACGCCAACTGGTATGGCTGTAGCAATCGAAAAAGCCAGAGGCTTACGCAGGAGCGCTGAACACGCAGTAGGACCTGCAAGGGGGGATTTACTAGATATTGGGGCTGCAGCGGTAGCTACTACTGTCATATTGCTAGGTGGCCCTCCTTTAGCGGAAGCTGTTGGGTATGTTTTAGACGGGATAGCTGGTGCTGTTGAAGCTATTGGCCCTGACACGTATAGATTCATGGTACCAGCGACGTCAGGATGAATGCTCAGCTGAAAGAAAAACTTAAGACTTTGCCCAAGACTCCTGGGGTGTATTTTCATAAGGACGAATCGGGCGAGACTATTTATATTGGTAAGGCGGCGGTGTTGAAGAACCGCGTACGCCACTATTTTCAGAAATCGCGTAATCGCGACCCTAAAACAGAGGCACTGGTGGCAGAAATTGCTGATACTGAGTGGATAGAGACTGAATCGGAAATAGATGCGCTGTTTTTAGAGGCAGAAATGGTACGGCGCTATTTGCCACGCTACAATATTTTACTACGCGATGACAAGAGCCTGTCGTATATCCGAATAGATATTAAGAGCGACTTTCCGACGGTGACGTTTACGCGTCGACCATTGGACGACGGTGCGGAATACTTTGGTCCTTATTATCAGGGCTACTCTGTGCGTAAGGCTTTGCGGTTACTGCGGCGGGTGTTTCCGTATGCCACGACACAGAATCAGGCGACGCTGGGCAGTAAATTGTACGAGCAAATTGGTTTAGACCCGGGCTTAAACAGCGGCAAGACTAGTCTGGATCAATACCGCAAAAACTTGCGTAGTTTGATGGTGTACTTGCGCGGTAACCGGGTCAAGATTGCTACTGAGTTAGAGAAAGATATGAAAGTGGCTGCTAAGGCGCAGGACTTTGAAAAAGCAGCTAGGTTGCGCAATAAGTTGTACGAAATGAAGGCGCTCAAAAAACAGATTATATTCAGCGACCGAGAATTCATGGATCTAAGTAAGGACAGGGGTTTGAACGGTTTGGCAGAATTACTGGGCATAGAGCTACCGAAGCGGATTGAGGGCTACGACATATCGCATATGTCAGGCACGGACAACGTGGCTAGTATGGTGGTGTTTGCCAACGGTTTGCCAGATAAAGCGGCCTATAGAAAGTTCAAAATGCGCCTTAAGGGGAACAATGACTTTGCCCACATGAACGAGGTGATTACTAGACGCTTGGGCCAGAAAAATGTTAAATCTTGGGGTTTGCCAAAGCTGTTTTTGATTGACGGCGGCAAGGGTCAACTGAGTGCGGCTATTAAAGCCCGTGATGCGGCTGGCTTTAATACTCCAATGATTGGATTGGCAAAACGGGAAGAGGAAATAGTGGTTAGCGTTAGTGGATCGAATGTGTTGAATGAAGGCCTAAGGGACAGGGCGGTGAAGCTGAAGGGCCGAGTGATAGAGAATGACGATTTTGTTCTGGTTAATTTGCCGGATACTGGCGACATAGTTAAATTGCTGCAGAGGATTCGCGATGAGAGTCATAGGTTTGCGGTTAGCTACCATTCCACATTGAAGCGTAACCGCCAGACATCTAGCTGGCTGGACGAAGTTCCTAGCATAGGACCGACGACAAAGAAAAAGCTGTTAAAGACGTTTGGCAGCGCCAGGGGTGTTCTACAGGCGCGCAAAATTGAACTAGAGGAGTTGCTGGGTGAAAGCAAAGCTACAATCCTGCGCCAATACATCAGGGCAGAGAAAAAGATTGACGACTGACGTTGTTTCTCCGCGTGACTCGCCAAGGCTCGGTAGCCCTAAGTAGCCTTGTACTTTAATTTGCATTTCCATATTACAGAGATATAAACCTACAATCCAACGTAATATAACACCTACCAATCCGAAATCTTATTTAAATCCGATTTAAATCTTATTTAAATAAGATTTCGGCTTTTTACATTTGCTCTAGAACCATCGAACGCAGGTATGCTATAGTTGTCCGAACATGAATGATCAATCACACAGGGAACATTCCCGAAGCAATGCCCCGCATTACGATACCGTTGATCGTTATCTAAGCTCTTGACTATAAAGTAAAAACACCGAAGAAAATTAAAAAATATTAGACTAGTCTGGTTTTCTGGGTGAGTCAACAACGCATAGGACACATTTTATGGATGAATGAGGTATTTAGAGATGTCTAAAAAAGAGAATATTGGTGTAGCAGGCCTAGGGGACCTAGGGGTTCCCCTGGTTGCGCAGATCTTTTCTAGCGGAGAAAGTGTCGATGTTGTTGATAGGGGAGTTTGCGCCAGAGACGTGTGCTGGTCGAGTGCGGTAGACCCGGCCGTTAGCATAGAAGGTGTAAATGTACATGGTGGAGTCAGGCAGCTAGACAACCTAGAGGTGTTAGTGAAAGATTCTGATGTGGTTCACTGGGCGATGCCGTCTTCAAGCCTTGATGGCTTACCGTTACCCAACAAAGAGGATCAAATGGTGGTTTTGCACGATAGCGTTATGCAGAACAGCGAAGATGCAATACGTATGCGGCCAGACACCTCACGTTTTGTCATTGCTCATTGTCTTATGAACACAGAGCGTACTGTTGTTGTGTCTCCTGAGCACGGAGACCCCGAACGGGCTATGATGCATTTTAAGGAAATAGGTCTGAGGGCTGTGTCGATGTCCGTTGATGAGCATGATCTACATATGGCTGAGACTCAGGGCCGTTATGCTCTTCTTATTGTTGAAGACCTGCTTAATCTTAGAAGACAGAATATGGAGGGGCTGCTTACTCCCTCCTCGAAAGAATTGCTTGCTGCACTTGAACATAGAAAAGGTCAGTGGAGCGATGCTACACTAAGGTCAATACTGGCTAACCCACATTTAGCAGTGGATCCAGAAAAAGTAGACAAGTTCTTTTCGGATAGGCCGCAAAATAAATGTTAGGATGATTTTTGATGATTGATAGTAGTTTTTTTGTAAGTAATCGGAAGCGACTGGCAGGAAGTTTGCCAGGGCGTTTGGTCGTTGTTGCGGCTAATAGTTTGATGCAGAGTTCGGCGGATGTGACTTTTCCGTTTCGGCAGGATAGTAATTTTTGGTATTTATGCGGTATTGATGAACCTGATCTGATTTTGCTGATCGATATGGATAACGGTGAGTCAACGCTACTGTTGCCTGAGCAGAGTGATTACCAGAAAGAGTGGGACGGAGAAAATAGGCAAGAGGAATTCAAAGAGACTAGCGGTGTCACAAAACTTGATTCTACAGATTCTTTAACGAGCCGATTAAAAAGTGCCAAGAAAAAAGGTCAGAAAATTGGTTATCTAAAACCACTGGATGAAATTGTGCAGCCTTATGGGTTTTATTCTAATCCTGCCCGCAGAAAAGTTCAGGAAATCATACATGGGGCAGAGAAAGAACCCGAGGACGTACGGGTGCCGCTGGCAAAGCTGAGGCAGATTAAACAGCCAGTAGAGCTAGAGGCGATCCAAAAGGCAATAGATGTGACGGCGGATACTCTGGCCGATGTGAAGTCTAGGTTAGACAGCTTTAAGACTGAAAAAGAGTTAGAGCGAGCGATTTCGGCCGGATTTTTTGCACGTGGCGCAGACGGGCATGCTTACGAGCCGATTGTGGCTAGCGGCAAAAATGCGGCGACCATACACTACATGAAAAATTCTGAGCCTATTCAAAATAACAATTTGCTGTTGCTGGACGTTGGGGCAGAAGCGGACCATTACGCGGCAGACATAACTAGGACGTGGGCGGTTGGAAAACCAACGGA
>Ga0316190_10004033_pt1 | contig 10665 bp, 11 predicted proteins | sample Eddworburrow2_MG_FD_204929 | JGI IMG/M metagenome (GOLD analysis project Ga0316190, IMG submission 204929) | Coastal sediment microbial communities from Maine, United States - Eddy worm burrow 2 | ecosystem: Environmental > Aquatic > Marine > Coastal > Sediment | place: USA: Maine | collected... | reverse complement strand
GCTCCTCGACCACGACCAGGTCCCGCCTGGCTCAATAGGGCGTTGGAATCGGCCTGCCGGGAGGAGGTCCTACAGGCCTTGGCGGATAGTAGCCACCGCCATACCAGCCCCCTCCTCCATAGCCTCGACCCCATCCGTAGCCATAGCCATAGCCGTGGCTCACACCGTAGCGGATGCTGGAGTTAGAGTAGGTCGAGTCATACCCAGAGGAAGAGCAGGCTTCGAGACCCAGCACAACTACCACCAGGAGCAGGAGAAGAACGAAGAATCGAACAGAGCGCTTCATGGCGTTGTCTCCTCAAGCCCGTAGATGAAGAAAGCTCCTCCGGTGGGATCGGCCAGCAACGCCACCCTGCCCTCACCGAGCTTTGGATCGGGCGCCAGGAGGACTCGACCACCCAGCTCCTTGGCCTTCGCCGCCGTGGCAGCCACGTCGGCAACACCTAGATAGGGAGCCCAGATGGGGTCGACCTGTTTGTTGTCGATCTGCACCAGACCGGACCGATGCTCGCCACCGGTCTCGAAAAGCAGATACGGATCGCCAGCTCGATCGATCTCGGTTCGTTCGTACCCGATCACGTCGCCATAGAAGCCTGCGGCTGCGTCCGTATCGTGCGTCCACAACTCGGTCCAAACCCAGGAACCAACAGTCTTTGGCTCATCAAAAGGGCGCTCCGGGGCCAGCAACATAAAAGCCGCTCCCTGAGGATCCTCCAAGACGGCGAAGCTGGCAAAGCCCTCCACCCGGCCGACATCCCGATGGACTTTGGCGCCCAGCTCGCGTGCCGCGGCCACCGAGTCGGCAAGGTCGGGCACCGCCATCCCCACGAGCCACAGCGCTTCCTCTCCCTCGGGATCAGCGTCCTTGATTTCACTGATTCCAGCGATCGGATGACCGTCATTGCTCACCACGTAATTGCCGCTCGAGTAGGGCTCGATCTTCCAGCCCACGAGCTGGCGATAGAAATCAATCGCGGTGGCTGCATCTTCCGTCAGTAGGTCGACCCAGATGGCCTGCCCTGGAGCCGCCGCCGCCACAGGCAGAGCGGCCCCAAGAAGTCCCACCATCAAGGCCAGGGTCATTGCGGAGTTGAAACGACACCCTCCGCGATTCTTCGGTTTCATAGCCATTCGATGAGCTACCTCCTTAGCAAACGTCGAGAAACTGCATGTCAACCTACCACAGCGACAACGGAGGAGCCTCAGGAGGAGATGCCAGATCTCTGTTCACAGAAACCCGGCGAGGCCCCTAGTCCGCGCCTCCAAGCCAACTCAACCGGATCCAGAAGGTGCGACCCGGCTCGTTGACTCTCACCGGATCCGGATCGAACAGATTGCCGCGATTGAGATGGTTGGCGTAGGTGCGATCGAAGACATTGTCGACACCAACGACCAGATCGAGCGACTGCAGAATTCGATACCTGGCCGAGAGGTCGAGCACTCCGTAGCCAGGTGTTGCACCGAAGTCCTGCCCACTGCCTGTCGTTGGATCATCGTCCACTCGCGTCTGACTGGTCGCCCATCGGAAATGCCCTTGGACTCCCCATCGCTCCGGGCCGTAGTCGATCTGTACCCATCCCTGAAGAGGCGGGATCTGGGCAATCGGGCGATCGTCCGTGCGATTCTCCCCCCGCACTCCGCTGGCAACTCCGCTAATCCCTAGCCGCTCACCGGGCCGGTAAGCCCCTCGACCTCGAGGCCTAGTAGGCGGGCTTCGACGTTGCGGTAGATGGTCGCATTGTCATCGCGCAGGATTCCCTCCTGACCGTGTGCTCGGTCCCGCAGGATGAAGTCGTTCACGTCGTCGAGGAAGGCTGTGACACTCCAACTCGAGTTCTCATCCCGTGACGCGAGGCCCAGATCCAGCTGGCGGTGCTTCGCCGGCTCCAGCTGGGGGTTTCCCACCCATCGCTTCGGCGCCGCCAGGTTGTTCGATCCCAGATAGCGCTCGGTAGTGTCGGCTGCCCGAGTGCTACGGCTCATCCCGGTGAAGAAGGTCAGCTTCTGAACAACGTGGCGCTCGTATCTCAGCAGGCCACTGAGCTCCGAAGCACTCCAGTCCTCGGCCTGCATGCCGTAGTAGTACTCGTAAAGCTGATTGGGACTCCGGTTCATGCCGGCCGGTTTCGAGTCGGCTTTATCGGCCCGAGCCAAGAAACGGTCGAGCCTGCCGCCGAACACGAGACGCGACTTCTCTCCCAGGAGCTGTTGCCCTTCCACGAACAGTCCACCCTGTGCCAGCGAAGCGTCGGGCCACATCACCGACTGCAGCACTTCGACCGAGTCGGGATTCGGCCCGGCAAACCGTAGCGCTTCTCGAAGGTTTTCCTGGTAGTCGAGTCCGATCGTCAGAACCAGGCTTGTCGAAACAACACGATCTGCGCTCGCCGTTCCCCCGAAGGTGTCCGAAGTCGAGGGAACCCGCATCGTCATCGGAGCCGTCAACGGCCGCAAGGAGTAGTTGTCCATAAGGTGGTCGACTCCCGAGAAGTACAGGTCGACCTTGAAGTTGGTGAGGCCAGCAAGCCTCTCTGCACGATGGAATTTGAGTCGGTACGTATCGTTGCTGTCCTGCGGCGAGTCCATTCCTGCGCCCGCGAACAATGCGTCCTCGGTGCGCACTGCCTCCAGTCCCAGCTCGACCTGACCAGTCGTCGCTTTGCCAAATCCAGCCATCAAGTTGAGATGCTCGCTGTCGAAGGCCGAGCGGACCATTTCGCCACTGCCGTCCTCGTAGCTGTCGAAGGTCCTCACCCCTCCCTGCGCTCGCAAGAAAAAACCGCCACTCGCCCAGGCCGCGTCCACACCAAGCTCCGGCTGTTTGTGCCAGCTTCCGTAGGACGTTGCAACTTCGGTGCGCCAGGTTCTGGACTCTGGCAGCTCGGGGACGTTGCGCTGATAGATCACGGTGCCAGCTGTGCCGCCAGGGCCGAATCGCATCGTCTGGACCCCCTTGATCACGGTGACCTCGTCGAAGGAGTTAGGAGACGCGAAGGAGCTTGGTGGATCCATGCGGTTGGGACAGCCGCCATGGACGTAGGCACCGTCCACCTGCACATTCAGGTTGGCCTCGCCAAGGCCTCGGATTCGAGGCTCGAGGCCATGTCCCCCCATGCGTCCCACGGTCACGCCGGCAACGCCGCGGAGCAGATCCGCACCGTCACCGATGGGCACAGGCGGTAGATCCTGACGGACGAGGATTCGGACACTGGGCACCACCGGCCAGACACCCAAGACCTCGATTTCTTCCTCGACGACCGCAGTCTCCTCTACTTCAGTGCTGGACTCCGTCGGCGGAGCAGGGTCCACCTCCCCCTGGGAGAAGACAGGATGGTGGGAAAGAAGCATCAGCGGCAGAGCCGCGAAGATGAAGAAGAGAACAGAACTCGAGGTCTTCATGGCACCTCCTCGCACCGGTGGTTCCGATGAACCTGCCGGCGGTGAATCCTGAATGGATCGGAGTGCAACTACGCTCGGACAGCGTCAGCGCTACGAGGAGGCGGCGAATCGGGGCTACGAGAGAGAATTTCTGGAAGTGAGTCCTTGTCGCAAGCAGCTCGATCGATCGGCTTGATCGTGGCGCGTGTCAGCTCGTCGGACATGAGGCCCAGATGACGACCGAAGAAGCTCGCAGCCGCATCGTCGGTCTGACAGGGAGCGGATCGGACCTCGCCGTTCTCGCTGTCACCAGGGGGCTCGTGTCCGCCACACTCGCACCCGAACAGCAGGCAGGCACTTCCTCCACCACAACAGCATTCCAGATCGGGCTCACCAAACGAGGCAGACGCGGCGAAAGGTCCGAAACCCAGCCAGCAGCAAACGATCAGGACCAGGACTCGACGGAGTCGATTCCGGGTGAGGCGCGTCTTCTTCATCGGTGCCAAAGTCGACCCTACCACTGATCTTTCGCGGCAACCTCCGTGCGGGCTTCGAGAATCAGCCGCATCCGCGTGTCGTGCAGACCACGGTCGAGGCCCACTGGGTACTGGTGCGGATTGAGGAAGCGTCGGATTCCTGAATGAAACGAGGCAAGCTGCTCCAGCGTTCGATTCCTTGCCTCTTGTGGTCGAGGTACCTCAGCGATGAGCCGCCCCTCTCGATAGACGGGCTGCAGCAGATCCTCGTGGGATGCGTCGGGCGGGAGCTTCTTCCAGCGGGTGCTGTCCATGGGATCGACGATCTCGGAGACGCCGGCTGGCGGGTCCAGCTCGTCCCAGATCATGTCTGCGATGAACTCTCCGCCTCTCCGGAACCGACGCACCTGGCTGAAACCTGGAATGTTGACTTTGGCCGCGAGCTCGGAGAGCTTGACCCGCGGCTCCCATTCGCCACCCGAGCGTCGAACCGCCGCCAGCTTGTAGACGGCACCGAGAGCCGGCTGATCCCAAGCAGTAATCAGTTTGGTGCCGACGCCCCAGACATTGATGCGGGCCCCCTGATCCTTGAGGCTCGTGATGACGTGCTCGTCGAGCTCGTTGCTGGCAACGATCGCCGCATCCGGAAACCCGGCTTCGTCCAGGATCTTCCGCGCTTCGATGCTCAGATAGGCCAAGTCTCCGGAGTCGAGGCGGATGCCAGCCAGCTCGCTGCCCCGCTCGCGCAGCCATTCGCCGATCTTGACCGCGTTGTGGACCCCTTGCAGCGTGTCGTAGGTGTCGACGAGCAGAATGCAATTGTTCGGCATGGCCTCGGCGTAGGCCCGGAAGGCCTCCAGCTCCGAGTCGAAGATCATCACCCAGCTGTGCGCGTGCGTTCCCCGCGGAGGTATTCCGAACAGCTTTCCAGCCAGCACGTTCGAGGTCGATTCGCAGCCTCCGATGTAGGCGGCCCGACTGGCCGCCAGGGCGCCGTCGAAGCCCTGTGCGCGTCGCAGTCCGAACTCGATCACCCGATCACCCTGGGCCGCTTCGCAGACCCGCGAGGCCTTGGTGGCGATCAGGCTCTGAAAATTGAGGATATTCACCAGCGGGGTCTCTAGTAGCTGGCATTGAATCAGCGGGCCCCGGAGGCGTACCAACGGCTCGTTCGGGAAGACCACGGTACCCTCCGGAACCGCATCGATATCGCAGCTCAGCTCCACCTGTTGCAGGTAGTCCAGAAACTCCGACTCGAACAGAGCCTTGCCATCGTTTCCCGTCAAGCTCGAAAGGTAGGTGAGGTCGTCGTTGGAGAAGGCGTAGGACTGCACGAACTCGACGAGATAGCCGAGGCCGCAGGCAATGGTGTATCCGCCTTCGAAGGGGCTGGAGCGAAAATAGAGGTTGAACGCCGACTCCGTCTCGAGCTCCCCCGTCTTCCAGTAGCCATAGGCCATGGTGAGCTGGTAGAGGTCGGTGAGAAGACCGACCGACCCTCCAGGAATTCTCTGGCTCAAATGTTGTCCACTCATCGCATCTCCCAGTCTCGTCCAACCATACTATGTCTGCTCAGCTGAACCAGGTGAAAACGGGAGGTACCCAGGGGGGGTCGAGGCCAGGCCGGCTCAATCTGCAAGATCCTGGAGCCTTGAACCGTCCTTCACTTCTTTAGAGGCGATCACCAGACAAATGCTAGCAATTGACAGCATTGCTAGCACACGCTATCATATCACTCATGGCCAACCTGAGCGTGCGGAAGATCGATGACATGACCTACGAGCAACTACGGGTTCGCGCCGCCAAACATGGCGTATCCATGGAGGAAGAGGTCCGCCAGATCCTCAGACGAGCGGTCTCGTCACCCGAGAGGCTGGGTGATCTGGCGCTACAGCAGTTCGGTCCCGACCACGGCGTGGAACTGGAGATTCCCCCTCGAACACCCCATGAGCCTCTGGAAGTGGACTCATGATCCTCCTCGACACCAACGTGATTTCCGCTGTCATGATGAAGGCACCCTCGCAGACGGTGGTGCGATGGCTGAATGCTCAGGAGAGTATGAGACTGTACCTGTCGTCGATCACTCTCGCCGAGATCGGCTATGGCTTGAGCGTGCTTCCCGCAGGCAGGCGGCGCCGAGATCTGGAGAATCGCTTCGCGAAGTTCGTTGCCCAAGGATTCGAACAGAGAGTCCTGTCATTCGACGCGAAGGCGGCTCTGCAGTATGGCGAGATCATGGGGCACCGAAAGAGACTCGGCCGCCCCCTTGGAATCCTCGACGGTCAGATTGCCTCCATAGCCCGGGCCCGCGGTCTGGCAGTCGCCACTCGAAATATTCGCGATTTCGAAGAATGCGGTCTCGAGCTCGTCAACCCTTTCGAAACCTAGCTGTCCTCAATTCGACCCAACCTCGGCTGGCTCCGGTGGTTGAAAGAGCTTCTCCGTGCCCACACCCACCGCACGCCCTCCGCAGCGGCTACCAGTAGCGCTCTACGTGAACCTGACCCTGCTGGCGGCGGTTGTGCTCGACATAGCCCTCATCGCCGAGGATGGCCACCATGTCATCGACCATTGCAGGATTTCCACAGATGAAGATGTCCGTAGTCTCTGGTGAAGGCTCGAAGCCCCATTCATCGGCCAGAGCACGGGAGCGCCAGAGGTCCTGCAGATACCCCGAGTGTCCGGCCCACTCGACAGCCTCGGCTTGAGGCCGGCTGATCGTCGGCAGATAGGAGAAATTCGAACAGAGCTGGCGCAGCGTCATGAGCTCCGAGCGATACCCCAGATCCCAGGAATGGCGAGCGCCGTGAAGTACGCCGAAGTGCGTCGGCGTGCCACAAGTCAACTCTGTACGCAGCATGCTCATGTAGGGCGCGAGTCCCGTGCCGGTCGCGAGAAAGGCGACGTGACGGCCCTTCTCGACGTTGTCGAGGGTGAACAGGCCCTTCGCCTTCGGCGAGAGCCAGACTCCATCACCGCTCCTCAGCTTGAACAGCCGCGGTGTGAGCTGACCCGACGGCACCAAAGAGACGTAGAACTCCATGAACTCCTTGGCTCTCGAGGACGAGGCAATCGAGTAGGCTCGTTTGATCAGCTTGTCCGGAGCGCTCGGCTTGGTCTCGGGGTCTGAGATGGTGGTTCGCGCCGCCGATCCAGGCAGTGCCAAAACGGCGAACTGGCCGGGCTCGAATTCGGGCAACTCCCAGCCCTCGGGAACGACCCTCAGGATCACCAGGCCCGGCGAAACCTCGATTCGCTGCACGACGATGGCGTTGAGCTCGCTCGACATTTGGACCTCTCCTTCAAGACTACCAATACGAGCGACAGGCCCAACGAGATCTCTCGTCAGAGAGCCAATCGCGCCCGCAGCCCGATGACCCAGATCGAGTCCTCTTCGGGGTTGAGTGACGGATCCTTTAGGTACTGGACATCGGGAGTGACAGCGAACTGCGGAGAGATGTTCCAGCGGTAATAGAGCTCCGCGGTCAGCTGGTCGCTCAGACCCGAACCCCAGGTGTCCTCGTTGACCTCACCCCAGTTGAAGCCGAATCCCAGGACGTTGCCTCCGGGATCGGGTTGGTAGCCAAAGCCGACGCTGACCGCTTTCTGCATCAGACTGCCCCCTTCAGCGGCATAACCTGCACGCACGAAGGGTAGCCACCTCTCGGCCCAGTATCGGGTCCAGGAAAAGTTGGCTCCCCAGCCGCTGGCCTCCCCTGCCTCTTCCCGCTCGTCGGCCTGCCAGAGAGTGAGATGGATGTTGTTGAGGTAGATCTCGTCGTGCGAAGGCGTCCAGCCGATCTCGATGGACTTGAAGTACTCGTTATCACTGAAGAAGGTGTTGAAGCCCTCCCAGAACTCGGTCGGGTCAGAGTTTCGGTCCACCAGACCGCCGATGAGGAACAGGTTCTTCGTGATCATCCCACCCGCGGCGGCGCCCAGCGTAGCGTCGTTGGGTACCGCCATGGTCAACGTGCCTGTACTGAACGCGAAATTCAAGAAGCCCGTCCATGGACTGGCCATGGCATAGACATCGACGTAGTCGGTGGCATCCAGAAAACCCCCGAACATGGCGACCTTGCCGTCCTTCCAGCGTTGGCGCCAGTAAAAGTTCGTCCATCTCCACCCCTGACCGCTGAACGGCGGCTCGATGAGCCCGACATAGCCGATGTTGAATCCAAATCCGCTGGGCGCCACATCCGTGTAGGCGTGCCGATGTTCGACCTTCCAAACGAAGGCCCCGGTGTTACCCGACTCCCGACCGACAAGATCCCATGAGCCGTAGAATCGCGCGATGCCACCACCGGCGCTATCTTCGCCGACACGGTTGTTTCCACTCAGGTAGGCGGCGGAGTAATCCACCGAGAGTGAGATGCCGCGCTTTTCCTGCAGATTCTTCTTCCACGCGAAGTAGGGGTCGAGGAGACGCTCTGAAACGATCCGGCTGGTCGATGCCTCGTCGTTGGCGATCTGATTGTCGACCTGATCCGGACCCCCGAACCTGGGCTGCTGTCCAGCTGTCGATTCCGATTCTGTCGATTCCGAGCCTGTCGATTCCGAGCCTGTCGATTCCGATTCCGTCGTCCCGACCTCCTCGGTCGGCTCCGATTCGCTCTGAGCGGCGGCCAATCCAGAAGGGATCCAAAGGCAGGCCAGACCCAACAATCCAAGACCGACAACCGGCCACCTCTTGTTGAACTCATTCGCTTTCATTTGTCGACTCCCTACCCACGACCCTTCCACGGCAACTTGACCACCGGTCCGACGACAAAGCGGATCTGATGCTCAGGACCGAAGGCCTCGGGTGACTTGATGAAGTTCCAATATTGAAGGCTCATCTTCCACGGCCGTCCTCCCAGAACCGAGGTCTTCGCGAGCCCGACTCCCAGGGGCAAGGTCCACGCATCCCCGCTTTCGGCCCTATGGTTGTAAGACCAATTGGGACCGGCCGAGATCTGCCAGCCGCCTTTCAGATTGAAGGTGTAGAAATACTGACCACCGGTGAGGCTGGTGCTGAAGCCGCTCTCACCCGCCACATCCCATTGGTGGGTCACCAGCACTCCGATGGCGCCCCACTTCCTGACCACGGCGACGGCGAGCTCGGGGCCGAATAGCCACTGTTCCAGACCGAGGGCTTCATCGGTGGCTGTCGGTATCGTACCCGTCAGACCCGCGATCAGCACGTTGGCGCCGGCCTCTTTCTTGAAGCTGAACCCAAATGCCGCGTCAAAAGCAATATCGCCCAGTTCCACACCCTTGGAATCGAATCCTCCCTCGGTGCTCGGCACTGACTGATCGAGGATCACGGGAATGGCCGGTCGAACAAAGAAGTTCGTGCCACCGCCGAGCGGATAGGGCAGGCTGGGCTGGAAGATGATCTTCGCAGCTGACTGATCTCCAGCCTCGGGTAGATCCCCATCGAAGACGATGTAGTCGAAGTTGGTGCTCAAGGTCCCCATCGGCGTGTTGGGGTTGGCTAGTTCGGCAGCAATCTCTTCAGCAGAAGCCGTTGCGGCGCCACCACCCGAGCCCACCTCGCTCCGAGGCCCGGTTGCCACAGCGCCACCGGCGGTGACTCTGAACTCGAAGGTCTGGTCCGTCGCCACGTCCCGCGCCAGGTACATATCCGCCTCGGCTGTGCTGCGTTCGAACTGATAACACCTGGTCTGTGGGCCTGCGGTGATGCAGACCTGATCCTCGCCCACAACCTCCCAGGTTCTGGAAAACGACGCTCCCCATTCATGGAGCACACCAGTACCGTCGGGGTAATACTCCCCTCTCGCCACCTCCTTGCCGGGAAGATCTCTCTCGGTCGACAGACCACTCATGAACTCACGCAGGATCTCGGCACCGGAGACTGGCTCCCAATCGTCGGCTCGGATCGCAGGAGCACTGAGGGCAATCGTTGCCAGCAGAATCACTACGTGGCAGCGGATAGTCGAACGGATCCGAGCCCTAGATGAGGTTGGTAGCAGCACTATCCTTGATCCCGCAGTTCCTTCAGATGAAGCTCGTGTTCTAGTTGGACGTTCCCCTCGACATCGATGATCTGAAGGGTGATCCGTGGAGACGGTGCCTCCCAGTCGATTTCGACAAGACCGAAGTTCAGATCGACATACGGACCGGCGACGCGATAGTCGTTCGGCGCCTGCGGGTACTCCTCGTTGACATGGGTCAACCCACTGGATGTGAAGCCGTAGAGGGGATAGGACCCCTCATCTGTCTTCGACAGCTCCGAGAAATGGACGTTGCCGGTCAGAAGCACCACACCCTCGGCCCCCGTTGACTCGACGACATCGAAGAGCCGTTGCCGCTCGTGCGGGTAAATGCCCCACTCGTCCATGCCCTTTTGATCGGGCACGATCTGCCCGCTCGAGGCGATGAGGCGAACCTCTGCCGGGTGGCGCAACTGGTCTTCGAGCCAGGTCCACTGCGCCGCGCCAAGCAGCGACACACCGGGGTCCGTCTGCGGTGCGTACTTACCCAGGCTGCCACCGGCGCCCTCCTCTCGCTCCGCCAGCATGGGAGGTCCCTTGTCGGCCTTGCCGTAGTCGTGGTTGTCCCAGATCGCCATCACCGGGATGTTGGCTGCTAGATGCTGCCAGTCCGGGTTGTCGGCCAACTCCTGCCACTCTTCCCGCAGTGACTCGGAGGTCACGTCGAAAGTGGTCTCGCCGTCGAAGTCGCCGTAGATGGCGTCGCCCAGGGAGAGGTAGAGATCGGGCTCTGCCTCGGCCACGGCCCGAAAGATCGGCTGCTCGACCCACTGAAAGGCGCATGAGCCAAAGGCAATGCGGGTGATCGGCGGCGC
>Ga0316190_10004032_pt1 | contig 10669 bp, 7 predicted proteins | sample Eddworburrow2_MG_FD_204929 | JGI IMG/M metagenome (GOLD analysis project Ga0316190, IMG submission 204929) | Coastal sediment microbial communities from Maine, United States - Eddy worm burrow 2 | ecosystem: Environmental > Aquatic > Marine > Coastal > Sediment | place: USA: Maine | collected... | reverse complement strand
CAAGCGTTACACCACTGGCTCTGCCCGATTGAACATTGACCTTTGCGACCGGCGTGCCTGTTCGGACTTCCACGCCCAGGTCTTCGCAAGCAGAACGCAGTGCCTGGCTGATTGCTCCCATGCCGCCGATGACGTGCCCCTGCCACGCTTGCTGGTCAGCATCACCGCCGCTCAGTAAATGAAATAACAGGCCCATCGCGGTGCCCGGTTGGTAGGGGCCGCCGTGCTTGCCATACAAGCTGTTCGACAGGATCAGTCGCTTCAGTTTGTCGGACTCGAAGCGTTGATCCAGGAACTCGCCGAGCGACCCTGTCAGGAATCTGGTCAAGCCGCTGACGTCATCACCGCCAATGCCACGGAAGCGGCGGTACAGGCGCCACATTTCGGAGAGTTTCTTCAACCCGCCGGCGTGCAGGTCGGGCGGCGCCTCCAGGAAAAAAGGCTGCAGGTAAGCCGCCAGTCGTTTGAGTTCAACTTCTGTTGCGAAGAACGCATCGATATCATTTGGCGCGAACCGTTCCAGTTCACGGCGCATCAGGTTTTCGTCGGACCACCAGCCGACGACATTGCCGTCGTCGAATGCGGCCTGAACCCCTGGGTCACAGGCGACCATTTTCAGACCGTACGATCCGAGCTTGAGATCGCGTATGATCGTCGGCCGCAACATGCTCGCGATGTAGGAAGCCGTGGAGACGCGGCATCCCGGTGCGAGATCGGGGTCGACCTCTTCAGTAACAGCGCAGCCGCCGACAATATCCCGGCGCTCGAGTACGAGGACACGCTTTCCGGCCCGGGCGAGATACGCGGCGGTAGTCAGGCCATTGTGGCCGGCTCCAATGATGATGGCGTCGTATTGCATACAGGCGTGCAAGCAGGTTGAATGGCTAGAATACTGGATCGTTGTAACAAGGACTAACCCGGAATGGCAGACAGACTCCCCAAACTCGTGGCAACTTCCGTCGTGCGCGGTAGCCAGCAAGGTGAAAGTCACGGTGGCATATTCACGATCGACTTCGAAACGCGTGAGTGCCGGCAGCACGTTGACTGGAATACGGGTGAAATCGATTTCGAAGGGCGCGGTGCCGATCGGGGCCTGCGCGGCATCGAGTTTGATGGCGATTTTATCTATATCGCCGCGAGTGACGAGTTGTTCCGCTATGACCGAAATTTCAAGATCAGTAGCTCATTTCGCAGCCCCTGGCTCAAACACTGTCATGAAATTGCGCGTATGGATCGCACGATATTTTTGACATCAACCGGGTTCGACAGCCTTCTCGCATATGACATCGACCAGAGAAACTTCGTGTGGGGCATTCAGATCCAGCGCATTCTAAACGGCTGGCAAGGCGCCGTGTTCGATCCGCGGACCGGCATCGGCCCTACACCATCGAATCATTTTCATATCAACATGGTGCATGTCGATGACAGCGGCATTTTTGTCAGCGGGTTACGTACCGGGGCAATGCTGCACATCAACAGCCAATTCGAGGTCAAGGCTATCTGCAACATTCCTTTGGGTGCGCACAATGCCCAGCCATTTCGCGATGGTGTTCTCGTCAACGACACGCAGAATGATGCGGTTCGCTACTCCGGACGCGATGGTACAAGCAAGGCATTCAAGGTCATCACCTACGATGAGAAGGAGATCGAGTTCGCTGGCATTGATGACTCGAACATCGCGCGCCAGGGTTTCGGCCGTGGCCTTGTCGCGATCAATGACAGGCTTGTTGCCGCTGGCTCCTCACCCTCAACCGTGACGTTGTATGACGTCGACAGCGAAGAGACCATCGCATCCGTCAACCTGACGATGGACGTTCGTAACGCGATCCACGGTCTCGAGGTCTGGCCTTACGACTAAAAAAAACGCACCCCGGAGGGTGCGTTTTCTTGTTTCCTTTTGGCTTGAACCCTAGCCGCCCCAGTGCTTGGTGAAGCGGATGCCGTATTCGCGCGGCCGGATGACCGACGTGCGCTGGCGGCCAAAGAACGGTTCGAAGTCACTCACATCATGGTAGAGCTGACCACGTTCGTCCGTCAGGTTGTTGATGAAGATATTGGCCTCCCAGCTTCCGCTCGTCAGTCCAAGCCTGACACTGGACCAGTTGTAGGCTTCCTGCGTTATCTGCGGCGTAGGGCCACCCACGAATGCCTGTACCTGGTTCAATGACTTGCCGGTGTGGCTGAACTGGAATTGGAAGAACCCTTCCTCTGAGCCCATGACGTTCATCGGCCAGTTGTACTGGGCGAATAGCGACGCCTTTAACTCGGGTGCAAACGGTAGCTTCGATCCCTTACCCACAGCATCAACGCCGGGAACCTCATCATCGAGTTCCGATTCGAGGAAGGTCGCGTTCACGCGCAGCTGGAACTGGTCTGTCGGCATTGCTTCGATCGAGATCTCAACGCCGTCAGAATGTGCGCTGCCGGCATTGAGGACACCCTTCTGCCAGGGCTGGCCACACGGCGGTGTGGGGTCGATGGCACACGGCGTATTCGACGGATCGACAACTTCGAGCTGGTAGTCGACCCAGTCCTGGAAGAAGGCAATAACGCTGACATTCATACGGCCACCCGCGAAAGTGCCTTTCATTCCGACTTCATAATTCTCAAGGAAGTCTGCGCCATAGGCCTGCGGTAGCTTGGGAGCGCCACGGTTGCGGTTAACACCGCCGGCGCGGAAACCCTCGGAATAGAGGCCGTAGAACATCAGGTCTTCGTTCGGGCTGTACTGCAGAGACAGCTTAATGGCAGTGTCATCGTCCTTCGAATTGATGCGATTAATGCCGTCGTCTGCCGGGTTGTCGCTGTCCAGAGGATTACACGGGGCGTCAGCAACGATACAGCCGTGATTGTCGACGCCGTCGCCGTTCAGATCCTGGGTGGCTGGTGTGACCCGACCGAACGGCTGCTGCACGGTGTATTGCTTGGACTGGTCCACTTCAAACCAGCGTGCACCCGCCGTAAACGACCATTTGTCGTTGAGGTGGAAGGTCGCCTCTCCGAACGCCGCAAGCGTTTCCCAATCGGTATCGTCGCCCGAGAACCACCAGGTGTCGCTTGCCACGGCGTTGGATACGCCCCAGCCGTCGGTGATGCAATAGTAATAGCCGACAGGTCCGGCGTAGGCGCCGCAGGAATACGCATTGTAGTAATTGGGGCCGGTATAAAAGGTGGGACGCAGAAACTCCGAATGCGGCCGGGTCCAGTTGTCAAAGCCCTGCGAGGCGCCATAACCACCCTGGTTGGTCACTTCGCTGGTGAAGTCCCATTCCTCATGACGGTCCTCGTAGAAGGCGCCGACCACCCAGTCGACCTTGTCGCCCGTGTAGGCGAGCCGGAATTCCTGTGTGAAGTTTGTATTTTGCTGATCGTTGGTCAGGGATCCGATCGGATCGTTGTACCAGTAATACGCACCAGCGGGCTGGAAGCAATAGATGTTGTAGGTGGCCGTGAAGTAGTAACAGAACGAACCGAAGTATGCTGCATACTCTGTGGTGTCCTGAGTGTACTTGGTGTCGCGCGTGAAATACGCTGAGGCGGATGTAAAACTCAGGTTGTCTGTAATGTTGCCTTCGACCGTAAGCGAGTACTGCGTCCAGTCATCCTCAAAGGTATCCGCGTTAAAGGCAATCAGTTCGAGGTCGCCAATGGTCGGGTCGTAGGTGTTCTCTGCGTCAGCATCTGTAGTTTGCGTCGCGAGGCCGAACGTTGCATTCCAGTTGTCTGTAACGAACCACTTGGCTGAAACCCGGCCACCCGTAATCGTGGTCTTGTTCCAGTCGTCTTTGGCCGCGTCGCTGTTGATCTGCGGGCCGCCGATCGCGCACTTGCCAAGCGCTTCGCAGTTGCCGGTCGTACCTTCCACATTGTCGATGAAGCCACCTTCGGTGGCGCTGAAGCCGACCAGGCGAAGGGCGAACGAATCTTCGACCAGCGGAATGTTGACCATGCCCGAGATGTCAAAACTGTTGTCACCTTCACTCATGCCCTTTAGCGTGGCGTCCGCGAAGGCCTCGAATTTGGTCGGGTCCGGCTTATTCGTGACGATACGCAGTGTGCCTGACTGCGAGCTGGAGCCGAACAGCGTGCCCTGCGGGCCGCTAAGCACTTCGACGCGCTCGATGTCGACGAGTCGTGGGTCAACGGCAGCACCCTGGGTTATCGGTTGCTCATCGAGGTAAACAGCAGAGGACTGCGAAACGATGAAAGTGTCGGGGGCATCCGCGATACCGCGAATGAAGACCTTGCCCTGGCCGGTCGAGTTGCCGAAGTAGGTCAGCGTCGGGGTGAGCTTGGTGTAGCTCTCCATGTCGGTAAGGCCTTGCTCGCGAATCGCCTCTGTGCCGAAGGCCTGAATACTGCCTGCGAGATCCATGATGCTGACTTCGCCGCGTTTGGTCGCGGTTACAGTGATCTCTTCAATACCGATAGACTCTTCCTGCGCGAGAGCGGGTCCCGCACCCACGGCCGCAGCAACCGCCGCACCGATGGTGGTCTTGTAGCTAATTCCGTTAAATGGAGTCGGACTGGTTTTGTTCTGCTTCGACATCGATTTCCCCCGGGGATAGGTAGATACCCTTACTCGTTTTGATCATAGAGTATGGTCCAGCGATATTCAAATAAAAACAGCGGGTTGCTGGTCCTTTGGGAGCTTGCGCAGCAACGGCTCCAATACTTCGATCAATGGTTCCAGATGCAACTCAAATCGACGCCAGGAATTGACCGATCTCGAGTAGATGGGCTGCCGTACCTGTTCTGAACTCGCCGTGATGACAGCCCGGTCCGTTTCGTAGAAACGCAGTACCTGGTCCTCCCACGGCAGACCACAGTGCTCGATGAGCCGTCGCGTCTGGTTTTCCTGATCCGCCACCATGTCCTCGTAGCGGATATCGAGCACTTTGCCCGGCAGAATCTCGTGCCAGTGGGCCATCAGTCGCTCGTACTCAAGGTAATATTCGCCGAGCTCCACGAGGTCGTACGTGAACGATTGTCCCTTGTAAAACAATTGCTTGAAGCAGCCCATGCAGCTGTCGAGCGGATGCCGCCGCGCGTTGATGATGCTGGCGCCCGGAAGAATGCTTGCGATCAGACCGATGCTGGCGAAGTTATTCGGCATCTTGTCGGTGAAGTGCGAAGCTCCCTTGCGGTAGCGCTGCGTCCATTCGATGTACTGGCGCCCCAGTTCCGCGAGATCCTTACCGTAGTGCTTGAGCGCCTGCGGATATCCGTCGCCCTGTGGTCGTTGCTCGTTGATTGCCTTGATAAGACGCGGCATGTCAGGCAACTCGTGGGTGCCGTCAACCTGGCTGTGACTTGCGAGTATCTGCTCGATCAGCGTCGATCCCGACCTCGGCAGGCCGACGATAAAGATTGGTGCCGGGTCTGGTTCGCCGCAGCCCTCGATCTCCTTGAGGAAATCCGGGGTGATGGTCTCGATAATCTGGTCGTGTACGAGCTCGGTCTGCACCGGGTCGTAGCTCTCATGCGGGCGGCGCAGCGCATTGCCCTTGTTGTAACAACTGAACGCGTCGTCGTAATCGCCGCGGTCTTCATAGGCCTTGCCGAGCGCGTAGTTGAAATTGACCCGCGTTTCGTCAGGCAGCTTGTCGTTGCCGATGTTGCGCTCCATCGTCGCGATTTCGTCGTCGTCGAAGCGAAACGTCTTGAGGTTGGCGAGGGCCCAGTAGGCTTCCCCGAATTCCGGGAACCGGGTGATGCAGTCGCGGTACGTATCGATCGACTCCTCCTGGTGCCCGATGGTCTTGAGCGCGTGGCCCATCGCAGCCAGGCTGGGGCCATGATTCGGCTGTTTCTGCAGCGCCACCTTGTAGGCTTCGACGGCTTCCTCGAATTGGCCTCGCTTGCTGTACATGTTGCCAAGGAGTGAATAAGGGTGTGGCAGCTCGGGTTGCAGATCGATGGCGTTGCGAAGAACCTCTTCGCACTCATCCAGTTCATCGATCTCGATCAGCGCGCGGGCGAGGTCCATGTGGGCACCGAAAAAATCGGGCGCAAGTTTTACGGCATTTCGGAACATCCTTGCTGCGAGTCGCGGCTTGCCGAAATCCTTGGCAATCGATCCCATCAAACGCGTGGCATTGACGTTCTTCGGTTCTCTGCGCAGTACCTCGCGGCAAATATTCTCGGCTTTGCCGAACTCGCCAGCGCGGTGATGCTCCATGGCAGTGACGAGTTCCTTGCTGCCAGGGTCGATCTCAAAAGATTCATCAAGAGCTCGCTCCGCGTCCTTTTTCCGGCCCAGAGACTTGTAGGCCATGGCAAGGTCACGATGTGCGGCAGGGTCATCCGGCGTCAACTCAATGACGCGCTGGTAGCACTCAATGGCCTCGTCACCCTTGCCCTGGGCAATCAACGCGTTGCCAAGTTCGCGCTGCGCCTTGGGAATCTCCGGGAAGCGGGAAATAACGTCGCGCAACTCCTTCTCGGCGGCAGCAAACTTGTTCTGCCTGACCAGTACGGTACCAAGCAGGACGCGGACTTTGTCGTCACGGGGTTGTTCTATCAGTGTGTCGCGGCACAGGCCCGCCGCCATCTCGAACTCACGACCGCGAAGGTAGGCGAGGGCGAGATCGAACATCTCCTGGTCATGGGTGCTGTTGTTACTGATGGCGGAGTCCTTCCTACGAATATCGAACGCTGGTGAAACAGTTTAGCGTCAATCGGCCTTTGGAAAAATCTGCAGACAATAAATCGGGCTGAGGAATATGCGCGCTATGCGGAATGTCGCCCGAATAGAAGACGAAGCGATTGAATCGCGCCGGCACGTCAAGCAGTAACTCGGCAACCTCGTTGCTGCCGCACATGTATTGCGGCGCTCCCCGATACATTTCGAAGTGTTCTTGCAGGAAAGCCAGCGAGCTGCCCGGTTCTTTTAGTTCGAGAGCTGTTGCCTCTTCTATGCGTTTTTGCTCTTTCCAGCGATAGAAGCCGGTACCACCCAGGGACTCGTCGTCAAACAGGTACACGAGGCCTGCATAATTGCGGCGGTCAATGCGCTCGCGAGGGTCCGTATGGCACAGACGCTGCAGCGGCGCGAGCTCGTCCGGCTGCACTGTGGCCATCGACAGGTAAGTCGTCATGCGAATATCGCCCTTGAGAAACGAAAATTGCCGGCTCATCTGCGAACGGATGAATCGCTGCACCTCGCTCATCGCGGCGCGGTCAACGTCGCAGAGCACGCCCGGGTAACCAATATCCTGCGTCTCGAACTTCTCCGCGTTGCTACAGGCGAACTCAACGATGGCCTCGGGATTGCTGAGGAAATTGTCGACGATGACGCAGTGGCTGTCTTCGCTAATCTGCCGGACCTGGATGTCGGGATCCGGGTTGATCTCAATCGTATTCACTGCCTCAATCCGGATGCGCGAATCGCGGACACGATCGACTCCGGGTTTCCCGGTGTGACCAGCGTAACGCCCGAAAGCCCGGGAATATCGGCAATCGCCTGCAGCTGTTCGGCTGCTATCGCGATGCCCTCGGCCTCCGGGTCGTCGGCTTCTTCGATTCTCTTGACGACTGACGGGGGAATAATCGAATCAGGCCGGGCCTTGCGAAGCTCTCGCGCCGCGTCGGCCGAGGGGAGTACGGCGAGACCTGCGAGGACTTGCAGTCGCCAGGTAAGCTTCGAAGACACGATCCGAGCGGCGTATTCACGCAGCAAGCCGAGATCGAAACACAGTTGCAGCTGAATAAACTGTGCGCCGGCATCAGCCTTGCTCGTGAGTTTCTCGGGTTCCCAGCCGTCATCCGGGTTGAATGCTGTCGCGATCGTGCCAATGAACAGCTCGGGTGAGCCTGCAGGTTTGGAGTCGGCGAAGACATCGTCATCACGTATGGCCGCGGCTGTCGCGATCAGGTCGATCGCGCCGACATCAAAAACCCCGGTGGACTTTGGGCGATGGCCATCTGGAAAGTTGCTACCCCGCAATAGCAGCAGGTTGTGCGCACCGAGCGCCCGTGCACCGAGGATGTCGCTTTGTAGCGCAACTCGATTGCGGTCGCGGCAATTCATCTGGATGACAGGATCGATCCCGTTTTGCAGAAGCAGGGCGGCCGTGGCTATGTTGGACAGGTGTGGCCGCGCATGCCTGTGATCAGGAATCTGCACCGCGTCAGTCGCCGCGGACAGTGTTCGAGCTTGCTCGATGATGCTCTCGGGGCTGGTCCGCGGACCCAGGGAGAGTTCAGCCGTTAGTGTCAGTTCCTCGGAACGCAGAGCTTCGCGAAGTGTTTTCAAGGCAACTTATGCGGACTGTATGGCGAGCGGTCCGGGTGGCACGTAGTCGAAGATGAAGGTGATTCGATCCTCGTCGCCCTTGTTCATCACGCTGTGTTTTCTCTGGTTGTTGAGCTCGTACACCTGGCCAACTTCGAACTGATAAGGGCGGCCATCAATCATGAAGCGTACGCGCGGATTCGTAGTGATTGGCACATGAATCCGGTGCCCGCAATGAAACGACGGGTGATGATCGACATGTGGTTTGATGTTGCCGCCAGCCAGCAGCTTTGCTGCCATTGCCCGAACAATCGTGCCGCCTGCAGGGTAGTGTTTACCGAGAATCTCATGCATCAGCGGCACAGCAACCTCGTGCAAACGGTCCCAGCCGGGCTCTTTGTGAATCTGCGGGTTTGGCCAGTCCGAGCCATCCGTGAATATGAGCACGATCGACTGTGTCTCGAGGTGCACGTCATAGGTAGACTGGCGATAGTCGTCTTCGTGCCAGGCCGCCTCTTCCTGGGCCAGGATCGCTTCTCGCAGAGCCGACGAATCGAACTCGCCCAGCTCGCGCAGTGGTACATCAATATCCATTACTTGTGCATACTTGGAAAACCTCACGAGACTCTACCGATATGTCCGAATCGATGCCAGCCAATCTTGTCGCACAGACCTGGGAACAGGCCCTGCAGCAGCCTGATGCCATTCCGGCGTCGGCCGACGTCGTCATCATTGGCGGCGGCATCATTGGCGTGTCTACGGCGTGGTTTCTCGCCAAACAAGGTGTTGATGTCGTGTTGTGCGAGAAAGGCCATATTGCCGGCGAGCAGTCGGGCCGAAACTGGGGTTGGGTGCGGCAGCAACTTCGCGATTCCCGGGAGATGCCGATCATTGTCGAGAGTCTGCGTATCTGGCGTGGTCTCGAAGCGGAAATCGGTGAAGATGTCGGCTTTCGTGAGGAGGGCGTGATGATCGCAGCCCACTCCGACAACGAGGTTGAGCATTTCAGCGACTGGATCAGGACATCCAAAGAGTTCGGCGTCGACACCCGGCTAATTGAACGCAAAGAGATTGGCGGCCTGATTCGAGGTGCAACGGCGAAATGGAAAGGCGTTCTTTACACGCCAAGCGACGGCCGGGCCGAGCCGCACAAGGCGACGCCCGCAATAGCTCGTGCTGCCAGCCGGCAGGGCGCAACGATTCTGACCGGGTGCGCTGTGCGCGGCCTGGAAACAGAGGGCGGGAGAGTGTCGGCGGTCGTGACCGAGCATGGAACGATCAGGGCGCCGATCGTGTGCTGCGCTGCCGGGGCATGGACGTCTCTTTTTTGCCGCTCGCTGGGCATCATCGTGCCGCAACTCAAGGTGCGTGGCACGGTGGCAAGAACGGAGCCGACAGACAATGTTCTCGATGGCAATCTGTACAACAAGAAAATCGCACTGCGGCGGCGCGAGGATGGCGGCTATACGGTCGCACACGGCACGATTCTCGATCACCCGATAACGCCTTCGACGTTTCGCTTCGCCTTCAAGTACATTCCGGCACTGCGCATGGAACTCGAGAACCTGCATTTTTCCATCGGTCGCGAATTTATCGAAGAATGGAGGACACCCAGGACGTGGGCACTCGATGCCGAGTCACCGTTCGAGAAGACGCGCGTGTTGAATCCTGCACCCAGCAACCGTGTCCTGAAAGGCATACGCGAGAACCTCGGCACAGTGTTTCCTCAGCTCGCAGATACGAAGCTCGTCGAAGCATGGGCGGGCATGATTGAGACGACACCCGACGTCATCCCCGTCATAGACCAGGCAAAGTCATTGCCGGGTTTTTATATCGCGACGGGCTTCAGCGGTCACGGCTTCGGCATCGGTCCGGGTGCCGGTAAAGCCATAGCCGGCATGCTGACAGGTACGGACACCGGTATTCCTTTAAACGAGTTTCGACTTGGCCGTTTCTTCGACGGTACCAAGCTGGAACTCCAGTCGTCTGTCTGACCCCTACAGCGATTTCTGTGCCATGCGCTCGGCAATGTGATCAGCCTGGCGAATTGCCAGCGCAACAATCGTGAGTGTCGGATTAGCAGCGCCGCTGGTACTGAAGGTGCTGCCGTCGCTGACAAACAGGTTTTCAATATCGTGTGCCTGGCCCCAGCGATTCGTTACGCCATCTCTGGGGTTCTCGCTCATGCGCGCAACGCCCATGTTGTGACAGCCGACCGGCGCGTCGCCTCCCCAGAACTCCGTGGCGCCGAGAGATTCGAACATCTCCCGACTCTTCTTGATCGAGTGATCTCTCATTGCGACTGAGTTGCTGTGGTCGCTATATTCGATGACGGGTACAGGAAGACCATGCGCGTCGCGCTCAGTTGGGTGCAGGGATATGCGGTTCGCAGCCTCCGGCGGATCCTCGCCGGTGATGAACAGACCTGCCACG
>Ga0316190_10004030_pt1 | contig 10672 bp, 20 predicted proteins | sample Eddworburrow2_MG_FD_204929 | JGI IMG/M metagenome (GOLD analysis project Ga0316190, IMG submission 204929) | Coastal sediment microbial communities from Maine, United States - Eddy worm burrow 2 | ecosystem: Environmental > Aquatic > Marine > Coastal > Sediment | place: USA: Maine | collected... | reverse complement strand
TTTTTTGAGAATAGCAAGCAAGCCGCCAAGCCGCTAGAATACAAGCCGCCAGCAAGCCGCCAAGCCGCTAGCATAGAATAAGTATAGCAAGCCGCCAGCAAGCCGCTAGCGGCTTGACAATTGCCGATTATATGCTATGCTTGTAATAGAGAAAATCCGCACAACCGGACCTGTTCCGGTTATGCGGATCGTATCAATCATGCCGCCAAAATCGCCTGTACCGCCTTTTCCTAGGGTGACGTATCTAGGGATTGTATGACTTGATCGGTAGTCCATAAACCCGTCAAGACCGTCATAATCCCATCAGGTGATACAACCAGAAGAACCGGCACATCCGAAAATCCCGGCGTAACGTGGGATAAGAATTTCCCTACACTTTTGGAACGATTGGTATAATCGAGCACAACGATAGGAATGTCATTAGCATCACAGTAGTCAACAACCCGACTATCCGTAATGGTAGGATACATGGCATGACAGTTCATGCACCACTCAGCCGTTACAAAGATCACCCTCGGTCCATCCGATGGAATCTCTACATCCGTATCAGTCGATACGTCCGTCCTAATCAGGACAACCAGGGCAACCGCTACAAGCCCACCTGCTAAGAACCTAACGATAACAAGGCACCAAAATTTCCAGTGCCACATAACGTAGGCTGAGAATTTCCCACGCAAAATCAGCAAGAGCAGGACGGCACCAGCCAGCATGAATGTCGGCCAGACGTGCCCATCTGGCAGGGTGGTTGCAATCCAGCCGCTCACGAGCAGCAGTGCCACGCCACAGGCGACCTCGAAAACTGGGAGATAATGTCTCAGATTTCCCATAATGCCAGATAATGGCAAGAAGAATGGGCTACAGAAACCCACCCCTAATGCCGCGAACAGCAGGTAGGTCTCAAGCACAGAGGCGGTCAGAGAATATGCCATAACGGGAGCGAGGAATGGCACAGCACACGAGGAACCCAGTGCCACGGTCAGGATGCCCATACCGAATGGTCCATAGTTTCCAGACACACCGAAGGATGGCATCTGCCACATGTGCAGCAGGTGTGTCGCCATCAGGAAGCAGATCAGACATAATGTCAAACGATAATGCCCGAACCCCATCAGTGATAATCCCGTCCCTAATGTCAGGGATAATGTCGCCAGCACCATGAAGGAACAGAGCACACCAGCCGTGTAGCCAGCCCGCTTGCGAGGCTCAGAGAACGCACGCAGCTTCAGCCCGATGACCGGCAGCACGCACGGCATGAAGTTCATCAGCCCGCCGCAGCCCAGTGCGATCAGCACCACGGTCCATAATGGCGGACCACGAGACAGATCGAATGGAACCTCGATCAGATTGCAGCTACCAGTGTCAGTACATACGACCAGGGTTACGATCCCCGATTCGTCCGGCACGATAATCCTCCATGAGTTTGCTGAGAGCGTCTCGACACTTGCGTCTGGCATCGACTCCAGCCAACATTCCGTATACTTCTGGCCGACCGGCAGCACGGGAGCGGAGATCAGCAAGGAACTGTTCTGCCGCGAGACTTGAACCCGGCTCTCCATGCCGACGACACTCGCCAGCAAAAATGAGACCACTAGATAACTCTTCATTGTTTCTCCGTTCGGTTGTCACGATAATACCTCGTTCATAACAGTGAAAAACAGCACGCCTAGCCCGAAGGCTAGAACGTGCTCGATGATCCAGAGCGTGTCACTCATACCCGCTCCAACACGATCTTCAGACGCAGGTCGTTGCGGACAACCACGTCACTCAGGTCGGGGTCTGTCTCGCTCAACTCGTCCTCAGAGTAGAGGATAATGTCACCACCATACTCGGCGTCTTTCTTGAAAGCGATGGCACCATCATACAGACGAACGCCATAACCTTCGTCATGTGTGAACACAGTGCCCTCATCCAAGGTGGTCACGTCTTCGATCACGTCACCTACCACTTCACTCGGAATCTCAACCGTCACTTGCTTGGTCGCCATAATCTCTCTCGTTCCAGCGGTCTTCAGGTTTGATAATGTCGTGCCCTTGCTGACCGCTAAGATAGCAAAAGAACTCGACTTCTGAAAATGGACGGTAATCACCCAACAAGAGCTTCGCCGCATCAACTCCAACGTCCATGCTACGCCTTCCCGGCAGCCCGCGATCCATCGCAGCCTCGCGTTCATTATTGAAGTGCAGGTGCCCGTAGGCATGGTACACACCCCAGTGAGAGCGATCCCAGTAGGCAGTAGGATAATGCGAGCAGAACACATGCCCTTTCTCACACTTCACTATCCGTTGCTGCCAGACGTTGCCGCCAAACGCCGCTCGTATCTTGGCTTCCTTGTCGTGATTGCCCAAGATAAAGAAGATGTTTTTGCATCTAATCCTTGGCCGATAGCGACCCGGTTTCTCTTTGCAGAAGTCACCTATGATCACCAGCGTATCGTCTCTGCCCACCCGGTGGTTCAACTGAGCGAGCAGGTGGTCGTCGTGCTCGTCGATGTCCTTGAACTCAGGTCGGGAGTTCTTCACCAGTTTGTCGCACCCGAAGTGCGTGTCGCTTGTGAACCAGATCATTTCTCTTTCCTCACATAATCCATGTTGCAGTGGCTACACCGAAGGTGCATCCCTTCCTTGCCTCTTCCACGTCCAATAGGGTTGATCCGATGTCTGGTCGTCAGCCAGCACACAGCCACCAGTAGCTTCCGTTGCCAGTTAGGGTGTGGTGACCTCAGATACTCGATGGTCCTCTTGCCGTTCACGTAACTGCCTTTCGATAGAGTCACTGAGAGATTCGCCGCAACCGATACTCAATGCCATCAGGCTCAGTAGGAGCAGCATCTTCATCTTTCACTTCCTCCCAGTGTGGTGCCTTAGCTGGCACGTACCGCTTAGTGATGACACGCTTGCTAGGCACAGCGTACACCCAGTCGCCCGGCTCATAATCCTTGACGTGCTCGCCATTAGGAATCCAGGTCTCAGGTTCCTCGTAGGGACCAGCAGTCATATTCAGTGCGAGATCGCTCACTCCCACGCCGTACTTGTCGTCGTGTGCCTCAGTGATACCGCATAGGTCGCCGTCCTTGCGGTCGAACACGCCACCACCTGACATACCAGGGACCGGCTTGTTGATCCAGAACGTCTGAACCAGGGTCTCATGGTCGAAGTTGCCGTACTGCCAGTGCAGGTGTGCTCGATCATAATGCGGGAACCCAGTGAAAATCACATGCGAGTCTCGGAGACCCATCTTGACCTTGGCAACAGGCGGGTTGTCCACCACCATGAAGCACAGGTCCACCTCTGGATGATACCCGACCACCAGTGCCTTACGCTTAGCGTTGACAGCAGGCCAGTAGCACACTGTCTCTGCTTTGTCTGGCATCACATGGGCGTTGGTTACCACCAAGCCTTGCGTCTCGTTAGCGTAGATCAGGACGCCGCTGCCGCCAGCCTCCACTCGACACACCGAGTCATACGGGTGCTTACCTTGTGCTGTCGTTGCGAGCACGGCGATCATGCCGGTCACGCAGATAGTACGAATCATGTTCATTTGTTGAACTCCAGTGAACTTCACAATCGGAAATGCGGAACCATAATGCGAACGCAATCGGTCCCACGCGAATGGACACACGCTCGGAACTCCATCCCCAACCGTATCCCCAACAGAATGGCGTGATCTGAATCTTCAGTTGTGGGCTACGCCACCCCACATATTGTTCCCACCATCGGTACTTCACAGCGAGCCTCCATTCATCATTCTCAAGCCAGTGTTCAGTCGTGTTGCTTCAGTCAGGTGATACTCTTGCCCGATGGTCGTCTCCTGGAAGCCGCTCACCTTCAGGTCTCCCACAGGGATGTAAGGCTTGAACTCTTGCTTCTCAGGCTCAGGCTCTGGTCTCGGACACGAGCACGCCGCACCTAATCGCCCGCCCCAGTAGTGCAACCCACCACATGTCTGACACCGATCCGCCTCAACGGACTCAGCCAACTCTTTCGACATCTTGCTGTTGTCTACTGGATAAAGGTACGACTTCTCCAGGTCGCTCATTGGTCTTCCCACGGGTAACTCCCTTCCACGGTATGGTAGGCATCGCTAATCTCGCCAAGGTCAGCCCGCAGTGAGTTAGTCAGCTTGAACAGGCTCTCCAACTGAGCCAGCCGGTGCTTCGCCCACGGTCCCAGCCAGTTGGTTGCGTCGTCGCACCATTGCCGGTTGTGGTCGGCGTTCTTCTGCCGCTCAGTCAGCAGGCTATTCTCTCGCTCCAGTTCGTTGATCCTTTTGCTGGCATCCAGCAGAGCACACTTCAGTTCGCCAATCTGGCGTATCAGGTCCTTGCGTTTCATGTTAGAACTCATATCCTGTTAGGTGAAGATCGCTTGCCCACCGTTTCTCAACAGCACGGCGGGTGGTCTCGCCGTAGTAGCTTTGGTAATCTGGTCGCCGAGCCACTGACTTACCAACATGCTCTAATGGCTTGTTCGGCAACCCAGCACGCTTCAGCATCTCGACCACGTCGGCTTCCAGGTTCTCATACCTCACATGGAAGCTGCACCACGGCAGACCGTAGTGGTAGATCGGAGTCATAAACCACCGATGCGTTGGTTTCTCGATGGTCGTGAACAAATACTCGTCGAACGTCGGTGGCTCTGGTTGGAATGGTCCACCTTGGTTGTTGAAGTTGGCGTTGTAGTACCATGACACCAGCACGTCGAACATGTTGCGGACAGTGCAGGCACCGAATCCGCCCTTGGTCAGCACGTTGCGTAGCATGACCTCGTCAACTTGGTGATGCCCAGCCGCCCTCTCGGCACCCAACTCCAGCAGCAGGTCGCGTGTCGAACGCGAGCCAGTGCGAGGGTGGGCGACGAACGCAATCGTGCCGTCGATCTTATACATTCTCAATACCTTCTAGGTTTGACAAGTTGGTAGGCGATGATGATTCCGAGCACCCAGAACGCCGCGATGGCGTGTACTGGATCGTCGAACCATCTAATAAGCGTATCTATCATCGTTGTTCCAAGCATCTATCTGATGGTCGTAGAGTTCGTCGTATGCGTCCAGTGCTTCCAGTGCCTTCTCTACTGCGATGTCGTACCATCCAGCCTCGACCAGTTCTCCGTTGGTCTTCTGCCATGTCGGCCCGGTCAAGACCTCGACCTCAATGTCGTCGATCTCGAACTCAGGCGGTTCTGGCGGATCGTAGTACGTTGCCGCACAACCAGGGAACGTGCAGTGGAACCACACAGTCACTTCAGCCTCGACACTCTCGGTCAACTCGATGGTCAGATCGCAGTACATTATTGCTCCAGTTGTTCAGCGAGACGTGCCCGCTGTTTCTTGGCACCCACGCCTTCACCAAGCCGACGATCCAGGTCGGCCAATTGTTGTTTGGGAGACAGCTTGCTCCAGACTTGCTGACGCTCGGCTGCCTCTTCACGCTTCGTTGATTTCGTCTTCATACTCAATAGTACCTTATGGTTGGAGGAAGTCAAATCATTTTACAATTTTGATCACAAAGGTCGCAACCAGGATGCCAGCAAGGACATCCACGAAGTAGTGGGCACCAATCGGTATAGTGCTCACAATCATCAGCAGGTTCAGTGTAAGTATCCAGTACCGCAGGTTGGTACGCCAGAACGCAGCGATCATCAGGCACCCAGCAATCGTGTGGAACGATGGCACACAGATGATGCCCTCACAATCCTGGATGCGTAGCACGCCCACGTTGGCGTTGCTCAGGTCGTCCATGCGTTGCTTGATGGGTGCGTTGTGACTCTGTGCATCAGTCTCGGAGTAAGTGCCCATGGCTGGACACAGTGCGAAGCCGAGGATGGTAGCGAACCCAGCCACCTGCAACCACTTGATGATTGGTCGCCCAGACAGCAGGCAGGCAAAGATCAGTTGTGGGATGAAGCTGAAGTAGGCGATGTGCAGCACTCGATGCAGCGACCGACTCTCGTTCATCCAATCCGCCCACTCTCTGGCATTGACACCGAGGTAGGCGTCACACTTCAGCAGGAAGTCGTCTTGCAGCACCACGTTGTATGCCACCACGTCAGTGAGCAATGCGAAGAACGCACTGAACATCAGCAGTTGGGAGACTCTCCAGGTCGAGGTAGCAATCCACAAGTCTCGGTGGGCGTACAGGAAGGCGTACAGGAAGAACCCAACAGCCGCCAGCACAGGCACCCACGGCATCTCAACCCTAATGCCCTTAGCCGTAGCAAGGACGAACGTCGCTATGATGAAGATCAGATTCATGTCTTGTCCTCAAACTCGTAACCCCACTCATTGATGTCGTCGCGGAAGTAGCGAGCGACCTTGTCCACACATTCCTTGTTGTAATAGTGTGAGTAGTGGGTGTGACCCGTCTTCGCCAAGTGAGGTAGCTTGACAGGCGTCAGACCACAGTCCAACAAGCAGTTGTTCAGTTGCACTTCCAGGTTGTGCTCGAACCGAAACATCCTGTTGCATGAGTTGGCACCGTAGAACATGCCCTTCTCAATCCACCCGTTGCCGCTGATCAGGATGCGAGGCAACCACTCAGTGAATGGCATAATGGTCGGGTGCTGTCCATTGTACTTCGGGTCGTGCTCGGAGTAGAAGTACCATGACACCATCAGGTCGAATGGGTTTCGGACAGTCGATGCCACAATCCCGCCCGCACTCTGAATCCGCTCGCACTCTTCGGCGTTGAAGTAGTGCATACCATCCACGGGTCGTGCCCGGAACGCTTCTCTCAAACACTGTTGCATACTCTGCGACCCAGTCTTCGGGTGGCAGATCATGCAGAAGGGAAACGTCCTTGTTCCCTTCTCCAAGTCTTCAATCGGGTCAACTACAAACATGAGCATACTCCAAGGGTTCTAGTAGGCTGCCCTCCCAGATCGGTTCTACTTGATCAGGAGGAATATGGTTCATCAACAGGTCGATAGGCATGTCGCCCGTCGTGTCTCGCGTGCCGACCGAGAAGTTGCAGGACAATTTCACAGTGTCTTCAGGGTTCGGCTTGTAGTTCAGAGGGATTGAGTCGGCTGCCTTGTAATGAACCTTCAGGAGGATCAGGTCGAAGTCGTTGTGGATGTTAGCGAGTAGTGCGGTCACCACCCATGCGTTCTCCACAGTCAAGCGATCCTTCCACACCCAGACAGCCTCTTGTGGCATATCCATCCCACATGTGTTCTGGAATCGTTCGAGTTCGTGCGGTCGGATATGACCAGGGAACAATCCGTGTTCCCTGATAGCTTCCCAAGCCTTCTGCGTTGTGTAGTGGTATCCGATCACGCAGCCACCTCGTTTCTAGCGACGATCATGTCGATCAGGAAGTTCTGGAAGTCGCGGCTGCAATCAGTCGCTCCGGTGATGTAATGGGCAACCTCTTCCATGGCAGTCTTCAAGGCAATCTTGCCTGCGATGTCATCTCGGATGAAGACCTCGTTGCCGCCATGCTTGAAGTAGCCTAGGCACTCCGACTCACCATCCATGACCTCTCGGAAACTCTGGACAATCGGCTTGTCCTTGCCACAGGTCAGGCCAGCCTCGGCACACCATCCCCACACCTCGGCAACCGAAGACAGGGCAGCAGGCGTTGGGTCACACTCGATGCGACCAGAGGCACCGTGCGTGCCGAGCACAGAGGCAACGTCCTTGACACCCATGGAGCGAGCGACCTTGACGAAGGCGTCCGACTTCACTGACTTGACACGATGCCCCTTGGCTTCGACGTGCTGAGTCACAGGCGAGTTCTTCATCGCCTCGGTGGCGATGATGGCATCACCAGCGAAGGACGACCACGCTTCCTTCCAGTTATCTTGGGTCTTGGTGCCCGTCTCGTAGTTGAGGTAGAAGTCGTCCAGCGTTGCCTCGTAGACATCGCCGCAGGACATTGCGTCGAATAGCTCGGCAATCACCGCAGCAGGTGCGGTGTTTATCACCTGAGCAATCCTTGCCCGCAGAGCGTACTCGTCCAGGTTGCGACATTCGTCGATGCGAATCTCGCCCTTCTTGAAGTTGTAGTCGAACGCCGACGAAGTGCTTGCCCGCAGTTCGTTGATCAGCACGCCCTCGAAGTAGACCAGCGGTCCAACAGCGTTGGGGTTCTTCCGCAGGAAGGTCTGACTAGCTTGGCTGGGATCAGCCGAGAAGTGTAGGAAGTGCTTGCCAAGGTTCTGGTAGTAAGACTTGACAGCCTCATTACCGAAGTCGATGAAGATGCGAGTGTGCCCTTTCTTGGCACGTCGCTTGCCTTCTGGTCGCACCACAGGCTCAGTGCCCATGACCTTGGAGCAATCCACAGCGTTGGAGACGAACTCTCGGAGAGCCATGCTCACCTTAGTCCAGTCGAGAGCACCGAACTCCAAGGTCCAACCACACCTGATCTTGCGGGTGCTGTCGCCGCTCAGTTGGCAGAAGACAGGGTAGGACTCTCGGACAGAACCGTCAGCTTCTGTGACGTACTCGACCTCGTAGAAGAACTCCAGGTTGGTGTTACCCAGAGAGATGTAGAAGGGAATGTTGTGCCGCAGCAGAACATTCACGGCGTGCTTGTTGCCGCTACCGAATTGGCCAATGAGACCAGCGTCGTCGCGGTGACGGGTGCCACTATCGCCGAGGACAGTGAACGCTTCAAGTGGTGCTACGCCTTCGTTTTCGATAAGTAAGAACATGGTGCTTCGTTTCCTTTTGGGATCAGCGGGTAAGTTGTTGTTGAACTACTCAATCATACCATGTGTTAGAGAGAAGTCAATTCTTCCTGCGACAATTTCAAACTTTGTCGCAGTTGGTCGATGATGTCAGCCTCTTCAACCAGATCAGTCCGGTCACTCAGCAGAAACCGCAGAATCTGTTCCTTGAAGGCACGGGTCGTCTGCCGCTTGGCGATCTTCCTCGGCGGGTCGCCGGTCACTTCGTAAGTCTTGACTGACATCGTGGACACAGGGTCTTTCTTGGTGCCCGTGTGCTTCAGCACGCCCATCAGTTCCAACTCTCGGACGCGAGGACCGAACTTACGGAAGTCGGTGGGTGATTTGCCAATCTGCTTGCAGATGTCTGCCTGCGAGAAGTTGGTTGGCAAGCCACAGGCACAGGCGAGTACCTTTGCTCTGGCTTCCGAGATTGTGCCATCAGAGATGGCTTGTGCGTATGCTTGTAGTGAGGTGCTCATTGTGAGTCTCCGGGTCAAAATGAAATCTGGTAAAATTCTTTGGGTCGGTGTCGGCGTCCATCGGTCCAGTCGCATATCTTGCCATCGACGCAAGCCAGTATGTGGCGAGACGTGCGAACAAGGTAGCGACCTTTCTTAGGTAGGTCATACTTCAACTGGTTGATGGTGCGTGCTCTGAACTGGTCGTCAGCCTTCTCTACGTAGACTCCCAGTTGCTTCAGTACCTGCATGGTAATGACCATCGGAGTGCCTTGGCGAGGACGACGCCCCAGTCGTGCCATCATCTGGTGAACAACCTTGTACGGGGTGTTCGTCACGATTGCCACTGCCTTGACAGCACAGTCTTTTGTCTCGCCTAGACTCTTCGAGTCCTTCATTGTCTTGTCAAAGTCGATCATGGTAGTGCTCCAGTTGTTAGGTGAACACTACAAGCATACCATGCAGACTCAGGAAGTCAAATGGGGCGACCAATTTTCTCCATTTACTTTGATCGTGAACTCTGCTGGCAGTGCCAGAGGTCCATCATATACCTGTAATTCCACACCGTAATGTGTCAGGCAACTCAGTCCGTCCTCGACCGATTTCTTCCACCTCTCTGGGGTGGTATCCATTCGGGCACCATGCACGATGACCTTCTCGACGCCGCAGCGAGCGATGGCACGCCCGCAATCAGTGCAGCACGCCCACGGGCAGATCAAGGTGCTCTTGTCAGTGTGGTATTGACGAGAGCACTCGAACAAGCAAGCACGCTCGGCGTGCTCGATGAACGCCAGTTTCTTGTCTCGGTCTTGCAGGTCGTTGGTGTCGAAAGGCACCTTGCCAAATCCATTGTAACCCATCGACAAGATGCCACCCTCGTGACCGTCAAATAGCACGGCACCGTTCTGGTTGCTCGGATCAGGACTCCGCTTCGCTTGATAGTATGCTTCCGCCATCAGGTAGGATAGGTCCACAATGTTTCTCCAAGAGTCTTCGGACTAGGTTGAACGCTCCGGTGGAGCGGTCGTTCTCGATGGTCACAACTTTGTTGTTCGGCGGGAAGTGTGCGTCGTCGTGCATTGCACTGACATAGTGCCCAACACCATCGACAATCTTCTGTAAGCCGATCTTCTGCGTGCAGATCACACGTCGTCGTGGGTCGTCTTCCCTGCCGAAAGGGATGATCTCATACGTTACTTTGAGCATGTTCCCTCACTGCGTCAGCTAGGTTGTTGATGGCGTTTGCCACTCCCTTGATCTCGAACGCAACTGCTTCGATGGCACCCATTCCATAGGCACCCTCTTTGCCAATCTGATTGGCGGCACGGTCGATGGTCAAGCAGAGGTGCTCGACTTGTTCGTTTGTCACACTCATCTCAGGTCTCCGGGGTTATCGGCAGACAGAAATGTCTGCATCAGGATATTCCAAACAACCATCCAGTACACGCTGGACGAATGGAACAAAGTGTTCGTACATGCCCCAACCGTTGGGTGCATTGTGTGCTTTGAACCTTGCGGGACTCAACTTCATCTCGATGATCG
>Ga0316190_10004024_pt1 | contig 10678 bp, 8 predicted proteins | sample Eddworburrow2_MG_FD_204929 | JGI IMG/M metagenome (GOLD analysis project Ga0316190, IMG submission 204929) | Coastal sediment microbial communities from Maine, United States - Eddy worm burrow 2 | ecosystem: Environmental > Aquatic > Marine > Coastal > Sediment | place: USA: Maine | collected... | reverse complement strand
CTACTGATACTAACAACTCGATTACGTCCTCACGATTTTGCTTTGTATAGGGCATTATCGGCTTGCCCAACCAGTATATAACCTGATTTTTTTACCGTTACCCTTTCATCAATTACAACCTGGCTACCATCAAATGTAAGCAAACCAATCGATATAGTAATTCTAAACGGCTCACCACTTGTATTCATAAATATATACTGTTCAATTCTACTACGTATACGTTCGGCTACTTCTATCGCTTCCACATCAGGTGTGTTTGCCAGTAATGCTAAAGCTACTCACCACTATAGCGTGACAAAACATCCGTTACCCGCATCTGCTCTCTTATAAAAGCCGTAACTTTCATCAATACCTGGTCACCAACTTGCGGGCAAATCGCTCGCTATCATAGCTACCGATATTCAAACTACCAGTCAACCGCCCATAACGAAGCCATGGAAAAAACATTACGCTGGAAGGCGCCTTCTTACGAACGGGAAATAATGGGGCGTGACATCGGCTCTGATAATGACCTGGCGAAGGAAACATAGACAGGGGATATAAAGATTCAATATCATCACGATCAGTGGCAAACATCAATGCGAGATAATCAGACTGGACAATGTCTTTTCCGGCAAGGATACGTTATATCTCATATTCCGGGTCTAGCAGCAGTGTCACCAATTCCCAATAAAGCGAGACACCTCTTGATACAACATCTCCTTGATCAAATCGATTAAGGAATCGTGTTCAATCAAGCGTAATTCAAACAATTGAAAACGTCACGATTTAGATTCATTTTTTCGTGCCTGATTAAAAAAACATCCAAACGGTTGCACAAGGCAAATCTCAATTCAGTCATCAACGGTGTGTTCGATAACTATAGGGTGTATTTCAAAACTCACAAATCCTAGCACTGGTCAAATTTCGACCATAGTTAGCGGCAAGCGTTCCATCATATAACACAGACAGTCCTGTCTAATAACACGTGGATCACAGGTCAACATGGATGGCATCACCGGCGTAGCCAGGCGTATCTCATTATTGTCGTAACGAAAATATTGATTGCCCACCTCTCGGCCCTGCTCATCCCATGCCTCTAACCAACCCTTGCGTTGACTACCCAGCCAACCCAGAAGCGTATTGGCAGCCAGCTCTGAAAAATTGAGTCGATCCAGGTCTGCCGGAAAATTGATATCACAATCACTATTACTATTACCGTCAAAGGCGATATCAAGTACCTCGGGTACTTTGACAATGGCGACTGTATGAAAAAGATCGATGTCACCCTTAGGTAACGGGTGACTGGGTATCGCAGCCAAATTCAAACATGCATGAATAAATTCATGAGCGTGGTCTACTCCCTGTGACTGTAAAGATAAACCACACTCAACTGTCACGGCAGGGCATAGGCCAGCAAAGGCCATTGTCTGCACACCTTGTGGTTTAGTGAAATAGACAACGATACGACTAAACAGCACAGCCAATTGCATGAATGAATGATCAAGGCTGTTTATGCAGGCGTAATGAGGGTTACGTCCGGTATTATTATGTACATCAATACTGGCAAACACCTGGCGCCGGGCCATTTCATCAACAACCTGTTGCATCATGGCCTGTTCTGGTAATCCCGAACCACTCCAGACACGATTAAAGTCCGGTTGACCATCAAGCAAGCGTTGTTCCTGACGAGCGGCAGCTACATTACCAATAAATAATGACAGCGCACGCGGCAACTCACGCCCTTGATACGATGCCAATAAGGCCCGAATGGCCTGCCAGCCAGTCGCTTCGTTACCATGTAACAGCACTGAGACAAACAGGGGTTCAACACGCCGCCCAGGCAAATGTATCAGAGTAGGGCCATTTAATATTCGATAGAGTTCTTGCGCCTCACAAGACAGCAATCCATCAGGAAGAGAATTCAGTATCGTCAACATGCTGCAATTATACTACCGTAATTTTCAGGCAATACACTAGTCTCAAGCAATAGGCCTGAAGATACTACAGCGTCCACTCATGCACCGGTGCGCCCTGCCTTTGTCGCTCCAGATACGCCGCAGTCAGCGCATTAAAATTCGGGCCGTATTTAGCCACGTAATCACGTTGCCAACCCGCCCCATTTCGACCACTGCGCACCCGCGCCTCAATAATGCCAAGGTACAGATCAATATCCGCCACATCGATAGCCATTGACATCAATCCTTGCCTTGCCATTGGAATTAATTGTTCAACAAACAGAATCGACAACGGCACTGTCTCTCCATTTAACCACGGGATACTGGTACGCAAACCCAGTCGCGCCGCCTTATAAAAATTATCGCGACACACTGAAAAGGTCATTAGCTCTTCCGGGGCACGGGTCTGTGTAGCCAACACCTTGACCAAGCCATAATACAGTGCCGCATTGGCGATGCTATCCATTACTGTTGGCCCAGCAGGTACTACACGTTGCTCGATGCGCAAATGCGGCCACCCCTTTGCATCAAAGCCTATCAATGGCCGATTCCAGCGCCAGATCGTGCCATTATGCAAACGCACATGGGCCATAGGCTCTGGGTCTTCAAGTTGAGCTGGCAATAAAACCGGAAAACACTGCAGGTTTTCGTTAAAGACCTCGTATAACGAATGCTGTATATAACCACTACCAAAGGTCACCCGGCTTTGGCCTGCGCATGCACCTGACTCATGACTCCGCAAGGCAACAGACTGTTCAAATAATGGTATGCGTGTCTCATCCCACAGATCCTTGCCAAAAAAATAGGGTGAATTCGCACACACTGCCACCAGCGGTGCCGATACTATGCAGGCCGCATTGTAATAGCGCGCCGCCTGTTGCGGTGGTACCTGTAAGTGAATCTGAAAAGAGGTAGTAGCGGACTCCATCATGACATCAAAGTGTGAGGCCCGTAGATGTTCGGCGCCCTGTATCGTCAAATTTAATGGCCGCCCTTTCCGTAGCCGTAATACCTGTTCATTCAACGCACGAAAGCGCGCAGTCTGCGACATGTTAGCCAATGTCAGATCTGACTCCGACAGTGTTGGCAGAATACCCATCATGGCCACATCAATACCCATCTCGTTGGCTATTTCATGACATAAATGATGAGTATGATCAATCTCGCGTTTTAGCACAGCCAATGCGTCACCGCGTAACAGGCGTGGCTCAACATTGTATTCGATGTTAAATTTTGCCAGCTCCGGCACAATCATCGGGCTTCGGCTGCGAACAAAAAATTCATCATTAACTGGTGCAGGATGAAAGTGGTTATCAATCAGCCAGGCCTCCATTTCAAACCCGGCAGTCAGCCCTTCATTAGCAAATTCACCCGCGACGAACCATTGTTGCAGCAAGTCAGTTTCCTCCTGCAACAAACGCTCGAAGGCGATAAAATCCTGTTTGTTAAAATGACTGCTTGGTACGTCCTGCCCCATTGACTATCCCCTGGTTACTTGACGCTCTGTTGCTCAAGCCAATGCTGCAAGGACTCAAGACGGTCCGGCGTCCCTACATCAACCCAATGCCCTGAATAGTATTCGCCTGACACCAGATCCAGTGCCATTTTCTCCCGCAGCAGCGGTGCCAACGGAAAGGCACCGGGCTGACAGTCAGCAAACAAAGCAGGGCGGTAGACAGCGATACCACTGAAGGTCAAACGGACACCACGACCTTCATGCACCATCTGCCGGTTTAGCACAAAATCACCGGCTGATTTGAATGCTGGCGTATCGACCATCACCAGATGAGCCATACCATGGGGTTCATGCGGTAGCGTTCCGAAGTTAAAATCGGTCCAGACATCGCCATTAATAACGACGAAAGGGGCTGGGCCCAATAGCGGCAAAGCGTTCATAATACCGCCCCCGGTTTCCAGACCTTGCTCGCCTTCGGGTGAATATTGAATGGTGACGCCATATCGACGTCCATCACCCAAGGTCTGTTCGATCTGCTTGCCGCGATAGGCATGATTGATGACCACCTCACTGAAACCCTGACGCGCCAAGGATAGTAAATGATACTCAATCAGGCGCTTACCACCGACTGAGAGCAATGGCTTGGGCGTTAGATCGGTATAAGGCCGCAGACGCTCACCGCGTCCCGCCGCCAGTATCATCGCCTTCATCAATACATCTTCCCTTATCCTCCAGTGCTTAATATCGGCAAGTATGTGATGCACTATTTACCCAGCTAACAACCCTATCGGTGCTGGTTTCTCGTTGCTTAACTTCGGAAGGCAGTATAAAACAGTTAAGGACCAGCTCAAGCCAGCTCATCACGCGGCTGCCGCGAGAACAGCGCAGACACTGCCTCTTTGATCGGCACACCTTCATACAGAACCATGTAGACCTGTTCGACTATCGGCATGTCCACGTTTACACGCTGCGCCAACTGCCGAACCTCTCGTGCTGCCACCACCCCTTCGACAACCTGACCAATGGATTGTTGCGCCGCTTGTAGCGATTGGCCGGCTGCCAATGCCAATCCCATGCGCCGATTGCGTGACTGATTATCGGTACAGGTGAGCACCAGATCACCCAAACCAGCCAGCCCCATAAATGTCTCCCGTTGTCCGCCCAGAGCCACACCTAGACGCATCATCTCGGCAAGTCCACGGGTAACGAGTGCTGCCCGGGAATTGGCTCCAAAATTCAGGCCATCAGCGATACCCGCAGCAATGGCCAAGACATTTTTTACCGCCCCACCCAATCCAACACCAATCAAGTCATCATTGGTATAGACGCGAAAGCGATCATCATGCAAGCGACCAACCAAGTCAGTGGTAAATACCGGTTCCTGACACGCCAGCGTAATGGCCGTCGGGAGGCCAGCCGCCACTTCACCAGCAAAGGTTGGACCGGATAACACAGCTAATGGGACGTTATCACCCAACACATCGATAGCCGTATCATGCAACAGCCCGCATGACTGGTGATCCAGCCCTTTGGTTGCCCAGACAACGCGGCGCTGCACGCCATCCAGCGCTATACCCATGCGCTGGTGCCAGGTCACTATAGATTCAAGCACCGTGCGAAAGGCATGACTGGGAACGACTATCAGGATATCCCTGACCTGAGCCAGAACCTGATCAAAATCAGGTTCGACGTACAATAGATCTGGAAACAGAATGCCGGGTAAAAACTGCGTATTACGACGTTCGTTAGCCAGCACAGTCATTTGGGCCTGGCTATTGCCCCATAACACTGTCGATTGACCATTACGGGCCAGTTGAATAGCCAGGGCCGTACCCCAGGAACCTGCCCCCAATACCGCAATTGCACGATCAGGCATGGCCGTCAAATAAAATGGGTAGATGGATCAATCTGTTCAATGTTTAATACTGGTTTCCTGCCCAGCATCAGGCTTGTCTGCCATACCTTTCTGGCGAATATATTCATCGTACATGGCATAAAAATTGACGTTTTGCAGTACCAGCGATGGAAAACCACCACGACAAGACAAATCCGAGATTGCCTCACGCGCATATGGAAACAAGATTGTCGGGCAAAATATAGCAAACGCCTTTTCCAGACCTTCTTGTGTATGTCCTGGCAGGGCAAAAATACCAGCTTGGCTGACTTCGATTAAATAAGCCACTTTTTTCGCCAATTTGACAGTAACTGTGATCGTCAATACCGATTCAAAAACACCATCACCAACCTGCTTGTGGGCATTACGCATCTCCTGAGTCACTTCAGGTTTCCACTCGGCAGTAAATATTTCCGGTGTACCTGGGGCCTCAAAGGATATGTCTTTAACATAAATCTTTTGAAGTTCTACTCGCTTCTGTGGCGGATTTCCTGTCGCTGCTGGTGCTGATGTATCTGGGTCTTGCATAGTGGTTACCTTATGATCTCAATAATATGTTGCTTGAAAATAGCCGAATGCAGGCTACGAATAGATACATTGTAACGATTTTTTTGTGGCCATACTAACCATAGCGGATCACGTGTCCCGTGATACAGGAAGGTTCGCACTTTGCCAAGCCATTATACCGCCATCCAGTTTATGTAAATGGGTGAAACCCTGTCGTTTCAGGATAGATGCTGCTCGCGCAGATCGTTGTCCAGCCCGGCAGTAGATGAGCACATCACGATCACGCCATGATGCTAGTTCGCTGACTCTGCTCTCCAGCTGTACCAGCGGTACATGTACCGCACCTTGAATAAAGCCATCTTTATATTCAGCATCTTCGCGCACATCCAATATCAATGGCTCTTCTTTATTCATAAAACGAACAGCATCACCAGGCTTTAACTCGTTAAACCCCAGCAGCCGTGCCCTTACGGTATTCATTATCAATAATGCGATGATCACCACCAGCGCTATAAATAGATACCAGTTTTTCATCGCAAATTCGAAATATTGTTGCATACGCTTTTCTATCCTAATTCAATGCCAATTAATTGCAATTTGAGCACCCGCAAAATAGCCATAAGAGCCAGGTTATAGTGGAAAATCGCAAAACTCATGTCACCTGACTGGTCACGATCATTGCTGTATAATCCACGCCCTGACGGCATCAGGTGTATCAAAACATCGCAGGCCACTATAGCCAGAGCCGACAAGCGGCGCAATGATTCTATATCAGCAAATATTAAAGACTCAGGATTGCACGGACCCTTTATATTATGAGCACGATGACAGCGAAGAAGAATAAAAATATTGTATTACTGATCCTCGATGGTTGGGGATACAGTGAAAACCCGGAAAACAATGCTATTTATAGCGCCAACACCCCAACATGGGATCGGCTCTGGGCAGATTGCCCCCATACACTTATTGATGGATCCGGTCATGCTGTCGGTTTACCTGATGGTCAGATGGGTAACTCAGAGGTGGGGCACCTGAACTTGGGGGCTGGACGAATTGTATTTCAGGAATATTCCCGTATTGACAATGCCATCGAATCAGGCGAATTTAATCAAAACCCGACCCTGATCCAGGGTTTAGATCAAGCCAAGGCCAATCACAAGGCGGTCCATATTATGGGCTTGTTATCTCCAGGTGGTGTCCACAGTCATGAGCAACAAATTCATGCCATGGTCAAACTCACCGCTGAACGGGGCCTCAAAGATGTACATGTACACGCCTTTCTGGATGGCCGAGACACCCCCCCGCAAAGTGCCAGTGATTCGATTGCGGCCATGGAAACCGTGCTGTCACAAACGGGTAATGGCCGCATCAGTTCTATTATCGGCCGCTATTTTGCCATGGACCGCGATAATCGCTGGGATCGTGTCAAAACAGCTTATGACCTGATCAATAATGGTATCGCTGAATATACCTTCCCTAGCGCCCAGGCCGCACTTGATGCAGCCTATGCCCGCGGCGAGACGGATGAATTCGTCAAGGCCACGGCAATCTGTACACCACAAGAACCCGCCACCCGGATCGAAGATGGTGACGTGGTCATTTACATGAATTTTCGTGCTGATCGGGCCCGCCAATTAACTCAGGCCTTTATAGACCCGAACTTTGATGGTTTTACGCGCAGCCGCCCCGCGAAGCTCGGCGATTTTATTTGCCTGACCGAATACAAACGTGGCTTCCCGGCAACCGTGGCGTATCCACCCCAAGCGCTAAAAAACGTGCTGGGTGCCTACCTGTCTGACCTCGGTCTGCGCCAACTGCGTATCGCAGAGACAGAGAAATACGCCCATGTCACGTTCTTCTTCAATGGCGGTGAAGAACACCCCTTCGCTGGTGAAGACCGAATATTGATAGAATCACCGCAAGTGGCGACCTACGATCTGAAACCGGAAATGCATGCACCGGAACTGACAGACAAATTGGTCGAAGCTATTAATAGTAAACAATACGACGTCATTATCTGCAATTATGCCAATCCAGATATGGTTGGACATACCGGCAAACTTGGTGCTGCTGTTAAAGCGATTGAAACTATCGATCAATGCCTGACACGCATCTCCGCCGCCGTTTTAGAAACAGGCAGTGAACTACTGATAACAGCAGATCATGGCAATGCTGAACAAATGCTTGACCCAAATAGTCACCAGCCACATACGGCGCACACCTCAAACCTGGTGCCATTCGTCTACCTGGGACGATCCGCGGTACTCAGCGAGTCTGGCGCGTTGTCTGATGTCGCACCCACTATTTTGTACCTGATGAATATTTCACAACCCGATGAGATGACTGGACACACATTGATTCGTTTATCTGAAGAAAACGCTGCCTGACGTGACCCCGCCAATCGGTCAGCACAGTGATAATCTGCTAGGGCAGCGACTGAAGACCGGGACATTATTACCGCGCCTTGTCATCATGTTACTACTGTGTCTTTTGATCTTTCCTCTAACAAGTAGCGCCGATGACAGCATTGATGACAAGGCTGAACGGGTAAAAAGACTCCATAAAGAAATTAAATCGCTACGTACAACATTGGAAAGTGACTACGGTCAAAGAAATAAACTGGAAAACAGCCTGCGTAGCGCAGAGCTCAAAATTGCCAAACATAGCAAATCACTGCGAAAACTAGCGACCCAACTTAGCCATCAAAAAGCGAGGCTGCGTGAATTAAATCAGGACAAACAAGCTCAACAACACCGCCTGTCAGAACAACAATATATTCTGGCCCAACAAGTCCGCGCCAGTTATGCGATGGGCCGACAGGGGTACGTCAAAATACTGCTCAGCAATCAGGATCCTGCCAAAATTGGTCGCACCATGACCTACTATAAATATTTCAATCAGGCACGCGCACGCCGCATCAACGATATTGGCATAAGCATAAGCGAATTAGAAAATCTGGAAGCTAATATCGTTCGTGAAACCGCCCAACTTGAAAGTTTGCTGGACCAACAACAAGAACAGCAGGCACAACGAAAACACGAATATCAAAACCGCAACGCCGTATTAGCCAAACTCGACAGCGCCATCGGCAGCAAAGAAGGCCAGCTCAAACAAATGGTCCAGGATAAAGAACAGCTGGTCGAATTGCTGAGCAAGCTACAAAAGGCACTATCGGATATCCCACCAGACGTGGGCGACCTGCAACCCTTTGGTAATTTAAACGGTAAATTATCATTACCTACACAGGGGAAAATCCGTCATCGATTTGGCGCGCGGCGCAAAACCGGTACACTGCATTGGCAGGGCATGACCATCAGTGCTAATGAAGGTGATGAAGTCAAAGCCATTTACCATGGTCGAGTTGCCTTTGCAGACTGGCTGCGTAACTTTGGTATGCTGATTATTATCGACCACGGCGACGGCTATATGAGTCTCTACGCCCACAATCAGGCCTTATATAAAGATGTTGGCGAATGGGTTGATCAGGGTGATGTTATTGCCGCTATAGGTAACAGTGGCGGGCAGGACAACACCGGCCTGTACTTCGAAATCAGACACATGGGTACACCCAAAGATCCCGCTCGCTGGATGGCGTTAGCCAAACACTGAGCACCAAAGATATGTACTAAAACTAGCAGTTCCACGTAACGGATCATTTTGGTAAAGTAGTGCCTATTTTCGCCTTAGAATATACCATTGGCTGCACCCGGCATTAGATTGCACGGGCCCTGGAGACTGCAATAGATGAAACGGGTAACACGTAATTTATTTTTAATATCGATGGGCCTCACCATCGGAGTCACGCTGACCATTGGCTACAGCGTGCTGGCTGATCGTGATAATAATGCTGGCATTCCATTGCCATTGAATGAGTTACGTACTTTTTCCGAGGTATTTGCCACGATTAAAAATCACTATGTTGAACCCGTGGATGACAAGGAATTACTGGAAAATGCGGTAAGAGGTATGCTGACGGGGCTCGACCCACATTCTTCATATCTCGATGAAGCCGATTTCACTGATCTGAAAGTAGGCACATCCGGTGAATTCGGTGGCCTGGGTATCGAAGTCGGCATGGAAGATGGCTTCGTCAAGGTCATATCACCTATCGATGACACCCCGGCACAACGCGCTGGCGTACAGGCAGGCGATCTGATCATACGGCTCGACGATACCCCGGTTAAAGGGCTCTCGCTAAAAGACGCCGTGGACATCATGCGTGGCAAACCCGGCACTAAAATTCTGCTCACGATCGTCCGCGAGGGTGACATTAAACCGCTGAAGATCGAGATCACCCGAGACATCATCAAAGTAGCCAGTGTTAAGGAAAAACTCCTCAATAAACACTATGCCTATATCCGTATCACTCAGTTTCAATCCAACACTGGCGAGAATGTACAAGATGCTATAGAGAAACTGAAAAATGAGAGCAATGACAGCCTTCAGGGTATGATTCTTGATCTACGTAACAACCCCGGGGGTGTCCTTGGTGCATCGGTTGATGTGGCGGATAGCTTTTTGACATCAGGTAGAATCGTTTATACTGAAGGACGTTCGCAGAACACTGAAGTCAACTACAATGCCACACCAGGTGATATCCTTGATGGGCTACCGATTGTCGTCCTCATCAATGTGGGATCAGCTTCGGCATCCGAAATTGTTGCGGGTGCTCTACAAGACCACAAGCGTGCAATAATCATGGGCACACGCTCATTTGGTAAAGGTTCGGTGCAGACTGTTGTCCCACTAAAAGACGGGAATGCCCTGAAGCTGACCACAGCACGCTACTACACACCATCTGGCCGTTCTATCCAGGCTGAAGGTATAGAGCCTGATGTTATTTTGGACAACATGAAACTGGCCGCAATTGAAGAAGCTGATTTT
>Ga0316190_10004022_pt1 | contig 10679 bp, 13 predicted proteins | sample Eddworburrow2_MG_FD_204929 | JGI IMG/M metagenome (GOLD analysis project Ga0316190, IMG submission 204929) | Coastal sediment microbial communities from Maine, United States - Eddy worm burrow 2 | ecosystem: Environmental > Aquatic > Marine > Coastal > Sediment | place: USA: Maine | collected... | reverse complement strand
ATACGTGCAAAATCGGCTAGAGCACAAACAACTACGGTTTGAGCCCACCGATGCCCTCAAAAAACATTTGGGTGAGGTTGGGGTGGATGACGTCTATGGTGCGCGCCCCCTCAAGCGCATCATCAACGAAACCATTATCGATGAGGTGGCGCTACAGATCGTTGAGGGTCGCGTCAAAGCAGGCGACATCGTCAAGGTTGACTACAAGCAAAATAAAGTTGTTGCAGAAGTGGTAAAAGTAAACTAACATGAAGCTTATGTGCGGTGAAATCAGAGAAGTCCCCGATGATGCTCAAGGATTTGTCAGAAAAACTTGGGATAAAATCACCGGAAAGTCGAATAAGCCGACAGAGGTAGCGCCTCCTGTAGAGCCAGCACAACCACCAGTGCCAGAAGCAATAGATACCGCAGGCCGCACCATTTCTTGACCCAAACGCCAAGCCACCTCGGTTTTCGGATGCTATCAACCCAGCTGACGTCTTAAAGCCAAGAAATAATGATGGGCCTTCCAAGGAAGCTAATGTCACCCCAGCGACGCCTCCCGCACCAGAAACACCTGTTGCTCCTGCGCCTATAGCTGAAACACCTGCCACTCCCGCACCAGCAGCAAAACCAGACAGCAAGTGGCAACAAGCCCTTGAAGCTGTTGTAGACGAAACCCCCAACGCTAAATAAAAATCCTCTTCAATGAAGTCTGCGCGTCACTCGCCCACATACATACAGTCACGGCTCACACGGTCTTGCGAAACAAACACCACTCCCTCTGCCTCAAGATGCTCTCTCTGACCCGCGTTTCCTCCCAGTGCATAGCCGCCAGCAAGTCGACAATCTGATCGAATGACACGATGACACGGCACGCTTGGGGCGCCGGGATTGAGGTGGAGTATGCGCCCCACATAACGCGGATTAATCCCCAGCTTTCTTCCAATTGCGCCATAACTGGTGACCTTCCCCCTTGGGATGGTGAGTAGCAAATCGTACACTTCCTGATATATGTCAGCTGTCATAAAAATTATTGAGCCTTCATAGCCTTGAGTATCTTGTCGCGAGAATCCTCGAGCTCTTCTTTTGTTACGTTCATTGTGGGTGGCACAAATACACTTTCTCCATGCTGTCGGGGCATAATATGAATATGCGCATGAGGCACTTCAAGTCCGTGCGTAATAAATGATACAAACTCCGGGTTAAATGCTTTTTGACATGCCGTGGCAACTGTGCGCGCCGCTTCCCAATAAGCGCCAAAGTCAGGCACATCATATACCCATCGATGATGATCTTTGGGGATAAGTAGACAATGGCCTTTCACCCGAGGAAAAATATCCAATATCCCATAAAACTGCTCGTCTTCATACACCTTGTATGCAGGCGCTTTCCCCGCCGCAATCTGGCAAAAAATACAATCGCTCATACCTCTATTATATAGAATGCAGCCAATCTACGCAGAAGAATATTCTCAATACGTGATTCACGTCCTCCCATTCACAATTTCGGTGCGCAAACCACTACAATGAGTTTGCAAAGATGATGCCATAAGTCCACAAATTGTCATGAAACAACTATCTCGATGATGTATGATCTAGCATAAGACGATGAGCATTCATCTTTAGGGTATATGGTGTGCTTATAGCTTTACATATTTACTAATTTACCTAAATTACCACAATGACACAAACACCACTCGATGTCACACCTGACAATCAAAAAACATTTGAGGCCAATTATGAGCGCATGACCCGCGGCACTGGTCGCCTTATGCTCTTTGCTGGCGACCAAAAGATTGAGCACCTGAATGATGATTTTTATGGTGAGGGAATAGCAGCGGAAAACAACAATCCCGAGCATATGTTCCGTATTGCAGGCAAGGCAAAAATTGGGTGCTTTGCTACGCAACTTGGACTCATCGCTCAATATGGCAAAGACTATCGCGATGTTCCCTATTTGGTAAAAATAAACTCCAAGTCACACTTAGTAAATGTAAAGCAGCGAGATCCCATAAGCACCCATCTCAATCCCGTACGCCAAATTGTGCGCATGAGAGACGAGCATAAATTGAATATCGTTGGCGTGGGCTATACGATCTACTGGGGGAGCGAAGATGAGCACAAGATGACAAGTGAAGCGGCAAGATTTATCAATGAAGCACACGAACATGGACTGGTTGCCGTTGTCTGGGCATACCCTCGTGGCGCAGCAGTGACTGATGAAAAAGATCCCCACGTCATCGCGGGAGCAGCAGGCGCTACAGCATGTTTGGGTGCTGATTTTGTGAAAGTAAACTATCCCAAAAAAGAAGGAGTAAACTCAGCCGAAGCACTCAAGGAAGCAGTTGTTGCGGCCGGACGTACAAAGCTGATTTGTGCCGGAGGAAGCGCAACAGCACCCGAAAAGTTCTTCCAAACGCTCCACGATCAAGTACACACATCTGGCGCAAGTGGAAATGCGACTGGCCGTAATATCCATCAAAAACCACTCGAAGATGCAATTCGGTTTTGCAATGCAACCTACGCCGTTACCTATGAAGATGCAAGTGTTGAACAAGCGATGAAGATCTATAATGGGTGAGCTAATTATGCAAGTGAGTTGTGTTGGTAGGCCAAGCGGATGTGTTGTGTGGTTGCGGGAAAAGCGAGTTGCGAGTTTCGGCAAGTACGAAACCCGCTAAGCGATGGCACATCGTGGCTCGCTAAGGATCAAGGATCCTAGCTCGCAACTTCCATAAACCAATAATTAAAAATAGAAAAAACCACCCTATGAAACGAGTTATCACTCTTACCGAACATATCCTGCAAGAAGAGCATCAGACCCCAGGAGCCAGCGGAAGCCTTACCCTTCTTCTCAACCAGATTGCTGAAGGCGGTAAAAATATCGCATCACACGTAAAGCGCTCGGGGCTCGCGGACATTATCGGAAAGACGGGTAAAACAAACGCGTTTGATGAAGAGGTACAGAAGCTAGACGAATACAGTAACGAGCTACTTATTGATATGCTCTCTCAGACGGGACAAGTGGCGACAATCGCTTCCGAAGAGTTGGAGACGCCGCTTGAGATAAACAAAACGGGAAAATATAACGTGTTTATGGATCCGCTAGATGGATCTTCAAACATTGATGTAAACGTGAGCATCGGTACGATTTTTTCTATCTACCAACGCGATGGCGACAACTTGTTGCAGCCGGGAATGAAACAAGTTGCCGCAGGATACATACTGTATGGGGCGAGCGTAATGTTTGTTTATTCTTGCTGCAATAGCACAAACGGATTTACCCTCGACCCTTCAATTGGAAGCTTTCTCCTGTCTCACCCAAAGATGAAAATCCCATCAAGTAAGCGCGAATATTCGGTCAATGAGGGCAACGCTCATACGTTTGACGCAGGTACCAAAAAATATCTTGAGGTTATAAAAAAAGGAGATAAGTCATACAAACTTCGCTACATCGGCTCAATGGTTGCAGACGTTCATCGCATACTTCACCATGGCGGTATATTCCTTTATCCATCAACCACCAAAAACCCCCACGGCAAGTTGCGCCTCACGCATGAGGTGAATGCTATGAGCCTGCTTGTTGAGCGCGCAGGTGGTAGCGCCGTTAGTGAAGACGGCAAGAGCCCCCTCACACTAACCCCGCACACCATCCATCAACGAGTACCTGTTATCTTGGGGAGCACGGAGGAAGTTGAAAAATATATAAACATCAACAAAAACGCATAGTCAATACACACTTATTATTTATTTATCTATAAACATATGAAAATTGGACTTAATGGATTTGGACGAATTGGCCGCGCATTTACTCGCATCGCTACAGAGCGAGACGGTATGGAGATAGTTGCCATAAACACAAGAAAAAGTAAAAACGATATGATGGCCTACTTATTGCAATATGACTCGGTCTATCGAAAGTTTGGAAAAGAGGTAAGTGCGGCTGAAGATGGTCTGATGATTGATGGTCGAAAAGTTGCCACGCTCCTCAACGATTCACCAGAAAAAATCCCATGGAGCGACTACGGAGTCGACGTGGTGGTTGACGCCACTGGTGCGTTCACAAAAAAAGTTGATCTGGATAGACACATATCTGGCAGCGTAAAAAAAGTCTTATTGACTGCTCCCAGCAAAGACGAACAAACACCGCACGTTGTGGCAGGTGTGAATCATGATGGGTTTGACTGGAGCACCTCAACGATCTCAAACGCCAGCTGCACAACCAACTGTGTTGCACCATTTATGAAGGTGTTTGAAGATAATTTTGGCGTTGTCCATGGCATGCTAACCACCGTACACGCAGTCACACTCACTCAAGCAATGCTTGACGATATTGGCAAGTCTCCCGACAGATCCCGCGCAGCATTCCAAAACATTATCCCCTCCACCTCTGGGGCAGCAAAAGCGGTTGCAAGAGTAATACCTGGACTTCATGGAAAGCTTGAGGTTAGCTCTGTTCGCGTCCCCGTTCCCACGGGATCAATGACCGAAGCCACCATCATAACCAAAAAGGCAACGACAGTGGAAGAGGTAAACGAAGTATTTAAAAAAGCCTCAGAAGCGCAGCCGGATGTGCTTGGATACGAGACGAAAGTATTGGTTTCCAGCGATTATATTGGAGACAGTAGATCCAGCATATTTGATGCTAACTACACAAAAGTGCTCGGTGGTACGATGGTAAAAATCGTTAGTTGGTATGACAATGAGTGGAGCTATAGCACACGCCTTGTTGATGTGGCTGAACACATGTCAAAACATTTATAGCTCTTCTTGTGCTTTGCACACTTTAGAATATTGAACAACGTTTGATAGTAAAATAACAAGATGAAAAAAATAACATACATCGATGAGGTGGAGATAAAAAATAAGCGCATTCTGCTGCGTCTTGATCTAAACGTATCGCTTGACGCCAAAAACCAAATCGCAAATGATGCGCGTTTACAGCAGGTGCTCCCGACAATAAAACACCTTCTCAAACATAACAATAAGATTATTATCGTCTCACACCTGGGCCGCCCCACGCGCGAGCGACGCAACAGTAAATTTTCTCTTTCCGTGGTGGCTACTCGCTTGCAGCAATACCTAGAAAACAACCAAGTAACACTCGTTGATGACTACAAAAAAAGTGACGATGCCTTTGCCACGCAAACAAATAAAGAAATTATTGTTCTTGAAAATATTCGATTTTTCCCCGGAGAAAAACAAAATAATCCTGAATTTTCCCGCTCACTTGCACAACTGGCGGACATCTACGTCAACGATGCGTTTGCAGTCTCACACCGAACTGAGGCATCGATTGTTGGTATACCAACGCAACTACCTAGCTATGGCGGAATTCTTCTAAAAAAAGAGATCTCCATGATGGATCGCGTTATCAAAGATCCAAAGAAACCAGTTGTTGTCATATTGGGCGGATCAAAAATATCAACCAAAATTAATCTTATCGATCAGCTAATGAAGCTTGCCAATCATCTGCTGGTTGGTGGCGGTATTGCAAATACATTTCTCGCCAGCCAAGACATAGAGGTTGGACAGAGTATTTATGAATATGGTGAAAAAGAAAATGCGCGGCGTCTGTTGTACGAGGCGCGGCGCAAAAAAACTATGATCATGCTGCCAGTTGATGCTGTATGTGGCAAAGTTGGTAGCGAAGATAATGTGACTGTCAAAAAGATTGAGGACATAAAACGATCAGATAATATTCTTGATATTGGCCCCGAAACACAAGCCATCTGGGGCGCGACAATAGCGAATGCTAAAACTATTATCTGGAATGGGCCTGTTGGATACTTTGAAAATCAAGCGTTTCGTCGCGGTACCGATTTTATTTATTATATGATCACACAAAACGATAGTGCTACGTCGGTGGTGGGCGGCGGAGACACGCTTGCTGCAATTTCAAAAAAAGAGTATTTGGATAAAATAACGCATATTTCAACGGGCGGCGGCGCAATGTTGGAATACATAGAAAAAGGCACGCTGCCAGGTATTGAAGCTCTAAAAAATTAACCCTAACAAAGATTAAGTCTATTAAAAAAAATCACACATGTTAAAACTTCCAGGACTCATTGACGTTCATGTCCATCTTCGCGACCCAGGACAGACGCACAAAGAAGACTTTACAACCGGAACACAAGCGGCGATCGCGGGCGGATTCACGATGGTCGTCGACATGCCCAACAATGCCACACCCATCACAACAACCAAGCTTTTAAATGCAAAAATAGCTGCAGCACAAGAAAAAACGGTGTGCGATATCGGCTTTCATTTTGGCTCACTCGGGCATAATTTTGGTGAGTTTGCTGCCGCTGCAAAACAAAGCATTGGACTCAAACTCTACCTCAACCAAACAACCGGTGGCTTTATTATCGATATTCCCGCGATGCGCAAGATCTATGCTGCGTGGCATGAAGTGGCGCCGGAAAAACCCATTCTGCTTCACGCAGAGAGCGACGTGATGCCTATGGTGATTGAAGTACTTAGACAAACAAGTCATCCCACTCACATATGCCACATCAGCTCGCAAAATGAATTGAGCGCAATCCTCAGCGCAAAAATGTCCGGACTCCCCATCACTTGCGGCGTCTGTCCACACCACTTGTTTCTCACCATAGAAGATCAGGAAAAACAAGGAGCATATTGCTGCATGAAACCATCACTCAAGACTCAAAAAGATGTGGAATTTATGTGGGAGCACTTTGATGATATTGACATCATTGAATCCGACCATGCCCCACACACCAGAAATGAAAAAGAACAAGACCCTCCCCCATTTGGCGTACCGGGCCTGGAGACCACGCTCCCGCTTCTTATCAATGAAGCGCAGCACGGGCGCCTCACAATCGAACAGATCAAGGATAAATGCTACACAAAACCAAAAGATATCTTTCACCTACCGACACAAGTTGATACTTACGTTGAAGTTGATGAGAACCAAGAGTATGAAGTGCGAAATGAGCTACTATTTACCAAGTGCCACTGGTCGCCATTTGCTGGCCGAGTGCTTAGTGGAAAGGTGACAAAAACAGTTCTTCGGGGTGAGGTAGTATACGAAAAGGGGATAATGTTCACCCACCCCGGTTCGGGTCAGGTTGTCATAGTAAACTCAAAATAACAAGATAGACGCATAGCTCCTCTACCCACTTCTGTGAAGTTATTCCGCATTTTTTTTGATCTCTTGGGCAAGGTATGGATTCCACATCGCTCCCGTTGCGCTCATCACCAGATCAGCTCCTGCTGCGCGATACTCTTTGTAGTCGTCAGCGCTCGCCATGCCGCCCACTCCCACAATCTCAAACGAATAGCTTTTTTTCTCCCGCAACGCCTTTAGGCGCTTAACCATATCAAGACCAGCCCATCCAATACCTGCGCCACAGATACCGCTCCACAATCTACCCTCTCCAGGAAGCGCTTGTTCACCATCTTTTTTCAAGATTTTTCCACCGATTGTGTTAATCGCTGCGATCCCATCGACTATCTCTCCAATAGCCGACACGAGCTCTTCAAGCTGTTTTTCATCTTCAAAGTATGCCAACTTCACCACAAGCGGTGTGTTGCCAATTTCATCTTTAATTGCATGGGCGATTTGCTGCATGCGCTTTGTGTCATAGCACAATAAGTTGCGCGTACCTTCGTTTGGACAGCTTGTATTGACCTCCAAGACCTTTGCGCCAGTTTCTACAACCATACGCGCTGTTGCAACGTGGTCTTTTATAAACGCATCTTCTCCCTCACCGCGGTTGGTCCCTTGAAACGCACCAATCACTAGCTGCCCCTCGTGCGCCACCTCAATCATACGCTTCATATCCGGTTGCCACTTATCAGGGCCAACCGATGGCACACCAAACGAGTTCGTGATCGACAGCGGAGCTGCAAACTCCTCAGCTTGGCGCACACCCTCTGTTGCTGCCTCTTTTGGCGTAATGTCACCTTTTAGCTCAAGGGGCACGATATTAGGATAAGGTGAAGATTTCTTTTCACTAGAACGAACTGTTTTATACGTGAGAACATCAAACCCTGCATTAAAAAATGCTTGGCCAAATCTGCTATTTAAAATCGGTCCAGCTGGCATCCCGATACGAAAATTGATCTTTTGACCTAGGAATGTATGTGCGCCAACCGTAGCGGGCTCAACGTAAGAAAGGTTCGCCACTTCTCCAAAGGGCCCTTCGGCATAGTTCTTTTCAAATGGCAAATTTGGGTTATAGCTTGGTGTATGTAACATAGAGGATCATTATAACAATATTTTTATTCGGCGTCTTATATTTCTGCAACTAAAAGTAAGGGCTCCAAACAATACCCATTACTGATAATTCTGCGTCAGTGCCTGCTATCATAAAAGTCATGTCTACTTTTTGGATCAAGGTAATTGCAATCACCACCATGATCATTGATCACATAGGTCTTTTTTTCTTCCCACAATCCATTATTCTTCGAGCCATAGGACGCATTTCGTACCCCTTGTTTGCATGGCTTGTGGCAAACGGCGTGCGCAATACAAGGAGTGTATATTGGTATGGCGCACGCGTCCTGCTGCTGGCGGCCATCTCTCAGGTTCCATTTCTGCTGCTGTATCGTTTATTCAACCCCGCTTTTGATCAAAGAAATGCTATTTTTACATTGTTTCTTGGGCTTGTGGCCGCCGCGTCAATCCAACGACTCAGGAGCCCTCTGTGGTATGTACCGGTTGTAGCCCTACTATCGTACGTTGGCTCGCTTGTACGAATTGAGTATGGTGCTGGAGGAGTGCTACTGGTGGCCGCCGCATATGTTGCCGCGCGCAACGTCTGGCTACTGGCCGCTCTTATTGCCGCCATATCGGGAGTATTTTATGTATATCCGCAAGTAGAATTTGCTCTTGCTGTAAACAACTGGGACGCTGCAAACTTTGTCGCGCTCCTACATCCCGTGAGCCTTTTGGGAGTGATTGCGGTAGCGATGTACAACAGGTCGCGCGGACCACGGGTTGGATACTGGTGGTACTTAGTATATCCACTCCACTTCTTTTTAATATACCTTATGCTGACCCGCGCCTAACGGCGTATGAGCTCCACCGCAATATTTGCGGGCTTTGGTGACTGAGCAACTACGATTTCTTTGCTCTTTTCAATCGACGGAAGAAACGACTTACCTACAACCTTCTCGTCATGCATCCACACGACGTCAAGATCCATGAGTGTGTTCATATTCCAAAACCGGCGACTATTGGCCTCATCAAAGAAAAAAGCCATACCGTCATACCCATCAACGTCCTCAACGCGAACATTCATGAGTCCGCGCATATGTTCAGCGGGTGTGCGCGCATGGAGCAAATGATACTCTTTCCCCTCGATCTTCATCACAATAACGTCATCACGCTTAGGTTTGGTGTTTCCCATCCAAAGCGAAGTTCCTACAAAAACCAACAGTCCTACAACCCACAAAACCCCTAATATGACCGGATGTTTCAGCTTCATAGTTCTTAGTATACACATACTCCTTATCCAAAAGGCTAAAATGAGGTATAATGTGAGTCGTTAGTTAGGCAGACATATTGTGCAGATGGTTTTTGCTACCAATACTCAATTATTCAGCGCTTAACAAACATATACGGGGTGTAGCTCAGATGGATTAGAGTGTGCGCTTTGGGAGCGTGAGGCCGCAGGTTCGAGTCCTGTCACCCCGACACAAAGAAGTAGAAAGCTGAGAGTGAAAAGTACAAAGCTATTTTACGGACAGATAAAGTTTGCTGCAAATTCTTCTAAAACTCAGTCAGACCGGGGGGGAAGTTGCTTCACGCCTCTGTTTTTTGCATGGCAAAAATAGTCAGGCAGAAACTGTTAATTACAACTATTGTAAGCTTGCCTCAAACTCTAGTATCAAGTCGAAAAAAAGTTCTACCGGTTGGATGATCTGGCGGTAATTTATGGATTGTCCCCGCTGACATTAAGTGGGCATGTCTGGGTTGTAGTTCATAAATATTTTCAGCACCCACAGGGTCATGTTTGGATTTCATCAGAACATCTTGAGCACCAATTACTGTATCACCCAATAAAAGCGCTTCCTCTTTAGTTGGCACTTCGTTGCCACTGGGCACTTCTTCCAGTACAACAGGGTTGGTAAAAGTGGCAACCCCTCGAACACACATAGTCCCCGCCATCAATGCCACTACAAGAAGATGAGTATGTTCGGGTAGCAAAAAAAAGCCTTTTTCGGTTCGTATAAATTCCTGATGCCAGTCATTGGCAGCTTTTGTATGTTTTGTATGTTGCGCGAACACTTCTCCATCTGTAACCACTGAAATAGTTGCGATATCACCAGAATGCGGCTCCGCGTTGAGATAATAAATACTTAGTTCCGCTGCCAGATCAAGCAATCCAGAGTCTTGCTCATCGCACGGTTCGCCAAAAACAACCTGCCTACTCAAGCGGCCTCTCTCTTCAAAACCAGGTACTTACATAACTTCACCAGCAGTTTCACCGATATGGGCCTCATGGCTATCGGAAACTACACCAAGATCATTTGTAGGATGTGAGAAAATTTCCATAGTGCTCATGGCGATATTGTAACAATAAAAGTCATCGTGTCAAATACCTGAATTGAGACGACATGATGTGTGTATTTCATTTTCCAAATACCAAGAGCTCGTCAGCGACATGCACCTCGATCAAAGAAAGAATGAGGGCTTACCGAAAGGATATGTTGCACAAAGTACATTTT
>Ga0316190_10004021_pt1 | contig 10681 bp, 7 predicted proteins | sample Eddworburrow2_MG_FD_204929 | JGI IMG/M metagenome (GOLD analysis project Ga0316190, IMG submission 204929) | Coastal sediment microbial communities from Maine, United States - Eddy worm burrow 2 | ecosystem: Environmental > Aquatic > Marine > Coastal > Sediment | place: USA: Maine | collected... | reverse complement strand
TCGAAGGACATTGTCAAACCCTACGGAGTGACTGTGCACAAGAACAAGGTATATATATGTGATACAGGAGTGGGCGGGCTGGAGGTGCTGGATCTGTCCAAGGGGACCTTTGAGTATTTCATCCCAGGAGGGAGGGGACAGCTGCAGTTGCCTATCAATTGTTGTGTAGATGAACGGGGTCTTCTCTTTGTTGCAGATGCCAACCGCAAGCAGATTGTGGTGTTTGACCAGGATGGGTCTTACCTGCATGCCTTTGGAGAACCCGAAAATTTCAAACCCACCGATGTGGATGTACATGGCGACAGGATCCTTGTTGCAAATGTACAGGATCATTCAGTGTATGTGTACGGGATCGGCGATTACAAACTAGTTGAGAAGATACCAGGAGTGGATTCAGGAGAAGAGGGATTTATCAGACAAAGTACCAACATCGTGCTCGGCCAGGATATCCTCTATGTGTCGGACATGGGAGATTTCAACATCAAAAAATTTTCTTCAGAAGGGGAATATCTGGGTTTGGTGGGGGGATATGGAAACAATCCCGGAAGATTTACCAGGCCCAAGGGAGTAGCTGTGGATAAGGAGCAAAACCTCTATGTGGTGGATGCGGCTTTTGAGAATGTCCAGATCTTTAATGCCAATGGAGAATTGCTTATGCATTTTGGCGGATCCTATGGAGGATCAGGAGCCATGTGGCTGCCGGCAGCGGTTGAAATCTCCTATGAGAACCTCTCGTATTTTCAGGCATATGTGGATAAAAGTTTTGAATTGAAGTACCTGATATATGTGACTAACCAGTATGGACCTGCAAAGGTCAGCGTATACGGCCGGGTGGAGGAAAAACCAGCTTCATAAGATCATAGATAATGATGCACAAGGGCAAAATAGGCGGTGGAATTCTTTTGGGTGTGGCCATCCTCCTGCTGAGTCAGTGCTCGCCCTATGCTGGAAAGAATCTGCTCAACTTCTTTTTTGACGGTGTACCGGAAACCGATACAGCTCATGCAGAGTTAGCTGTTCTGGATGAGATACAGTCCGATTCATTGGACCCGGCAGAAAATTTGCTTTCGCTGGAGGAAGGGGCCTCTTTGGTGCACTATCCCTATGAAGAAGGGGAATGTGCTTCCTGTCACAACGAACATTCCCTGGGAACCATGGTAGAGGCCCAACCGGGACTCTGCTATACCTGTCACGAAGACCTGTCCATGGTCTATGCTTATCTGCACGGACCAGTGGCCGGAGGCTACTGCACCTCCTGTCATAATCCCCATGAGTCCGAATCAGAAAATCTCTTGCGAAAGACAGGAGATGCTCTTTGCTTTCATTGTCACTCCAGGGAAAGTGTGGAGAAGAACGAGATGCATCAGGATTTGGATGGAATGCTTTGTATGGACTGTCATAATCCCCATGGTGGGGAAGACAAATATATTTTTCAATAGGAAAGAGAAACTCATCGTGTGAGATTACTCAAAGACATATTGTTGTTAGTATGTTTCCTGACTCCGGCCTGGGGACTTACACATGCCCAGAGCTCTTTGGGAATCTGGCACCTCAGGCATATCTCCGGGGAGGTAGATTTGAAGGGGCAGTACCGTCAGCTCGAAAGCAGCTTTAATGATGTACAAGAGGATCAGAGAAGCACCTATCTCCTGGGTGGGATCAAGCTGAACACATCCAGTTATCTATGGGACAAGGACATCTTATTGATAGACCTGGGGGGAGCATACAGCCCTGAACTAAGGGACGAGAATTATATCACTGTTCCTGACCGTTCAGAGGTCCGGACCCTGAAGAAAGTGGACCTGATGGCCACCCTGTTTAATAACAAAGCTGTCACCCTGCAGGGATTCTATAATTTCGATCAAAGTTATTTCAACCGCGAACTTCTGACCAATGTGAGGTCCAACAACCAGCAATGGGGAGGAGTCCTGTCTCTTAACAACCGCTTTTTACCTCTAACACTCACTTACCGAAATCAGCGCTGGGACCAGGAAGAGATCCAGACAGGTCGCATATTCAACATGGACCAGGAGAGCTTTCAGGCCAGAACTTCCAAATCTTTTGGTTCACGGGACCGGACCGAGGTGATTTATTCGCATAACAATTACCTGTACCGCTATGCAGAGTTGCACGAGACCAGCCACTTAATCGACCGTGTGGCTCTGAACAACAACGTGTTCTTTGACGGCAACAGGAAATACAATCTGAATTCCAGGTTCACCTGGTACAATCAGGATGGCACCACCAGTTTCAGAAGGCTTGAGCTCTTAGAGGGACTTACTCTTCGCTTGCCCCATCACCTCAAGCTAATGGCCAATTTGAACCTTTATAAGCTGAAGGATCCCGTACAGGTCTGGGATCAAAAGAAGATCAGGGCAGCCCTGCAGCACAAGTTGTATAAGAGTCTTACCACCAGAGTATTTGTAGATTATACCAGGATTAAACTCGAAGCTGCCAACCTTCACACCGAGACTGACAAGAGGGGAGGATTGGACCTGAAGTACACAAAGAATATTCCAGGGGGAATCCTGAACCTTAACTATCGCTACTTCAGACAGGCTCTTTCTACCGAAGGAGTAAGTGGTTTATTGCAGATACTGAATGAAACGCAGGTCCTTACGGACGGGGATCTGACCTTGCTGAACAAGCCCTACGTGGAGCTCCCGTCTGTGCTTGTGAAAGATGTCACCGGAACCATAATTTATCAGGTTAATTTTGATTATACCCTGATCCAGAGGGGTTCTTATGTGGAGATTCAGCGCATACCGGGGGGATTGATTCCCAACAACGGGGAGGTATATGTGGACTATGCTTTCATACAACCAGGGTCCTATTCCTATGCCGCAAATAACTCGCAGTTCAGCGCAAGTCTGCTTCTTTTCAACAGGGTGCTGGAGCTATATTACCGATATGCAGTACAGGATTACCCCAAGGTGAACCAGGGAGATTTGCTGACCCTGAATTTTTATAAGCAACATGTGCTTGGTCTGCGCCTTGATGTGGGCTTTGCCCGGGCAGGGGTAGAGGCGGACCAGTACAACAGCAACATCATTCCCTATAAAATGATGCGCTACTACCTGGACGTGAACTGGAACTTCCGGTCCAGATTTTTAGTCACCCTCAACGGGAATATTCGTGATTACCGGATGATCGCCGATGAGGTGAATCAATTGTATGCCAACGTCTCAGGAAAAGTGGCCTACCAGATTAGGCCAAGAATGAAGGTCAGTCTGGAAGCAGGCTACCTGAATCAGCAGGGAACAAACATCGATCTTGACCTGCTCACTTCCAGGGCCGAGTTTCAGGCCTATTTTAATAAACTTCAGGTAAGATTAGGGCTGGAGATGTACCGGCGGCTTTACCTGAACAGTGAATTTGCATTTAATGGAGCCTATTTACAGTTTACACGTCGATTTTGATTTCATAAGCCAGAGCCATGAAAATGCTGCTTGTTATAAATCTTCTCATATGCCTCACCCTTCCTTTCAGGGGGGTCTCTGAAAGTCCGGAGTGCACCGAATGTCACCAGGACCTGGTGAAGAGAGATGTAATGCACTATCCAGCTGAGGATGCCTGCGACAATTGCCATGAGTCGACAGGGGCCTCTCATCCTTCGGCAGACAGCTTAGGCTTCAGGTTGATGGATCAGTTACCGGCACTCTGTTTCTATTGTCATGAGGAGGCGACTGCCATGGCCCATGTACATGAGCCTGTGGTGGAGGGTAAGTGCCTGGCCTGTCACGATGCACATGGATCTATCCAGGCATCTTTGTTGCTCCAGGAAGATCAGGAGCTTTGTCTGGGATGTCACAATAAAAGCTATAGCAGCGATAGCTCAGAAACCATCAACATAAGCCGCCTTGTCCTGGGAAACAATAGGGTCGTTCATTCAGCCATTGATGCACTGGGATGCAGGACTTGTCACCAGGCTCATGGATCTGATAAGCGCGCTCTCCTGGTGGATGCCTATCCGGCAGAGGACTATTTGCCGGCCGAGACTGAAAATTTCGGACTTTGTTTTCTCTGTCATGAGACGGATATCCTGGAGGCGGAGGAGACCGATTGGGCCACGGGATTCAGAAATGGGAAGCAGAATCTTCACAGGCTTCATATCAACGGAAACAAGGGCAGGAACTGCAGGATGTGCCATAACCTCCATGGATCCACCCAGCCTTTCCTGATGGAGGAGGAGGTGGCTTTTGGATCCTGGGAGATGAAGCTAAACTTTATCCCGGATGAACAGGGCGGATCCTGTTTACCCGGCTGCCATGGCAAACTCTCATACAGCAGAGAGCTAATAAGTCAATGATAATGAGTAGTATAAACAAGGTATGCAAGCGTCCAAAGTCTCTGCTCAGAGGATTAGCAGGGCTCATGCTGTGCCTGTTTGTGCTGGTCTCTGCAAGGGCTCAAAGCGATGAGGAATACAGTGTCCGGTGGATAGGGCAATTTCCCGGAGAAGCGGGTCAGCATTCCCCGGATTTTGGAGAACGTTTGTCGAGATTGGTCTTTGGTAAGCAAGCCCAGGAGGTGATTAAACCCTTCAATGTGCTGGCACGAGATCCGGACCAGTATTGGATACTGGACCAGGGCGCCGGAGGAGTCTTTGAGGTGCTGGATGGAGAGGGTCAGTTGCTCAGGCCCTTGAAAAGAGCAAAGGAGGATTTTCCTTCCTTGGTGGGGATCTGTGGATCTGGTTCAGGGGATATTTTCTTCACGGACTCCAGGCTCAACCGGATCATGAAGGTGGCAGACGGAAAATTAGTGCCATTTGCAGCTTCTCTCACCTTCCACCAGCCTACCGGAATTGCCTATAACAGAGCAAGCGGGGAAATATGGGTGGTGGAAACAGGGACACATCAGATCTCCGTACTTAGCCGGGAAGGGAAACTGATCAGGACCCTCGGGGGCAGGGGAACGGCCCCGGGACTCTTTAACTACCCTACTTTTATCTGGATTGATGCCAAAGGGCGGGTATATGTGGTGGATTCGATGAACTTTCGGGTTCAGATATTGGATTCCGAGGGCCGGGCTGAAAGCAGCTTTGGAAGCTCGGGAGATGCAACAGGGAACATGGCCAGGCCCAAAGGCATAGCCACTGATTCGGAGGGACATATTTATGTGGCCGATGCCTTGTTTCATGCGGTCCAGATCTTCGATGAGCAGGGAAATTTCCTTTACAGTTTTGGTGAGCAGGGTCAGGGAGAAGGCGATTTCTGGATGCCATCGGGACTATACATTGATCAGGAGGATCGCATCTATGTGGCCGACAGCTACAATGCCAGGATCCAGGTTTTTCAACTGGTAAAAAAATGAGTCTATGAAGAATTATATTTTTGTACTCTTGCTTTTACTGATGGTTGGAACCCGGCCTGGCGGGGCCCAGTCCATCATCAATACGGAGCATAATCTCTCAGCTTCTGGTCCGGGCGATGTGAGGGCACTGAGCGAATCGGAGATTTGCATTTTTTGTCATACGCCCCACAACAGCTTGCCATCCAGCCCGCTCTGGAATAAAGACGATCCCGGCTATACTTATACCCTTTACCACAGTTCTACCATTGAAGCTGTGCCCGGACAACCCGATGGTTCTTCCATCCTCTGTCTTAGCTGTCACGATGGGACCACCGCCCTGGGCAGTGTATTAAGCCGTGACAGCGAGATCGGCTTCACAGGGGGTATATCCAGCCTGCCCCCGGGAAGTTCAAACATTAGCACAGACCTGGCCGATGACCATCCGATATCCTTTGATTATACCACTGGACTGGCAGCCTCAGACGGTCAATTGAAGGATCCCACGGCAATAGTCACTCCTGTCGCTCTTCAGAACGGACGCATGCAGTGTACCTCCTGCCACGATCCCCATAGGAACCAGACCAACGATTTCCTGGTGGTCACCAACCAGTTTTCGGAGCTGTGTTTCTCCTGTCACGATCGGGACTACTGGTCCTTCTCCGCACATGCTACTTCCACCGCCACCTGGAATGGGAACGGAATCGATCCATGGCCCCGCACTGAATATTTGAATGTGGCAGAAAATGCCTGTGAAAGCTGTCACCAGCCCCATTCTGCGGGAAACAGGTATCGCTTATTGAATGAACTGGCAGAGGAGAACAATTGCCTGCCCTGTCACAACGGCAATGTGGCTTTCACCAATGTGGCGGCCCAGCTGGCCAAACCCTATCTTCATAATGTATACGGATACAACCTGGACCATGATGCGGCCGAAGATGCTTTGGTTCTGACCATGCATGTGGAGTGCGAGGACTGTCATAATCCTCATGCGGTGAATAATGCACCGGCCCAGGCTCCCCTGGCCAATGGCCGGCTGAGCGGAGTGGCAGGGGTGGATCAGAGTGGCAATCCGGTGGATCCCTTGCAGTATGCATACGAGCTTTGTTACCGTTGTCACGCCGACAGTCCTTCAAAACCGGTCAGCCTGACCACCCGGCAGATTGAACAGAATAACGTAAGGCTGGAGTTTGATCCGGCCAATCCCTCCCATCATGCAGTAAACTCTGCAGGAGTCAATCCCGATGTTCCCAGCCTGATTGCTCCTATCACCGAATCAAGCATCATATACTGCACCGATTGTCATGGAAGCAATGGTTCAGGATCGCCGGAAGGTCCCCATGGGTCTATTTTTCCCGGGCAGCTCAAGTACCAGTACCTGACTGCTGATTTCACAGTGGAGTCGGTTTCTGCCTATGAGTTATGCTATACTTGTCACAGCCGGACCAGCATTATGAATGACGAGTCCTTTGGCTCCCATGAGGAGCATATCCGGGATATCAGGGCCCCCTGCAATGCCTGTCACGATCCCCATGGCATCAGTAATACTCAAGGAAACAGCACCAACAATGCCCACCTGATCAATTTTGACCGCGCCATAGTATTTCCCGCCAACAATGGAATGCTGGCTTATGAGAGTACAGGTGTATTTTCAGGCCGTTGCTACCTGAGGTGCCACGGTCAGAACCACATGGGATTTGGCTTTGCCTACTAAGTGATCTTCTCCAGCTCCACGGTAAAATGACGCATGATGGGAGCCTCGTAGCGGATCCTATATCCAGAAGTGACCCTGTTCCGTCGCCGGTAAACATTTTGCAGGGCAGCAGCCACATAATCCATGTGGGTCCGGGTATATACCCTCCGGGGGATGGTCAATCGCAATAGCTCCAGTTTCGGGTAGCGGTTTTCTCGGGTGTCGGGATCACGGTCGGCCAGGAGGGTCCCTATTTCCACAGCTCTGACTCCCGATTCCAGATAAAGTTCCAGGGCCAGGGTCTGGGCTATAAATTCTTCGCAGGGGACATGAGGCAGGAACCTGGTGGCATCCACAAATATGGCGTGGCCCCCGAAGGGCTCCTGGACCGGAATTCCAGCTTCACGCAGACGTCCTCCCAGGTAATGCACCTGTTTGATGCGGCTTTCCAGGAATTCAAAGGTGGTGGCCTCTTCAAGTCCCCGGGCCAGAGCAGCCATGTCTCTTCCCGACATTCCTCCGTAGGTGATGTAGCCTTCAAACATGATGTTAAAGGTGGTGGCTTCCCGGAACAGGGCTTGAGAATTCAGGGCAATGAATCCTCCCATGTTTACGATGCCGTCTTTTTTGCTGCTCATGGTCATTCCATCGGCCAGGGAAAACATTTCCCGGATGATTGCCCGGATGGAGCGTTGCTCATAGCCCTTCTCGCGGATCTTGATGAAATAGGCATTTTCTGCAAACCTGGCCGAATCAAAAATCACCGGGATGCCGTGAGTATCTGCAAATTCACGCACAGCGCGCAAGTTCTCCATGCTCACCGGCTGTCCGCCAGTTGAATTACATGTGATTGTGACAATGATCATGGGGATGCGTTCTTTCCCATATACCTGCACCACGTTTTCCAATTTCCCTATGTCCAAATTGCCCTTGAAGGGATGGTAGATGGAGGTGTCGGTGGCAGCGTCGATGGTGCAATCGAAGGCGCTGGCTTTTCGGAATTCTATATGCCCTTTGGTAGTATCGAAATGGGCATTTCCCGGCACCACGTCGCCCTCGCTGACCATCACCGAGAAAAGTACGTTCTCTGCTGCGCGTCCCTGGTGGGTGGGGAGGACATAGGGGAAGCCGGTCAGGGAAGTAATGATCTTATGAAGCTGCTCAAAAGACTTGCTTCCGGCGTAGGATTCATCGCCGCTCATTAGCGCCGACCACTGCTCCTGGCTCATGGCTCCGGTACCCGAGTCGGTGAGAAGGTCGATGAATACCTGCTGGCTTTTTAAGTTGAAGAGGTTGTAATGTGCCTCTTTTATCCACTGTTCCCGATCGGACCGTGTACTGGGGTACATGGGTTCGATCATTTTTATCTTATAAGGTTCTGCGTATGGTAACATGATAGTCGAATGTCTGTAAAGTCAAAAGCGAACTGAAATTCAAGAAGGCGTCGGGGGACCGGGACTCATGTTGTGCAAGCACTTATGATGCCGGGCAGCAGGTGCTAGATGCGGAATTTGTCCCTCTGTTTGATATTCAGGAACAACTTTTTAGGAGTAATATGCAAGTTCGATTCCATGCTCTGCAAAGGTACTCTTAAGCTGTGAACAGGGAAACTTACAGGGGATGTTTTTGGGCATTACTGTACTCTCTCCTCCAGGTAGAGTTTATAGTAGCGGTCAACGATTTCCGCTTTTAGTGCTTCTGCTTCTTCCTGCCTGGCCTGGTAGTCCTTTTTGGATTCACCTTTTCGCCGGGCTTCAAAAGCAGGTATGGACGAGAGTTCCTTGAGGTAGGCTTCCTCTTTGTACTTCAACACAAATATTTCGGGATGCAATGACCAGCGGGTTAAATCGCCAGCAGTGGAGATGCTGTATACTGAAAGACCATCGGGATGATAAGCCAGGTCCATGACCGCAGCCTCAACGTCAAGGAAGTGATGTATTTTTTCGCCGCTGGCTACATCCCACAGAATCATGGAATGATCTGCTGAAGCGGTGACAAGGTATAGCCCGTCTGGACTAAACTCTGCTTCCATAACCATGGCCTGGTGTCCTTTCAGGATGTGCAGGAGTTTCTCCTCTCCCACATCATATATTCTGGCTGATTTGTCTTTGGAGCAAGCCACAAGCAGACGGCCGTCGGGACTGAAGGCCAAATCATAGATATCTTCGGTGGGTCCGTGCAGGGTAGAGACCACTTTCCGGGTTTCCAGGTCCCAAAGCTTTATGGACAGATCATTGCTTCCACTGGCAATCAGGCGCAAACCCGGACTAATGCAAGTTGCCAGACATACGTCTTCATGGCCCCGTAAGGATTCAACAAGCGTGTTGTTGCTGACATCCCATAGAAGGAAGGTTTTGTTGAAAGCGGACGATACGGCCCAGAGCCCGTCCTTGCTTATCTCTGCATTCCAAATGGTGGTGGCATGCTTGTTCCAGTCGAAGAGGTGTTCGCCCTTTCTGTCCCAAATTTTGATTGAATTGTGGCCGGCTGTCAGGATGCGATCCATCTTCGGGGGCATGTCCATGGCATTAACTGCCTTGTAATGGGCGTCGACCACTTCCAGGCTGGATACAAATGAGTCAGGATTCAAGATTCTGAAGCTCCCATCGCTAAAACCAGCTAGCAAGAGGGAGCCGTCCGGGGAAAAGTTGATGGAGCTAAGAGCAACATCGAAGATCTGTCGCTTGAGGATATAGGATCCATTCTGCGCTCCTGCCAGGGTGGACATTCCCCATGCAAGGACCGCCAGAACAATAATTCGATATTTTGGATGCATATGTGAAATATACCCATTTCAGGCAAAATACCCAATTGTGGGGATCGGAGACTGAAGCGGCTTAATTACTTTTGCATTCGATTGATCCATATGGGCTAAGGTTTGTTATAATGATTCAAGGGGAGAAGGTATGAAAGAGATAGCAGGTACATATCTGACGGAATTGGTCAGGCTGGTGAACGAAATGTCGCCCTATCTTTTGCTGGGTTTTCTCTTCGCCGGTTTGCTCAGGGTGATATTTCCCAGACATATGGTTGCCCGATACATGGGTAAAAGAAATTTTAGATCTGTGTTTAATGCTGCCCTGCTTGGAGTTCCCATGCCACTTTGTTCCTGCGGAGTCCTGCCTGCTGGGATTGGCTTTTACCGAAACGGGGCATCCAGGGGGTCCTCCATCTCTTTTCTGATCTCCACACCCCAGACCGGTGTGGATTCGATCCTGGCCACTTATGCCATGCTTGGACTGCCCCTGGCAATTATCAGGCCCATTGTGGCACTTACTACAGGGATACTTGGAGGCCTGTTGGGAAATGCAAGCGATAATAGTCCTGCAGAAAGTGCAGCAAAAGGAACAAACCAAGAAGATCATCCGCGTAACCTGACCGAGATGTTCAGATACGGTTTTGTGGAATTGATCCAGGATATCTCCAAGTGGTTGATCATTGGCCTGCTGTTGGCTGCCTTACTTTCAGTGCTGATCCCCGGCGACTTTTTTACTTCTACCATATCCAGTGAATACCTGGCCATGCTGTTGATGCTGGCGGCTTCGGTTCCACTCTATATTTGCGCCACCGGATCCATCCCCATAGCCGCAGTTTTGCTTATGAAGGGATTGTCGCCCGGTGCAGCCCTGGTGCTCCTGATGGCTGGTCCTGCCACCAACATTGCCACCATGGCAGTAATCGGGAATACCCTGGGAA
>Ga0316190_10004019_pt1 | contig 10683 bp, 9 predicted proteins | sample Eddworburrow2_MG_FD_204929 | JGI IMG/M metagenome (GOLD analysis project Ga0316190, IMG submission 204929) | Coastal sediment microbial communities from Maine, United States - Eddy worm burrow 2 | ecosystem: Environmental > Aquatic > Marine > Coastal > Sediment | place: USA: Maine | collected... | reverse complement strand
ATTTCAGATGACACCTGAAGAGTTTGGCTTTAAAAGAGCGGATCCGGCAGAGGTTGCCGGAGGAAACGCAAAAGAAAATGCGGACATCACACGCAACATATTAAACGGTGAGGAAGGCCCGAAGAAAAATATGGTCCTGCTAAATGCGTCGGCTGCCTTTGTCGCCGCCGGGCTGTGTGACGATTTCAAGGCCGGAATCAAAATCGCAAAGGAATCCATAGATTCCGGCAAGGCCCGCGAAAAACTGCATAAACTGGTTGAAATTACCCAACAGTGCAAACCGTTTATTCGAGACGAGCCCATAGGTGCTTAGGCCACTTTTTCTGACAACATGTTGTAAGAAAATGAAGGTTTCAGGTGTCGGGTGTCAGGGATCAGAAATTTTTAGATTTTAGGTCAAAAAATTAACTGCTTATTTCCGGCTCGCCCGGGTCAGGCGTGACATGATGCATCATCTACTAGAACAGATACTGCAAGAGAAGCAAAACGAGGTGGCCAGACTGAAAAAGGCCATGCCGGTTGAAGGGGACAATGATCTGCCCCCGTTGCGTGATTTCAAGGCCGCCATATCCGTACCTGCAAAGATCAACCTGATTGCCGAAATAAAATTCGCCTCGCCTTCAGCCGGCCTCATCCGAGAACAGACCGACCCGGTTGATATCGGCCGGATCTACGAAGAGGCCGGGTCTGCGGCAGTCTCTCTTCTCACCGATAAGCGCTTTTTTCAGGGGGATCTTGCTCAACTGCCGCGCCTCAAAAGAGCGATCTTTCTGCCCATCCTGCGAAAGGATTTTATTATCGATGAGGTTCAGGTTCGCGAGGCTTTTTTTTACGGGGCTGATGCGATCCTGCTGATTGCGCGGATCCTGTCGCATCAGCAATTAAAAGACTTAATCTCCATCTGCCGGGAATTGGGGATGAGCCCTATGACCGAGGTACATGACGAGGCTGACCTCGAAAAGGCCATTGCCGGCGGTGCCGAAATCATTGGCATCAACAATCGCGACCTGGACAGTTTTAAGGTGGATATCGGCACCACCTTTGCGTTGGCTCCGTTGGTGCCGAAAAACCACATTCTCGTCAGTGAAAGCGGCGTCGGGGACGGGAGAGATATCCTGTCTTTAAAGACAACGGGCATTCATGCAGTTCTCGTCGGCTCTGCTCTGATGAAAAATATCGATCCGGCCGGCAAGACCGCCGAAATCGTTAAGGCCGGAGAAATGTAATGAACACTGTAGCGGTAAAGATCTGCGGTATAACAGATCCCAAAGATGCATGGATTGCCGTCGACTGCGGCGCCGGCGCCCTCGGTTTCATCTTTGCTGATAGCCCAAGACAAATCAAACCGCACAAGGCGCGCGATATCATCAATGCCGTTCCACCGTTCGTCAAGACGGTAGGTGTCTTTGTCAATGAAGATCCCACAGTGATAAGAAATGTTAAACATTACTGCGGCCTTGATCTGGTTCAACTCCACGGAGATGAGTCGCCGGACCTCTGCGCTGAACTGATGCCTTACGCGATAAAGGCGTTCAGGATAAAGGATGAATCAAGTCTCCGAAGGGCCCGGCCATACCGCGGCAAGGTCAGGGCCCTGCTCCTGGATACCTATTCGAAAGACAAGGCCGGCGGTACCGGCGAGACCTTTGACTGGCAGCTTGCCATAAAGATTAAAAAACTGGGGGTCCCCATCATCCTCGCCGGTGGGTTGGGACCTTCGAATATCAATGACGCCATCAGCATCGTCCGACCCTATGCGGTGGATGTGAACAGTGGTGTGGAGAAGCACCCCGGCAAAAAAAGTCATACGCTTATAGAAGATCTGATGCAAAAGGTGAAGAGAATTTGATGATGCTTGAATCGTATATTCGAAATAGACTGGAGGAGAAGGATATTCTGTTGATGACCCATATCGTACTGGGCTACCCGTCTTTTGATGATAGCTTGAGGATCATTGAAACCATGGTGGACGCCGGTGTGGATCTGATGGAGTTACAGATCCCTTTTGCCGAGCCAACTGCAGACGGACCGATTATCGTTCGTGCCAATCAGGAGGCCCTCAAAGGCGGAGTGACCGTAGAAGACTGTTTCAAATTTGTCGAAAAGGTTACCCGCACCTTCGACATCCCTTTTCTCATAATGAGCTATTATAACGCCCCTTTCAGATTCGATGTGAAACGGTTTGTCAATGATATGTCGATTTCTGGCCTCCGGGGCGCCATCATACCCGACCTCACTCCGGAAGAGGGTCGGGAATACCTGGCTGCCATGTATGATCGAGACCTCGCCCCCGCACTCATCTTTTGGCCCGCTACATCCCTTGAACGCATGGGATATATCTCCTCCTTTGCAAGGGGTTTTATCTACTGTGTTGCAAGAAAAGGGGTTACCGGCGAAAACACGGACTTTTCGAAAGAATTGGAAGCGTTCCTAACCCGATGCCGGCAGGGTACATCCCTTCCACTCGCTCTTGGCTTCGGCATCAAAGAAAAGGCACACATAGATTTTCTGAAAGGCAAGGCGGATATCGCTGTCATAGGCACCCAAACCATTCGGATAATGGAACAAAAAGGAATTGATTCTGTGGGATACTTCATCCGCAGCTTAGGGCTCGCTCAAAATCAACGATGATTACTTCTAATTACCAGCGAAACAGCAGCGCTCCGGCGGTGAGTCCGGACCCGAAGGCATCCGTCAGAACAGTCTGTCCTTCCCGGATGCGGCCGTCCCGGATCGCTTCATCCAAGGCCGTCGGGATGGTTGCGGCCGAGGTGTTGCCGTAACGATCCAGGTTAATTACCACTTTCTCCATCGGAATACCAATGCGGTTTGCGACCGCCTCTATAATGCGAAGATTGGCCTGATGCGGCACAAACCAGTCAAGTTTGATCGCCGGCATGTGCAATTTTTCCAGCGTGCGCAGCGCACATTCCGTAAGTGTCCGCACCGCCACCTTAAAAAGTTCCCGGCCGCTCATGTGCATCTTGTGCAGGTTCAGTGCATACCGTTCGGGGGTCACCTCCAGGTTGGACCCGCCGGCCGGTATGTAAAGCAGATTGCTCAGGTTTCCGTCGGAAGATAAATAACTGGAAAGAATTCGTTGACTGGATCGGGCGGAGACCTGTTCTACAACCGCCGCACCGGCGCCGTCGCCGAATAAAATACAGATGGTTCGATCCTGCCAGTTGACCAATTGACTTAGCACTTCCCCTCCCACAACCAGCACGGTTTTCGAACGCCCTGAAAGAATAAACTGCTCGGCTGTAACGACCCCGTAGATAAATCCCGAGCAGGCCGCATTGATGTCCATGGCCCATGCCCTGCGGGCCCCGATTTTTTGTTGAAGCCAGCAGGCGGTCGAGGGCATCAGCGTATCCGGCGAGCAGGTTGCATAAATTATCTGATCAATATCTTCCGGTTTTCGCCCGGCCCTTTCCAGGGCTATTGTGGCGGCCCGGGCACCGAGAGAAGAGTTGGTTTCGGCCTCGTTTTGGACATTGGAAATTCTTCTCTCAATGATACCGGTTCTTTCTATAATCCATTGGTTGTTGGTTTCCAGACCGAACCGCGTCAATTCCCGAGCGATATCGTCATTCGTCACCCTTCTTGCGGGAAAAGCCGATCCGGTAGCGGTGATTCGCGCTGCAGATTCCATCAGTTGTTATTCCCCTATTCAGTGCAGTTTTCCAAAGCCGAATTTGGAATTAATACATAAAATAAGAACAATTTCGACAAGAAGCAACAACGGACAACATAAGATATCAAGGGAGGATTAGGGCCAGGCTTTGATCCGTAATTTTATTAATAACGAACCCTTGTTGCAACATTGGGGTTAAATGCCATCAATCAAGATAGTCGTTTCGATTTAAAACCCCGCGGATATCTTTACCCATCAAAAAATTTCTCACATTTTCCAGAGCCATTCGAGTTCCATCCGGTATGGAAAGTGGTACATGATCTGCGACGTGGGGGGATCCGATAATGTTTGGCAGATCAAAAAATGGATAATCTAGGTTAAACGCTTCTGTGCCGGTCGGTTCCGACCACCAGGTGTCGATACCGGCACGAAAATCCGGATTTGACGCCAAATGCGTATAAAGCGCCTCCTGGTTGATGACATCTCCACGGCCCACATTGATCAAGATGGCATCAGGCTTCATCCATGTCAGTTCCTTTTTGCCAAGCAAATTCCGGGTTTCCCGGGTCAGCGGCGGCGTCACCACAACCACGTCGGCAGCCTGTAAAACCTTTTTCATGTCCGTGACATTTCCGATAAAATCGACGGGGGCTTCTGTTTTGCCGCTGCGATTGATGCCGTACACTTGCATGCCCATTGCCCGCATGATCGCTGCGATCTTCCGGCCGTTGCCGCCAAAACCGATAATCCCACAGATACCGTCCCTGAGTTTTCGATTAAAACCGGATCGATCAAATCGACCGTCACAAAGCAATTTGTATTTGGGGAAAAGATTTTTGGCCAGGGCCAGGGTCAGGGCCAGCACATGTTCGGCGATAGGTTCGGCAAAGGCTCCCGCATTACTGGCCAATGTGATGTCTGCAGAAATATGAACAAAAGGGATGTTATCCGCGCCGGCATAGATAAGTTGAACAAAGCGCATATTTTCCAACCGGGGAATTTCGGTGGGATCGATTTCCTTTTGAGAAAAACTCAGGGCAATAACAACTTCAGCCCCATTCAGTAATTCGATGCGCTCATTTCCCGTTTTGCCTGCCAGGCAATGGACATTGGCGATGTCTTCCAGAACTTCCCGGTAGATATCCCGTTCTTCTTCACCGGGTGCGTAAGTTACTAAGATATTTTTTTTCATTAGTCATATCCGACAAAGCTTTTTAACAATATCTATATAAACCCGGGTTCCTTTCACCATGTTTTCTTCCGAAATCCTTTCATCAATGCCGTGAATACGGTTGAGGTCTTCTATACCGATCAACAGCGGCCCCACGCCGTAGCATGGGATGCCTTTGTCCCGGAAGAATCGAGAATCCGAGGCGCCGACTAAAAGTGAAGCCACCACCAGGGCATTTGGAAAGTGTTCAAGATGAACGTCCTTTATAATCGCGAAATCTTCCGTATCCATTGGAGACTCGGTGGCCCTGTGTCTTTGCCCTGACTCGACCTTGATGTTTTCATCTGCCAACAGCTCTTTAATTTCAGCAAGAATTGCGTCCGGATCCGTTCCGGGCAGCAATCGGATATCCAGTTCAGCCTCTGCTCTGCTGGGTATCACATTGATTTTATTCCCGGCATGCATGCGGTTTAAACTGATCGTATTTTTCACCAGGGCCGCCATCTGGGGGAAGTCGATAATCCCGTTTTGGGATAAAACCTCGATGAGTGTCCCCGACTGGCCGTCCTCAATATAGGGCTTTAAAAATTCCCATTCAGTTCCGAGTTGTCTAAAGTATTCGGCGATCAGCGGAGTGATGATAACGGGGTTATCCCTTTCCAGAAGACGGTTTAAACCTCCCACAAGCTTCTCCAGCGCGTTGTCGCCATGGGGCATGCTGCCATGTCCCGGAGGGCCGGTGCAGGTCAGTTTGGCCCGGCACACACCTTTCTCGGCAGTGGAAATCATAAATAGCGGTCGTTCCGGAACCAGGTTATGCACTCCAAACCCACCCTCGTTGATGACAAGATCAGCCTGAAAGTCATCCGGGTATTTGTTTAGCAGATAAGCAACGCCATTTTGACCGCCGGCCTCTTCATCTGCAACAGCCAGGAAGATGATATCGCGACAGGGCGTAAGCTCTTTCCTTTTTACTTCCAGGAAAGCGAGCAGTTCCAGGATGCCCTGCCCTTTCATATCAAGAGCACCACGGCCATAAATAAAACCGTCATTAACCTCCCCGCTAAAGGGATGAACACTCCACTCATCGGCCCTGGCAGGGACGACATCGATGTGATTGAGCAGAATAATGGCTCCCTTCTCACCGGTCCCCGGTATCACGGCCTTTATCGAACCCCTTCCGGCGGAGGCTTCGTAGGTCTTATACACGATGCCCTCTTTCTCGAAAATGCGGGCAAAAAAATCAACCCCCCCCATTTCATTTCCCGGTGGATTTGTGGTGTCAATTTTCAGGTATTGCGACAACAATTCTGCGGCTTCGTGTGCCATGGATGCTCCTTAATTTAATATGAATTAATTACAAAATATCATCGGGAAAAAGCATGTAGCAATAATTGATAAATGCCTAAAATTATTGATTTCTAACCTCGACAATCAGAGTGAATTTCTGAGGTCATTATGCGCTCAACAGATCAGCCTTTACCAAAATCTCTCTGATTTCTGATTTTTCCTTCTCCGAACTGGGCAAAAGCGGCGGGCGCGGGTCTCCGCCGAAATATCCCAGCATATCCATCGCCGCCTTCAGACCGGGGACACCATAGACGGCGGTGACCGCCTGATTTACCGGAATCATTTTTAGCTGCAATTTTTTGGCCGCTTCAAATCTGCCTTCCTGCACAAGCCGGTAAATCTGAACACAAATTTGGGGTACAAGATTTGCAAGTGCCAGCACACCACCGACACAGCCCAGAGTGAGAGCGCCAAACAATGCGCCGGCAGTCCCCACGAGCAAATTAAAATCGGCATCGACGTGATTTGCTATCTCTCCCAGCTGAATCACATTTCCGGTGCTGTCTTTAATGCCGGCAATGTTCGGATGGCGGGATAATTGGGCCACCAGCCCGGCTGTCATGTGGATGTGAGTGAATTTGGGAACATTGTACAATAAAATTGGGATCGGTGAATGATCCGCAACAGTGGAGAAATAGGTATGCAGGGCCGCTTCATTCATTCTTCCGCCATAATAGTGAGGGCTTACCACCAAGGCGGCATGGGCACCGATATCAGCGCAATCCCGGGTCAATTCGATGGTTTCTTTAGTGGATTCACATCCGGTGCCGGCAATGACCTGCATGTGGTCCGGCGTCATCTCGACAACCTTTGCAACGAACTTTCTTTTTTCTTGTGCGGACAGGTAAACATACTCCCCGTTTGATCCCATCGCCACAAGCCCTTTAAGTCCGGTTTTACCCCACTTTTCAATGTTGGCTGCCAGTTTATCATAGGCGATATTGCCGTTGACAAAAGGCGTGGGAATGGGCGGAAATATACCGTGTAAATCAATTTTCGACAATTTATGTTTCCTTTTTATAATTTAAAAGTGTGGGAATTTCCATTTTGGGGACACGGATGAACACGGATCACCAGGATATTAAAAGCTACAAAAAACCAAATATCTGTAAAAATCTGTGTCCTAATTTACCTTGATGAAGATCTTGAAATACTCAAAAATGACCATAAAGACAAGATAAAAAAAAGCGGCAATATTGAGACAGGAGATTCAATTTAAACCCATCGATTTGGGTAATATAGCCACTGACTGAGCCAACCCATTCTTTTGTGAAAAGCATTTCACTAAATTGGGTAAAGCATTTCATAATTTATTGAATCAATTCTCAAAATATAAATTTTAAGATACTGTAATCATATAATAAAATTTTAAAAATACGTCCTGGCATTTTTCTTGCTTTATTAAATTCTATCCGAGGGGGAAAATGGTGGTGATGGCGCAATTATTTAGAGCCTCTCGTATGTACGTGCATCTTTTCTGCGGTCTGTGCAATCTTAATTATAGACTTGCGGTACTGGAGAAAATAACGGCATTGGGGGAAGCTTCTAAATTAAAGGCAGACTATTAATTTATTAATAGCTCTGCCTTTTATTTTTTCTCGGAAGCTCTGATTACAGAAGATCTTAGATCTTCAAAAGTCGGAAAATATTTACAATGAGTCGCATCTTTTTTGTATTCTTCCATAACTTTTCAATGGGATTATAATCGGGCGAATAAGATGGAAGTCGGTATACAAAGAGGCTGCCTTCATCTTTGTATTTTTCTTTGCTGGGATTAACAATTTTACCACCATGGTATCTGGCACCATCTTCTATGAGAATGATCGGGCGCTTGTATTGTTTTAGCAAGTGCTTTAAAATTGGCTGTATGACTGCCCGTTGAACCTACCGGCAGTTTCCATAAAATGGAAATCTCCGTCAAAAAATTCAATGGCGCCAAACATCTTTAACCCTTTTCTTATCCCTGTAGTCTTGATTTTGGGTTGTTTGCCTTTAGGGGCCCACGTTCTTGAAAGCGAACCCCATTGGGCGAAAGAAACTTCATCATAAAAAATGAATTGAATTCTTTATTTTAATAACCGGCTTTCTGTGAATCCCAGTCAATGACGCGAATCATCGTCTCTCGATTCAGCCAGAGGGCAGCTAAACGATGCCTTGGTTCCCGTTCTGAATCAATTCAACCATTCTGACCGGCCACCACCTGGGATATGTGACGGACTTCGGTCTTTAAACCATGCCGGCGAATGCCGTAAGATAGCTGAATCATGCAGGCCGGGCAGGAAGTCACCAGGATATCGGCATTCGTTTTTTTGAGATTCTCCATTTTTCGATCGAGCACTTTCTGGGAAAGATCGTAATGGGATAGGGCATAGGATCCGGCGCCGCCACAACACCAATCCGCCTCGGGCATTTCTCTGTATTCAATCCCGGCTATATTTTTAAGAATTTTTCTGGGCTCTTTAGTGAGACCCTGCCCCCGCGAGGCATGGCAGGGGTCATGATAGGTCACTACCACAGGGTTATCAGGAGAAACGGAGACGGGTTCATTGGGTACGATCAGCTCCACCATATCCTTGAAAAGCGATGCAACCCTCTTTGCCTGTTCATGTCGTTTATCATCGGCGAAGATATCCGGATATTTTTTCAAAAACGACGCACAGCTGGAGCAGTCAGTGACAATGGCATCGAATTCACCCGAGGCCAGGATATCCAGGTTCTTTGCGGCCAGTTTTTTGGCGGCATCGATGTCACCATAGGAGTGGGCCGGCAGGCCGCAGCAACAGTTATTCAGCAGGGTAACCGTTTTGCCGATTTTTTTTAGCAGCCCCAGGGTGGCTTCACCGGCTTCCTGTTGAATGACGTCTACACCGCATCCCACAAAATAGCCGATTCGCAGTGACTCTCCACTGCCCTCGTAAACGCCGGGCTTGATTCTATCTCGCAACGGTAAGGGGGGCAGTTTCTCGATGATCTCTTCAGCCCGAGAAAAATCGCGTCCGAAAACCCTCAGCAACCCTATCGCGCGGGCCATACTGGAAATGCCTGTATTTTTCCCCAGCGCGACGGCCCGGGCCGCCAGATGCAGCCGCCGGGGATAGGGCAGTAGATAGTCAAACAACATTTGGTGAACCGGCTTGCGGTCGACCTTTTCAAGGTATTCAGTTCGCGCCTTGTTGACAAGGTCGGCCGTGGGAACGGCCGGAAAGCAGTTGGCGGTGCAGGCACCACAACCCAGACAATCATACAGCGGTTCTTCGAGTTCCTTGTTCCATTCCAGGCGCCCTTCGATAAGCGCGCGTAAAAGAGCCAGACGTCCACGGGCAACACCGGATTCATGCCCCGTAGAGCGGAAAATCGGACAGGCAACCTGGCAAAAACCGCATTTATTGCACTGCGCAATCGCATCGTATTGTTCTGATATATCCATGTATAAAAGCCTCGCTTTACGGTAGGCGGCAGATTCGCTTCATTATAGATTTTAGGAAAATAAGGACCGAATCTTTTTTAGCTGTCATCTTTATGTTTTCCTAGCGCCTACCCATTGCTCGTTGTTATATAATTTTATACTTCTAATTGAGCAAAACGCTCAATCCACTGACGCCTTAATCGAGATCTTTCGCTCGATTAAGGCTATACTTTCCCCGGCAGACACCCGGGTGCAAAAATATTATTGGGATCCAGGGCCGTTTTGATCCGGTGCATAACCTTCCATTCCGGCCGCGGCGTACCGAAGACATCATTTCGTTTCCTGAAATCATCCGGCGCCTTAACCAGCAGTCCATGACCGTCATGGCGATCGATTCTTTCGCATAGGCGCGCCCAGTCATCATCGCTCATATCCTCTAAGCCGGCGAGAAGCCGGCCGCAGCCAATGTCCAGAAAAACCTTCGTCAATGCCGGGCGGTCATCGAGGAGGCCAATGAAACCGGCAACCCGATCCAGGGGGAAATCCGCGCGAAGTATAAAAGGCGCTTGACCGATCTCGCCGAATTCATCTTCGAATTTTCCGGCATGCACCGGATAATCGATTTTTTCCGGAGAATGAAGCCCGGCCGCTTCCAGCATGGCACCACATTTTTCCATCTGATAGTCCACCGTTTGAGAAAATCCTTCAAAACCGACAACTATTGCCCAGTCATCGGTAGCCTTACCGGCCGCCGGCTGATCGATCGGGCGGCCGGTCACATAGGCCGCGGAAAGTGTAGACTGAACCATGTCAAGCGCGGTTGCTGCGCAGGCCGCCAGCGAACCGACGGCGGTTATGGCGGCACAGCGCTCCGGTATCGTCGAAACCCGCCAGGTGGCTTCCGCGATGAATCCGAGCGTACCGGCCGAACCCGTCAACAGGCGGGTCATGTCGTAGCCGGCCACGTTTTTAACCACCCGGCCGCCGGCGGTTACCAATACGCCGGCGCTGTCTATATATCGCAGGCCCAGCAAAAGATCGCGCGGTGAACCATAGGCCATCCGCTCCGGGCCGCAGGCAGCCAGCGCAACCAAACTGCCGATGGTGGAGCCGGCGCTG
>Ga0316190_10004017_pt1 | contig 10690 bp, 9 predicted proteins | sample Eddworburrow2_MG_FD_204929 | JGI IMG/M metagenome (GOLD analysis project Ga0316190, IMG submission 204929) | Coastal sediment microbial communities from Maine, United States - Eddy worm burrow 2 | ecosystem: Environmental > Aquatic > Marine > Coastal > Sediment | place: USA: Maine | collected... | reverse complement strand
GGCTGTGTTCGTGGGGCGCCGCCCCGGCCTCGCTGCCCCCGCCACCGATCCAACGTGAACCGAACCACCTCCGGGTGGCAACCTCTTGGGCATGGTCGAACCAGTCAATGCCGGGAGTGAGCCACCGCTGGCGGGAATCCGCGTGGTCGAAATATCGATGTATGTCCAGGGACCCACCGCAGGGCTGGCTCTCGCCAGTCTTGGTGCCGACGTCGTGAAGATCGAACAGACCGATCATGCCGACCTCATGCGCAGCCTCCAGGCGTTCTTCGGTGTCGATCTCGACGAACGGGGCCAGGAGTGGGTGTATGCCGCCCTCAACCGCGGCAAACGTTCGCTGGCGATGGACGTGACCTCAGAAGAGGGAAAGCCGGTGTTCAGGGAGCTGATCGAGCGGGCGGACGTGTTCGTCACCAACATCCGCGACGAGGGACTCCAACGGATCGGTGCGGACCCCGAGACCCTCCGCCAGATCAACCCTTCGCTCGTCTACGGCCGTGGCGGCGGGTTCGCGATGCGCGGCGAGCTGGCCCACGACCCTTGCCAGGACACGGTGGGAATGGCCTATGGCGGCTTCATGGACCTGACGTCCAAGGACGGCGAGCCGAACTACCCTCCGGGCGCGCTCAGCGATGTGCTCACCGGCACCAACCTGGCATCGGCCATTTTGGCCGGGCTGGTCAAACGGTCCCTCACCGGGCAGGGTTCTGTCGTCGGCACCACCCAGGTGCAGTCGTTGCTCTGGTTGCAGATCCTGCCCATCTCGATGGCGGCCTCCCTCGGCGAGACCCCCCAACGGTTCGATGCCACCGCTCCCCCCAATCCCTTGTTCAACCCCTACCCGACCAAGGACGGCTGGATCTCGATCGCCGCGATCCAGGACCGCCAATGGCCGGCGATCGCCGAAGCTCTCGACCTCGTCGAGCTCATGAACAACGATCCCCGCTTCAAGGGAATCGGTTCGATGGGACGGGCCCGTTCCGAGGTCGTACCGATCCTGACCGAGAAGTTTCGGGAACGGACAACCCACGAGTGGTGGGCGATATTGAGGAAGGCCGGGGTGTGGGTATCACCGGTCCACACCATGAGCGATCTCGCCGCGGACTCCCATGTACGCGACAACGACTATCTGGTCGAGTTCCCCGATGGCTTCACCGGGCCACCGGCACCGTTCGAGGTCGGTGATTGGCACGGCGCCCGCCATTCGGCATCGGGCTATGGCGCCGATACCGACTCGATTCTGGCGGAGCTCGGCCTTGACGACGATGCGGTTCTCGGACTCCGGGTCAGCGGGGCGATCTGGTGAAGTACGGCGCGGCTCATGCTCGGCGCCGAGCCTCGATCGCCCGAGAGCCGGCATCGGGTACAGGTTGGGGTGGTGTCGCGCCGTCCTGGGGAATCGCACAGCCGAGTGGCCCGGCCAAAAAGCCGGTTAGAAAGGTGTTCAGCCGGTCAAAGGTAGGGTGACCATCAGCGGGCTCGGGATCCGTCGAGGGCTGCTCGACCAGCCCCATCACGAGCTCGTCGAGATCACCGGGTGCGAGCTGCCAGGATCGTGCGCCGTTGAACACCGAGGCAAAGTATGCGCCGGCGAAACAGTCCTCGACCGCCGGGTCCAACGGTGTCGCTCCCGCTTTCGCCACGGCGGCTCGGCCCCACAGCTTGGCGAGCACGAACACCGCCGCGCCATCGCCCAACCCTTCGAGCAGGGGACGCGCATCATCTGGACCATTCCACAAGACCTCGTCGGAGCACGCGCAGTACGCGATGTTGGCAATGACGGGTATTTCGCTGCAGCGCGGTAAGTCATCGAGCGGGTCGAAGATGACCAAGCGGTCGACAGGGTCCCAGGCTTGACCGACCGCCAGCGGGTACGCAGAGGCCCAGAAGTCGTTCAGATCGCTCGGCACCACGTCGACGAGGTCGTCGAACCCGAAGTCCGAGGGTGGGGTGGTGTCCTCGGGACGGGGGGCGACGACCAACGGGATGGCGTCGATGTACCCGACGCACGCGCCCGGCCCCCGGTTCACTCCATCGGCGAAGGCAGCCACCCGGTCAAACCCGGACCCGTGGGCGTCTGGATCGTCGATGGTCGTACCCGGCGAGTCGCCAAAGGAGACATAGCTGCCCACAACCTCGTCGAGGTCCTCCGGGGCGAGACCGAGGATGGAGCTCTCGCCTCGATCGACCGACCCCGCCCAGGAGCCGGCCAGGCAGTCCGCCTGCAACTCGGCGAAGATCGTGTCCCCTTGGCGGTCCACGCCGGCCAGAGCTTGCAGGAAGTGGCCCCATTCGTGGGCGATCACCGTGGCGACGGCAAAATCGCCGTACTCCGCATGCAGCTGGGGGAAGAGCTTCTGATTGTCCCAGGCCAGGAGATCATCGACGAAGCAGTAGAAGGCGTTGCCGATGAACAGGGCGCGGTCCAGTGCCTCGTCCCCGCAGGCGGGAAGCTCACCACTCACGCCGTTATAGGGAACGATCGCCGCCGGTAGCCGGTGAGCGACCCCGTAGACGGGGGGCAAGACCTCGTCCCAGTACCTTTCCAAGTCGGCGATCGTGAGGTCGATGATAAGTCCGATCGGGGCATCGTTGTCGTCGGGGTCGACCGGTGGGGGGACGATCACCTCCGCGGGGATATGTATCCACCCGTTGGCGGCCTCGATGTCCACGACGGACAGGGGAATACCGTCGATCATCCCGCCGGCGACGGTGATCGGCTCGTTGCCTTCGGTCATCCAGTACGGGTTCGCCCGCGCGAAATACTCGTTGGGTTCCTCGAACTCGGCGAAGGTGGCCGAGTCGAGAAACCCGGGCATGATGTGGCGCTCGACCAGCCGCTCGAGCTGGACCCGCCCGAGATCGTCGGCGACGATGCCGAGCTGAGCGAAGTAGCGGTCGAAGGCATCGTCACGTGGCGCGAAGATCGTCAGCCCTGCGGAATCGGCGACCGACCGGTCGGCGCCCAACCGTTCCAGCACGGCGATCAGCACGGTGTGGTCACCGGTGCCCTTGAGCACCTCGATCAGATCTGGCGCGGCCTGTGCCCGCCCGGCCGCCATTTCATCAGACGGTGACTCATCCAGCGGTGACTCATCCAGCGGTGACTCATCCAGCGGTGACTCAGACTCGTTTTCCTGTCCGGTGGAGTCCCCTTTGCTCCCGTCGACGGGCGGCGGGACAGCGACAGGAGCACCCGAGCCGGGAGCACCCGAGCCGGGAGCACCCGAGTTGGGGACCTCGCCGTGCGGTTCGGCCACTGACCGCGGGGAAACCAGCGCTCCCGCCGAAGGGGAGGTAACCACCACCGAGCACAATGAGAGGACCGTCGAGACGACCAGCCCTATCGCGGCCGCGCGGGTGAGGCGCGTACGTCGACCGTGTGCTCGCGCTTCGTGATGGGAGCTACGCCCGCCACCAGCCGTTTCCGCCATGGCCCCACCTCTCGGTTTCCTACGCACGTGTGTACCGGCTCGACGCGCCGAATACGCCCGGACACCAAAGTTTGGGCCCGGCCAGGGCCTATGCGTCACTATTGTCCCGTTCGAACCGAAGCAGTTGGGGGCGGGGGACGAGGTGTCGGTAGGCGGAGAACCGAGACCTCGTCCCCCATTTGGCGAGGGCCGGGACGGCGGGACCTGGCCCTTCGCTCATGCCGGTTCGCCGGCTCCGAATCGGGGGGTGGTTCGGAGCCGAGACGAACCGGCAGTTTTTGATATGCAGGCGCGAGGCCGGCACACGCGGTTGCCAATTGGAGAACTCGACCATGTTGGTCGTACTACTGGAGAGGATGAATTGTTAGGAACGATGTCGGGGGATGTCTCTGGTGTCGCTCCTACTAGCTGTGCTTGTTCTAGCACGTTTAGAAGTCAATGTCACTATTCGTGTGTAACAAAACGAGATGTGTGGGCATATAACCCGCCGGCAGTAGCCGATCAAGCACACAGCGCACTATTTACGTCGATCTTTCCCACGCTCCGGGGTCGATTGCGGCGCCGACGAGGAACGAGGACCAGCCAGCCTGGACCCGCCCACCGGGGCCCGCCGAGAGGTTTGGTGCCGAATGACCACTCAGCCGAGCACCATCGCGACCGGCGATCTAGACTCGCGGTCGTGAAGATCGCCGGCGTACAACACATATCCGTCAACGTCAGTGACGCTGAGGAGGTCGGCCGCTTCTATATCGAAGTACTCGGCCTCACGCGCCTGGAGCGGCCAGACTTCGGCTTTCCCGGCATGTGGCTCGCCGTACCCGATGGGCGCGAGGTTCATCTCCAGCAGGTCGATGAGCACAAAGCACCCCGGATGCAACACTTCGCATTCGAAGTAGCGGACCTCGACGCCGCACGTGACGAGCTGGTCGAGCGAGATATCAAGGTCAGCGAGCCGTTTGCCATCCCGGAGCGGGGGGGCCGCCAGTGCTTTTTCAAAGACCCCGCCGGGAACCTGCTCGAGCTGAACGAACCCGCGGTCTCTTCCATCGTGTGATCTCTCGAGTACTGGCCAGGTGACCTCTGGGCTCGCGCCCACCGGTCGATGCGACCACATCGACACCGGGTCATCGACCCACCTACGGTGTCCCAAAACATGGTGACGACCGAGGAGAGAAAGCCCATGGGCGTTCGACTGGCCAACCTGGATGGTGCTGCTCAGCTCATCACCGACCCTGGGCGGATCGACATTGCGAAACGATCATCCGGTTCCCTGCCCGGGGACCCAATGGAACTGCTCGGCCGAATGGACGAGCTGTCGGACTGGGCGTCGAGCATCGACTTGGCGGACGTCGATGGCCCGATCGTCACCGGCTCGCTGGGACCGCCGGTTCCCCGACCGTCAAAAACCTTCGGCGTGGGGCTGAATTATCGGGCTCACGCGGCGGAGGCCGACATGGCGGCGCCGTCGGTGCCGCTCATCTTCACCAAATTCCCCAGTTCTCTGACCGGACCAGAATCCGATGTGGTCCTGCCCTCCCACTTCACCGATTGGGAGGTAGAACTGGTCGTCGTCATCGGACGCCGGGGCAGATACATAGACGCTGACTCCGCACTGGATCATGTGGCCGGGTTCACCATCGGCCAAGACATCTCCGAACGACGGGTCCAGATGGCGACCAAGCCTCCTCAATTCTCGATGGGTAAGTCCTTCGACACCTTCGCCCCTATCGGTCCCGCCGTGGTGACCCTCGATCTGCTCGAACACCCGGAGGACCTCGCCATCGGCTGCGAGGTGGCCGGTGAGACGATGCAGGCGGCCCGCACGGCGGACCTGGTCTTCGACGTACCGACCTTGATTGCCTACCTCTCGACCATCTGCACGCTCGAGGTCGGCGATCTGATCTTCTCGGGCACCCCCGAGGGGGTCGGCGCCGCCCGCAAGCCACCACGCTTTCTCGCCGACGGCGAGGTCCTCACTTCGACGATCGAAGGCTTGGGATCGATGAGTAATCGGTGTGTGAACTCACCTCACTTCGACGCGGGAAGCGTACGGTAGGCCGGGCACAGGTGGTATTCGCTGGTAAGCGCATAAAATATGTGTGACCGAGCGAGCCCTCCTGGAGTGGGCTCGCTCGGTTGTTGGATCACCGGCGCCGCTGGTAACCACCACCACCGGCCGTTTGGCCGAGTACGAGGATCGCGCCATGGCGGACCACAATGTCGAGGATGCGCCAGGACCCGCCGGGGATCGGCCAGGGCCCGGGTTCTGGCTGGCGTCGAACGGTCAGTGGTATCCACCGGAAAAACACCCAAACTTTCGCCGCCCGGGCTGGTGGCAAGCATCCAACGGCCAATGGTACCCACCCGAAAAACACCCGGACTTCCCCCTCCCCGGCTGGTGGCAAGCATCCAACGGCCAATGGTACCCACCCGAAAAACACCCGGACTTCCCCCTCCCCGGCTGGTGGCAAGCATCCAACGGCCAATGGTACCCCCCTAGCCGAGCCCCCACGAGCCCCCCTCGTCCACAACAGCCCGCCGGCGAATCTGCGCTGGGATGGCAGCCCGACCAACAAGGGCGACCATCGGACCCCGGTCCCACCCCTCCGGCGTCCGGAGCTATCTCTCCCGAAACCGGACATGGCCCTCCCGAAACCGGGCATGGCCCTCCCGAAACCGGACATGGCCCTCCCGAAACCGGACATGGGCCCTCGGTGCTGTTCAGACCCGCTCCGGGGGAAACGACCACCGACCCCCCGAGCGCTGCGATCGATGACCAAGCCGCACCCCCCGAGTCGGCCGAAGTTCGCCACCAGCAAGCCCTGGGCTCGTTGCGCGCCGAGAGCCACGACCGCTTCGCCACGGCCAACGGTCTAACGGCCACTGACTCGCGTTCACCTATCGACCATCGCTCCCCAGAACCCAATACCCCAGAACCCAATACCCCAGAACCCGATGCCCCTCGGCCGCCCCACCAGGGAAACGGGTCAAAGCCACACGACACCAAGACCCAGCGATCGCGGGCCGCCGCGGCGACCGAGCCGGCGCGGGCACCGGCCAGACCAAAGACCGACGACAGTTTCACGGAACGGCTTCGTGAGGTCGTGGGAGACACCACACCGGTGGTGGCGCCCCCCACCCAGCCCCAGGCCGTCCGCCTCGACGCCGCGCAACAACCCGCGCCCCCCGCCGCCGCACCCCAACAAACCCGGCCCTGGCTCCGGACCCTACTGATCGTGGTCGTTTTGGTGGTGGTGGCCGTCGGTGCATTCGCCGTGTACCGCCAGCTGAGCGCCGCCACCGTGAACACATCGAGCGTTGACCAGCTGCCCGGCCCCGCGACCTCCACCCCCGACCCGGTCGAGCTGATCGCCGCCACCGAGATCGATCAGCAGGATGAGCCGGCCAATCGCGGTGAGCTCTACGCCGGTCGCCCCGGGGCGACCGATCAGGACAGAGAACGGTCACTGGGCAAACCGGCGCGAGTCGCCGGCTACACCGCCTCGATCGATCAGATCTCCCGAGACGCCATCGGAGCGGTCAGGGTGGATGTACGGGTGCTGAACCGATCCGAGGACGAGCTGCCGATCGACCCCTTCCATTGGAAGCTGCAGAGCCCCGGCGGACGGATCGACCCACCCATGCTCGGGGGCGACGATGCGTTGAGGCCGGAGCGACTCGCCACCGGTACCAGCCGGCTGGGAAAGCTGCTCTTCGAGGTCCCGGCGGTAGCCGGCGGCTACTACATCATCTACGAACCCGACCAGGTCGACGGGGCCCGGGCGATCTGGCGCCACGACATGGACCCCGGCGAGGATGCCTCACAGCTCGCCCCCATCCTGGCCGGCGAGAGCGAACGAGACGATGACGACGCCAATCCCGGTTTCGTCCATCCGGGACGAGCGGACGAACGGCCTGGCGATGTCGAGATCCAGTCAGGCGACACCGCGCGAATAGCCGGCTACTCGACGCGCATCGAGACCGTCGCCATCGACGAGTCGGCCGGGTCCACGACCGACGGTCGATTCCTCAAGGTGACGGTCACGATCTTCAATCGTCGGGACACCACCCGGCCCTACAACGTGTTCGACTGGAAGCTGGAGGCCGACGGACGGGGGATCGAACCTCTGCTGGTCGTCTCCCAACCCCGCATCGACCGTGGCGAGCTCGTCAGCGGAGGGCAACTGACCGGTGACATCTATTTCCGCTTCGACCCATCCTCGGCCGGACCCGCGTACCTAACCTATGAGCCGGACCCGGCCAGCGACAGTCGAGCCGTCTGGGAACTGCCGGCGCCGGCATGACCGCCCATTAGTGTCCTATCAGGCTAATCAGGTCACTAATCCTGGATCCACCGATCGAGCGGAGTCACATGTCGGATTCGCCGCACGGGGACTGGGTTCGCGGGGTTTGGGTCGTGATCACTCGATGTGTGGGCCCTGCCAAGGGTCTGCGTGGCCTGAACGCCCGCCCGGAGGGCAGTTGCGCGCAAGCCGGTCACACCACCGGCCCTGCAAACGGTGGATCGAAGCTAATTCATCAACGCACCAAGCTGACAGGACACTAAGATTCCGGCACTACCCATGGTTGTAATGGCGGAATTGAGGACGCCGCGTGGCGGGATGGATGGGCGGCGAGGCGCCGGTATGTGTTTTTCGAACACCCTGCCAGCGCCGGACCCGCGGCATCGGCCCAGATCAGCCGGAAGCCAGGGCGGCGCGAGGACGAACCTCAGCCCGGTTCGGAACGAATTCGGGCCACACCCCGTTCACGACAACATCGACGATGGCCGTACCCAGGCGTTGCTTCAGCCGGTCGAAAGCCCGATCCGAAAAGCTTGCCGTATGGGGCATCAACACCACATTGTCCATCCCGGCCAGGGGGGAGGCCGCGGGAAGGGGCTCGGTCTCGAACACATCGAGACCAGCACCAGCGATCTCGCCGGCATCGAGCGCGGCGATCAGCGCCGCTTCATCCACCACCGGGCCACGGCCGGTGTTGATGAGAAAGGCTGACGGTTTCATGGCCGAGAACTCAGCGGCGCTCATCAGGTGATGGGTCTCGTCGTTCAGTGGCGCATGGATCGAAACAAAATCGCTCCGAGTAGCCAGCTCCTCAAGGGTGGCGACCCGCTCCACTCCGGCGGCGGCAAACACCGCGTCGTCCACGTAGGGGTCCCAGGCGATGACAACCATGTCCATGGCCTGGGCCCGTCGAGCGAACTCGCGGGCGATCGCCCCGAAAGCCACGAGCCCGCAGACCTGTTCGGTGATGTGGGCCATGGGCGACAAGGGGCCTGGCCGCCACGCGCCGGCTCGCACCGCCCGATCGAACGGGACCAGCTTCTTGGCGCACGCCAACAGGAGCATCAATGCGTGATTGGCGACCTCGGGCTGGCAGAAGTCGGGGAAGTGGGCCACGACGATGCCATTGTCGGTCAAAGCGGGGATGTCCAGCGTGTCGAGCCCGACGCCATAGCGCGTGACGATCTGACAGTTCGGCATCGAGTCCGCGACCCTGCGGGTGATCGCCGCGGATGACACGAGCAGGGCATCGGCCGCACGCACTCGTTCGATGAGCTCGCCCTCGTCCACCCCGACCGGGACCAGGTCGAGCCGACCACCGGCGTCTTCGATGATTTGCCGTTCGATGTCGTACACGGTCGACGGGGACGCATCGGTGTGCACTGCGAGAAAGCGTTCAGCCATGGCCGAACGCTACACAGCCGACCGCTACGGGTATCGCTCTCTGGCCACACAGCAATCGGTGGCCCAGGGCACCGAGTTGTTACTGTCACGAGATGCTGAACCTCATCGAGGCGAGACGAGCCAAGTCATTGGGGTTGGTGCTCACCGCGGCGGGCCTGGCCGGATTCCTAGCTCTGGGGGTGCGAGCGTCGTTCGCCCTGTTCCTCGAGCCTATGACGACCACGTTCGGCTGGGGCCGCAGCACCTTCGGCCTGGCCATCGCCATCCAGAATCTCGTGTGGGGTCTCGGTCAACCCGTGGCGGGGGCTATCGCCGACCGTTGGGGGACCGGCCGGGTCCTCATCGGCGGAAGCCTCGCCTACTCGGGCGGCACGGTACTGATGGCCAACTCCTCGACCCCCCAGGGCCTGTATCTCTCGGCCGGGCTGATCGTAGGGCTCGGTCTCGCCGCCTGCTCGTTCTCGGTCATCCTCGCGGTCGTCGGACGGGCCGCTCCACCGGAACGGCGCACCTGGGCGTTGGGCATCGCCACCGCCGCCGGCTCGGTGGGCAACTTCGTCATGATCCGATTGGCGAGTGAGCTGATCGCCTCGTCGGGTTGGCAGACCGCCCTCGCCACCATGGCCATCTTCCCCTTGTTCATCATCGTGCTCGCCACGGTGCTCAACGGCAATCTTGACAGCGGCACCACCCACTACTCCTCTGAGCAGACGCTGCGAGAAGCCCTGCGAGAGGCCGCCTCCCACCGTGGCTATGTGCTGTTGACCATCGGGTTCTTTGTCTGCGGCTTCCATGTCGTGTTCATCGGGGTGCACCTGCCCGCCCACATCGAAGACATAGGCCAGTCCGCCAGCCTGGCCGCCTGGGCCCTGGGCCTGATCGGCCTGTTCAACATCGTCGGCGCCTTCAGCTCTGGCATCCTGGGCACCAAAGGACCGAAGGCCCGATTGTTGACGATGCTCTACTTCTTGCGGGCGATCGCCATCACCTTCTTCATGCTGGCGCCTCGCAGCTCTGCGACCACCCTCATCTTCGCCGCCGCTATGGGTTTGCTGTGGCTGTCGACGGTACCGCTCACCTCCGGGTTGGTCGCCCAGTTCTTCGGGATCGAACACATGGGAACACTCTTTGGCATCGTCTTCTTCAGCCATCAGCTCGGCAGCTTTCTCGGCGCGTGGTTGGGGGGTTACCTGTTCGATGTCACCGGCTCGTACAACGTCGTGTGGTGGTTGGCGGTCCTGCTCGGCATCATCGCTGCGATCCTCCATCTGCCCATCGAGGACAAGCCGGTGGAACGCCGGCCCGCCCCGATCACGGATGCTCCGACGGAACCTGCCTCGAGCTGAACGACACGTTCTGTTTCGCGCGAGGCGCGGTGCCGGCCTACGTGGAATAGCCTGAGGGCGTGCCATCCGCACTCGACCAGCTCTTGTCGGCCACCAGCGGTGTCATTGCGGTGCTCGACCACCAGCCCGATCCCGGGCTTCTTCAGGCGCGGCTGGCCCAGACGGTGGCCTTTATCCCCCGGCTGCTCCAACGTCCCCACGC
>Ga0316190_10004015_pt1 | contig 10694 bp, 10 predicted proteins | sample Eddworburrow2_MG_FD_204929 | JGI IMG/M metagenome (GOLD analysis project Ga0316190, IMG submission 204929) | Coastal sediment microbial communities from Maine, United States - Eddy worm burrow 2 | ecosystem: Environmental > Aquatic > Marine > Coastal > Sediment | place: USA: Maine | collected... | reverse complement strand
GAGTTCGCCTCAGACTGCACACACCACCATTTTCTTTCATTAAAACAATTGCTTATAGAGAGGTCGTTCAATGTCCGTCGTTTCGATTCTTGTGCAATAGTAAAGTGCATCGTAGGGGTTTCTTCTTATATAGCTCAAATAGTTAGATATTTTTCCATTGTGGTTTGTGCATGAATTGTGCAAACTCTTTACCCATGGGAAGAAGGAAAAATACCGACACGGTTGAAGTCCACTCCGGGCTTTATCTCAAACGGCAGGACGAAAATGCACCGTGGCAGTGCTATTTCCGTTTGGATGGAAGGCAATTTCGTCAAAGCACCAAAACTAGGGAATTGGCTGAAGCCAAGCTGCTGGCATTGCAGTGGTTCAACGAGACCCGGAACAAACAGACTGCCAATATGTCCATTGAACGGATGTCATTCCAGAAGCTTTCTGATTTGTACCTAGCTCACACTGAAGGTCTAGGGAAATATCCATACCACTCCGAAACGATTAAACGACACTTCCTGCCATTTTTCGGATCGTGCAAGGACGTGTCTCAACTAAGCACTGCTGACGTTCAGGATTATTTCGTCTTTAGAAGAGCAAAGGGATCGGCCTTACCTCAAACATTGAACAGGGAGAACACAGTCCTTCGGCAGATTTTTTCCTTTGCTGAAAAGAGGGGGTTGTTGAGTAGGCCGATTGTCATCGAACATCTGAATGAACGGCTTACCAGAACACGAAGATCACATTTTATGATTGAAGAGTACATCAGGCTTTGCCACGTGGCCCAAGCACGGATCACGGAGCCAGATGTTCGTGGTAAGCCTCTTAGTCCACTGGTTCGTCAGCAGAGGCAGCTCTTGTTCGACTACATCAAGTTTATGACCAATTCGGGATTGAGGGTCGATGAAGCCAGAACCCTAACTTGGAGGAATGTCGAACTGGAAAACCGTGCCGTGCTGGTTCATCATTCAGGCAAAACAAAGAAAGTCAGAACAGCTTATGTTAGACACACAGGTTTGTTGGCCCTTCGAAGAATTCTAGCTCGACGGACAGCTTACCTTGCTGAACACAACCTTGGCCCACTCGATCCGAATGAGAGAGTGTTTTCCCTCGATAATGGAACCCCGGTGGACAGCTTCAAAAAGGGGTTCAATGCCCTATTAGAGGCTGCTGGCTTCGTTTACATAAACAAACGAGACAAGCATGCCCCGTATTCACTTCGTCATTCCTATGCCACCTATAGGCTCACAACAAAACGAGACAAACGAGCATCTTCAAAGTCATTGGCATTGCAGATGGGCACATCGGTCCGGATGATTGAGAAGTACTACGGCCATGATGAGATTCATGATTATGAGGATGCATGCGTATTGTAATTGAGCTCGAGCCGGGCAGCCGTGTTTAGATCGCTGATCTTTCTGCTGGCGAGCCTTTTTGCGATTATATGCGCGGTCCAGTAGCGCCGCCTGTCGTCAGAGTGCCGAAACCGCCGGCCGGTCCGGATTTCTTCATCCGAAAGTACATCGCTGTTTTGCTCGATTTCGCGGCTGGAAAAACAATCAGTGACCCAGACTTCGGAGCGTTCAGGTGAACAGGGGCGGAAGCCACCGAATGCAGATCCGCGCCTGCGGATTTTCCCGACCGATGTGATTGAATTGTGTAGAGTGGCGGAACCAGCTTTCCTGCGACGTTCCCCGGGGAAATATCCTCGTTCCGCTCCGTTTGACGAATGCGAAAACACTTGCTTGCTCCAATCCAACATTCACTCCACGAATGAACCATTCGAATCCCAGCAACTACGGCCCTGACCTGCTGAAAACCATTTTTTTTAACATTCGATTTTTGTTGGTATTCACGGTTACTGATATATTAACCCGGCATCAATCAATCAAACGAATCTCGGTTATTGTTTATAGTTAATTCGAAAATTTCATCGTTCTTAAAATTTACATACTTTTGAAATTCCAAATCAAAATACTCCACGCTTTTGACGGACAGCAGTGCAAATTGCGTGGTTGCTTGAAAACGGAACATCCAGAGCCAATCCTGTATTCAAACTGCGGCGCATTCGAGGCGTCTTGGAATGGCTGTCAACCGCCGTTGCTTCGGTACAATCGGACGCCGAGGCTGATGTGTTCTTGCGACAGCGCTCAGCTTTGTTTGGCTACGTAACGACTAATCCGTCCCTTTTGAATAGTATTGTCGCAAAAGGCGGTTGGTATGTCCTTTCGTACCACGCTGCCACGGGCTGTCTGGATCACAAAAGAAGACATCGATATCGGTCGCCAAGGTGAAATTCAGATGCCCAGATAGCTCTGTTCCGCGGTCCCATGTGAGCGAGCGGTAAAGCTCTTTCGGTAGTTTGTGTGCCTGTTTGATCAACGCATTGACAACGCTGTTGCTATCTTTGTTGCCAACCTTGGCCACATGACAAAGCGGGAATGGCGCTCGACCAACATGGTCAGACCATCCATCCCCTTGCGCATGTCAGTGACGCCTGCAGCAATATGTACTTTGACCAACGCACCAGAGGCATCATCATGACGTCGGTCCGTCCAGAAGCGCGATCATCGCGCGTACCGTCTCGGCTTCCACGTCGCGGGCAAAGCGCACACGCCGTCCTCCAACCAGCTCTATCTCAATCTCCTGAGGCGATCGATCAACGATGATTGGCCCGGCGACCTGTGCGGATGCAGGCGCAGAGTATGCGCCAGCCTGGTCAGGGTCAGGACCGTCACTCACGGTCACCGGCAGGAAAACGGGCTCGGATGGCGGTGGGGCAAACTCCCGCTTCCACCGGAACAGCAGCGGTGTGTCAATCTCGTAACGACGGGCAATACCCGATACCGAAGCGCCGGGGAGCCATAGCCTCTGCGACGATCCGCTTCTTGTCCGCCATCCTGAAGTTCCGACACCCGTCCGGTATCGATCTTACCGACGGAACATAGCCCGTCGAAGTCGGGGCAATTTCCTTTTCAGACATATGGCTAGCCATATGTCCAAGGCTCCCACCACGTCGGTAGAGCAGCTTACCCTGAACAACCGAAGTCTCAGTCTTGAACTTCGCCCGCCAGTTGCCGAACCGTTTCAGCGGCAGACCGTGCGCTTCGCAATATTCCCGCTGGTTCAAGGTACTGCGTTCCCACTCCTCGTGATGGGATCGCCAGAAACCCTCCAGTTCCGCCAGTTTCTCACTATTCAATCTGGCCATAACGCTGTCATCCTGCGCAAATTACACCGCGCATGAGAGAACGAGAAAACCATATCCGGATACAACCATGCTTTCCCTGGACGCTTACGCTGGTTCCCTGTTATTGAATTTAAGTTCCCTGCCACCTGAAAAAATTTCCCTGTTCGCATGTTTAGGGAAATTCATATTTAACCTACTGTATTTGCTAGATATTCTGACGCGCTACACCTCAAAAATGTACCAAGTTCGCACATTTTCCCTGTATTTTCCCTTATAATAGGGAGAACCGATCTGAGACGAGTTCGCCTCAGACTGCACACACCACCATTTTTCTTTCTGACATTGTCTGCGGGTACCCGGGTACACATTCGCATAGCGCCATGTGACATCCGGGTGAGACAATCAGTAGGAGTTCAGACGAATATTTCAGCGGTGGTCAAATTTGTCACGTCAACATTTACCAGTGTGAGTGATGTTTCCGTATTAACAACGAAGCCGTGTCGTTGCCAACTTTTGCGGCGGTTTCAATGGCTTCTTCGAAGCTGGCAAACTCAAACGCCGTCAGATCCAGCATATCCTGTCCACATTGCTCCTCTGCGAAGTTAAATGTGAAGTCGCCGAACCAGCGAGTTAACTTGTCAATGCCAATTGATGGCCATGGCGCTGCGATATGCGGTAACATCTGTTCGAAAAGCGCTTGAGCAGCCGGGTTTTATGAATGTCAGTTGCCCATCAGTATGACTGCAAGCGGTATCGGCAGGACAGCCAATGACACGGTGATCAGAAAGCGCGGAAATGTAAACAGGCCGCTGATTCCGGCCAGCAGCGCGATACCACCGCCACCGCCAATGATGGCATTGCCTGGCAGGTTCAATGCCAGAGCGACCGCTATATAACGATGTTTCAAAAGGGTTGGAATGATCCGTTTCGGTGCATGTGTGATCAGAATTTCCAGACGTTGTTTGGCGTTCAAAGGTTCAAGGCGCCGGACAAGACGCTCGGCACGGTGCTGGCCGAGTGATTGAAAAAGCGACGCAATCACGCGAACAGGCACCAACCGGCCGATCACATAGGAAATCATTAGGGCAACTACTGTAGCGGCATAAATCACCTTGGCAACTTGTTGGCCGAACGCCGCGAGCAAACCCAGACTGATCTCCATACCGGGCACGAATGGAATTGCCATCAGCGCGGTATAAAGGCCAATGCCCGCCATAAACACATGGCGAGCGTGCGATTTGACTCCGGAGCTGAGTTCTGTGCCGACAAGGCTGACCAACCATTCACTTCCCCAGTAACCGCCGGCTAGCAATCCGCCATAGATCAACAACAGGACGACAATACGAAACCATCGCCGTTTACTTTTGGGGGTGTTTTCCTGAGTGCGGTGGAGGCTCATGGTAGGAAGATCATATAGCACGTAGTTTTTCTGCCTAAGTCCCTTGACCTCCGAAAAGTTGCAGTTGTACCCCAATCGAAGTCCGCATTGGGTTGCCATCTCAACAAGATCGCACGTCGGTGCACCGATATTCGCCATAGCGAATCTGAATTGCCTGTCGAGGGCACAAATTCCATATCAGTCACAAACAATAATGCATCTCGACAAACCGGGCGCGGAACGCCTTGACAGCATCCCGGAAGTGCCCGCGCGGCTTGTCATTGCCCGGGTGCACGATCTGGCTAAACAGGTCGGCGAACTCCTTGAAATCCGCTTGCTTCATGCCGTGACGGGTCATTTCCTGTGTTCCCATGCGTACACCGCTGGCAGCGGCAAAGCTGGGATCATCATGGAATGCTTGCGGGTTGGTGATGATGTTGTTGGACTCAAGCAGATCGGAAATGAATTCGCCCCTGCCGCGCGCTGTCCGCAGCAGCACCTGGTGTGTCTCGGTATAGCTGCATACAGGATCGCCTTCGATTTCCAGATCATTTGCCTTCAGGGCGCGAGCGAAGGCTTTCGCGTTTGCGATCACCTGGGTGGGATAGTCTTTCTGGAAGGCGAGCATTTCATAAGTCGCGCCGAGTAGCCCGAGCATTGTGCCCAGATGGTGGTTGCTGACGTGGCCAGGAAATGTGCGCTGTTCGATATAACCCCACAGATATTCAAACGGCGAGCCGTGTTCGATATTGCTCAAGATGACGCCCCGTTGCGGTCCAAAGAAGGTCTTGTGGGTGGAACCGGTTACCAGATCGGCGCCGTCGGCGAACGGATTCTGGAAGGCTTCGCCGAGCAACCCCAGGACATGTGCGCCGTCATACATGATCACCGGTCGCTCGGGGTTATCCTTGCCGAACTCGCGGTGGATGAACCGTACGATTTCGGCGACTGGTTCGGTGTGGATGATAACGCTACGCCCGAACACCAGCAACTCGGGCCGGGCCTCGACAATAAGCGCCTTGGTCCGCTCGGTATCAATGCGATACGGGTAATCGGGGTCGGCGGGGAAGTGCTCCACTGCCGGCCGGCCAGTGACGGGATCCATGGCCATGTAGTTTTTGAGCGCGCCCATAGGCTGCGCGCTCAAATGCCCGCCATTCTTGAGATCGTGAACCAGCACCGGCCCCAGGTTTCGAGGCACCCCGCTTCGGTTGTTGCGGTTGCGGAACTGCTTTAGCGCATCATAGACCGTGTCATTGGCCATCTGGCCGCTGATGACACGGGTTTCGGCGCGCGAGCAGCCGAAATAGCTACACAGCGCCGACTGGAGCTCCTTCTCTTTTTCCATGATGAAGGCCGTGCCCTTGTAATATCGCACATGATCTGCTTTCGGTCCCAGCGTCGTGAGGCGTTTGTGTTCATTGTAACGGCTTGCCGGATCTGACCTGCTGAGGCGGTCGACGAGGGCCGATGTCGTCTGTTCCGACGGAATGAGATTGATGCATTCGCTCCGCCGCCACATATGATTGGCGTTGCTGTCGGCCTCCAGCCGCGCGGCGTCTTTCGTATAATCCCGGTCATTCATAGTGCTGCCTTTCGCACAAGCCATGCCTAGTGCTGCGCCGTATGATATTTGGCGTCACCTTCGCGATAGCGTAGCAGGATCGGTCAGGACGGGATGCCTCGCTGCCTTGACCTCGTCGAGACGGCCGATTGGCAAGGTCACCGGCGCATTGGTGAGCTTTTCAGGGGAGGTCCTGGCTTCTTCAGCGATGGCCCGCATTGCCTCCACGAACCTGTCCAGCGTTTCAGGACCTTCGCTTTCTGGCGGCTCGATCATCAACGCTTCAGGCACGATCAGCGGGAAATAGTTGGTCGGCGGATGAAATCCGAAATCCATCAGCCGCTTGCTGATATCGAAGGCGCGTGCGTACGTGTTCTCGGGCCGGCCCTGGCACACGAACTCGTGCATGCAAATGCGGTCGAACGGCACCGGGTAATCCTCTGCCAGCCGTGCCTTAAGGTAATTGGCGTTAAGCACCGCATGGTGGGCATTGTCCTTCAGTCCCTCAGCTGCGTGCAGCAAGATATAGGCAAAGCTGCGCAGAATGACGCCAAAGTTGCCGAAGTGAGCGGCCATCCGGCCGATGCTGCTGTCGGGCATGGCCGTGCTGTAGGTCTCATCCCTCGATTCTGAGCCCGGCGCATGAATGACGACCGGTCCGGGCAGATAGGACCGCAGCAACTCGCCAGCGCCGACCGGACCCGAGCCCGGCCCACCACCGCCGTGCGGTGCCCCGAACGTCTTGTGCAGATTGAAGTGCATCACATCGACACCCAGTTCGCCAGGCCTGATGATGCCGGTCAGTGCATTCATGTTGGCGCCGTCACCGTAGACCAGGCCACCGCAGTCATGAACGCAGGCAATGACATCCTCGATCTGCTGCTCGAACAGGCCAAGCGTATTCGGGTTGGTCAGCATCAGTGCAGCCACCTTGTCGCTGCATGCTGCCTTCAACGCGGCGAGGCTGATATTGCCCTTGTCATCCGTGGGAAGTTCAACGACGTCAAATCCCGCCATGATGGAGGAGGCCGGATTGGTGCCGTGGGCGGTATCGGGAACCAGGATATGACAGCGCTCAGGCTCGCCTTTGTCCTTGAAATACGCCCGGATCATCAAAAGGCCACTGAGTTCACCATGGGCACCAGCTGCAGGCTGCAGTGAAACAGCAGCAAAACCGCCGATCTGCTTGAGCATCTCCTGCATCTGGAACATCACTGACAGACTGCCCTGTACGGTGTGCTCCGGCTGCAAGGGATGGGCCTCGGCAAATCCATCGAGACGGGCGCCGGCTTCCGAGATCTTGGGGTTGTATTTCATGGTGCACGAGCCGAGCGGGTAAAAGCCGCTGTCGACCCCGTAATTGTGCTGTGACAGTCGCACATAGTGGCGCACCACCTGTTGCTGTGAGAGGCTCGGCAGGCCATTACAGTCGCGCACCAGCGCGTCAGGCAGCGGAACTTTGGACACATCGCATTCGGGCAGGTTCGTGCCGCACCGGCCTGGAACTGAAAGCTCGTATAGCGTTGGCTCGCTCATGCGCAGATATCCCTCACTGCACTCACCAGTTGGTTGATCGCGGCTCTGGAATGGAGCTCCGTGATTGACACAAGCATAGTGTTGTCAAAGCCTTTGCCTTCGGCACTGAGGTCATATCCGCCAATGATACCGTAGTCGTCCAGCAGTTTCCGGTTCACTACTGCTACCGACTTAGGCAGGCTCAGGGCGAATTCCTTGAAGAACGGCTTGTCCGGCGCATGGCGATTGATCACGCAGCCGTCCAGCTGTGCCAGTTGACCGGCGGCATAATGTGCCTTGGCATGACAAAGTCGTGCGACCGTGGTCAGCCCCTGTGCACCCAGCGTCGCCAGGTAGACCGATGCCGCCAGCGCACTGAGTGCTGCATTGGTGCAGATGTTGCTGGTTGCCCGTTCGCGGCGGATGTGCTGTTCGCGCGTGGCAAGGGTCAGGACATAGCCACGCCTGCCTGCCGCATCGGCGGTCTGACCGACCACGCGGCCGGCCATGCGCCTCACCAGTGATGTGCGTGTGGCGAATATCCCCAGGTGCGGCCCGCCGAACGAGACCGGCAGACCAAGCGACTGTCCGTCAAGGACAGCGATATCTGCGCCATATTCACCGGGCGGCCTGAACAGGCCGAGCGAAATCGGATCGGTCACAACAATAAGCAATGCGCCTGCAGCGTGAACGTTCTCGGCCAGGTCATCCAGGTCCTCGAACTGGCCGAAGAAGTTCGGGGTCTGCACGACCAGCGCAGCGGTATCGTCATCCACCAGATCAGCCAGGTCACAAGACCAACTGCTGTCTGTGACGATCCTCGCGTGATGACCGGCGAGATAGGTTTCAACCACGTCGCGATAGCGTGGGTTCACCCCCGGTGCGAGGGCGATCTTCGTGCGCTCGTTCAGACCGAGCGCGAGCAGGCACGCCTCAGCCAGGGACGTTGCACCGTCATAATGGCTGGCATTGGCGACCTCCATGCCGGTCAGTTGGCAGATCATGGTCTGGTACTCGAACATGGCCTGCAACATGCCCTGGCTCAGTTCCGGCTGGTACGGTGTGTAGGAGGTGTAGAACTCGGCGCGCTGCAGGACGAAGTCGACGGTGGCCGGGATGTAGTGTCGATAGCATCCACCACCGAGAAACGACTTTTCCGGGGCCGGCACCTGGTTTCGATCGGCCAGTTCCTTCAAGGTTTGCGCGAGTTCCGGCTCGCTCAGTCGGTCGGGTAATTCCAGTCTCGAACAGCGAATGGATGACGGGATGTCGGCGAACAGCTCCTCGATATGTGCGCAACCGATGGCGGCAAGCATTTCGTCACGCTCTTGTTGCGTATGGGGGATGAACGTCACGATACTTGCCTCTCCCGGAACCAGATGACCACGAGCTGATATTCAACCATCCAGGGTCGGGGCGGGTGTTGATTCACATCAAGGCATCCCGGTCGCTATCAAGCCCGGTTGCGGCCATTCGCTGGCGGTGATATCCGACGATCACCCGCAGGTATCCGGCCTGGGCCAGTTCATCGTCCAGCCCGGGATCACCGGTGTCGAAGCGCAGGACCGGGGTGCGGGCGAGCTTGGCCGGTGTGGCAACGATGACAATGTTCTCAATGCCAATTTGCCGGACGATTGCAGGGCTGAGTTCGAGGTTACCCCGTCCGAGTACAAAGCCCTGTGCCCCGAGCGGGCTGAGCACGAGCTGCACCTCTGCCGGCCTGGAGAGCAATGACCTCAGACCCTGCTCATCAAGGTTGCGGGCAATGAGCTTTCCCTGTCCCACGGCGTCAATACCAAGCAGAGTCTTCTCCATTCCCAGGCGCGTGGCAATCGCCTGCACGGTCGTTCCCGGTCCGAGCACGAACGTCGTGTCCGGCGATGAGCGCATGCGCTCGCACAGGTGATCGGCAATGGCATCCTTGACGGCCGCGTCGCCTTCCTGGTCAATCAGGGCCTTTGCCATGGGCAACAGGGAGGGTTCATAGGGTGTCAGTGCCTTGCAATATGCCCGCACCGCCCACTGATCCCGCCGGTAGCGCTCCTCGTCGAGATCAATTACGTCTACCTCAACAGGTTCAAGGCGGCCCTGAACAAACCCGGCGATCAGGTCGGCAGTCAGTTCAGGCGTGATGCCGAAGACGCCAGAGTACATCTTGACGCCTGAGGGAATGCCCAGCAGCGGAATGCGATCCTTAATCAACTGGCAGATGTCACGTGCCGTGCCATCACCGCCGCAGAACACGATGAGGTCAACTTCCTGGTGCTCGAAGGCTACCACGGCCTGCCTCGTATCGTCGGGTGTGGGCGGATCCTGGGGCTGATACACGATAGCGATCCTGTCAAAACCAGCCGCTGCAAGGGCATCGGCCCCCATGTCGCCTGAACAGGTGAGCCAGCTGATGCCGTCCAGGCCCTCAGGTCCTGCAAGCCTTTGCTTCAGCGATGACAGCATCTTTGCGGCGCGCGCATTTGCAACAGGCATTGCGCCGCGTCTTCGTGCCTCTTCGGCCATGTTGTCCGTGCCCTTGAGTCCGACGCGCCCGCCCATGCCGGCAATCGGATTGATGAGGAAACCGATCCGCCGCATCCTGCTGCTCACCGGCTCTTCGTCTCGAACCGACCGATTACATCGAGCGCAAAATTGATGTCACCCTCAGTGTGATCTGCACAGATCTGAAAGCGGATTTCCTCCTCGCCCGCAGGAACCACTGGGTAGTTAAGGCCGGTCGCAAGAACACCATTGTCGTACAGGTGCCGAACCAGGGCAGAGGTTTTGTCAGTATCGCGCACCATCAATGGAACAACCGGATGCTCGCCGGCAATGGTCTCGTGGCCAAGTCGAGTCAATCCGGTCTCGAAGCGGACTGTCATCTGGCGCAGATGGGCAAGCAGTTTCCGGCCGCTGTCGCTGTCGACCGTATCGATTGCAGAGATGGCGGCAGCAGCTTCGGCCGGAGTGATCGGGTTTGAGTAGATGTAGAAGGGCGAAGTCTCGCGCAGATAGTCAATAATCACCTGCGGTCCGGTGAGGTAACCGCCGTTTACGCCAAAGGCTTT
>Ga0316190_10004012_pt1 | contig 10696 bp, 9 predicted proteins | sample Eddworburrow2_MG_FD_204929 | JGI IMG/M metagenome (GOLD analysis project Ga0316190, IMG submission 204929) | Coastal sediment microbial communities from Maine, United States - Eddy worm burrow 2 | ecosystem: Environmental > Aquatic > Marine > Coastal > Sediment | place: USA: Maine | collected... | reverse complement strand
TCAGCATCGGGAAATCTCGGCTCGGCAAACAGTCCCCGTACCAGGACGACTTGAGCGAACCACCGCGACCGAAGATCTCAATCATCGGCAGCTCCACTTTCATCTCGGGGTTGGGCACGCCGACCAGCACGACCGTCCCGGCCAGGTCGCGGGCAAAGAACGCCTGCTCAAACGTGGCGGGATGGCCGACCGCCTCGATGGCCACGTCGACACCGTTGCCGTCGGTCAAGGCCCGTATGGCCTCCACCGCATCGGTCTCGGAGCTGTTGATCGTGTGGGTGGCGCCAAACTCTTTGGCCCATCCCAGCTTCTTGTCGTCGATGTCCACCGCGATGATCTTGCTCGCGCCGGCCAGTTTGGAGCCCGCTATAGCTGCGTCGCCCACCCCGCCACAGCCGAACACCGCGACCGAATCACCGCGGCTCACGTCGCCGGTGTTCATGGCCGCGCCGAGCCCAGCCATCACCCCACACCCGATGAGCCCGGCGGCCTCCGGCTTGGCTCGGTCGTCAATCTTGACCGCCTGGCTGGAGTGCACGAGGGTCTTTTCCGCGAAGGCACCGATGCCCAGCGCGGCCGACAACGGTTGCCCATCGAGGGTCATGGGTTGAGCCGCGTTCTGGCTCTCGAAGCAGTACCAGGGACGGCCCCGTTGGCACGAACGGCAGGTGCCGCACGGCGCCCGCCATGCCAGCACGACATAGTCGCCGGGTGCGACGTTGGTGACGTCTTCGCCGACGGACTCCACGACCCCTGCGGCCTCGTGGCCGAGCAGGAACGGGAACTCGTCGTTGATTGCGCCTTCGCGGTAGTGGAGGTCGGTATGGCACACGCCGCACGCCTGGATGGCCACGACCGCCTCACCCGGACCGGGATCCGGTATCACGATGGTCTCGATCGAGACCGGCTGTCCTTTTCCCTTGGCGACGACGCCGCGAACCTCTTGGGCCATGAGCTTCCACCCCCGTAATCGGTCAGGTGAGACTACCCGTTGACCACGCGACCCTCGCCAAGCATCTCGATCGTGGTGGCGAGATCCCGATCCGGGCGGTCCTCTGGTGATTCCTGACCGAGTGTGGTCGCCGCGACCTGCGCACAGATCTCCGCGGCCCCCCGGTGAAAGAGCCCGCTCTGGCCGGCCTGTTCGAACGTGTCGGCAATCTCGCGCATCTCGCCCTCCCATCGGTGGGCCTTAGGTCCCACCGATGGGATCCAGTTCTCGAGCATGGCCAGCCGGGCCGATTGGCTGAGCGCGAGCTCCTCGGTGAGTGGCTCGAGCACGTCCATCTCGCGAGCGGTGAGCAGAGCACCGATCCCGAGCAACGCGAACCCTTTGGTCATCGCCGCGTAGGTCATCTTCAACGCCGAGGCTTGGCCCGCCTCGGCGCCGATGACCCTCACGTCCAGCGCCGGAGACACGGCCTGAGCGAAGCGGGCCGCGGCCGGACCTGACGCATAGAACCTCGTCACCCCCGGCCGGGTCGGCGGCGGCCCGACAATGCCGGCATCGACATAGTCGATTCCGGCGGTGGAGAGCTCCTCGGCCATCGCCCGCGTCGTGGCCGGCGAGATGGCGTTGGCATCGACGTACAGCACGTCGGCTCCGGTGCGCACCACCGCCTCCCGTATGCGCGACGCGGTGGCGGCCGCCTGATCGGGCACGAGGATCGACAAGATCAGATCGGCCCGACGCACCAGCTCGTCCTCGTCGTCCACGGCCTCGATACCGGCCGAGCGCGCCAACGCGACCGTGCGCTCACTGCGCCCAGCCAGACAGGTGATGGTCGCAATGCCTGCCTCGAGCAGCACCCGTCCGACCGTGTGGCCCATGTCCCCCGGACTCAACAGCCCAATCGTCAGCTCGCCCTCGCCCCCTTGGCCTTGTTCGGTCATCTGCGTCTCTCCGGCTCGCGCTGACGCATCATGCCACCCACACCGTCGTTACTCTCATCTTCGACTTCCTCCAGGTGACTGGTGTCCTGTCAGGTTGATGCGTTGATGAATTCGGCGAGGACCTGTCGTTCGTCACCAAGAGGCGCCCAGCTCACCGTGGCAACCGTGGGTGGGCCGGTGAGGGCGACCACGCCGCCGCCGGTCCCCAACCGTCGACGACCACCGCACCCATCATCGTCGGGGCGAAGGAGCCGCATGTGCACTTCCGCATTCCTGGCTCGAGGCACTGAAGGAACGCCAGCGAGGCCTCAGAGGTCGAGATGAAGTCGGAGCGCGTCGTCGAGTTGGTCCATGAGCTCAAATCCGAGAGTGCCGACGACTGGGCCAAGGCGTTCGATGGCAACGGAACGAACCTGCTCGGCCTGGGCTTTGGAGTCGGTGTCGAGTCCGGTCTCGGCTGCCGGCAAGAGAACTTGGAACGGATAGACGCGATCGACATTGGAAGTGACTGGGACAAGAGTGACCACGCCGCGGCCAAGGCGTGCTGCGGTGGTGTTCGCCGCGTCGTTGCTCACCACCACTCCGGGTCGGGTGTGCGCGGCCTCGTTGCCGATCACCGGATCGAGATTCACGAGTCGGATCTCGCGGCGACGCATCAGCTGTCGACGACGGCGCTATCCCACGCGTCGTTGGCTGGGTCGTCCGCCCATTCGTTGAACGCTGCGGCATAGTCTTCGCTGAGTTCGGAGGCGCGCAGCAGACGGATGGCGCGGTGAATCGCAGCGGACCGGGAGGCGACCTGGTGAGTCTCGGCGTAGTTGTCGAGAAACTCGACGTCTTCTTCTGGGATGCTCACGCTGACCTTCATGGGTCAATGCTACTAGGGTAGCAATCGAACTGCTACCATCGATGGGTCGGTGGAGCATGAACCGCGTCCGTTGGTGGAGGACCGGGACCAACGCCTCGAAGGCGCGCGGAGGACGATGGTTCGCCGACGACCGGGGAGGGCTCGCCCATCGGCGACACCCACGAGAGCCATGAGTACGCCCGATTGTCACGGTGCACGGCCTTCTTGCCAGGGCCGGCCGGACACAACTACTCCCGACGCGCAGATCGCTAACCTGCGACACAACGTGTGTCACCAGGAAGGTACCCACCACGATGCTGTTTGGCCGGAAAAAGCTCGAGATACCCTCGCCCGAGGCGGCCCTGCCCGGCCGGTCCGAGACCGTAGCGGTTCCCGCCGCTCACTTCGTGCTCGGAACACCGATGGTGCCCCCATTCCCCGACGGCTCCGAACAGGCCATCTTCGGGTTGGGCTGCTTCTGGGGGGCCGAGCGGGTGTTCTGGGAGGCGCCGGGGGTGGTGACCACCTCGGTCGGCTATGCCGGCGGGCACACTCCGAACGCCAGTTATGAGGAAGTGTGCTCGGGCATGACGGGCCACAACGAGGTCGTTCATGTGGTGTTCGATCCTGCCGTCACGTCCTACGATCAGCTGCTTCAGCTCTTTTGGAACAGCCACGACCCGACCCAGGGAATGGCCCAGGGAAACGATGTCGGCACCCAGTACCGGTCGGGGATCTACACCTATTCGGCCGCTCAGCAGGCCGCCGCCGAGGCCTCGCGATCCCGCTTCCAGCCGGTACTCGACAAGGCCGGCTTCGGTCCGATCACCACCGAGATCGTCGACGCGCCGATGTATTACTACGCCGAGGACTATCACCAGCAGTACCTGGCCAAGGTGCCCAACGGCTATTGCGGGCTCGGAGGCACGGGCCTGAGCTGCCCCGTCGGCGTGGTCAGCACCGACTAGCTCGGTGGTATCGGGACGGTCTGGGTCGCTCCGCCGTAGCCCGAGAGCTGGTCACGGGCTTCCACGAGGACCGAGCTGACTCCCTCGGGTATCTCGACACCGGCGAGGGAACGGGTGAAGGGCTGTTCGGCGGCGTGGTCGTGGGCGAGCACCCGCTCGCCCAGGACCGTGCCGTCGGGCGCCACGACCCGAAAAGCATCTGCATACCGCGAGGGAGTGTCGTAGGGCGACGCAATCGTGGCGCTCACGGTCCATTGGCCGTCCGCCCCTGGGCTCAACTCCACGCCCAGCACGTCGGGAAACACCTCTTCGATGGTGGTCTCCGTTTCCGGGTTGCCTGACTCGGTCTGGGTGTCTGACTCGGTCTGGGTGCCTGACTCGCTCTGGGTGCCCGAGTCGCTCTGGGTGGTCGTGGTCTCAGGAACCGTGTCCTTGGATGTGCCCGACTCCACCGGAGGAGCCACCGTCGCCGCGTCGGATGCGGCCGAACCACAGCCGGCCATGATCAGCACACCTGCCGCCAACCACCAACCGACCCTCGCCGGACCCGGGACTACCCAACGCTGCTCAGCCATACCGAAACCCTACGCGAGCGTTCATGCTTCAGTGGTATGGGTCTCCTCACGAACTGGGCCGTTCAGCTGAACTCGGGATCGTCCCACCAGGGGAAGAATTCGGGCATGTCGGCCGATGGTCGCAGCGTGTAGTTGGGCGGTCGCTTCTCCAGGAACGATTCGACACCTTCTCGGGCATCGGCGGAGGCGCCCGTGGCCTGGATGCCGCGAGAATCGATCTTGTGGGCCTCCATGGGGTGATCTGCGCCGAGCATCCGCCACATCATGTGTCGGGTCAACGACACCGAGATCGCCGACGTGTTCTCCGCGATCTCGGTGGCCAGTGCCCGAGCCGTGGAGATCAGTTCCTCCGCGGGTACCACCGAGCGGACCAGTCCCCCGGCCAGCGCCTCCTGGGCATCGAAGACCCGGCCGGAGAAACACCATTCGGTGGCCTGGCTGATACCGACGATCCGGGGAAGGAACCACGACGAACACGCTTCGGGCACGATGCCGCGTCGGGCGAACACGAACCCGAACTTGGCGTCCTCGCTGGCGATGCGAACGTCCATCGGCAACAGGTTGGTGACGCCCACGCCGACCGCGGCTCCGTTCACCGCGGCGATCACGGGCTTGAGGCTCTCGAAGATGCGCAGGCTGACCAGACCACCACCATCGCGGTGAATACCGTTGACGACCTGGCCGTCGTGGTTGGCGTCCCGGTTGAACGTTTCACCGGCCGAGCCCGACAAGTCCGCGCCGGCGCAGTACCCGCGACCGGCGCCGGTGAAGATGATGGCCCGTACCTCGTCATCGGCGTCGGCCCGGTCGAGGGCGTCAATGATCTCGGCGCCCATCGTCCGATTGAAGGCATTCAGCCGCTCGGGGCGATTGAGGGTGATCGTGAGGATCGAATCCTCCACGTCATAGAGGATCGTCTCATAGGAATTGGTGCCGTCGGCCACGTATGGCTCCTCTGGGGGTAGACCTGCCCGCAAAAGGTAGTGCGCGCCGTCCGACCGATCGAACAGAGGCCACCAATGATCGAGCCGAAAGATCCCCTCCGGCTCTATCCGCTGTGATGATGTGGCCTCCTACACGTCGAGGAAGCGGGTGACGGCGATGCCCGATCCGATAGCACCGACAACAATGCCGATACCCATCAGGAGCAGACAGATCGTGACCAGCTCCGATCCCGCGACCGCCAGGCCTTGGAAGATGGCGAGATCATCGCTACCACCAATCGACCCGAACAGGGTGGCCAATCCCAGGATCAACAACACGGCAAACGCGCCGCCGACCAAGCCTTGAATCATGCCTTCGAGCATGAACGGGACACGGATGAACCAGTTCGTGGCGCCGACCAGCTTCATCACCTCGATCTCGCGGCGGCGGGCGAACATGGCCATACGGATCGTGTTGAGGATCAACAACCCGGCCACGACCAACAGGACCACGGCCGCGACGAAGATGTACAGGCTGATCGTGGCCGACACGGCCTGGATCGATCTGACCGTGTCGAAGGCGAATACCACCTCGCGCACGCCGGGCCGGGTCTCGAACTGCTCCCCGAGCGCGGCCACGACCTCGGCATCGGGAACTCTGGGCACCACCCGGTACGAGGGTGGCAGCACCTCCGCGGTCACGGCGTCGACGAGGTCCGGCGAGTTGCGAAACAACTCCTTGAACTCGTCGTAGGCGGCCTGTTGATCGACATAGCTGATCGTGTCGACTTCCGGGTTGTCCGTCAGCGCCTGTTCCACCGCAGCACGCTGGTCCTCGGTGGCGTTGGGCTGGAGGAACACGATGAACTCGATCCCCCCCTCCCACCGGGCGGTGAGATTTTCTACGCCCTGGCGCAGGAGTAGGGCCGACCCGACGAGGGCCAGCGAGGCAGCCACCGTCACCATCGACGCGACGGTGAGTGTCACGTTCCGCCACAGGTTGATCCCCGTCTCGCGGACGACATAGTTCATCTTTAGAGCCATGTGGCAGTCCTCCTGCACTCTGGACTCATTCGTACACCCCGTGAGCCTGGTCGCGAACGATCTTGCCCCGGTCCAGTTCGATGACGCGGCGCCGCATGTCATCCACGATGCCGCGATCATGGGTGGCCATAACGACCGTGGTTCCAGTCTCGTTGATGCGCTCGAGCAGCCCCATGATGCCCTTGGAGGTAGCGGGGTCCAGGTTGCCGGTCGGCTCGTCGGCCAGGAGGATCAGGGGACGATTCACGAACGCCCGAGCGATCGAGACCCGCTGTTGTTCACCACCGGACAGCTCGTGGGGCAGATGGTGAGCCTTGGACGACAGGCCGACCAGCTCGAGGATGGCGGGCACCTGGGTCTGCACCACATGCTTGGGCCGGCCGATGACCTCGAGGGCGAACGATACGTTCTCGGCCACGGTCTTGGCTGCCAGCAACTTGAAGTCCTGGAAGATGCACCCGATGTTGCGGCGAAGATAGGGCACTTTCCAGCCGTTGAGCTGATTGATATCCTTACCCGCCACAAGGATGCGCCCCTCATCAGGATTCTCCTCCTTGTTCAGCAGACGGATGAACGTGGACTTCCCCGAGCCCGACGGGCCGACCAGGAAGACGAACTCGCCCTTTTGGATGTCGGCCGACGCCTCGCGGAGCGCGACCACTTCGCCCTTGTAGACCTTCGAGACGTTTTCGAGCTTGATCATGCAACTACCGAGCGATGAAGAGGGGGAAACCGGTCCGGAACAAAGGACGGTTATCAGTAGCTTACGGGCCGCGCCCCACCGGGAGGGGGACACTACCGACAACAATCGGTAACCGGATCGTTACCGGCTGGACATATTTGTAGTCTATCAGCGCTTCGTTGACGGTCATAGTGCTGACCAGCGGCTTTCCCACCCCAGCAAGGGCGGCTGGCCAGGATCTACTCGCCGCCGGACCGGCCCCGCGACCATCGCAGCCAGCTCTCCATGAACTGATCCACGTCCCCGTCGAGCACCCCCTCGGCATTGGCCACCTCATGCTTGGTGCGCACATCCTTGACCATCTGGTACGGGTACAGAACATAGGACCGGATCTGGCTGCCGAAGTCGATGTTGACCGCCTCGCCCGCGATCTGGGCCAGCTCATCCTCTCGCTTCTTGCGCTCCAGATCCACCAGCCGCGCGGCCAGGATCTGCATGGCCCGATCCTTGTTCTGATGCTGAGAACGTTCGTTCTGACAGGAGGTCACGATGCCGGTGGGTAGATGGGTGATGCGCACCGCCGAGTCGGTGACGTTGACGTGCTGACCACCCGCACCCGACGAGCGATAGGTGTCGATGCGCAGATCCTTCGGGTCGATCTCCACCTTCTCGTCCGCCTGCTCGAAGAAGGGGGCCACGTACAGAGAAGCGAACGCGGTCTGGCGTTTGCCTTCATTGTTGAACGGGGAAATACGCACCAGACGATGGACGCCGTGCTCCGCCTGGAGCTTGCCGTACGCATAGCGGCCTCGAACCAGGATCTCGGCGTTGCTGATACCCGCCTCGGTACCGCCCTGAGCCGAGGTCAGCTCGATCTCGTATCCCTCGCGCTCACCCCAGCGCAGGTACATGCGCAACAACATCTCGGCCCAGTCCTGCGCGTCGGTACCCCCTGCACCGGATTTGATGAGCACGGTGGCATCTTCGTCATCGTATTCGGAAGAAAAAAGCGATCTCAGCTCGAGCTCTTCGAAGCGGGCCCTCAGCGCCTCGATACCCTCGGCGATCTCGCCCTCCAGGGAGCTCTCGGACTCCTCCTGCACCAGCTGGTACAGGGTCTCGGCGTCCTCGACCTCACCGCGCAGTCGGTCGAACAGGCCGAGATCTTCCTTCACCGCGTTGAACTCGGTGTTGACCGTTCTGGCCTTGTCAGGGTCGTCCCACAGCGAGGGGTCCTCGAACTCCGTCTCCAACTGGGGAAGACGGGCGCGAAGCTCTTCGATCTGAAGATAGGTCTCGGCTTCGTCCAAACGGGTCCGGAGCGCAGCGAGCGGCTCACCAAAGTCCTGCACGCGGGGGAACCTAGCCGGTCACGGGGTCGATACGACGGGACCCGCCGGGACCCGACCCGATGAGGTCGCTCATGGCCGGGCGTGGCATTGCTTGAACTTCTTGCCGCTCCCACACGGGCACGGCGCATTGCGGGACGTCTTTTCCCACTCGGTGCGCACCGTCGGGCCGGCCGGGGCCGGCCCGTCGACCACCGCAGTGCTCGAGGTAGCAACCTTGCTCGACGCGGCACCGATGCCGGCGGAAACCGAAGTACTCGCCGACGAGCTGGTGACGACATTCTCCACGGGTGGTTCCGCCACCGGCGCATCCACCGGGCGCGGTTCCTCGACGACCTGCACGTGCATCACATACTTCACGAAGTCGACGCTGGTGGACTGCATCATCTGGCCGAACATGTCGAAACCTTCGCGCTGCCACTCGATCAAGGGGTCCTTTTGGCCCATCGCTCGCAGGTTGATCCCACCTTGGAGGTAGTCCATCTCATAGAGATGCTCACGCCATTTCTGGTCGATGATCCGCAGCATGATCTGGCGTTCTACCTCGCGCATAGCAGTGGGTCCGAGCTCCGACTCCCGCTGTTCGTAATGAGCGATTCCCTCTGCGGTGAACAGCTCGCGGAGCCGGTCGGACTCGTCGTGGCCCCGGAGGTCGTCTTCGGTGGTCTCGGTGGGCCAGAAGGTACCCACCTCGTTGAGGAGGCCCGCGAGATCCCACTCCATCTCGTCCTCGGACACACAGAAGGTGTCGACCGCGGCATTGACCGCATCAGCGATGGAGTCCAGCGCGTCCTCACGCAGGTCGGCCTCGTCGAGTATCTGCGCTCGACGGCGATAGATGACCTTGCGCTGCTCGTTCATTACCTCGTCGTACTTGAGCACGTTCTTGCGGATCTCGGCGTTCTTTTGTTCCACCGTGTTCTGGGCCCGCTCGATGGCCTTGGACACCATCTTGGCCTCGATTGGCACGTCTTCGGGAAGAGCCCGATCCATCACATAGTTCATCGTGCCGCTGGCAAACAACCGCATCAGGTCGTCCTCCAGCGAAAGGTAAAAGCGACTCTCGCCGGGGTCGCCCTGGCGCCCGGCGCGCCCTCGCAGCTGGTTGTCGATACGTCGGCTCTCGTGCCGCTCGGTGCCCAATACATAGAGCCCGCCGAGCTCGCGGACCCGCTCTCCGTCCACGCTGGTCTTGGCATTGTGCTGATCGATCAGCTCGTCGAGGCGGGCCACGTCGGCCCGAGCGGTGTCGAGCGCCTCGGCGGCCTCGGCAATCTGCTCGGCCGGAGCCTCGACCGACACCAACCGCTCATGGTCGCGTTGGCACTCGAGCACCCGGTTCCGCAGCTCGTCCGCGGTCGTGGCGGTCACCCCTTCAGCATGAAGGTCTCGCAACGCCAGGCCCTCAGGATTTCCGCCCAAGATGACGTCCACGCCGCGCCCCGCCATGTTGGTAGCCACGGTGACCGCGCCGAGCTGGCCGGCCTGGGTCACGATGTCCGCCTCACGGAAGTGCTGTTTGGCGTTCAGGACCTCATGAGGGATATCGCGTTCGCTGAGCATGCGCCCGAACTTCTCGGAGTGCTCGACCGACGCCGTCCCGACCAGCACGGGTTGGCCCTGGCGATGACGCTCGACGAGATCATCGGCACACGCTTCGAACTTGGCCTGGACCGTCCGGAAAATCAGGTCGTCCTGGTCGGTGCGAGCGATGGGCTTGTTGGTGGGGATGGGGACGACTTGCAGGTCATAGGTGTTCGCCAACTCGGCCGCTTCGGTCTCGGCCGTACCGGTCATGCCCGCGATCTTGTTGTAGAGGCGGAAGTAGTTCTGGAGGGTGATCGTGGCCAGAGTCTGGTTTTCCTCTTTGATCTTCACCCCCTCTTTGGCTTCGACGGCTTGGTGGAGCCCCTCGGACCATCGTCGACCCTCGAGTACCCGGCCGGTGAACTCATCGACGATCCGCACCTCACCGTCGGCGACGATGTAGTCCTTGTCGAGATGGAACAGTTCCTTGGCCCGCAACGAAGCCTGAAGCTGATGGACGAGGTTCGATGACACCCCGTCATAGAGGTGCTCGGCGTCGGTGAGCACGCCTTCGTTGCGCAGCGCGTTTTCTACGGTCTCGATGCCGGCCTCGGTGGGCGCGACCGTGCGCTTTTCCTCATCGACCTCGTAGTCGGCATCGCGCCTCAGTCCCCGGGCGATCGCCGCGAACCGCACATAGTTGTCGGCGGCATCAGCAGCCCGCCCGGAGATGATGAGCGGGGTTCGTGCCTCGTCGATGAGGATCGAGTCGACCTCGTCGACGATGACATAGTTGTGGCCGCGCTGGACCTGCGCCTCGCGCGACATCGCCATGTTGTCGCGGAGATAGTCGAAGCCGAACTCGTTGTTCGTCCCGTACGTGATGTC
>Ga0316190_10004011_pt1 | contig 10696 bp, 8 predicted proteins | sample Eddworburrow2_MG_FD_204929 | JGI IMG/M metagenome (GOLD analysis project Ga0316190, IMG submission 204929) | Coastal sediment microbial communities from Maine, United States - Eddy worm burrow 2 | ecosystem: Environmental > Aquatic > Marine > Coastal > Sediment | place: USA: Maine | collected... | reverse complement strand
TTTCTTCGGAACTTACTTCTCCCTCAGGCCTTGGACCAATGAAAAGGGTTGTTTTCTCTTCCGTAGCCGTATCAGCTTCAGGTTTACGTTGTCGACTGGCAGTAGAAGGTCTGCGACCCCGTCCACGACCAGTGGATGGACGACGACCTCGACCGCGTGGAGTACTTTTTTCTTCGGAACTTACTTCTCCCTCTAGCCTTGGACCAATAAAGGGAATAGCTTTCTGCTCAATGGCGACAACTTCTTCTGTATTGCGTTCGCGTCTGACCGGAGAAGGTCTGCGACCCCGTCCACGACCAGTGGATGGACGACGACCTCGACCGCGTCTGTCGTCATTTTCATCTGAGCTCCGTTCTCCTTCAGGTTTCGGTTCTCTTTGAATTCCCGACTTCTGCTCGATCAGCTTATCTTCTTCCTTTTTACGTTCCAGAACAGCATATGAAAATTTCTCAAAAGGAAGGTATTGCTCGCTTTCGAATAGAACGTCCACCCCGCTCTTCTCTTTTAGTTCGAGCAGACTTTTCATTTTATTATTCAAGAGATAATTGGCCACCTGCGTGGATGTTTTTACCTGTAGTACTTTTACATTTCCCACAGCTAAGTGTTCCTGAATTCTACGGATAACACTCAATGCGGATGAACTGTCAGTTTTGACATGCCCGGTTCCACCGCAATGCTGACAATCTGAAAAAAAGCCTTCTTTAACAGGAGGAGCCAAGCGTTGTCGTGACATTTCCAACAGGCCAAACCGTGAAATCCTGGAAAGATTGACCCTTGCCCTATCTCGCTTGCAACTCAGTTTTACCTGTTTTTCCAGCAAGGCTTTGTTCTTCTTTTGAAACATGTCGATAAAATCGATAACGATCAATCCACCCAAGTCCCGCAACCGGAGTTGACGGCAAATTTCTTCAGCCGCCTCGAGATTGGTTTTGATAGCGGTTTCTTCAAGAGCGCTGGCACCAGTAGTTCTCCCTGAATTGACGTCGATGGAGACCATTGCTTCTCCCACATCGATCACTATCGATCCGCCAGAAGGTAATTCAACCCTGCGATGATAAATACATTCGATTTGTTGCTCAATATTATGTTGAGAGAAAAGCGGCTTGGTATCCTGATGAAACTTAATGCGGCTACGCATTCTGGGCATGACAAGCTTCATGAATTCGTTAAGGGCATCAAAAGACTCTTTATTGTCAACGACGACTTCGGTCATGTCGTTGGAGAAATGATCGCGCACGGTACGCACCACCATATTCGGCCCCTCATATAAAAGGCTGGGAGTCTTGGTATTTGTGTCATCGAATTGTTGTTCGATGGTCTCCCAGATTTTAAGTAAGGCCTGTATATCCTTTTGAAGTTCGGTCTTGGTCCGACCCACGCCGGCGGTTCGGATAATCACACCCATGCTGGCCGGAACTCCCAAGTCAGACATCAGTTGCTTGATTTTTTTGCGTTCAGACTCATCCTCAATTTTTCGGGAGATTCCGCTGGAATCACTCGAAACCATCAACACTAAAAATCGCCCAGGAATGGTAACTGCGTTGGTTAACGAGGGACCTTTGGCATCGCGGCTTTCCTTGACGACCTGAACCAACAATCGTTGGCCACGAACCATGACATCCTGAATTCGTGTTCTGGCTTTCCTCTCTCCCGTTTGCAGGTAAGATTCCGGCATAACATCTTTGAAAGGCAGAAAACCAAATTTTTTCCTGCCAATGTCTACAAAGGCCGCTTCAATTGAGGGTTCTACCCGGGTTACGACGCCCAGATAGATATTACCTTTAACGTGCTCGTGGGACGAATGTTCAACAATGATCTCGTCCAGCATGCCATTTTCGATCACCACAGCCCGGCATTCTTCCGGCTGGTCTACGTTGATCAGCATCTTTCTGGTTATTTTTGACATATTCTGTTTGGCCTTTCTCTATTGCCGAAAACCGGCAAAGCCTGCCCATTGCATCCGAATGTCATGGTAAATCACAACTTTAAATTTCCAAATCCGGAAAGTCATGTTATTTTAATAACGAAGGTTGGTTGGCAATGGGCTTAGTTCTTTAAAGTTAATAGTTCACGTTAGAAATTAATATCTAACTTAATAGATTTGTTATATTTTTTTAATACCGATGGATGCGATTTCTGAAAATAAATTGAGACTACCTCGATTGGAAGATTTGCTTCCAGAGCATCTGATCAACAAAACCATATTCATCCGGGTCGATTTCAATGTCCCCCTCATATCGACTCCCAAAGGTTATCGCGTTGGTGATGACACCCGCATCCGGCGATTCCTCGACCTGACGTTTAAAAGAATTCACGAATTGACCGATGGAAATTGTCGAATCATCATCGGCTCCCACTTGGGCCGTCCCCACAAAAAACTGGACCGACATGGATGGGACGGAATTTTCAATATTCAATTTGTTTGCTCCCATTTTGACACCCTGATCCGCAAACTATACGGAGACACCTATACTATTTTTCCGCCGGAAATTACCAACTCCAATTTTAAGAATTCTCTGGAAATCTGTTTCAATCATCAACTCCCTGCGGGAGGCATAAAATTTCTACCCAACCTTCGCTACCTGTTGGATCCCAGCAAACCGGAAACCTATGGCCAGGAATTTATTGAAGAATTGGGAAAGGTTTCTGATGTATTTATCAACTGTGCTTTTGGGTGTAGTCATCGGGTCACTAAAAGTATCAAGATACTCCCCCAGCTCATGCGTAAGGCCGGTAAATTGGCTGTTGCGGGAACCTTGCTTCATGAAGAGATTACCCAGTTGGGACAATTTGGGAAGCGTGTGCTCGACCATCCGGAACAAACCGCTCTGATTGCCGGGGGAGCCAAAATCGCAGACAAAATCGGTATATTAAAACAGTTTGTGGAGTCAAAAATCAAGTTAATCTTTATTGGTGGCCGGATGGTGAATGCCTTTCTGTTGGCCCGAAAGCTGGAAGATGTCATAGATACCCTTAGCCTGAAGCATATTCCCGCCAAAATGTACGAGTCTAAAAGCGAAGAAGAATGTCAGGATTTAGTCAATGAAGTCAAACTTGCCTATGAAATTATGGTCCTTGCGCAGACAAATGGCGTCCAAATCATTTTTCCAGATGACTACAAGATTACCAGAAACTACTTCGAAACCGATTATACCATTCAATCGGAGCCAGATTTCTCACAAGATTTTCAACTGGATCTTGGGCCAAAAACGATCATCAATTATGCCAAGAATATCCTCCAAAAAGGGACAATCAAACAAGTATTCTGGAATGGACCTTTGGGGGCTTATGATCACCCCAAATGCGATCATTATGCAGAAGGGTCCGTCAAGTTGGCTAAGGTATTATTTGCAGCTGCGATAGTAGACCCCGACCTTTCTGTGGTCATTGGCGGTGGAGACTCTGCTGCTATTCTAAACAAGATCAGCATCGACGAACTTAAAAACCTGATTAGAAAACAGATTGTCTTGCAGTTGAACCGTCCTATCAACCCCGACTTGATTTCGATCGATTTCAATGTGGACGATACCTATACCCTCTTCAATAATTTTTCTTCCAACTTCTTTATTTCAACAGGCGGGGGGGCCTCTCTTGAATTTTTGGAAGGATTTTTAAAAGATAAGGGAAAATCAACGATTGAATCTTATCTTCCGGGAACCGCTATCCTTCTGGAAAAAACTACACCGAAATGAATATCCCAAAGCCTGATACCACTACCAAGCGGATTAAGTCCCGCGAGGCGATGATTCAATATAAAAAATCATTGGCCGAAAAAAAATCCTGGGATGGTGGCGTCCCTTTAGGCGAAGGTCCATTGAACCGTGACGGAATGCCTAAAACTCCTCCGGGCCAGAACATCACCGAAAAATGGCCGGTATTGGACATGGGAGTTCAACCGGAAATCCCACTGGAAGCCTGGAGTCTGACGATTTCCGGTTTGGTCGAAAAGCCTGTAATGCTCAGTTGGGAACAGTTTAAAAGTTTCCCTCAAGTTGAAGACGTTTCAGACTTCCATTGCGTCACCACCTGGAGTCGACTGGACAATCACTGGGTCGGTGTTCGTTTCTCAGACATCGCCAACCACTGTCAGATCAAACCGGAGGCCAAGTTTGTTTACATCAAGGCTTACGACGGTTACTCGACCAACCTGCCACTGGAAGAAGCCATGAAATATGATGTCTTACTGGTCCACCAGTGGGAAGGCAAACCCCTTGAGAAGGAGCATGGCGGCCCGGTACGCATGATCACTCCTCAACTGTACGCCTGGAAGGGAGCCAAGTGGATTGGTGAAATTGTCTTTCGCGAGGAGGATGAGCTGGGCTTCTGGGAGCAACGTGGCTACTCCAACACCGCGGACCCCTGGCTCGAAGAACGGTATTCCAAATAGTAGTTCCTACCTTGATGAAAGTCTGCTAAGTCAACCGGAGTGTTTTGAGTTTGGAGAGACCTTCAGACTTGAGGAGAGCGTCCACTCCCTGGTCGCCGATAAACGTATCAAACATTAAAAGTGTTTCGATATTCAGGAGTGTTTTGGTATTTGCCAAGGCAAGTGCCGCATCGACGCGCAGGATATTACGTGCCAGATTAAGGTGCTTCAATTTTTTGAATACCTTGGACTTGGCCAGTATCTTGATTCCCTGATCGGTAATACCTGCTCGGTAGATATTGAGTTTTCGGACATGCATGTATCCTGGATTAAGAGACATTGCTTTCAGTGCCTCATCACCAATAGGATTATCCTGAATAATGAAGACTTGAATTTTTTTGAAGGGTGCCTGAGCTAAAGCCATCCCGCCATCGGATTCAATATTGTTGTGCCTCATATCCATATGCACCAGGTTGGGAATGAATGAGGCTTGTGACAAAAAAATTGCTCCCTTATCGCTAATCGAGTTTTCCCCCAAATACAACCTCTTGAGTTTGACCAACCGGTCCGAGTTGACCAAATGCAGTATGCCTCGGTGTGTAAGTTTATTTTTGGAAAGATCCAGATTTTCGATATCCTCCAGCTTGTCCGCCAGCATAAGCGCTTCCAAACCTTCGTCACCGATAAACCGCCCTTTCATCTCTAGAGAATCCCCGTCTTCTGAGAGGCATTCCGCCACAAGACGGTTGATATATTCCATTTTAGTTGGCGTGATCATAATTATTTAAGATTGATGGCACAGCGAAAACCGATATCGCTGTAGCTTCTTGAAAATGGATAACTCCAGTCCCGGTATGCGGTTTTCATCGCTTTGATGCTATCCGACCAGGCACCGCCTCGCCGAACCTTCATCACACCACGGGAAGGCCCTCTGGGATTATACAGGGGTTCCGTGAAATAATACTTAGGTGAGTACCAGTCTGCAACCCATTCCCAGACATTTCCTCCCATATCGTATATTCCGAATTTATTGGGGGGATAACTGCCCACCGGGCTGACTTTTTCCTTCAATTCCAATCCTCCGCGGGCTTGATTTTTTTTGGGATCAAAGTCCGGCCCCCAAGGGAATTCGCATCCATTGGCGGCTCCAGCAGCTTTTTCCCATTGGGCTTCACTGGGAAGGGACTTGCCGATCAAATGACAATAGTCTGCCGCCTCGTACCAGGTAATTTTTGTGACGGGACAATTATCACAGGAAGAGGAAAGGCTCCGCCGCATGTGATGATCGGGCATTACTTTTTCCAGGCGCTCATTGGTAACCTCATGAATATCCATCATGAACGCATCCAGATATACAGGATGTGTCGGGGCCCCATGTTCCGGTCCCAAGGCATCACAACCTCTCTGGAATTTTCCCGCAGGAATCAAGACCATGTCCTGGATTATCTTATGATTCACAGGAGGTCTGGCAGACCCATGTTCAGCCGCAACAAAAACAGCGGAGGACAGGATTATCAATAGAGCCACTAGTAAATTTCGCATAGACGGATAAAAGTTTGATTATCAGTCGCCTACTTTATCAGATAGCTTTCTCAAACTTTCCAGAATATTCAAAGTGGCGTTTGAGCGATTCAACGTGTAGAAATGAATGCCGGGCGCTTTTTCCTGAAGTAGACGCTCACACTGGAGAGTGGCATGTTCAATCCCTATTTTGCGAACAGTTTCGGGCTCATCTTTAAAGGTCTCAAGTCGTTTCATCAGCGCATCCGGTATTGTAGAGCCACACATTTTAGTGAATCGCTTAGTCTGTTTGACATTCAAAATCGGCATGATTCCTGGAATTATTGGAATTGTGATTCCCATGCCGCGTGCCCGCTCAACAAAGTCAAAGTAGAAGCGATTATCAAAAAACAACTGAGTGACTATAAAGTCTGCTCCCGCATCTACTTTCCGTTTTAAATTTTCCAGATCGATTTTTTTATCCGGACACTCTACATGTCCCTCTGGATATCCTGCCACACCGACACAGAAGTCATAATGTTTTCGAATGAATGCAACCAGCTCGTTGGCATACGCAAACCCGTTTTCAGGTTTTTCAAATTTATCCAAGCCTTGAGGAGGGTCTCCTCTTAAAGCCAAAATATTCTGAATACCTTTTTCCTGAAGAGTATCCAAAATGGAGCGTAACTCTTCCTGACTGCTTCCAACGCAGGTCAAGTGAGCCATGGATTCGAGGCCGATTTCATTTTTAATGCGTCCAACGAGGTCGATCGTTTGAGCTCGGGTACTGCCACCTGCGCCAAATGTAACGGACACATACGTCGGCTGACAGGATTCCAACTGCCCAATCGTGGTGAACAGGTTTTCAAATCCGTCACTATCTTTGGGAGGAAAAAACTCAAAGGAGAATGAGGGGCGAACTTTTTCTAATATATCCTTAATTTTCATAAGGTTATCATTATATCACAAAGGAAGCAGGAGGAAATAAGGGAAGCTCAGATAATAATTTAGTGGATTGGGAAATGGAGGGATTTAATAAATATCAAACTTCTTCAAATAGCTCAGGAAGGAAACAACATTAACCAGTTCAATAGGATCTTCATCAGGGGCTTTTTGGGCGTCATTGGTAAAATACCCAGTAGTGATAACAATACCCCGAGCGGCACCCTCCCCTTTAATACTTTCAATAAAACCCTTAACTTTGAAAAGATCAACTTGCTGATGTGGAGGATCAAATATGCACAAAGCCAGATACTTGCCACCGACCACTGGCGTTTCATCCAGCATATCGACTTCCAATTCCTGATTATTTGCCCAGACAGAGTGCTTGTACTCGAGATTAAACTTACCGAGAAACTCCAAACATTTCTCCTTAAAGGCTTCGCGATCTAGCAGGTAGAGGGGTTTGTCGTCTGGATTGTCAAAGTGAATTTGTTCTTGTGGAGGAGGTGGAGAGACGTTCTTCAAAAGCAGGATCAGGACGATCCCAATAGCGAAGGCTGTAAATGCGATAATGAAGAGACCCACTTATTTTATCATTTCATCGTAGATTTTATCTTTCTTGTTTTCTTTAATTAAGCGATCGTGTTTGACCATTTGAACAATCGCCACCCAAAACCAAAAAGCCACAATCCCCAACATGGCGCCAATTGGCATATTGTCGGGTTTTAAGGCAATAATAAGAAAATTTTCGAGCCCTGAATTTTCCATTTTCCGATCCTTATTAATTAAAATCAATCTGTTTCTACTTTACACCAATTCCAAGCAACAACTGTAAGAAATTCTACTCGTCCTCGTCTTCTTCCTCTTCCTCATCTCCGGCGGCAGCATCTCCATCGCCACCTTCTTCTTCGGCATCACCACCACCTAGAGAAGCGTCAAAATCAATCCCCTCTGCGGTATTATAGGAGAGAATTAAATCCCCGATATGCTGGAGGTGCGAATCAATATTCCCCTCTTCAAACTCCCGCAGATCGCTAAATTTGGTGGGTATGGTGTATTTTCCCTCTTTTTTGGCCCAATGGTCGGGCATCAGGGTCCATGGAATCATTCCCCGGGTATCCTTCAACCATTTTGGAATCCAGCTCTGCTTTAGCCGCTGAGAGGCAATGGAAAAATCGATACCCTTGGCACCATCATCATGGCATTTACCACAGTCCATGTAATTGACGATTTTGACTCCGGTTTGTATGCTGTCTTTATCTTTTTTGATATGAACCCCATCTTCATAAGGCATATCGCTCGGTGACATCGCTTCAAAGTAAGCCGTCAAATCCCGCACTTCCTTGTCGGTGAAGGAAAACGTCGGCATTCGGACTTTCATCCAGGTTCTCACTGGGGTTGGTTTTTTCAGGAAAGAAAACAACCAGGAACCCTTGAGACGTTCACCGACATGATAATCTCCCAATTCCAGTGGAGGAGGATATTGAGTTTTTGATGAGAGAAATTCCTGAATATCACCTCCGGTGCGCTCCACAACATGGCAGCCTCGACAATTGTAACGAGCAATCAACCGGCGACCTCTCTCGATGGTCAATTCTTTCTCGGTATAATTCTTCTGATAGTGCTGTGGAATCTTAACGCCATTAAATCCCTTGAGCAGTACCAACAGAGTTTCGACTTCTTCCTCATCAAGGTCGAAGTTCGGCATTTTGTCTAAAATTCGTTCCGTACGATAGGCGTTGGGATTTTTCAGTTTGGTGCGTGCCCAGGACTCCCAGGTATGAGGAACATGTGAGTCGCCAAATTCCAGTTCCCGCGTCTGCTTGTTGCCAAATGCAGTCAACTCTGGAGCGATACGTCCCTCTTTTTCCATCCCCTTGATTTCGTGGCATGCAAAACAACCGCGTCGTCGAACCAATGTCTCGCCAAGCTTAACCAGTTTAGGATCATTGAGTCTTTCCTCCACACCCTCCTGCGGACGCATTTTATCAAACTGTAGCAGGTATGCCGCGATATCCGAGGCTTGCTCCAGCGGTAATCGTAAGTTCGGCATGATACTGTTGTGGTTGAACTCATCTGGATTTTTGATCCAGCTGACCAGCCAATCCGGATTCACTTTTTGGCCGATATTTGTTAAGTCAGGACCAAACAGTTCACCATTACCATTAACTTTATGGCAGGCCTGACACCCGACTGTCTCAAATAGCTTCTTGCCTTTAGCGGTATCCCCGCCCTCGAATTTTTCAGCAACTTGATAACCCTTTTCAGAAACCTGCCAGAGATATGCCGAAATGGCCAGTGTATGCTCATCGCTCAGATTGAAATTCGGCATCCTTGTTTTAGGTAGGTAATTTTTTGGTTTCTTGACCCAGCGCACCAGCCAGCTCGGATCCACCTTTGCCGCAATGCGAAGCAGACTGGGGCCTACCTTACGTTCTTTCTGATAGCCGTCTACCAAGTGACACCCATGGCAACCAAGTTTGATGAATAATTTTTTACCCTTGGTCAGTAACGGTGCTCCTTCCAGTTCTAACTGAGCGGCATGACAATTTCGGCAATTGGCCTGCATAAGATTGCCTAGAAGGATCGGCTCGTTGATGCCTGTTGATTGATCCATTTCATGGTGCGAACCATGGGCATCTTCAGTAGGTGCGGTGGCGGTCCCCTGCCCCTTATGACACCAGGTACAACCTGTTGCCAGGGGATCGTGTTTCTTAATATAGATATCTATATTTGGATGGGACTTGATCGGTTGTTCATGATTTTCATAGTGAGTGTCATCGAAAGCAATATGGCAGGTCTGACACCGGTCAACTTTATAGGTAACTTCCTGGAAGTTGTTTTTACCGTAAGTCGGTATTACCGTTTGCAAAATCTCAGCAGGTCTCCAGAAAAAAGGAAACGGCTTGTAATAATCCATTCTCCCTGCAAGAATCTGCTTGTCGCTAACTAATTTACCAAGTTCTTTTTCAAGACTTTCTTTCTTGGCCTTGTATTTGAGTAATTTCCCCTCAGCTTCGTCTCTCTTGGCCCTCAACTCAGCTATTACCGGATCATATTCTTCAATTTCCTTTTCCGTATCATGGACCTGGGCGAGTTGAACTTCGAAATTCTTGCCTTCGTGCATGGCCTTCTTGTAATAATAGTAATATTCATCCAATCTGCTTTTGGCGAATTTCTGTTCCTCAATAGCATCAGCAAGATTAAAATGAGCGTCCCTTGCGGCATCCGCGAGGTCTTCATATTCACTATTGTCTAGTTTTTTTTCTTCCGACGCTATACCTGTCAGGATTTCCTGTTCCTTGGCCTGGATTTTCTCACTGACGTCCTTATATTCAGTTTCGGCGCGGGCGTACTGCTCCTTATAAAAGACATCCTGGAATTCCTTGTATCCACGGCGGGTGTATTCATCATCCCAGAATGCCCACAGGGTGACAAACAAAGTAGCACCGGCCACTAAAAAATACAGGAAGCTATATGAGGTAGTTTCGTCAAACTCCCCTTCTTTTCGATTCGGATCTTCTGTCATGTGATTTTATAAGGTTAGATATTGATCCAGGGCGTAACCATAATATATTTGATGTTGAATGCCAGCCTGAGTACGATTTTGATCACTATACCCGCCATGATCAGCATTAAATTAATCTTCAACAGCATTCGGAGGATACCCACGCTTTTGATAGCCTTGCGCTCTAAAAACATATAAGCGGCTGTCCCCAAGCCAAAATAAGCGAGGACTACTGAAAAACCAAAGGCAGCAGAATACCAGTAATCACGAAATCCGAACGCATAAGGTAAATCGACATTGACCAGCGCTACCACCTTGTGCGGATCCCAATACTGCCAGGGCATGAACAAATTCCAACCCGGTCCTCGCAAAAATACACC
>Ga0316190_10004010_pt1 | contig 10697 bp, 8 predicted proteins | sample Eddworburrow2_MG_FD_204929 | JGI IMG/M metagenome (GOLD analysis project Ga0316190, IMG submission 204929) | Coastal sediment microbial communities from Maine, United States - Eddy worm burrow 2 | ecosystem: Environmental > Aquatic > Marine > Coastal > Sediment | place: USA: Maine | collected... | reverse complement strand
AGTTAGATAAGATCGTCTGAATCTTCAGAATCCTTACTGATCCACTCATCTATTATTGCAGCCTGTTCAGGTGACAAATCAATAAATTTCAGCCCCATTCCAGGCTCGTACTTTTCCGATTGAGGAAAATCTCTTTTCCAGATCACCTCTACAGTACAGGAAAAAAGAGCATCCACTTCAGGAAGAATAAATTCCACATTAAACGTCTCCCCTACATTTTTTGGATTTATCGTTTGAATAAAGATCCCTGCCTTACTGATGTTTTTGGCATAACCAAAAAACACCTTCCCATCCTGATCAACCTTTACTCTGGTTACAATAATTGGTGCTCTGAGGCTTCTTCTTTTATATTCCTGTATAGATTCTTCGGTCATGTTAACTTAATGAAACCTCTAAATTAATAAATAGGTGATGGCAGTAATTGTAAAGTGACAGGATGAGCAAAGTCAATCATTTTTACTGTAAAAGGACGTAGACAAATCAACTTTTTGCTAATAAAAAAAGCCGCCTCATTTTGGCGGCTTTTTTCAGTCCTATGTCCCTTAAAACTAGTAACTAAAAGAACCTGAAACATACATTGTAAATGACTCAGTAGAAGCATCAAAGATACTCGTACTATTACTAATAGGCTGGGCATCCCCACTACCGGAGGCATAGTTAACACCAAAAGTCATCGCAGAGGAGCGGGTAAAGCGTGTAACACTGGCGGTAATACCGTACAAATCAATATTGTCCTGCTGGTTCATTCCACCGGAATCAACCTCTGGAGTATTAGCCATATTAGTATAAAAACCGGCCCTCCATGCATATTCTTCCGATGAATAATACTCTGATCCAAGAGCAAAGTTAACGACAGAAGCTCTATTTTCTGACGATACTTCCGCAAAGTAATCAAAATCGCAGGTAAGTAGAAATGATTCGGAAGCAAACCACGCTGCCCCCAGGGATGCTGTCAATGGAAACTTGCGATCATCATCGGATGTTCGAACCACTGTTTCATTTTTTGTTGGCGTAGCTGATTTATTTTCTGTTGATTGCTCCCTGGAGTGACTGCTGAAAATAGTATTCTTGGAAAGAGTCAAACCAAGAGAAATTTTATCAGCAGGTGACCACATTACTCCAAGCTTGGGCTCAATCCCATATTCCGTACTTTTATAGTTAAGGTTGTTCCATTCATAATTACTCGTTTGATAATATACATATTGATTGACAATTCTTTTCACCTGTCTGTAATGAATATACAAGGTACCACCAATAGATAATGAATCATTTATCTTTTGTGCATAGGAAGGTCCAAACTTATACGTTTTATCGACTTCACTCAGATTAATATTAAATGATTTAATACTACCTGATGAAGTTGAAAAATTTGTAAATTCTTGATTCTGGTCCTCCTCCACCACATCGGGTACGGCGTATGAAAAAGCAATTTTTCCCTTCCCCCAAGGCTGGACGATACCAAAATAATTAGGAACCAGGGTAGACGAATTCCTTGTCCAGTCACTTCCACCGACCACGCCATCATAGGTAGTACGTGAATTATTGTAGGCATTGACACTCACAGAAAGGCTTTTGCCAACAGAATAAACTAAACCTGCCGGATTGTAAAAAGCACCTTCCGGTGAATCAGACACGGCAGTATAGGCTCCGGCCATACCGGCAGGGCGCTCGCCTATGAGAAGATTTTTGTAATGGTTTTCATCGGCGACTGCATTTACGGAAAAAAACAGACTTAAAACCAGACTCAAGCTTACTGATACGTTTAAAAACTGTCTACTCACAGTCAGCCCCCTTTATAATATTAAAGTTTAATATATTTTTTATACCTTGACTTGACATTGGCATAATCTAGCTCATTAAGGCCTTCTTCCGCAATAATTTTATTAATCGCCTTTATCCTGTCTTTAAAAGAAGGGTGAGTATCGCTCAATATTTTTTTGTTTTTCTTATATTTTGCACCCTTTTTCTTCGCTATGTCCTCTAATAGTTTCTTATATGCAAGAGGATTATAACCGGCATTACTGATCATCATTACAGACAGAGCGTCCGAATCAATTTCATCAGAAAACTTAAGCCCATCTTCAAAGAGTATTTTAGATGCCTTGTCGACGATTTGCGTAAAGACCGAGCGGATCGTTTCCGATGTTCCCCCGCCCAACATTGCTGCAAAGCCTGCAGCGGCAGAATCATCTCGTCCCTTTATGTCAAGCTCCCTGACGATATGCCTCTCCGTAATATGAGCGATTTCATGCGCCAGAACGCCGGCAAGCTGGGCTTCATTTTCAATGATTTCAAGCGTCCCTTTTGTAATAAAAATGTACCCACCGGGAGAAGCAAAGGCATTTATCATATCCGTATTCAAAATCCCAAATTTAAACTCCAGTTCCGGTCTTGGTGAAAAGGTAGATAATCCTTTTCCAATCACATTGACATAACGATTGGCAGTATCATTATCATATAACCTGTATTTACCAAGAATTCTCGCTGCAAGCTCCCTGCCGAATTGAATCTCGGCTTCAACATCACCATGAGAAATCTCCATCGCTTTCTGAGATGATCTTTTTCTGACCTCTTTTACAGGATCGTCGGTTACATTAGCCGGACTTGCAGCACAAGAGACAAACATCATAAGGGCAAGTGCCAACGAAATAAACTTTAGACTATTCATTTTGACACTCCCTTTTCAATAAATTTAAGGGCGGCAGCCTCATCAATCTCAATACTGTCTATTTTATCAAGGGCGGCAAAATCGACAACATAACCTTTTCTCCCCGCCCGGGCTCTGTCATAGTCCGTCAAACCACGAGCGGCAGCAACGCTTGTAAAAGCAGAGGCCCTTCTACGTGATGTTTTTCTAAGGCTTTTTCCTCTGGCGAGCAGAGAGACTCTTTTCATGGGAGGTTTTTTGGAAACGAGATATTTGGAAACCCAACCGACGGTACCCCGCGCGGCAATCTTTACCCACTTACCTTCTCTGTAAACTTCCATAACTTTTGTTCCACGGGGGAGCACATTCAAAACCTTGGACCGAAGGGAGGGCCTATCTAATATCTTTGCCTTGATGCTTTTCACGTACAGTTCCTGAGCAAAGACCGGGCTGGAATATAAAAAAGAAAAAAACAGTATTAAGGCTACTTTTTTCATAACATCTACCCCCTGATTTAATCGTTTAAAGCTATTTTTACATTCTATCAAAATATTAGCCGATTTTCAGTAAAAGATTAGGTTTTTCAATGAAATCACTTCGTTTTCATCGTAAAAACACCATTCCAGCTATCATCAGGTGGAGAACTAATGTATGCACTACAGCGTTCAATAAAAATCTCGGAGACCTTGTCATCCTTTAAAAACCCATTCAGCTTTGCAAACATTTTTAACGCTTTATCAAAATCCCTATCCATATAATGATTGAAAGCAACTTCTGAATAATTACATATTTTTCTTTTCAACTTTAATTCCTCTTCCGGGTCATCATTCAAACCAAGGACAGAATAGATACGAATCGGCTTATCCTTACCCTTGACTTTGACATTATCAACAATTCGGCAGGGAAACTCACCATCGAGTTCTCTGTATGTGACTTCAGAAATCAAAACCTCACAGCCATAGGATTTTGTGAGCCCTTCCAACCGTGAAGTAAGGTTAACGTGATCTCCAATAATTGTGTAATCGAGTTTTTTTTCCGAACCGATATTACCGAGAATAACCTCCCCCGTGTGAATGCCTATTCCAATATTGAACTCGGGAGCCCCCTTTTCTCTGAATTCCCTGTTGACAGCCTCCAGTCCTCTTGTCATTCCAATGGCCGCTTTGACGCTCTTTTTAGCATGGTCTGAAATTTTCACGGGCGCACCCCAGAAAGCCATAATAGCATCACCAATAAACTTATCAAGGGTTCCCTTATTCTCAAAGATAACGTCCACCATGGCTGAAAGATATTTGTTCAGCAGCTCGACGACCTTTTCCGGCGCCATGCTCTCCGACAGGGTGGTAAACCCCCTGATATCGGAAAAAAGAATACTGAGGTGTTCTTTTGTCCCAACTTCCGCCTTAATAAAACCTTCCCCCCTGTCAACCACTTCAGACAGGACATCGGGCGAGACATATTGGCCTAGCATCTTCCTGACCTTTCGTTTGTCTCGTCCCTCCGAGAAATAGAGATAGGTGAAAGATCCCAGCCAGACAGCAACAATGGAGAGCATGGGAGGGACAACATCAAGAACAACATTTTTTTCAAAAAAGGAAAAAGCCAGAAGCATATAAGCAGCGGCAGCTGCGACAGGAATCAATACCTGGAAGATAATGCTTCTGAAGGCAAGAATAAGAACGCCGAGAATAATTGTTCCAAGGTATAAAATCAGCCTTGTCTGCTCTTTTGGAATAACATGAAGAAAATCGTTTTTAAGAACATTGCTGATGAGCGAAGCATGGAGCAAAACACCGGGCACCCTCATCCCCATGGCAGTAGCCTTCAAGTCTTCAACGCCCACTGCGCTGGCCCCTATGATAACAACCTTGTCTTTAAATTCTTCGGGAGAAATCATGAGGCCTTCCGTTTCCCCCTGTTCAAGCATCTGCGCCGATGAGAGAACACCACTAATGGAGGGCGTATTGAACTTCCTGTACATATTAATCAGGTATTGTCCATCTTCCTGAAGAGGAATCTCAATCTCATCAAAAGAGATACTCCCTTTTTTCTTAATAATTTTTTCAGGTTCAAGTATATCAATAAGAACGGCCATGGACATAACAGGGAAATAATTACCCTGATAATGCCTGAACAGCCTCGTTCTCCTGTAAACATTGTCCTTGTCAGGGCCGAACTCTACAATACCTATCCCTTTGGATACTTCGTAAAGCTCCTTAAAGGGAAGGTAGAATTTATTGTATGGTACCTGTGAAAAACCTGAGGTGTCTGCATTTTGCAGAGAAAATGATTTTACAAAGTCTTCAGGCATGGGGTTATTAAGAAGGGTTTTATTCAGTTCATCTTCTTGATCTATCATTATCTGGGCTGCATGAAATACATTCCCCGCCATGGCCGTTCCTTCTACCAGGTTATAATCATTTTCACCTATTTCACCTGCATCACTTAGAGCTTCATCATATTCAGGAAAAATAACGTCGAAAATGACACTCTTCGCTTCCGCTTGTGACATAAAGTCCAGTATATTTTTCCATACCCATCGCGGCCAAGGCCATCTACCAAGGATGGGATTCAAGGAAGCGAGGGATTGTTCATCAATAAGAACAACAACAATATCTTCATGCGCTTTTTTTTCTGCTCTCACCACCTGAGTACGATAATCAAAAGTCTTCCTCTCAAGCCCTTCCAGAAATCCGTACATATAGAGCGCATCGACAACAAAGGCTATCAGGAGGCTTATCACCAATCCCCAGAGTGCTTTTTTCAGATTTATATTGAATAATTTCATGCAGTCATTTTTTTAGTTTTTTTATGGATATAAACTTATTATCACAGCAAACAAAAGAATTAAAGGAAAAAGATATCTAAAGCTGTTTATTGGCACAATTAATTACCAGACTAATAAATAAAACATCCTAAGGACTTGTGATTCGCAATGTATAACTGCCATACCTTCCCGAAGAATCGGGCCTTGTTACAGAAGACTTTATTTCTACATAATAGGTCTGTGTTGAGGGTGCAATAAAATTCAATTCGGAAGCAAGTAAACTAAGCTTTGAATCATCATTAGAAGGACAGTCATCTATACAATCGAAATAAGAAAGACCATTGGCATTATCATTATAAGCACCGGCGATTGGTACTAAACTGCTATTTAATACTCTGATAATAGTATCGGCACCATTTTTGAGTTCTGAAGTGGATATTGTGTACTGCACACCTAAATTTCCATCAAAAGCAACATAATCAAGATCTGCCTGAACCGAAGAGTAGCTCTTGTAAATGGTGTGATTCTCGGCTGCTCCAACAGATATCTTTCTGGCGGGATTCCCTGTATTATCACTTTCAAATGCATCGAGAGAATAATCTATCTGCCTATCAGCAAAGGCCGCTTCAAAGGTAGAATATTCATTAAAAGAGGGAGTGTTCGTTGTCAGCCATCCATCCCAGAAAGCCTCTAAATTGGCAGGGAGATCAGCATCATAAGTGTTCGGCATATAATCAGCAAAGGCATTCCAGATACCGCTCATGGCAGAAAAGGTATTTTGCTGGCTATTCCATAATGCATTCGCTACGGCAACTTCATTACTTGAATAAATCATTGAAGAGAGGGGAACATTTATATCAAAAAAAGAGGCACCAGTTCCATCGGTATCTACATAGGTTGTAATTGGTGACCCACCTGAACTTGATAAACTGCCGGGATGATTAATATCCATCCACTCTTTGACAGCAGCAAGCATGAAATGACACCACCCCTCAGACCATGAAAGGCGCATATCGAGATCATTATCGGTAATCCAATGAGACCCACCCTGGGAGTCATCTCTCGAGTAGAGACTGGCGGCATAATGCCCGTACTCATGCAAAAGAACATCATCATCATACTCGTCCGTATCGCCCCCCCCGGAACCGTCACCACCAAGGATATAAGTACCATCACCATTTGGACAATAGACAGCATCAAAGGTGTCGCAAAAATACGTCCCATAACTCCAGTTTCCTGAATTCCAGTAAGCTTTTACCTCCGGTGATGGCGGTGAGCCTTCAAGCGATTTAATAAACTCACCGGCATAAGTAAAAACATCCAGAATATTAAAGGCTCCTGCAGCGTAACTGCTTACAGGAATAAAGAGTTGAACTTGTGAACTTGTTCCAATAGATGGCGTAAAATCAGCCCCGGCTACCGTAAAACCAGCTGCCGTATTAACATCCATCACCCTGACAGGTGGGTTGGAAGCACCCGTAGTTTCGGCAAATAACCGCATATAGATGGCGGAAACCGGGGAAGGAGTATAAGTTATGGAAAAGTTTCCCGCAAAATCAGTTGACGATGAAGCAAGTACATTTGAAGTAGAAGATTCCACCACTTCAACAATGGCATATCGAACTGGCTTATCAGGTTTAATCGCCGTAAAGCCTGACAGATCATACTCTTTGTCTTCATAAAAAGCAGAACCGTTTATAGTCACATCAAGGCCTGATGGCAAAACAGGAGTGGATGAAACCTCCAGAGATTCACTGCTTTCACTTGCCCCGTTAACTGCCGTAATCACATAATAATAGGTCGTTCCATTAGCCAGGCTTGAGTGAGTTAATGTAGACGTAAGATTTTGAAATTTTCCACTATAAACAGATTTGGAAACGCCATTGCTCGTGGACCAGTAGACATTATAGGTAAGACCGGGCAAAGAATTCCATGAGAGAACAACTTTACCATCATCTGCGACAGCGTTTATAGCAACGGGTGGGATGAAAATGGCCCTTGGCTTTGCGGAAACAGTGAAAGACTCGTGGCTTTCAACACCACTTAAAAGGGATGTTACCACAAAATAGTATGTCACGTTATTAGTCAGTGAAGACCACTTGTAACTGTTTGAACTATTCGATACGGTTGAGGTATAAATACTTTTAGAAACACCGCTCGACGAATGCATGTATATTTTGTAAGAGTCGGCATTAGAAACAGCCTGCCAGCTGAGATTTATATAGCCATCGCCACCAAAGACACTAATCCCGGTGGGTGCATTGATATAAATAATTCCACCACCTCCTCCACCTCCTCCACAGGAAAGAACCGGTAAAAGAAGGATACAAAGAAAGAGAAACTTACTGTAAAATTCCTTCTTCATAATAAAAATCAGAGACGATGCTCTATGATAGGCCGCCCTCTGCCGTCCTTTTTTAGGGGAAGAGGTGTGCTTTTTTCTTTCGCCAATTTACCAGGAATAAAGGAAGCAGAATCAGAAAACCTTATGTTTCCTGACACTTTTGCGACAACAGTCCCTTTTATTTTTCCATGGCCCATTTCAGGTATTTTGACTGTAATTAGAAGGTTTTTACTTTCACCTTTCGTCATAGAACCAGTCCAGGAAAGGTCACCCTGCACAAGCATAATACCACCTGTCAGCTTAAGATTAACCTTCACACGATCTAAATCGGCCATACTCAAAACCGTTACATCCATAACCAGTGTGTCACCTTCCCTGATGTCCTGAGGCATGAGCGATTTATCAGCAGGTCTGATCGTTATAGAGAGAGGAGAAGCCGGTTTACTCCCGTAGCTTGCACAAGAGGAAAAAACAAGAAATAAGGTGGATAAAAAGAATACCGAAATAAGTGCTAATAAATTTTCTTTAAACATAATTTGCATTGGGTCAACCGTTTTAATGTAAAAGAAAAGGGGAGCAGCAAATTGCCGGTCCCCTTTCAAATTTATCCACATAACTCAAAACAATAAAAGTCGGTCATCTCCGAGACCTGATGCAAGCATCATTGCTGACTTTCTCTCCTGTCAGAAAGCACCTTATCCCGCTTCAGTCGCTCAATAGATCTGAGCTGTTCCCCGATGGAGTCTTTATTTCCATCTAACTTTGGTTTCTCATACCATTCAGTATAACCAGCTCCGGAATTCCAATACATGCCATGGTAATGATAGCGATCTACGGCATTTTCTGCAGCATACATTTCAACATAAGTCAGGTTTGTTGTTAGATAAACATCACAGGAGTATTCTCCTGTTCCACTGTTATAAGTGATCGGCAAATAACCATAGTTCGCCTGTTCATTGGCATCATTGGAACAGTAATTATATGTATAATTTACATAATCGTAGAAGTAGAAGCGTATATAATCAGGATTAAATGATCCCATATAATTATTTTTACCTGTAACCGTGTATGTCCCCGCTGCAGGAATGGACGAAGTATTACCAAATGGAGCAACCACTTCAATGGTCTTCGGCTTAGGATCACCACCTAAAGCATCGATATAAACATAATAATAATTCCAGTCTTCATCAATGATACGGATGCTGTTCCAGCCATTATAAACATCGGAAACAGCAGAGAAATCACCGGTAGTCGTATGAGAGTCAAAGGGTATCATTTCACCGAGGCTTGTTCGCAAAAAGCCCGAAGCGCCCGGTGTTGCCATAGTACCATTGACTGTTACGGTTGTTGCGCCCAAAAGATCAACATTATAGAAATCCAGCTCATTACAGTATTCATAAGTGGGCGTAAAACCAGTCACAAAAACATTCTCAATAGGTTTAAGAGGAACTTCAGCATTAACAGACAACACGGCAGGATTATTCCAATTGTATCCATCCGTTACTTCAAGGTAGTTATAGCCGTTATTGAGAGTGCCATATACATTAACACCACTAACAGTCCAGTTATAGGTACCAGAACCATTTGGCGTCGTATCTGCTGTGGCAGTATAGAGCTCCCTGGATCCGCAGAGCCACTGGCTAACGGAAATGCTTCTGCCGGGTTGATCACTTGTACCCTTAACACTGACTGTTGACAAAGCTCCTGCATCATAGTAAGACCCGTTGAATGGCAACAGAGCACCAGCATCATAAACACCGGATACAGTCATTACAGGTGGTGTATAGGTACAATAACCACTTGTTTTCACATTAACATTCCTGTAATTACCTTTATCATCATAGAGGTCAAAATAGTTATAACTTCCTGAATAACCGACAGCATCACCAACAACAGGCATGACAATACTATAGTTACCAAAACCATCGACAGAAACGGTCCGGTTCTCCCAATACCCGTTATTTCCATCGTACCCATTCCAGTAAACAGTAACATTGCCTGATGGCGCTCCACCTTTAATTTTCGCTGAACATTGCGTTGTCGCAAAGTTACCGGACTTGTTATAGGTAGTATTGTTAATCTTGTCTATACTCAACACTTTAAGGCCATTTGCAGTAAAGATATTCGCACCATACCAGTGCCCCTCAGCATCTTTAAAGGATACGTAGTTCCAGCCATTATAAAGTGTCACATTGAGGCTGAATATACCGCCAGCAATACTCAGGTTACCCGTCTTGTAACCACCCTTATTAGATATTTCATATGTTCCAGTGATTGTTTTAATCTGACCTGTAATGGTAACGATATTATCAACATCAACAGCCGTATCGACCTCCCAGTCGGAACTTGTGAAATACTCTGCCGTCGCGTTAGACTCTCCAACCTGAACATTACTAAAAGGCGGCGTCCATGTAGAGCCCTCATCGGCATGGACACCGATCATAAGTCGATGATCAACACCATTGCTATCAGTGCCTTCCACAGTAATCCAATTGTCACCCTGATAGGTTAGAATAGCAGGAGTAATAAACACCCCTTTGTCTGCAACAATTGAAACCGGAGCAGAATAATTTCCATAAGCCATAAGGTCGTCATTCCAATGATTGAGGTATACCTTATGTATAGTAGTAGAATTAATGTAAGCACTCACATCGACCGCATTTATCGTTGCGCCCACCTGAGGATGCGTAAAATAATCCCATGAATCCTTATCCATAATACCCAATGTTCCATCAGTGACCTCTACAGTAGGGGAACTGATCAATGGGTCAATACCATCATCGGACAATATTCTGAATGTCTTGAACAAGCCGGTATTTTCCGTAACATAGATCCAATTCCAACCTTTGAGTAAAGGCATAGAAGGAAGTACATTCTTACCATTGGAAGATACTACCCCCATATTGCATGCTCGGCTGAGACGAAAATCAATACACCCA
>Ga0316190_10004009_pt1 | contig 10699 bp, 11 predicted proteins | sample Eddworburrow2_MG_FD_204929 | JGI IMG/M metagenome (GOLD analysis project Ga0316190, IMG submission 204929) | Coastal sediment microbial communities from Maine, United States - Eddy worm burrow 2 | ecosystem: Environmental > Aquatic > Marine > Coastal > Sediment | place: USA: Maine | collected... | reverse complement strand
GAGGGGGTCGGCCGGGTGATTCACGAGCCGGCTCGACTCAACATCATGACCAACCTGTTCGTGGTCGAGAGCGCCAACGCCACGTATTTGCTCCAACAGACCGGCCTGACCTGGGGGAATCTCGGCTCTCATCTGGCGAAGCTCGAAGAGGCCGGTTACGTAGACGTCATCAAGGGGTACAAGGGAAAGCAGCCGCAGACCACCATCTCGCTCACAGCTCTTGGTCGGTCCGCGCTGATCGGGTATCGCGAGAACCTCCTGGCCGCGCTGGCTCCGGTTGTTGAGTAATCGGCCCCAAAGTCCGGCCCAATCGGCACTGCAGCCCATTTGCACCGAAAGGGTCGGCCGCTCTTTCAGATGGCCCTCCAAGAGGTTGCAGGGTCCTGTCGGTAGAAAGCCTGGAGAAGGTCATAGAGTTCTGGCTCATCTCGCAACAAGCGGGCGGGAGTGTCGAAGAAGGCCTCGGTGGCAACGGCGAGCAGTTCGGCAGGATTGGTCCCCCCGTACCCGTCGAGATCGTCCACCGTGCCATCTCGCAATCCTTGCAGCATCGATCGCAGTTTTGGCTCCCAGCGGCGTTTGAGCTCGGCGGACATGGGCGGCACTCCATCTGTGGCGCCGTCTCTCATGTCGAGCTTGTGGGCGAACTCATGAATGACGACATTGTGGCCCCGACCAGGATGTCGCGCTTGGGCCGACAGCGAATCCCATACGATGAGTACCGGTCCGTGGAGCATGGCCTGTCCCGCCAGTGCAGGATGGTCATCACTCACGATCCCCCCGTCGAGGTGACGCGATCCGGGTTGGTGAACGATCGAGGGCGAAACGATAATCGACGTCACGTCGCGGTAGAGGTCGTAGTCGAGGCCGAGGATCAAGAGACAGGCTTGAGCGGCGATCAGAACCCTCATCTCCCCGGTCGGTTCGAACCCCCGCGTACCCTCGAACGATTTCTCGGCAAGGAATATTCTGATCAGGTCTTCCATCCGGGCGCGGTCACCATCATCGAGCGCAGACCACCACCGCAGGTTGGCTCCGAGCAGACTGCGCCACGAATCGGAGAAGGGGACTTCGAGAGCCCTGACCCTTCGACGCTTCATCATCATGCCTGCCTTGACTCTGGATGCATTCAGGATTGTCGCAGCCCGGGACCGGCCAGACCATCTGGCGAGGTTGTCGTTGCGGCGAGCGCCGCGCCTCCCCCGCCGGGCAAAGGAAGACCGCCCGGCGAGGCTGCACCCCCTCCGCGTCGTGCTACGAGAAACAAAATGCGCAGTACGACGCCGGGCAGAGCCCGGCGTCTTCCAAGCGGAGGGAGTGGGATTCGAACCCACGGTGGGGCGTGAACCCCACAGCAGTTTTCAAGACTGCCACCTTCGACCGCTCGGTCATCCCTCCACGGGCGGCGGGTTCGCCGCCGCAGTACGAAGTACAAGGTACAAAGTACAAAGTACAAAGTACAAAGTACGACGCCGGGCAGAGCCCGGCGTCTTCCAAGCGGAGGGAGAGGGATTTGAACCCTCGAGGGAGCGTGAACCCCCTACACGCTTTCCAGGCGTGCGCACTAGGCCAGACTATGCGATCCCTCCAACAGCGACATAGTGTAAAGCCCTATGAATCATCCCCAACTCGAACCGGCTATGCGAGCCGCCCTCGCCGAAGCCGCCCTGGCAACCGCCCACGGCGACGTTCCGGTGGGTGCCGTGCTCCTCGACCCGGAGGGCAAGGTGGTTGCTTCCGACCACAACCGCCGGGAAGAGCTGCAGGATCCGACCGCCCACGCCGAGATCCTGGTTCTCTCGGCTGCGGCCCGGGCTCGCCGGGACCGGCGTTTGACAGGACACACCCTGGTCGTGACCCTCGAACCTTGCGCTATGTGTGCCGGGGCGGCTGTGTTGTCTCGGCTGGAACGAATCGCTTTCGGTGCACCCGATCTGAAAGCAGGTGCCGCCGGGAGCCTCTACAACATCCCCCAAGATCGGCGTCTCAATCACCAGGTCGAGGTGGAGGTGGGGATCCTCAAAGACGAGTGCGCGGCTCAGCTGAGCGAATTCTTCTCGCAGCGCAGGACTTAGATAGCGACCGCGTCCCTCTGGACCGGGCAGGTCATGCATCTGGGACCGCCCCTCCCCCGGGACAGCTCATATGACGGGATCCGATGCACCGTGATACCCGCTTCTTCGAGCACCTCGTTTGTGGCAACGTTCCGCTCGTAGGCCACGACCTCACGAGGCGCCAGCGCAAAAGTGTTGTTGGCGTCGCTCCATTGCTCCCGCTCGGCCTGAACGCTCTGCAGGGGCGGTTCGATAGCGCGGACCCGGCCGATACCCGTGGCCCACGCCAGCCCGGTAATCAGGTCGGGCGCTTCGACCACACTCAGGTGACCACCGGACCCAGGAGTGACCTCGAGGGACCGCACCTGTTGTCTGATCTTGGGATACAGCACAACGGAATCGACGTCGACCATGGTCACAACCGTGTCGAGATGCATCGTGCTGCGGGCCTTCGGCAGCTCAACGGCCAGGATGCGATCAACCACATTTTGATCGAACAATCGGGCTGCCAGCGCAGCCGCGCCGGACGGAGTGGTCCTCTCGGAGATCCCGATTGCGAGCCCCCGCTCGCCCACAACCAAGACGTCGCCGCCTTCCACCGAAGCCGGGTAGTGCTCTCCCGGCTGGTCGCCGAACCAGATGGGAGTGCCTGCGAACAAAGGATGCAGACCATAAATCAGGCGAAGCAGGTCTGTTTCCCGTTGGCGAACCGGGCGGTTCATGGGACTGAGGATCACGCCATTACCAACCCATACGGATGAATCCCTCATGAAGACGGCGTTAGGCAGTGGCGCAAGGATGAAATCGTCCGGGCCGTGCAGCGCGGCGACCAAACCCTCGGTCTCTCCCACTTCCTGGAGCGTTACCCCTCCGATGAGAAAACGCACCAGTTCGGCTACGGGCAACTCTAAGAGGAAACGACGGACCCGATCGGCTAAACGCCGCCCGCACAGATCTTCGGTGACATGGGTCTCAACGAACTCGAGCGCCACCTCCGCGTCGATGAGAACCTCCTCCAGGAGCTTGGACAAATGAAGCACCTGGGCCCCGGTGTTGGCGATGGTCTCGCTGAATGCGTCGTGCTCCTCGCGCGCTTTTTCGACCCATACCAGCTCGTCGAAGAGCAATTCATCCTTGTTGCCCGGCGTCAACCGGTGTAGCTCCAGATCAGGTCGATGGACGATCACGGATCGCAAACGCCCAACTTCAGAACGGATCTCGCCACTCACGTACTGCTCCTCGCCGATCGACAACGCTCCAACCAGTCTGGCATGAGGTGACGGTACAATCCTCGCCACCGGAGGGATCGCATAGTCCGGCCTAGTGCGCGGCACTCGAAATGCCGTAGGGCGTTTACCCGCCCTCGAGGGTTCGAATCCCTCTCCCTCCGCTCTTGCCTCCCCTGCTCTGCGGGGGAGGCGCGGCGCTGCGGAGCAGTACCGCGGAGGGGATGCAACCTCGCCAGACCGTCTTCGTCTGCCCGGCGTCGCACTTGGTACTTCGTGTTTCGTATCACGAAGGAACGAGGAGAATCGGGAGTACGGTCTTGCTGCGGCACTTCGGCTGGCGGATAGCGGACGGCGAACAGCTACCATTCCCTTGATCGTGCTAGGCGGGGCGCTAGGGGTGCCCTGTACCCGAAAACCTCTACACGCGGGGCCGAATCCCTGCCCGAGGGTGTCCGCCATTCGGGTCAGCACCGAGCACGCAGCGTTGAAGGCCGGGTCCTGCGCGGCGGGACTTCGTGAATCGGGTCAGGTCCGGAAGGAAGCAGCCCTAAGCGCTCGGTACCGGGTGTTGCAGGAGCGCCTGGCCGGAGCCGGCGACTCGGAAAGCGCCGGGTGGTGGTATTCGACGGCAGGGTGCACGGTCAAAAAGGGCTCACCTTCGGTGAGCCGTATCTCGTACTTCGTGGTTCGTACCGCGACCTTTAGGTGGCGAGCGTCCTGAGGGGCGAGCGTCGGTCGCGGTCACCGCAAGGGCTCACCTTCGGTGAGCCGTATTTTGTACTTCGTACTTCGTGTCGCGGCCACCATTGCACGGACCTGGGGGGCGGGTGAAGACCTCGAACCCGGCGGGGCCGCCCGCGGCGACGTAGCCACTCTCGCCCCCTGAAGAGCCAGCAAGAACGCGTCGCGGTACGAGATACGAAAGACGAAGTACGAAACAGGCTCAGCAATGCCGAGCCGATTTCCCTAGCAATGCGCCGTAGACGAAGCCGAGCGGACCCATCCGCCAGATCTTCTCCACCTCCATCGGGCCACCAGCGAAGAGCTCTTCCGGCGGAGGCAGCTTGTCGAGTGAATGATGGAGGTAGGCGTACTCTCGGCGTGCCCCTACCACTGCCCCCGCCAGAGGAAGTACCACAGCAGTGCCGGCCCGGTGTACGGCTGCGGCGAACGACCCTTTTGGTCGCCCCAAACCGATCACGGCCGCCTTGCCACCCGGCCGCAAAACGCGATGGATCTCCCGCAACGTCTCAGAGATGGACGTCAGGTTGCGAAAAACGTATGCAGAGAACACGCTGTCAAAGGATTCATCACCGAAAGGAAGCGCTTCTCCGAGGGCTACCACCTTCACCGAAGCCTGGTTGAGCGCCAGCATCTCCGGTACCGGATCGAGCGCGACGACAACCCGATCACCAAAAACGGGCAAGGCCGCTCCGGTTCCGGATCCCAGGTCGAGGAGCTTGCCGGGTGGCAACCACCGGGCGCCGCGGCGGCGCCAGGCTTGCTCTTGGCCAAACGACAGAACCCGGTTCAGAGTGTCGTAACGTCGGGCGATCCCGGCGAAGACCTCCTGGCCCTGCGCCCGGTCGCTCACGGTGTGATGGCGTCGAAACCAACGTACGGTTGGAGAGCGACGGGTATTTTCACGGAACCGTCGGCTTGCTGATGGTTTTCGATGATGGCCAGTATCGTCCGGGAACTGGTGACCACGGTCCCGTTCAAGGTGTGAACGAAACGATTGCCGGTTTCGTCGCGGAACCTCGCCCGGAGCCGGCGGGCCTGAAAATCGGTGGTATTCGAGCACGATGTGATCTCCCGAAAAGCTTCCTGGGAGGGGACCCACACCTCGATGTCATACTTCTTGGCGGCCGGAGCACCGAGATCGCCAACCGCCACGTTGACAACTCGGTACGGGAGTTCGAGCTCCTGGAGAACCTGCTCCTCGATCGAAAGCATGTACTCGTGCTCTTCCCACGATTGCTCGGGGTGACAAAACGAGAACATTTCGACCTTGTTGAACTGGTGCATGCGAAAAATGCCGCTGGTGTCCTTCCCATACGTGCCCGCCTCACGACGGAAACAGCTGGATGACCCTGCGTAGCGAATCGGCAGCTCCTCCGCATCGAGGATCTCGTCGAGATGCAGTGCAGCAAGCGAAACCTCGGAAGTACCCACGAGAAACAACTCGTCGCGCTCGACCGCATAAACCTGATCGCGTTCGGTCGGGAAGAATCCGGTACCGAACAGCGCTTCTTCGCGAACCAGAACCGGTGGGATTACGGGAGTGAAACCTTTCGCCGTGAGCCGATCCATGGCGAATCTCACCAAACCGAACTCGAGCTGGGCAGCTTTCCCTTTCAGATAGGCAAACCGCGACCCCGATATCCGGACGGCTCGCTCGATGTCGATGATCCCGAGGAATTCACCGAGATCCTGATGATCTCGAACCGGAAAATCGAACTCGGCCGGATTGCCCCAACGGTGAACCTCAACGGCATCTTCTTCCGTGGTGCCCTCGGGAGAGGATGGATGGGCCATATTTGGCACGGTGATCCACAGCTTCTGAAACTCTTCATCGAGTTCGTCCGCCTCCGAGAGGAGCCTTTTGTACGACTCGGCCAGCCGGCCTGCGTCTGCAATGGCTTGTTCGCGCTCTTGTCCTTCGAGGCTGGGTATCTGCTTCCCGGCCACTTTCTGATCGGCCCGGATCTGCTCGGCTTCGCTTCTGATGGTCCGGCGACGCTCGTCCAGCCGGACCAGTTCGTCCACGTCGATATCGGAATGCCGGCGGCGCAGGGCATCGCGCAAAGCATTCGGGGACTCTCTCAGGACGGCCAGATCGATCATGTTGCTCCGGATCCTACTGCTGGAGGGCCCTACTCACAGCCTGCTGCTCCTCGGGAGACAGGGCTTCTTCGGGAGTCCCCGCCGTGATCTTCTTCAGGTAGAACGCTGTGTCGGTGCGAGAGACAAGCACACTCACAACCAGTCCGCTGGCCTCGTCGTCCAACAACGCAATCGAACGCGAGCGGGCTCCACCAACGTTGTCGTATGCGTCGTAGTTGACCACCCCCGTCCGGCGGAGGGACGTAACGGAACGCTCTTCGAGATACAGCAGCCGTTGCTGCAGATCTGCAATCGCCGCGGAATGGAGACCCAATTCGTTTTCGATCCGGTGCATGAGGTCGTATAGCTCATCGTTACCGAGCGGTATCCCGGACATGGATTGCTTCAGATTGACGACTTCCCAGGCCAACCAGGCGGCCGCAATCGCCAGGACGATCACGATGATCCAAAGACCGGTGTTCATGCCGGCTCATTCACAAAAAAAGGAACTTCCCGATTGTTGTTATCGGTATCGCTCTCGCCGTCAACGAACGAGACGCTGATGATCGCCGTGAGTCTCTCTCCTGCCGTCACCGCAAGATCGGCAAACTCAACGGTCACGCTGCCACCTGCCTCCAATACCGCAAGCTCCTCGGAGCGGGCCTCGAGCGCAGTGCCTGCTGCGTCTTGCATGAGGAGGCTCACGGTGACGTCCTGTTCGTCGCGATTGCCCTGGTTCACCACAACCACCTGGATCAACAGGGTGTTCGTGTTCGGGAGAATGGGCGCCCCATCCGTCTCGCCTCCTGTTTCTTCCGGATCCAGCCGCACCGTGGCGATGGCCAGGTCACGGTTGAGCACCAATCCCTCGGATCGTGAGGCGACTCCCGCCAGCAGTTCGGCATAGGTCAAAGACGACAGGGCACCCGACAGATAGGCGACGTCCGGGAACTCGCCGATTTCCACATCGGCTTCGCTACGGAGGTTGTCCGCTTCCTCGACGAAGCGGGCATATGCGCGATCGCCAACCTCGAGGTCGACCAAAACATCCGCCAAACCGCCGATCGCAACCTTGTCCTCAGGATCATCCACCGCCGCCAACAGTGCTCCTTCGAACCCCATCAGACCCGTCTCCCACGATGTCGTAGCCAGCCCGAGAGCCGCATCGGCACCAGCGGCCGCAGAAGGTACCTCAATAGAGTCCAGCCCGGCTGATGCGACCTCGGCGGCCTCAACCATCTGAGCGATCAACGTGGTCAAGCGGTCCCGGTCGAGGGCCTGCAGGCCGGCAATCACCTGGTCTTGGAAATCGATCGACAGGTCACTGTGCTCGAGGGCCGAGGATCGAGCTTCTTCGAGATAGGCAACGAGCGCGCGAGTGTCGGAGCGCAGGCTGCCCGCTGCGACGACAACCACCGCAACAATCGAAACGAGCACCAGCACAAACAAAGCGCCGCGCCGGCGCCGACGGTTTGGATATGACGGATACACGTGGTGGGCGAGGGGGGACTTGAACCCCCACGAGCCTAAGCTCACAGGCACCTGAAGCCTGCGCGTCTGCCAATTCCGCCACTCGCCCCTGGTCCTGCCATGCACGCACACGGTAGGTGTGAGACACAGAACCTGTGAGGGGAAGCATCGTACCACGCCCGAAAATGGGCAACTCTGTGGCCGGATACCGAGTTGGGCGGGACACGATCAGCGCACGCACGTACCGTAGACTGACCTTCATGAAGCTCGTGCGCGACTTCGAAAGGCGACTCGAAAAGCTCGTAGACGGCATGGCGGGCAAAGTCTTCCGGGGAAAGCTCCACCCTGTGGAATTGGCGACGCGCCTCGTACGCGAAGCCGATCTCTCCGTCGAGGAGAGTGTGGCCGGGCCAACCGCTGCCAACGTGTACAACGTTCGGCTCAATCCGCGTGACCTCGACTTCGAGGTTCCCGCCGGTTTCGTCCACGAATTGGAAAACGTGCTTGAGTCGACGTCAGCCGACCGAGGCTGGCGACTGGACGGACCCATCCGGGTGACTCTCGAAACTGTCGACGGTGTCTCGCCGGGGACGGTCGAATGTAGAGTTGGTCGATCACCGGGGAAGCGTCAAACGTGGGCAGATCTCACGGGCGACCGCGGACTCAGATATCCGCTTCGGCTGAATCGATCCATCGTCGGGCGTGCCGACGTTTGCGATATCGCCATCAATGATCCCGGAGTGAGCCGCACCCATGCCCTTCTGTGGAGAGAAGGCGGTGAAGCCTGGGTGCTTGATCTGGGGTCCGCCAACGGCACCGAAGTCAACGGTGCCTCCTCAAATGCCCCCTTGCTCCTTTCCCCTGGCTCGATCGTCGCCTTCGGTCCAGTGTCGTTCACATTCCGTCTCGTATCTGCCTGATGCCTGCCCTACTGCTGACCCTTCTCAAATTCATCTTTATTGCTTTCGTCTACCTCTTCGTTTGGCAAGTAGCCAGGGCAGTCGGTTCGCACGTAGGGACCGGCGAGATAACGCGCCGGAGCAAACCCGGCAACCAGGTGGTGATCATCAAATCCGAAACACAGGCCGGCCAGAACATTGCGGTCCGCGACGCGGTGGTGTTGGGTCGTAGCGCTGAAGCGGATATCGTTCTCGAGGACCCCTACGCGTCGGAGTTCCATATGCGGCTGGTACGACAGGACGGCGGCATCGTGCTGCACGATCTCGGCAGCACCAACGGAACCTACGTCAACGGACGTCGGGTCGGATCGCCGATCACCTTGAGCCAAGGAGACGCCATCCAGGTAGGTAAAACGATCATGGAGGTTCGATGACCTTCACGTGGGCAACCGGATCACACCGCGGTCGAATCCGCGAGAACAACGAAGACTCGGTTTTTCCTGAAACGGGCGGCAAAACCGACGGTCTCCTTGTGGTCGCCGTCGCAGACGGGATGGGCGGTCATGTGGGTGGTGAGGTCGCCAGCCGGCTCGCCATCGAGGCTATCGCCGGCGGGGGGAACGTCCCCATTGCCCAACGCGTCTCCACGGCCAACGACCTGATCTTGGCGGAGGCGGAAGCCAATCCAAAGCTGCACGGCATGGGTTCGACGCTCACGGCCGCCGAGCTTTCGCCGGCGAGATCACTCGTCATCGCGCATGTCGGAGACAGTCGTGCCTACCTCTTCCGGAGCGGGATCCTGGAACAACTCACCAATGACCACTCGGTCGTGGCTGAGTACCTACGAGCGGGCACCATCCGACCTGAGGATGTTGCAACCCATCCGCAACGCAGCATGCTCACGAGAGCGCTCGGTCTCTATCCCAACGTTGAGGTGGATGTCATCGAGACGAGGACGCGCAGCGGCGACCGCTTGATGATCTGCTCGGATGGACTGACCTCAATGGTTGACAATCAGCGCATTGCCGCAGCTCTCGGCCTCGGCGCACCCGAGGAGGCAGTATGGGCGTTGATCGAAGCCGCCAATCAGGCTGGTGGCCACGACAACATCTCTCTGGCCGTCGTTGATGTGGGTCTGTGACCAGAAACGCTGAAGCTGCGCTCCTGGTCGGCGCGGCCTTGGTCGCTGCTTTTGGTGTAGCCCTAGTTAACCTCGCCCGGGGCGACGGCCTGGACGCACAGGTCGCCCTCACCTTCGTCGTGATGATCGCCTCGTTTGGTGGTCTTCATCTCGCCATCCGGCAATGGTCACCCGAGGCGAGCACCTATCTGTTGCCGCTCGCGGCCATCCTCACGGCAATTGGTTTCGTTGAGGTCTACCGGCTCGACCGGGGATTGGCCTCCCTGCAGCGGTGGTGGCTCCTCATCGCGACCGCGCTGGCTGTCTCTCTACTCCTGGCCATGCGCCGGACCGGTTTGGCTCCTCTCCGGCGCTACCGGTACGTGTTCTTGCTGTCTGGATTGTTGCTGCTTCTCCTGCCCCTCCTACCAACCGACTGGTCGTTCCCACTGCGGGGCTTCGAGCAAAACGGTTCGCGGCTGTGGATTCGCTTCCAGGCCGGACCGCTCCGATTGCAGTTCCAGCCCGGCGAAATCGCCAAGCTGGTTCTCGCCACGTTCCTGGCCTCCTACCTCAGCGAACGGCAGGCGGTCCTGGGAGTCCAGACTCGCCCTCTGGGCCGCTACCGGCTGCCCGAGTTGCGGCAGCTGGCCCCTCTGGTGATCGCCTGGGCCGCCAGCTTCGTCGTACTCATCTACCAACGGGATCTGGGCGCTTCGCTACTGCTCTTCGCTCTATTCATCGCCATGCTCTACGCGGCCACCGGACGGGGCATCTATCTCACCGCCGGAGGCATCCTCTTCGGAGCCGGAGGAGTAGCCGCATGGCTTTCTTTCTCTCATGTGCAGAGGCGGGTCAGAGCCTGGCTAGACCCCTTTGGCGACTACGCCGACACCGGATATCAGATCGCGCAGAGCCTCTTTGCATTCGGAAGTGGAAGCCTCTCCGGGTCGGGGTTGGGACTGGGAGCTCCGGACCGCATACCCAATGCCGCCACCGACTTCATCTTTGCCGCCGTCGGGGAGGAACTCGGATTGGCCGGCAGCGTCGCCGTGATCGCCACCTTCGCTTTGCTGGTGGCGGTCGGATTCGGCATCTCTC